>Ga0114933_10000027_pt1 | contig 176440 bp, 177 predicted proteins | sample 4SBtaG_FD_89691 | JGI IMG/M metagenome (GOLD analysis project Ga0114933, IMG submission 89691) | Deep subsurface microbial communities from Kolumbo volcano to uncover new lineages of life (NeLLi) - 4SBTROV12_W25 metaG | ecosystem: Environmental > Aquatic > Marine > Volcanic | place: Kolumbo...
AATAATAGCTAATATCGCAGAAGTGAATATTATTAGAAACTTACGGTCAACCATGTCAGACAATATCCCTGCAATCATACCTCCAATCACGAACGGGACTTGTCTTAAAGCAAAAATTAAGCCAACAAATACAATGGATTGGCTTATATCGTAGGAAATCCATCCCAAGAGCACTTGCTGCATCCCAACAGACATATGAGCAGCTACAGAAGAAGTCCATAACATTCTAAAATTATGAGACTTAAAGGTTTGGATGCTTTGATGATAAATGTTCAAGTTTTTATTCTCATACTGAATGGTACAGCAGTGTATCATATCTATAAGCTGGCATTAGAGAATATTCCTCGCTATGGAGTATGATTAAACTTGAAAAGGTGTAATTTTTCTGGCAACATGTGTTAATGGATATAGGCGCATTTAAAATACAAGACGACATTCCTGAGATTACCAATCCATACGTTATTGCTATGATCAAACCTTGGGTTGATGTTGGTAAAGTGGGGACATTAACATTAAATCGTATAGAACGTTTTTTTGGTGCCACTGAAATAGGACAATTGGCAAAACCGGGCAAATTTTTTGATTTCACTCGATACAGACCTAACATGAGGTTTGTTCAAGGCAAAAGAACAATGCGGATTCCAAATAGTTTTCTGAAACATGGCAAGTCAGAGAATGGGCAAGATTATTTATTTCTCCACTTGTTTGAGCCACACGCAAATGGCGAAGAATACGTTGAATCCATATTAGAAATCGTGAAACAATTTAAAGTAGAACGTTACTGCAGAGTAGGAGCTATGTACGACGCTGTTCCACATACCCGCCCAATTTTAATTACTGGTGCAATTGGTGAGATTAATCAAATCAGACAAGTTGAGAATCTAAGATTGCGTCAGAGCAGCTACCAGGGCCCAACTACTATCATGAATTTGCTTGCTGTTGGCATTGATGATTTGGAAATGGAAACGTTGAATTTCATGGCACATCTCCCTCAATATGCACAGCTAGAAGAAGACTATAGTGGAGTATCAAGGATGATTGAAGTTTTGTCATCCATTTATGCTGATATACCGAAAGATCTCTCACCAATCAGGCGAGGACAAAGGCAATATAGAGAATTAACTAAAGCAGTGGAGAATAACTCTGAACTGAAAGGTCTAATAGAACAAATGGAATCAATGTATGATTCAGACCGCAAATCCGAACTCGATGAGTCGCAAGGGGATGAGGCTTCGTCTCTGTCTCCAGAGATTGAGGATTTCTTAGACGAAATAGGCCAGCAGTTAGAAGACGATAAGTAGATCTGTGGTAGCGCGGGAGGGACTCGAACCCCCGACCTATGGATTATGATTCCACCGCTCTAACCAGCTGAGCTACCGCGCCGTAATTGAATAGTCATATACTAAATTCGAGATTTGATGTTACCCTTGCCGTTTATAACTGTCAATGAAAGGAAAGAATTTATTCTGGTTGTCGATGATGGAAAATCACGAAGATATTATTTACGATTTACACGCCATTGCCCAAAACATCATACTTAGTGGTGTATCAATACCTGAACTTGTTCCGGGCTCGGGTATCTATGGCATAGAGATCGTTCATGACCTATCAGATTTAGGTTGCGTGATAATTGACTTTAAAGGATGTTTGAAAATAATTGACATCAATATGTTAGGAATGGTTGTGCCGGAAATAGGCATTAATAACTCTTTGTCTATAACGGATTTGGATGTAGGTCTATATGAGACGACCATATTGTTCGCTACTATGATTAGGCAGTTAAGTGAGACTAAAAAGCTCTTAGTGTAGTGCCAGTAGACTAATCAGAAGCAAGATTTTACGAGAAATCCAAATCCCCGCTTCTTCCGCCGGATTTCTTAATCACTTTTATATCGGTAATGGTCATTTGGCGATCGGATGCTTTAGCCATGTCGTATATAGTGAGTGCAGCGATACTAACGGCTGTTAAAGCTTCCATTTCAACACCTGTTTTACTGGAAGTTTTAGCATAACCTTCGATATTTATCGACGAAGTAGATTCTTCAATTTTCAGTTCTACAGTGATTTTTTCCAGTGGTAGTGGGTGGCACAAAGGAATAAGATCTGATGTTTTTTTCGCTCCCATGATTCCTGCTAATTGAGCAACCGTAAACACATCTCCTTTCTTGATCAATCCTTGTTTAATTAAATTAAGTGTCTCTTTTGACATTGTCACAGCCCCTACTGCAGTAGCTTCGCGAACTGTTACATTTTTATCCGCTACATCTACCATAGATGCATTACCTCCTTCATCTATGTGAGTTAGGCCTTCTGATGGTTGATGCTGGTCCATGACAGTATCTCCTTTGCTGGCCGCGTCAGCGGCTGCATATGCTAGTTTGTCAGCGAGTTCATTCCCGGGATCCCCAGAGTGTCCTTTGACCCAATACCAAGTGAGTTGATGCCTAGCTGCTTCAAAGTCTAGTTGCGACCAAAGGTCTTTATTAACATTCCTTTTCCAGTTTCTGGTCATTGAATTGATGACATAGCTGCTGTCAGAAAAAATATCTATCTTGGAACTGGAAGGTATAGCTTGTAGACCTTTAATTACTGCAGTAATTTCCATTTTGTTATTCGTTGTGTTCGCATCCCCTCCAGATAGTTCCTTGATCATTTGACCATTGGAGAAAATAACGGCTGCCCAACCGCCGGGACCAGGATTACCTTTGCATGAACCATCTGTGTAGATCTGAATAGGTTGAATAGATTGCATTTCTAACCACCTATATGGAACATTTCAATCTTGTTTTTGCTAGCATCAGGGGTTTGATTCGTGGAACGTTCTTCGGAATATCTGTCTTGCCTAACGTTCCAAGATGATGTAATAAGATTAGTTAATTCCGAATCAGTAGCTCCAGACCGCATGGGGGTTTTTAAGTCAATGCCTCCTGTCGCAAACAAGCAAGTAACCAGTTTCCCATCAGTACTTAGGCGAGCCCTAGAACATTGGGAGCAAAAAGGCTTTGTTACTGATGATATGAGGCCAATTTCTCCTGAACCATCTGAATATTCATATCTATCTGCTACTTCTTCAGGGTAGTTCTTTTTGATTGGACGTATGTCTAAATCTTTTTCAATAATCCTAACAATTTCTTGAGAGGGTACAACGTGGTCAAAATCCCATTGGTTTTGGTTGCCAACATCCATGTATTCTATAAACCTCAGGATAAAATTGTTCTCTTTGCAATATTTTGCCAAATCTACAATAGTATGGTCATTTACCCCTTTTTGGACGACACAGTTGATCTTGATAGGTGTTAGCCCGACTTGTTGAGCCGAGGCGATGCCTTCCAATACTTTATCAACAGAGAAACCGACTCCGTTCATATGTTTGAACACTTCGTTATCCAACGAGTCTAAGCTTATTGTTATCCGTTTCAGCCCCGCCTGTTTTAATTTTTCAGCTTGCTTTGGTAGTAAGTATGCGTTAGTGGTCAGTGCTATATCTTTGATTCCATCTAGTTCATTAATCATATTTATCAGATTACTTACATTCATTCGCAGCAGAGGTTCACCACCAGTGAGTCGGATTTTGCTCACTCCTAATTGACTAAAAATACGGGTTAACCTTGAGATTTCTTCGAAAGACAGGATGTCCTCTTTGGGTAAGAATTTGTAAGCAACCCCAAAAGTTTCTTTAGGCATACAATATGGACACCTAAAATTACATTTGTCTGTGACCGATATCCTTAAGTCTTTTAATGGTCTATTAAATTTATCAAATATATTCATCTGACCTAATGTGCTGGCAACCTTTTTGTGAGTGCCTTTGAGTTTTAGGGTTAATTATACAGGATTAAGAGACGCCCTTTAATTTTTGAAGAGATACGATGATTTTCTGAAGTGCATCTGCCCTGTGGCTGATTAAATTCTTGGTATGCGGGTCGAGCGCAGCCATAGTTGTATTTAGACTAGGTAGTAAGAATATAGGATCGTAACCAAACCCATGTTCTCCTTGGGGCTTATCATTAATCATTCCGCTGATTGCTCCTTGAGCTATCAATGGTTGGGCAGTTAATCCTACAATGGAAATAGAGCACACAAATCTAGCAATCCTATTTTCTGAAGGAGCTGTTTCAAGATTTCGCAGCACTAAATTGATACGATCCATATCGGAAAGGTTTTCACCGCCATATCTTGCAGAGTAAATCCCGGGTTCTCCGCACAAAGCATCAATTTCTAATCCTGAGTCATCGGCTAAACAAGGGAGGCCGGTAGCTTCATACCCATACGTGCTTTTAATAAGAGAATTTTCTTCGAAAGTCGTTCCCGTTTCATCTGCTTGTTCAAGTATTCCTGCGTCGGCTAATGATATAAGTTCGTATCCTAATGGATTTAGGATTGAACTATATTCTTTCATTTTGCCATTGTTTTGAGTGCAGATTAATATTTTCGCCATTATTTGATACCTTACCTATATAAGGCCTTGTTGTGCTAGCTCATCTAGTTCTTCCCTAGTGTACTTGAGCCATTTTTTATAAATTTCGTCATTGTGCTGGCCTAACTCTGGACCAGTGTGTCTTATTTCTCCGGGATCTTTGTTGAGCTTTGGTATAACGCCAACCATTTTAGTTGGTCCTATGACAGGGTCTTCTATTTCTACTATGTTATTTCTGTCTGATATATGAGGGTCCTTGGATATATCCTCGGAGTCATAGACCTGGCCGACTATTCCTCCAGTTGGTATGAGAGTCTCCAGCACCTCTGAAGCTGTTTTATCATCAAACCAAGCTTGGATTTCCTCGTTGAGTTCATCTCGATGAGATATTCTGTCTTCATTAGTTGCGAACTGTTGTGCTGTCATCAGCGACGTTAATCCCATAGCCTTTACCAAGGTCTCCCAAGTATTTTGAGAAGTGGCGGACAATCCGACCCATTTGTCATCGGATGTATGGTAAAGATTCCGAGGAGCAGCATCAGGGAAGTTATTTCCGGATCTTCCACGATTAATATTGAGTTTATCGAACATCGTTACAAAAGGTATCATTAGCCTCATTAGAGGCTCGTAAAGACTTAGATCAATTATTTCACCTGTTGTGTCGGATGAGGTGTCTCGTTTATACAATGCCATCATGCCGGACATAGCGCCAAATATGCCAGAGACTTCATCGGCTAATGGTAATGGCGGTAGATTGGGAGGAGAATCTTCGAATCCTGCCATGTTGACATATCCACTCATGCATTCTGCTACAGTACCGAAGCCAGGTCGATCTTTATAAGGACCCGTCTGCCCGAATCCTGAATACCTAAGGATTATCAGCTTAGGATTTATTTCGTGGAGTTCTTTCGGAGATAAATCCCATTTTTCTAGTGTCCCGGGCCTAAACCCTTCTATAAGAATATCAACGTGTTTAATTAATTCTCTAAAAATTTCTTGCCCTTTGGGTTGATTCAAGGAAAGAGTCACAGATTTTTTGTTCCTCGAATGAACTTTCCACCATACCGAACTTCCTTCAATAAAAGGCCCCCAATTTCTCAAAGGGTCACCGGTTCCGGGTTTCTCTATTTTGATGACTTCAGCGCCAAAATCTGCCATTAAACTACTGGCAGTGCCGCCTGCTACAATCATAGAGATGTCTAATACTTTTATACCTTGGATTGGTCCACTCATATTTGCCTCTTTTATTCTTCTTCTAAGAAGAACTTTGATACTTCGTCTAGCGTCTCTTTGGGATATTCAAGGGGCAAAAAATGGCTGCCAATGCCCATGGCTTTCACTCTGGCTTTTTCTGCCATATCAATCCAGCGTAGGATAGCGGGGTCGTCTGCCACTTGGCCCCCTTCATATTCACCTAAAAGGAGTAAATAACTTCCTTTTAATTCAGTAAAATATTTATCTACTTCCATGCCGTACCTTGTTTGATAATAGTGAGCTTCTACTTCGGGAGGGCAAAGTAGCTCGACTTTGCCATCTTGTAAGGTTTTAGTTCCACCGTCTAAATATCCTTGGAAAGATTCTTCACTCCAGTTTTTGAATGCATTACGATTCCGATACGCTTCATATATTGCTTCTCTAGAGTCCCACACCATTCGTTTACTTCGGGTTCTATCCAATCTTGTCTCGAGTTGCTCTGGAGTTATCATTGAAGAACGGTTTCTAAGGGTGGTTTCAGTAAGCGCTATTTTTGAATATCTTCCGGGAAGCATGTGGGAGGCCATCAAGGTCACCAGGCCACCTGAAGAATGCCCTATTCCATGTATGTCAGTTAGGTCTAATTCTAGTATGAACGCTGCCACGTCTTGTCCGACTAGTTCAAAATCGTAATCCCCGGTAGGTTGTTCAGTGTATCCATGCCCCCGTTGATTTAAACATATGACATGGAAATGTTTTGAAAGTACTCTCGCATAAGGGTTCCAAACGTTTCCGCATAGCCCAGTTGCATGCACCATTAGTAGGGGAGGGGCAGAAGTGTTTCCCCAGTCTAAATAGTGTTGAGTTATTCCGTTTGCTTTTATGTAATTACTAGTTGGAGTCAAGGTATCCTCGATTTGTGTACAGATTTTAGTTGTATATTAACAAATTTTTGCGACTATTTTGAATTTAAATTATGAAAGTTAAGGATAGAAGTTACTATTGTGGTTGTTCCCTGTATGTTATAATCCCTGTTGGTTTATACTTGAGGAGAGGTGTTTACAAAGATGCCTGTTGAATACTCTGTTCAATATGGAATGATAGGAATCTTGGCGGTGGTGGCTACAGCAATCCCCACGAGTTTGATACTCATTTCTTGGTTTCTTGAAAAAATAGGATTACGGCCCAAAAATCCCACGGAAGTTAAGTCTGACCCATATGAATGCGGCATGGAAGCTGTTGGTGGACCGTGGCACAAATTCAATTTCAAATATTATATGTATGCCATATTATTTGTTATTTTTGATGTGGAAATAATATTTTTGTATCCCTGGGCTGTGAAATTCTTAGATTTGTCGCTATTTGCCCTCATAGAAATGTTTGTGTTTGTGGGTATATTATTAATCGGTTGGTTGTATGCTTGGCGGAAGAATGATCTGGAGTGGAGATAGGCAATGTTGAATGACGATTGGCTAAGTGAAGGTTTATCGCTTCCAGAAAGGACAATGGGTACTGACAAGAAAGAAGGTTCGGAGATTCAGGATCTTATAGCTAATTCAAGTGAACCAATTCCTGGAAATATGGTCGAAGTTCCTGATGATTTGAAGAATAATTTGGTTGTTACTTCAATTGATGCATTAGTTAATTGGGGAAGGAAGTCTTCATTATGGCCAGTGTCTTTTGGTTTGGCGTGTTGCGCCTTCGAAATGATGGCTTCGGCAATGAGTCGGTTTGATTTGTCTAGATTCGGAATGGAAGTGTTTAGAGCTTCTCCAAGACAGGCAGACTTGTTGATAATAGCGGGTACGGTGACTTGGAAAATGGCTCCTGCGATTAAGCGAATCTATGATCAGATGCCAGATCCCAAATGGGTCATTTCGATGGGGGTTTGCGCCACTAGCGGAGGGCCCTATTATGGCTCATATAGCGTGGTCCCTGGTGTCGACCATATCATCCCGGTTGATGTTTATGTGCCGGGTTGCCCGCCACGGCCAGACGCTTTGCTCTATGGCATTATGGAACTCCACGAAAAAATAAAGAAATCGAATAACGTTAAGAAATGAAGAATTAATAATGGCGCTAACAGACTTACATGGAGATATCGTTGCTGATAAGCTTTCTGGATCAGTCCCTGATAGTGTAGAAAAATCAGATTTGAGAAATGTATGGATAAAATCTGAAAAACTGATCGAAGTCTGCCAGTTTATGATGTCTGAAGACGATTTTCGAATGGACTATCTTAATGCTGTGACAGCAGTTGATTTTATAGATCATTTCGATGTTATTTATCAACTTACCTCAACTTCAACCCAACAGAGAGTTACTATCAGAGTTAGTCTTACAGGTAGGGATAACCTTCAGATTGATTCAGTGACGAAACTGTGGGGTGGGGCTAATTTGCAAGAACGCGAAATATGGGATCTGATGGGAATTAAATTCACGGGTCACCCTAATATGAAACGTTTGTTGTTGTGGGAAGGATTCGAAGGCCACCCACTGCGCAAGGACTTTTTGTAGGATATAAAATGAGTATCAGAACAGAACCTATGACAGTTAATATAGGGCCACAGCATCCCAGTACTCACGGGGTTTTTAGAATTAGAGTTACTTTTGATGGTGAAGATATTGTAGAAGCCGAACCTATCTTAGGATATCTTCATAGAGGGACGGAGAAACTAGCAGAAGAAAGAAATTACGTCCAGATAGTAACTCTGACTGATCGATTGGATTACACGGCTTCAATGACTAATAATCAGGCTTATTGTTTAGGAGTTGAACAATTACTAGGAGTAGAACCTCCTCTTAGAGCGAAATACTTAAGAACAATGACAGCTGAATTACAGAGAATAGCATCGCATCTGATAGCTGTGGGTTTTTTCTTGCAAGAATTAGGTACCTTTGGGGGAACTCCACTGATGTATGCGTTTAGAGCCAGAGAACGGATACTAGACATGTTTGAGATGTTGTGTGGTGCTCGAATAACTCTTAGTTATATGAGACCAGGAGGAGTCTTTTGGGATCCACCTGCCGAATTCTGGTCTTCTTTAGATCAATTTCTCAAGGAATTCCCAGACGACTTGTCAGAAATGGAAGACTTGTTACTGAACAATGAGATTCTAATGGTACGAACTCGGCAAGTAAGCCCTCTGTCTGCTGAAGAAGCTATAAACAATTCAGTGAGCGGCCCAGTTTTGAGAGCAAGCGGAGTTAAAATGGATCTTCGTGTCTTGGATCCATATGATGCTTACAGTATGGTTGATTTTGATGTTCCTATAGGCTCTGTAGGGGATAACTACGACAGATTTTGGGTGAGAATGCAGGAAGTGAGGCAGAGTCTTCGCATCGTCGAACAATGTGTCGAACAGATTGAACCTGGAGATTACAGGTTGGATTTACCCAGGGTTTTGAGGGCTCCTGCTGGTGCTGAAAGTTATGGCAAAGTAGAAGCTCCCAAAGGAGAATTAGGATTTTATTTATTTAGCGATGGAGGAGTTTCTCCATACAGAATGAAAATCCGATCACCCTCCTTGATTAATCTAAGTGTTATAGATCGATTGCTCGTTGGATGGAAATTAGCCGACATGATTGTTTCTTTAGGTAGTATAGACCTTAATATGGGAGAAGTAGATCGATGACCTGTGTTTTAGAAGGCTTCTACCAGACTAATGCTTTATACCAAACCATTCATAGTGTTATGTCCGGAGTTATGCCTTGCTGGTTAGCTACCATCGCAACAGGAATAATGTTTTCATTATTCCTTGTGAATATTTTTTTAGTTAGTACAGCCCTGATGACTTGGGGTGAGAGACGTTTACTCGGGCGTTTTCAGACTAGAGTAGGACCAAACAGGTGGGGTCCGTTTGGATTGTTGCAACCAATAGCGGATTTAATATCCCTTCTGTTTAAAGAAAACTTGATACCCAGAGGATCCGACAAGTTATTATTCATCATAGCTCCCATTATTATAATGATGCCTGTAATTATGGTTATTGGAGTAATACCTTTATCTCCAGGGGTTGCTCTTGCAGATTTAAATATAGGTGTGTTGTATATCTTGGCAATAACTTCGGTGACTTCTTTGGGGATTTTTATAGCCGGATGGGCATCCGACAATAGGTTCGCCATTTTTGGAGCAGTTCGTGGTGTGGCGGTATTGATTAGTTATGAAGTACCTGTTGTTATATCATTGCTGGCTATAGTTATAGTTTCTGGTTCTATGTCTCTACTTGATATTGTGGAAGCCCAGGCAATCCCTTTCCTAATGGTTCAACCAATGGGATTATTAGTATTTTTCATTGGAAGTAGCGCTGAAATGAATCGTACCCCATTTGATATAGCTGAGGCGGAGTCGGAAATAATTGCTGGATATCACACTGAATTTAGTGGGATCAAATTCGCAATTATTCAAGCTGCTGAATACGGCGCTATGATTGTTACGTCAGCAATCATTGCTGTGGTATTTTTGGGAGGATGGTCTGGTCCGTTACCGGAATACCTGGGATGGCTATGGCTATTAATCAAAATTCTAGTTTGTGTATTCGTATTTACTTGGGTTAGGGCTACTTTACCGAGGCTTAGAATTGACCAGATAATGGCATTCTGCTGGAAAGGCTTACTCCCGATGAGTCTAATTAATTTATTTGCAGTTGTTATAGAGACATTTATTCTTAAAGGCCCCGAAGGGCAATTGAGTGTAGCAGACTTATGGATAATGTGTGTTATAAACACTATAATCACCGTTTGTACAGTGATAGTTTTGAACAAATTAATATCTAATAAAGTTGATCCTTTAAGATCAGGATCAAGAATCGTATCCCAGGAAGAATTGTTACTCGACGGACAGGGGGACTAATGTACGGTATAGAAATGGTAAAAGGACTATTGGTCACTCTGAAGAATTTCTCTAAAAAACCAGTAACGATTCAATATCCAGAGCAAAGGGTATCCCAGCACCCAAGATTTAGGGGCGAAGAATTTACGTGGTATGAAGAAAGATGTACGGGTTGTGCATCTTGTGCTAAATATTGTCCTTTGGGGATTATAGAAATAGTTACAGATCCTAGTGAAACGGCAGTCAAACAAGGTGACAAATACAAGCTTGAGAAATTTGATATTCAATTGTTTAGATGTATGTTTTGCGGTTTGTGTGTAGAAGCTTGTCCATATGATGCGCTATTCATGGGTAGCGGTTTCGAAGAAGGCAAATATACACGTAATGACATGATTATAACCATAGACGACTTAAGGAATTCTCCTAAGAATCCTTCCACCTGGTATCGCCCGCAATTGGAAGCTAAGCAATATGATCCAAGAAGTGGCCAACAACTTAGCTGGAAAGAAGTAGGACGAGAGTCATGGAATTGGCATAAGACTGAAAAAGCGGGAATGCGAATCACTCCTGACTCCAACCAAGAATAGGGATTATGATTGAAGATTTGATATTTGCAATTTTGGCTGTTGCTGCTTTAGCTTCTGCAATTGGCATGATAGCTGTAAAGGATTTGTTTAGAGCTGCACTATGTTTGGTGGCTGTGTTCATATCTATAGCTGGTATATATGTACTCTTAAATGCGGAATTTTTGGCTGTGGTTCAAGTCTTGGTGTACGTTGGAGCTATTTCAATATTAATTATATTTGCTGTGATGTTATCTGATGATGTGAAGCGTGCTAATTTATCCAATAAGTTGCAGATTCCGGCTATATTACTTTGCGGTGTTATCTTAGCTGTATTACTCGTGTCTGTTGTTTCTACTCAATGGAACACGATTTCAGAAGTTAACAGGAGTCTAGTAGATACGGTGCAAATTTATTCAGTAGATCCGGATATAAGCCAGACTACTGAAGATTTTTCCTTGGCTTCTTTGTTGTTAACCGATCATGTCTTGGCTTTTGAGCTAGTGTCTGTGTTATTGCTTGCTGCTCTGGTGGGTGCTTTGTCTCTAATGAGGGGAGGTGGTGAACAATGATGTCGTTAGAGACTATATTAGGATTAGCCGCTATGCTGTTTGTAATAGGTATATTTGGTGTTCTTACTAAGAGAAATATAATTGCCGTTTTTATGTCTTTAGAACTCATGTTTAACTCTGTTAATTTGACCTTTGTGGCTTTGAGCTATTACGTAATGCCAGTGAATCTAGTGACGGACCTGAGTACTGCTATGACCGGGCATGTGTTTGCTATTTTCGTGATTGCTGTAGCAGCGGCTGAAGTGGCGGTAGGCTTAGGTATAGTATTCGCACTCTATAGAGTCAATGGATCTATAGAACTAACCAGTGACATGGGGAGATCTAACTAACATGTGGATGGAATTTAAAAAAGTTTCCAATTTAATGACTGCTGAGATATGGAAAGAAGCTATAGAAGCAGAAGGTTTGCCTGTAAAGATATTGCCAGACGAGGGTTTGGCCGCATGGTCTTACAATAATCCATTTACTATTTATGTGCCTAAAGGCAAAGAACATGTAGCTGAAGAAATCCTGAGGAAACTATAGATTATGTCGGCATTAACTATTTGGCTCGCTTTCCTAGCCCCTTTAACCAGCTTTGTAATCATAGCGTTGGTTGTGCGACCATTTTTCCCGAAATATCAATGGATTAGCCCGTATTTACTGATAACGGGGCTATGTGTTTCTCTCGTGGTTGCGGTACTACTATTCCTTGACACGTTAGCTACAGGTGGCCCCGGATACACTAGCTCATACGAATGGATCAGAATAAATGATGCAGCTGTAATAGATTTAGGAACGTACATCGACTCAGTGAGTGCTGCTACGCTACTAGTTGTAGTTTTTATTAGCTTGCTAGTTCAAGTCTATTCTATGGGATATATGCATGGAGATACCGGGTACGGGCGATACTTTGCGACTATGGCATTATTTACCTCATCAATGATTGGACTTGTGATTTCATCAAATATTGTCCAGCTGTATGCTTTTTGGGAATTGGTAGGATTATCTTCATATTTACTGATTGGTTTTTGGACAGAACGTCCTGCAGCAGCGGCTGCAGCTAAAAAGGCATTTATCATAACGCGTATAGGTGATGTGGGATTTTTGATAGCGATTCTGTTCTTGATCAATCATTCATTTGCTATTCCAGAATCTTCAAATGTTAATGTGCTGCATATACCTGATTTATGCGCTTTAGGCGGCACGATGTCTGCTCTGATCGTAACGATAATCACTCTTGGAATATTGTCAGGAGCGATGGGTAAATCCGCACAATTTCCTTTCCATACTTGGTTGCCTGATGCTATGGAAGGCCCGACTCCGGTTAGTGCGTTGGTACATTCTGCAACTATGGTAGCTGCAGGAGTGTTCCTGTTGGTTAGATTGTTCCCATTCATTAGTGAATCAGATACCACAATGTTGGTGATTGCTGGGGTAGGAGCATTTACTGCGGTATTTGCTGCAACAATGGGGTTAGTAGTTAACGATATAAAAAGAGTTCTAGCATACTCTAGTATAAGTCAACTTGCTTATATGTTTGCCGCAATTGGCCTTGGAGCGTATGGCCCCGCGATATTTCATTTGATAACGCATGCGTTTTTCAAAGCTCTCTTATTCTTGGGTTCAGGAAGTGTAAATCATGCCACTCACACTTTTGACATGAAAGAGATGGGCGGCTTGAGGAAATATATGCCCTGGACCTACGCATTGATGATCGTGTCCTCTCTAAGTTTAATAGGTTTACCGCCACTTGCAGGATTTTGGAGTAAAGATGAAATCATGTTATCTGCATGGGAACAGATGTTGCATGGATCTGTTTTTGAGGTTGTCATCTTAGCTTTATTAGCTATGGGTGTGGTGCTAACGGCTTTTTACACATGGCGAATGATAAGTCTGACTTTTCATGGTAAATATAGAGGCTCAGGCTCAGACGATGGCCATGGTGATCATGCGATCCATGAATCGCCTTGGATAATGATTGCTCCAATGGCGATACTTGGCGTAGCTACAGTATTTGCCGGTTTTCTTGCCAATCCACCATTTAACGTTGGCCCTATCAGTAAACATTGGCTTAACGACTTTATTTCTTCAAGTGATGTGTTCCATCATGTACACCATGCAGCAGACTTCAGTATTCTAGTAGCAGCTATGTCTACTTCTCTCGCCATAGTAGGACTAGTAGCAGCTTTGTATTACTTTAAAGTTAGTAAAAAAGGAACAAAAGAACCATTAGAATCTATGAATAGTATGTATCGATTGATATATAACAAATATTATTTGGATGACTTATATGAAAATGTTATTGTCAGAAATATACTCCAAAAACGGATAGTTAACATAACTGCTTTTTTTGATAAGTATATAGTGGATGGATTAGGCTTAACTTTAGGTTTTGTAATCAAGAATGTAGGACATGTTTTGGGTTTGGCTCAAAATGGAAATGTTCAGTTTTATACATTTGTAATTAGTTTGGGAGGGGTTATAGGTTTAATTGTTCTTTTGATGTATAGCCCCGGATTGGGAGGATAATATGATGGATTATCCTGCTATATTATCAATCGTCATATGGTTGCCATTTGTAATTGCTATAGGTCTTCTAATAACGCCGGTAAGACATGCCTATGTACGCTATATAGCGCTGGTAGTGACTTTAGTAGATGCAGTCCTCGCGAGTCTCTTATTTATAAACTTGGATAAAAACATGCCTTTGGGTGGTTTCCAGTGGGTAGATAGGATCACTTGGATTGATAGTTCTCTTGTTAAGTCTCAATACCTAGTAGGATTAGATGGCCTGAGTGCTCCTCTGGTTCTTTTGACTGCGATATTAGGTGTATGTGCTGTGATTGCTTCTTGGCACATCAGCGTTAGGGTAAAGGAATATTTTATTTGGCTTTTGGTGTTACAGACGGCTATATTGGGAGTATTTACGTCCTTAGATCTACTCCTATTTTTCTTGTTTTGGGAGCTCGAATTAATCCCTATGTATATGCTTATATCAGGCTGGGGTAGTGGTAGAAAAGAATATTCTTCGATGAAATTCTTGATATTCACCATATTGGGGAGCGCATTTATCATTGTGGGTATCATCACCACATTTATAACATCAGATCCTCATACTTTAGATATGACGATGTTGATTTTGAATAGTGGTGGCAACCTTATTCAACTGGGATTCTATGGAGCTACATTTGTGTACTTCTGCTTCTTTATAGGGTTCGCTATAAAGTTACCGGTATGGCCAATCCATACTTGGTTGCCAGACGCGCACACAGATGCGCCCACTGCTGCTAGCGTGATATTGGCTGGAGTTATGTTGAAGATGGGAGGATATGGTTTATTGAGAATAAATGTGACAATGTTTCCTCTTCAAACCGTGGCATACTCGTATTTTATAATATTGTTAGGTGTCATCAGCGTATTGTATGGCGCGTTCATGACATTAAAACAAACGGACTTAAAGAGATTGATAGCTTATTCTAGCGTGAGCCATATGGGGCTGGTGTTAGTTGGGATAGGATCCTTTACTTCTGCTGGCTTAACTGGCGCTGGCATGCAGTTATTTACTCACGGAACTATAACCGGACTTTTATTTTTATGTGTTGGATTGGTTTACGATAAAGCCCACACCAGAAGTATTCCTGAACTAGGCGGATTATTTATCAGGATGCCATTAGTAGCTATAGCCTTTACGATCGCCGGTTTAGCTTCGTTGGGATTACCTGCCTTAAGCGGATTTGTGTCGGAGATTCTTGTGTTTAGTGGTGCATTCCCTGGATTCCCTATATTAACTATATTGGCTGTATTAGGAATCATACTAGCTGCAGGATATATATTATGGATGTTAGAACGAGTTTTATTTGGTGAAGTGAAACCTAAAGTACAACATGTATCGGATGCCACTGTACTAGAGGCATTTCCATTAATTTTACTAGTAATAATGATTGTCGCATTGGGTATATTCCCCGGAATTTTAATAGATGTTCTAGACCAGGCTATATTACCCGTTGTGACTAAGTTTGGAGGAGTGTAGTCAATGAATATTTATGATTTATTCCTCATATCTCCTGGGTTATCTGTAATAATCATTGGATTTGCAGCGTTAATAGTCGATTTGGTCACCAAAAACAAAAATCTTATGGTATTTGGAATTCTAGTTTTGCTTCTCATTCCATTAGGATTAGGTGCTCTCCAATTACAGATGATAAATACAGGTTCCATCTTAGATGTGTCAAATAGTTCAGGCCTCTTGGAACACAAATACAATGTGGATGTATTTTCCGTTTCGTTACAAATGCTTATCGTTTTCGCTGTTGCGATCACGGTGATGATTTCTGCGAATTATTTAACTGATCAATTTAAAACAAAGGGAGAATATTACACGTTAATGTTGTTTTCCGCGGCTGGAATGATGACCTTAGTAAGTGCTTCCGAATTAATTTTGTTGTATGTTGGCTTGGAGCTTACTGGATTACCCATAGCTTTATTATTAGCACTGACCTTGACAAAATCAGCGACCAGCGGTGCTTTGAAATTCTTAGTAGTAAGCGCATTGAGCTCAGCTATCATGTTGTATGGAATGGCATTCCTGTTTGGGTTTACTGGTACTACTATAATCCCTGAAATGTCTAAGTCTATTCTTTCTCAAGGTTCGATAGCCACATTGGATAATAATACTATTCTTCTGGTGGCTGTATCTTTGATTGTGATAGGTATTGGATTTAAATTGTCAGCCGTACCATTTCATATGTGGGTACCGGATGTATATCAATCTGGACCTCCTCCTATAGTTGGGTTTTTGTCTGTTGCAAGTAAAGCTGCAGCCTTTGCTTTGTTCCTAAGAATAATCTACCAAATATTTGGTGACATATATGTAAATTGGCCATTGCTTATAGCCATCATTGCAGCTGCCTCAATGATTATAGGAAATATTATGGCAATGGTTCAGACGAATATAAAACGAATGCTTGGATTCAGTACTATCGCCCATGCTGGGTATCTGCTTACAGGAGTTGCAGCCATTGCCGTTATTCAGGCTGACAAAACGTTTGGATTAGGGATAGACGGCGGTAGTTCTGTATTATTTTATTTGGCAACTTATGCTTTAGCTAATCTAACTATTTTTGCAGGTATAACACTAGCAGGAAATCTAATGATTGGTGATGAAATATCTGATTATAAAAGCATGATCCGCAAGTCCCCACAGGTAGCCATAATGATGAGTTTTGCACTCATAGCTTTGATAGGTATACCTCCTACAGGAATTTTTATATCTAAGTTTTATATTTTTAGTGCAGCTATGGATAGTGGTCTAACCTGGTTGGTTGTGATTGGAGTAATTAACAGTGTGGTTTCGGCCTATTATTACGTTAGATTGATTAAAGTTATGTTCCAATCGGAAGAAGATGATCCAGAAGATAATAAGTTAGACACTCCTATACTAACCTTGGCAGCAATGTACATTACTACTATTGGCACCATCTGGTTAGGGATATCGCCGTCATCGTATATCTCTATATTGGAAAAAGGAATCTCGCTGTTGTCAGGTGTTAACTGATCATGAAAGAAGTTGGAATAATTTACAATTCTATGAATGTTAATGCTGTCGACTTAGCAAACAAGCTACATGAAACAATATCTTCAAGTCAGCAGATGTGGATTAACTCGTCTGATGATGTACAAAATTTGTCTGAACAAATCAGAAACAGCGATATGATTATCACTGTTGGGGGTGATGGCACTATACTTCGTGTCAATCGCATAACTTCTGAGTGTGGTGTTCCTATACTAGGGATAAACATGGGAAGATTGGGATTCATGACTGAACTTACTGCCGAAGAAGCTTTGAATAAGGTGGAAAAGTATCTTAGCGGCTCGTTTCGTGTCGAAGAGCGCAATATGTTGCAGAGCACTATATCATCAGAATCATTTTCTGGAGACTTGGGTCCGCACCATGCGTTGAATGACATAGTATTAGCTAGGGGCACCTCATCTAGAGTCGTGACAATTAAAGTCCTTGTAGACGGCGCAATCCTAACCGTGTTCAGGTCTGATGCTGTTATTGTGAGCTCTGCTACAGGGAGTACCGGTTATAACCTTTCTGTCGGAGGTCCTATTCTAGACCCTCTGTCTCAGAGTATTGTAATTAAACCAGTTGCAGCACATATAGGCTTATCTACCGGCATAGTGCTGAATGATTATTCTACGGTGGAAATGATTGTCGAAGGGTTTCAGGATTCTATTATGAGTATAGATGGTGCCTATGACTATCCGCTAATTCCAGGTGATTCAGTGATGATTAAACAGAGCGAAAGGAAAGCTAGATTTGCACGGGCAAATCCTCCAGAACACTTTTATGAAACATTAACTCGTAGATTGGGCTTTGGGCTAGACGTGTCTAGAGCGGTACGTTATTGATATGAGCACTGACAACACTGAATCACAGTTGAATCGTCAGCTTCTTTATGAAGGGAAGATAATTAAAGTTTTTAAAGACACGGTATTATTATCTGATAATAAAAGGACAACTCGTGAAATTGTGGAGCATGCATCTGTGGTATGTGTTATGGCTTTGGATGAAGATGGATACATACATATGGTTAAGCAATATAGATATGCGATCTCGAGTGAATTGATGGAAATACCTGCAGGAGGAATAGAACAAGGAGAATCTCCCGAAGAGGCAGCGATACGTGAATTACAAGAGGAAATTGGGAAATCTCCCGGACAATTAATTCAATTGGGTGGATTTTGGCTCACTCCTGGTTGGTCTGATGAATACATGTATGCATATTTAGCAACAGATCTTACAGATTCTAAACTACCTGCTGATGATGATGAGAATATCCAAGTAGTTAAAGTGCCACTTGGTGAAATACTTAGAGAAATCAATTCAGGCCTGATTAATGATGCTAAGACAATAGCCACAGTTTTACTGGGTAATAATTATCTGAGCAGGGTATAAATATATTGGATTGATGTGATGAATATGAGATACTCTTATCTTGATGCTTTGAAAAAACGGAGGAAGAATTAATGCTGGAACATGATGTGTTGGTAGTAGGTGCCGGCTTAGCTGGAATGAGAGCAGCAATTGCTGCCAGTTCCAGAGGCGCGAATACTGCTATATTGAGTAAAGTACATCCTGTAAGAAGCCACTCCAATGCTGCCCAAGGTGGTATTAATGCGGCTTTGTCTGATAGAGGAGATGCGTGGGAAGACCATGCCTACGACACTATTAAAGGTAGCGACTTCTTAGGTGATCAAGATGCTATAGAAGTGATGTGTAGAGCAGCAGGCCAGTCTCTTATAGACATGGAACATTTCGGAGTAACTTTTTCTCGAGATGAAGAAGGAAGATTGGGGACTCGAGCTTTTGGAGGGCAGAGGAGGCAAAGAACCTTTTTTGTGGGAGACTTCACTGGACAAGCTCTGTTGCATGTGATGTTTGAGCAGTTGCTTAAATCTGGTGTGCGAAGTTATGAAGAATGGTTTGTAACTTCTTTGATAATTGAAGATGGAATTGTCGCAGGGGTAATGGCTCTTGAAATACGTAGTGGCGAGATATTCGCAATACGCGCAAAAACAGTAATTTTCGCGACTGGTGGCTGTGGTAGAGTGTTCGAACCAAGCACTAACGCATTGATTGTGACAGGTGATGGAATGGCTCTGACTTACAATGCGGGAGCTAGCCTCATGGATATGGAAATGATTCAGTATCATCCAACTACATTAGCGGGCAGCGGAGTGTTGTTGTCAGAAGCAGCAAGAGGAGAAGGGGCATACCTTCTTAACAAAGATGGCGATCGGTTTATGAAAGTATATGCGCCTAATATGCTTGAATTAGCTTCTAGAGATGTAGTGTCTAGGTCTGAACAAACTGAGATTAATGAAGGCAGAGGTATTGATGGATGTGTTTTATTAGACCTCAGGCATCTTGGTGAAGATCTTATCATGGAGAAATTATGGCAAATCAGAGAACTTGGAATGGACTTAGTAGGGAAAGATATGATCAGAGAACCTATTCCAATCCGTCCGGGAATGCATTACATAATGGGTGGTATTAAGACAGATGTAGATGGGCTGACTAACCTTCCTCGGATTTATGCTGCTGGTGAGTGTGCTAATGTTAGTGTTCATGGTGGTAATAGATTGGGGGCCAATTCGCTATTGGATACAATTGTCTTTGGTGAAAGGTCCGGGAATCATGCTGCAGAAGCAATAAAATCTATGGACTTTATTGCGTTCGATGAACAAGCAAAAATAAAAGAAGAAAAAGAAAGGATTCAAGGAATTCTAGACAGACCGCAAAATGGGGACAGAGTATCAAAATTGCGTCTGGACATGGGAACTTCCATGAATGACAACATCGCTGTATATAGAGATGAGCAAGGGATTAAGCAGACCGTAAATGATCTAAAGGATATGAAAGTCAGATATCAAGATGTACCAGTAGATAGTAAAGGTAAAATTTTCAACACCGATCTAATATTTCATCTGGAATTAGGGTTTATGTTGGATGTGGCAGAGACTATTGCTGCAGGTGCACTAGAACGAAAAGAGAGCAGAGGGGCTCAGAGTAGAACCGATTATCCTGACAGGGATGATGAAAACTGGTTGAAGCATATTCTAGTGACTCAGGGCGAGGACGGGCCAGTGTTGTCTACATCTGAAGTTTCAATCACCCAATGGGAACCAGTAGAGAGGACGTATTAATTATGAATGTAACATTGAAAATAAGAAGATTCGATGCCGATAGTGATAACCCAGAATCATACTGGGAAGAATTTACTACTGACGTAGCAGATAACGCCACAGTATTGGATGCTTTAATTCAGGTAAGAGAAGACCAGGATGGGACATTAAGTTTGAGATGTTCTTGCAGGAGTGCCATTTGTGGGTCTTGTGCAATGCGTATCAATGGCCAAGGAGGGCTTGCATGTAAAACCCCGGCTGTAGATGCATTGATTGACGGGGTTATAACCTGCGAACCTGCAGGCAATATGCCAGTTATCAAAGATTTAGTTACTAACTTCGATGTGTTTTGGGACAAAATCAATCAAGTTACCCCTTATCTTCAGCCTCAAGGTCCAGAACCAGAAGGAGAATATATCGCTTCTAATGAGTCAATGCTTCATCTTTCAGGAGTGACAGCTTGCATTATGTGCGGTTCATGCGTTTCGGATTGTACAGTGTTGGAAGTGGATCCTACGTTCTTAGGGCCAGCTGCTTTAGCAAAAGCTTATAGATTTACTGCAGACCCTAGAGATGGAGATGAAGACGGACTCTCATTGGATCGTTTGAAAGAACTTGGACAAAAATCTGGCATGTGGGATTGTACGAGATGTATGGCTTGCGTTACAGCATGTCCTAAAGGGGTGGACCCTATGGATAGGATCATGGCATTGCGAGAGCAAGCTATGGACGCAGGATTAACTAATAATAATGGTGCAAGACATGCTGAGGCGTTTGTGGAATTAGTTGGACATAGCGGCAGCCTAGACGAACTTAAATTACCAGTAAAGACAGTGGGAATGTTTAACATACCCGCACTGCTATCATATGTTCCAGTGGGAATTAGAAGCCTGCGTAGAGGGAAGCTTCCAAGTTTGTTCCACAAAAAAATAGAAGGCGTAGAAAACGTACGTCGATTAGTTAAAAAGCTAGAAAAATAATATTAAAAGTTCAATTTAGGAAGAGAGGTTTGAAGTGAAATTTGCATTTTATCCTGGATGCGTGTCTCGAGGAGGGTGTCCAGAACTATATACCGCAGCTAACTTGGTGTGCGACAAATTGGGAATCGAACTGGAAGAAATGCCAGGTGCTTCTTGCACAGGTGCAGGAGTTCTTCAAGAAAAGAACCGTTTGCTTGGAGATATATTAAATGCCCGTACTTTTGCAATGGCGGAAAAGATAGGATCCCCAATTATGACTATATGCAGTACTTGTCAGGGAGTTATGGCTCAAGCAAGGCATAAAATGAGCACAGATCCTGAATACCTAGCCGAAATAAACACTCATCTAGCAGATGAAGGATTACATTTTTCGGGAGAGATAGAAATCAAACACTTGTTATGGGTGTTGATTGAAGATTTTGGATTGGAGAAATTGTTGCCATTGATTACTAAACCTTTAAAAGGTATTCGATTATCTCCTTTTTATGGTTGCTATATAGTTCGTCCTACCCAAGCTTTGCAAACTGATGATAACCCAGAACGGAAAGTGGCACTAGAAACATTAATCGAAGCTTTAGGTGCAACTTTAGTTGATTTCGAAGGCAAGACTAGGTGTTGCGGATTTCCTATATTAACTATCAACCCAAAGAATTCTATGGCTATGGTTGCTAAGCATACTGGAGATGTCAAAGATTTGGGTTCAGACGCGATGGTTACTCCATGTCCTCTTTGTCATTTGAATTTAGATGGCTTCCAGCCTAAGGCTGCATCACAAGCGGGTAGATCAATTGATATGCCAATTATTCATCTGCCACAAATGATAGGTATGGCACTAGGTATAGCACCCAGAGATTTAGGCATGAAAAGGCACATCGTTAGCACCCAGAAGTTAGAACTGAAACTACAAGAAGCTTAACAGCTACATAGATTCAGACAATTGAGATAAGGTTTGCTCTATAGCAACTTTGGTTCTTTCAATGTCTTCTTGAGAATGTGCAGCAGATGGATAGAATTTTTGTGGCCAAGCTTTTAATATGCCTCTATCCAGCAAACCAGAATTGAACCTTGCGTGCAACCCTGAATCGGTTGCCAGTCCATCTCTGTAGTTATGTATTTCTCGATCAGTAAAGAATAGGCCAAATATCTGGTTTTCTCCACATACTTGAATTGGGATATCAAATTTTGAAGAGGTTGCTTCAATGAACTCGCGAATTTGCTTGCCGGTATCGTTGATTTTTTCGTAGTTGTTAATGTTTTGCAACTCTTTTAAAGTCGCTATTCCAGCGGCACATGCTATGGGATTACCGTTAAGAGTTCCTGTTTGAGGAACAAATCCGTCACTGTCAGTGGCAACTTCATAGGATGACATTATATCGGTGATACCAGTAACAGCTGCCAAGGGATATCCTCCTCCCATAATTTTACCGACGCATGCTAAATCAGGCGTGACTCCATAATACTGTTGTGCGCCTCCATAGGAGAGTCTGAACCCTGTAACTACTTCATCAAATATTAGAGGGATTCCATTTTTCTTGGTTATATCTCTAAGACCTTGAAGGAATCCAGGCTGGGGAGCTATCACTCTTTGTAGAGGTTCAACTATAACTGCGGCTATATCATCTTTATGTGCTTCAATAATTTGAGACGTCGTTTGTAGATCATTGAAAGGTGCAGCCAAAACCAAATCTGAAATAGCTTTTGGAATCCCAGAGCTGTTAGCTTGAGTTTGAGGATATTCAAGAGATGCGGTAGGGGTTACACTCATCATGGCATAATCACTACTTCCGTGATACCCTCCCTCAAATTTGAGTATCTTTTCTTTTTTAGTGAACGCTCTGCAGACTCTCATTGCTTGGAAAGTTGCATCGGTCCCACTCACTGTAAATCTTACTTGCTCTGCACAAGGAATTGCTTCGCATAATAATTCGGCTAGTTCTACAGCTTTTTCATGGGTTGCAAAGAATGTACTGCCACTTTCGACTGCTTTGATTACTGCTTCAATAACGCTAGGGAAAGCGTGACCTAGAACCATAGGTCCTGAACCCATGAGCCAGTCTATATACTCATTCCCACTGACATCCCATATTTTTGATCCAAGTCCTTTTTGTACTAGAAACGTTTGGTGGTCCCCGACTTTAATATTACCGTTGGTACCGTCAGGTAGAAATTGATTTGCCTTGTTAATTAATTGAGTTTCCAGGTTGCTGGTAATTTTAGAATATTCAGTCATAACCTAACTGTTGTTCTCCATAACATCTACTAATTCTTTTACACTTGCAATAGAACTATCAAGGGCAGATTGTTCCTCAGGTAAAAGTTTGATCTCCATAACTTGTTCTACCCCATTCGCACCTATTTTCACCGGCACTCCTACGCAGAGCCCATTTACTCCATATTCGCCTTCAAGGGAAACACATGCAGGAAGGATTCGTTTTTTATCAAGTAATATTGATTCAACCATTTGAACTATAGATGCTGAAGGTGCGTAAAAGGCACTTCCTGTTTTAAGGAGCCCTACTATTTCTGCTCCGCCATCTCTAGTTCTTTGTACTAGTGATTCAATGGTATCTGCATCTAATAGCTCTGAAATAGGTATGCCGCCGATTGTGGTGTACCTTACTAAAGGTACCATGTCATCACCATGTCCTCCGAGTACATAAGCCTGAACGTCTTCGACTGAAACGTCTAATTCCCTAGCTATGAAAGTGCGGAATCTTGCTGTGTCTAGAACTCCGGCCATTCCTAATACTCGGTTTCTTGGAAATCCACTTACTTTCAGAATATTATGCACCATAGCATCAAGAGGATTGGTAACCGGCATCAGTATACAATTAGGAGAGTATTTAACAATTTCTTCTGTCACAGCTCCTGTAATTTTCATGTTGGTGAGCAGCAAATCATCACGACTCATACCTGGCTTCCGGGCAATACCTGCTGTAATAACTACTACGTCTGAATTTGCAGTTTCAGCGTAACTGTTTGCTCCTGTTATCGTTCCGTCTGATCCTATGACTGGGCCTGATTCAGCCATGTCTAATGACTTTCCTTGTGGTAAGTCTTCAACGACGTCCACTAGCACTACGTCTGCATAGCCTAATTGATGTAGCCTTTGAGCTGCAGTAGCTCCTACGTTTCCTGCTCCAACGACAGTTACTTTGTGTCTCATTTGGTCCGTTCTCCTGGTTGTTGTATTGTGATTTAGATTTTGTCAATTATTGAATTTAGGGTTGAGCTTGGTCTCATTGCTTTAGATGCAAGGTCATCGTTAGGTAAGTAATACCCACCAATATCTACAGCTGAACCCTGAACTTCAATCAGTTCTTGAACTATTTTGTCTTCATTGTTTGTGATTTCTTTAGCAACGCCTGAAAATATATCTCGGAGTTCCGAGTCAGCGGTCTGATCAGCCAGTGCTTGAGCCCAGTACAGGGCTAAGTAGAAATGGCTCCCACGGGTGTCGAGTTCATTAACTCTACGAGAAGGTTGCCTTCGTTGCTCCATATGTTCTCCAATTGCTTGGTCCAGCGTATCAGCTAATATTTGAGCTCTATCATTTTTGTGGACTGCAGCGTAATGTTCAAATGAGGCTACCAGAGCACAAAATTCTCCTAACGAATCCCATCTCAAGTGTCCTTCTTCCACGAATTGTTGAACATGTCTAGGAGCTGAACCCCCAGCACCTGTTTCGAATAATCCACCTCCTGCTAACAAAGGTACAACTGATAACATTTTTGCACTTGTCCCTAATTCTAAGATAGGGAATAGGTCAGTTAAGTAATCTCTTAACACATTGCCAGTAACGGAAATAGTATCCTGATCTTTTCGACTCCGTGCTAAAGTGTAATTCATAGCGTCTACTGGTGACATGATTTCAACTTCTAATCCTGTGATGTCATGATTGGGTAAGTATTTGTTAACTTTTTTAATGATTTCGGCATCGTGGGGTCGGTCAGCGTCTAGCCAAAAGATGGCAGGAGATCCGGTGATTCTTGCCCTGTTTACGGCCAGTTTTACCCAGTCTTCTATGGGTGCATCTTTCGTTTGGCACATTCTAAATATGTCATCTGACTGAACTTCCTGTTCGAGTAAAACGTTGCCTGTTTGATCTTTTACTCGAATGATTCCTTCACTAGGAGCTGTAAAAGTTTTATTGTGTGAGCCATATTCTTCTGCTTGCGCTGCCATAAGTCCCACATTGGATACACTTCCCAAAGTAGCAGGATCAAATGCACCATTTTTTTGGCAGTCTTCAATCACTGCTTGATATATCGGGGCATAGGAACGGTCAGGGATCATAGCTATTGTGTCATGCAATTCATTATCAGGTCCCCACATACGACCGCCATCTCTCACAATTACAGGCATTGTTGCATCTATAATCATATCGCTTGGGACATGCAGATTAGTAATGCCTCTGCTGGAATTAACCATCCCTAACTCAGGCCTAACGGTGTAAGCATGTGCAATGTCAGCTTCAATCTCGTTTCGTTGATCCTCAGGTAATGATTGTATTTTGGTATGGAGCTCAGCTATACCATTATCGGGATCGACTCCCAATTCATCAAATACCTGGGAATGTTTTTCCAGTACATCCTTATAGTACACCGAGACGCAGTGACCAAAAATAATAGGATCAGATACTCTCATCATGGTGGATTTGATGTGCAGTGATAGCAGTACACCATCTGATTTAGCTTTTTCCATTTCATCTGAGTAAAATTTTCTTAAGGCTGCTACGCTCATGGCGGAACAATCTATTATTTCATTTGCTACCAATGCAACATCGTCTTTTAACGTGGTTGTTTCTCCTGTTGCCGATTCAAACTCAATTACGCCAATCCCTGACTTGGAAATTGTTACGGATTTTTCGCTTCCGAAAAAGTCACCGTTAGGCATATGAGCTACTCTAGTTTTTGACACCTCAGGCCAGTCCTGCATCATTTGATGTGGATTACGTTTGCCATGCTGTTTTACTGCTGTAGAGGATCGGCGGTCAGAGTTACCTTCCCTCAATACCGGGTTTACTGCACTACCTAGTACTTTAGAATATCCTTCAAATATAGCTTTTTCGGCATCGGTCTTTGGTTCATCAGGATAATTTGGCACATCATACCCTTTATCTTGAAGTTCTTGAATTGCACCTTTCAGTTGAGGGATTGATGCGCTGATGTTAGGTAGTTTAATAATATTAGCGACAGGATCAAAACATAGGTCTCCCGCCATTGTTAGATAGTCAGGGATTCTTTGTTCATCCGTGAGGTTATCAGGGAAATTAGCAAGAATTCTCCCGGTTAATGAAATGTCCCAGTCTTTAAGCCCTATCCCTGCATGCTTCGTGAATGCTTGAACAATAGGTAATAATGAATATGTCCCTAAGGCTGGTGCTTCGTCCGTTTTAGTGTAAATAATAGAGGATGTATCTGCCATTAATAATCTCCTAAACAGTGTAACTCATGTTTTCGTGAATGAATTATGTACTCTTTTGCGTTTCGCTATTATACAACTGGAACACGACAATCTCCACTGCTTATTTGGGTGCAGACAGAAGTATTTGTTTCGTCAATTCATTTACCTGAGTTGTGGGTTGGTTACAGATATAGTTTTCACATAGATATGCTGTAGGAGAACCTTCAGTTCTAATTTTGTTTTCAAGTATAGGGAATGAAGGGAGATCGTTTACTTCCCCAATAACAATTTTGTTTGGAAGGTAATGTTGGTGAATAACTTGCAGGAATTCTATAACTCCTGGGTTAGAACGTTCTCCTGTGATCACGAATTCTTGCCCGCTGTTCAGATACATATCTAAAGTACATAGCCAAGTGCCGGCTGCTGAGGGGGCTCTGAGTAATATAGGAGCGACACTTCTAATACTTTTTTCGGATATGACGGAGTATTTGGGGTCGCCCGTAATCTTAGATAATTTTAGTAATAGTCTAGTTGCTACTGATGCGCCGCAAGGCTGAGCATTATCGAAAACGGTTCGAGGCCTAGTGAGTACTACCTGATCCGATATAGAGGTATCATAGAAACATTTTTGATTGTCGTCCCAGAACAATAGGACCATTTTATCTGATAACTCAATTGATGTTTTGAGGTATTTTTCTTCTAATGTGGATTCATATAGTGTCAATAAAGCATCTGCGAATAATGAATAGTCTTCTAGAGTTCCATGAATCTTTGAATTTCCATTTCTCCATATTCTTAGCAAGAATCCTTCCTCAGAAATCAGGTTTTCTAGTAGGAAATTAGCATTATTAATAGCTAGGTCGATGTAAATGTCGCTACCTAATGCGGAACCACTTTCAGCTAATGCTTTTAGCATCATAGCATTCCAGGCTAATATTATTTTGTCGTCTTTAAATGGTGGGATGCGCTGGTAGCGCTGGGCAAGTATTAATTCGTTGATTTCTAGCAAAGTGTGATCATCTATATTTGATTCAGGCTGGGTATCAAATTTCTTATTGGGCACACTGATAATATTATGGCCCTCGAAATTTCCGTGTTCGGTTATAGAGTAATATTCCCGTGCTTGGTCAAATAATTCAGAAGGTAAAATATCTCCGAGCTCTTTGAAATCCCATACAAAGTACTTGCCTTCTATCCCTTCACTGTCAGCGTCCTGAGATGAATAAACCCCCCCATCTGGATGAAGCATATCTCGTTGTATGTAAGCGATAGTTTGTTCAACTATACGTTTATATTTTGGCTCGTCAGTTACTTGGTAAGCATGCAAATACAATGGGATGAGTAAAGCGTTGTCATATAGCATTTTTTCAAAATGAGGTACTAACCAGTAAGCATCGGTGGAATATCTATGGAAGCCTCCACCCACTTGGTCATAGATCCCGCCGTACATCATGCAATCTAAAGTTTTGGTTACAAGTTCTAAAGCATTCGGATCTTCATATTGCTGGTAATACTGTAGCAAGAATTCTAAAGTCATAGGCTGAGGGAATTTGGGAGAGGAACCGAATCCTCCGTTTTGATAATCAAAATTCTTGCTTAAAGTGGAGACAGCTGTCGTAAGGATGTCTTCTGATAATATAGAATCTTGGGTCACGAGTGACATATTGTTTCTAAGCTGTTCAGTAACCTGTTCAGATACTTTTGATATTTCCTCAGATTTTGTATGAAAAGCGTCTGCAACCGAAACTAAAACTGCGTCGAACCCTGGCATTCCATGTCTTGACTGAGGAGGGAAGTAAGTTCCAGCAAAAAAAGGTTTTAAATCAGGAGTAAGAAACATGGTCATAGGCCATCCCCCACTTCCAGTCATCATTTGGACAGCCTCCATATAAATGGAGTCTAAGTCAGGTCTCTCTTCTCGATCGACTTTGATGTTCACAAAGTGTTTATTCATCAATTCTGCTATGTGGACGTTTTCGAATGATTCTTTTTCCATGACATGACACCAATGACATGCTGAATAACCTATGCTTAATAAAATAGGTTTATTCGAAGATCTAGAAAGCTCTAAAGCTTCGTCTGTCCAAGGATGCCAATCTACTGGATTGTTAGCATGTTGTAGTAAGTATGGACTCGTTTCATTGATTAATTTGTTTGGCATATGGTTCTAGCCTTTCTCATTTAGTATAATTAACTATAGTATCCAAGTTTAAAACATATAGGAAGTAATAAGGTTAGACATTGCGTAGAATTATCCTCATCTCACTTGTAGTGACTTTAGTTTTGTCTTTGGCGTGTAATAGTAGAGATAACTCATATAACGAAAGTCCTACTAGCCCCGAGACTAAAACCTCGGAACAACAGACCTCGCAGCAAGAAACCACTAGTTCAAAGATAAATGTTTCTAATGCTCAAAAAGAATTGCCGGCACCAACTCAGCCTTCCAATGCGGTGAACAATCTGGTTCAGACAGAAGTCGAATCTACTACTGGCTCTATGGGTGGGGAAACTTACTCCCCAATATTTGAAGGCCAATTTGACTTTGAATTATCCACAGGGCTTCAAATTAATAAGGAAGATGTACTTACTGGAAGGCCAGTGTTCATGCTATCAGTTTCTGAGTATTGAGGAACCTGTATGCGCGAGTTACGCGCTCTAGACCCGTTATCTAAACAATATCCTGAAATAGATGTATACATAATATCTATGGACAAACGTTCCGATCTTCCTAAAATTCAGAAAAAGAATGATGATAAAGGAAGGACTTTGACTTTTGTGAGTCCATTGGGAGACTCTTTGAGGAATCTTGATATAGTGACTAGGTCGAACAAAATAGCTTTCGACCAATCAGGGGAAATAGTTTATAGGGCATCTATGGGGAAAGGATCCACTAAGGACTGGGAGTCTTTGTTCGAAGAATTAACAAAGTGACCTTTAAATGATTCTTTCCATAACTGTCTGATAGGCCATGTTTTGGAATTCTGATACCGATATGGCCCCCAAGTTTGTCCCGTCCCTTAGTCTTACAGACACTGAATCAGCCTCTTCTTCAGAATCACCGACGACTATCATATAGGGGATTTTTTGCATTTGTGCGTCACGAATTTTTGCGTTCATTCTATCTCTGCGGCTATCCACTTCGATTCTTAGTCCGCTTGTAGAAAGAGCTTTCTGTACGGAAGCGGCGTAGTCTAAATGCCGATCTGAGATAGGAATAATTACACCCTGCACTGGAGCTAGCCAGACAGGGAATGCGCCTGAATAATGTTCTATTAGTATCCCTATAAATCTTTCTATAGATCCTAAGATTGCTCGATGGATCATGTAAGGTTGTGCTCTTTCTCCACTATCGTTCTGAAATACTAGGTTAAATCTTTCTGGTAAATTGAAATCAAATTGTACTGTGGTACATTGCCAGTCTCTGTCTAATGCGTCCTGAATGTTTAGATCGATTTTAGGACCGTAGAATGCTCCGCCTCCTTCGTCTATTGTGTATTTTAGGCTTCTTGATTCTATGGCCTTGCGTAATGAGTCTGTAGCATGGTCCCACATGTCTATTTCACCCACGTATTTTTCGGGTCGAGTAGATAAGGCTATGGTGTAGTTGTTGAATCCGAAAGCTTCCAAAAGTTCGAATGTTAAATCTAATACTTTCCCGATTTCTTCTTCAATTTGGTCCGGCATACAGAAAATATGTGCGTCATCTTGAGTGAATCCCCGGACTCTCATTAAACCATGCAAGACGCCACTTCTTTCATACCTATAAACAGTTCCGAGTTCAGACAATTTTAATGGAAGCTCCCTGTAGCTTCTTAGCGATGACTTATACACCATTATATGGAAAGGACAGTTCATGGGTTTCAGGTAATACTGTTGTTCGTCTATTTCCATGGGAGCGTACATGTTCTCGTTGTAAAAGCCTAGGTGTCCGCTAGTTTCCCAGAGATTAGATCTTCCGATATGAGGGGAATATACTGGTTGATAATTGTGCTGGATATGCAGGTCTCGCCAATATTGTTCCACGATTGATCTTAATGTTGCCCCTTTTGGATTCCATATAGTTAATCCTGGGCCAATTTCATCGTGGGTTGAAAACAAATCTAGTGCCCGACCAAGAGTACGGTGGTCTCGTTTTTCTGCTTCTTCTAGTTTGTTTAGATGTTCTTCTAACGCTTCAGTGCTCTCAAAAGCGGTTCCGTATATCCTTTGCAACATAGGGTTGTTTTCACTGCCTCGCCAATACGCTCCGGCTACTGTTAGAAGTTTAAATGCGCATATATCAGAAGTGGTTTTTACATGAGGCCCCTGACACAAATCTTCAAACGTTCCGTGTGAATATGTGGATATAGGCTCAGAGGATTCCAAGTTCTCGATGAGTTCAATTTTGTATGGTTGATGTTCGAATTTATGCTCAGCATCAGCTCTACTTATAGTGGTTTTGTCGAAACTATGATTCCCTGAAATTATTTCAGACATTCTTTTTTCAATTTTGATTAAATCGTCTGGGGTAAATGGGTCAGTGACTTCGAAATCGTAGTAGAATCCGTCCTTTGTAGGAGGACCAATTCCCATTTTTGCGTCTGGGAATAGTTGCATGACTGCGTCCGCCATGACATGGGCAGCTGAATGTCTGATTTTCTGTCTAAGAACAGAAGTTTGGTCAGAATCTAGTGGGTCTAATTCCAGTGAACTATGATCTAACATCAATTTACCTATAGTGTATGTTACGTAGATTATACCTCAACAAATTTCTAGTTCCAGTGTTTATGGTTTTAAATATTGGGGGTAAATTTGTTTTACTGACCTTGGGGCTATGATATCCTATTCAAATAGGTTTTAAGCGAGGTTTATTCATGGAAGATTTGAAAGAAAAGACGGAACAACTTCTTCTCCGCTGCACAAATTTAATGGAGCGTCTTTGACTTAACCTCTAAAGAAAACCAAATTAAAACTATAGAAACTGAATCGGAGCAGAATGATTTTTGGTCCGACCATGGGGCGGCTTCAACAAAGATGCAAGAATTGGCATCCTTGAAAGAAACCGTTTCTTTCTGGGAGACACTGAATGAACGCCTCGATATCCTCTTAGAATTAATAAATCTTGCTATTTCAGATAACGATCAAAGTTTTCGGGAATCAGCTGATTTAGAACTAGCCTATCTTACAGATGCTCTGGGGCAAGAAGAGTTCAAATTATTACTTTCGGGCGAATATGATAAAAGATCTGCTATTGTCACTATACAAGCAGGAGCTGGAGGAACTGATTCCCAAGATTGGGCTGAAATGCTTTTTAACATGTATGCAAAATGGGGGCAATTGCATAAGCGGGCTGTTCAGGTATTAAATGTGTCGTATGGTGAAGATGCTGGGTATCGTACCGTTACTGTGCAGGTAGAAGGTGATTTTGCGTATGGATACTTGGAAAAAGAAACAGGAGTCCATCGCTTGGTTCGCCAATCCCCGTTTGATCCAAATAATGCACGCCATACATCTTTTGCTGTAGTGGAAGTTATACCAGTAGCATCTGAGCATTCCGATCCTGTGATAAGAAATGAAGATATTAAAATGGATGCGTTTAGGTCTAGTGGTCCTGGAGGTCAAAATGTGCAGAAAGTCGCTTCAGCTGTAAGATTAACTCACCTCCCAACTGGCATCGTTGTTTCATGTCAGACAGAACGTTCTCAACACCAGAATAGAGAATATGCAATGCGAATTTTAAACGCTAAACTTTTAGCAGCCGATAAAGAGCGTAGGGATAAAGAGGTTGCAGATTTGAGAGGTGATAGAGTAAATCCCGAATGGGGCAATCAAATAAGAAGCTACGTTTTACACCCTTATAAACAAGTTAAGGATCATAGGACAGATTTTGTGAGTACGGATCCATCGGCTGTGTTGGATGGCCATATAGATGAATTTATAAAAGCGTATATGGTACAGACTCTACAATAGTTACATGTCAATCATATGGCCCATTTTGGACTTTTTAGCGTCTAGGTATGGATGGTTTTCTGTGTTTACTGATGGCGGCATTGGGATTCGTTCTGTGACTTCCAAATTGAATCCTGATAACCCTGCAATTTTTTGCGGGTTGTTAGTTAATAATCTCAATTTAGTAACTTTGAGGTCAGTGAGAATTTGAGCTCCAATCCCATATTGCCTGAGGTCACTATCAAAACCTAATCTGCGATTAGCTTCAATCGTATCTAGTCCTGTATCCTGTAATGAATAGGCTTTAATTTTGTTATGTAGACCTATTCCTCTTCCTTCTTGCCTCATATACAACAGTACTCCCGAACCGTTGCTAGCTATCATTTCTAAAGATCTTTCGATCTGATCACCGCAATCACATCTAAGACTTCCTAGAGATTCCCCTGTTAAACAGGCGCTGTGTACTCTTGTTAAGACCTCGTCTCCTTCTTGCCAATCTCCAATTACTAATGCCAAATGTTCTCCAGGCTCAACTTCACTTTCATATCCAATAATGGTGAATTCACCATATTTGGTTGGCATGCGGGCTTCTGCAACTCGTTTAACTAAGGTTTCGGTTTGTCTTCTATGAGCTATGATTTGGGCTATACTCAGAATCTTGATGTTGTGTTGCTTTGAAAATTCTTCTAGATCAGGCATCCTTGACATTGTCCCATCTTCATTCATGATCTCGCATATAATACCTGACGGATATAAGTCAGCTAGTTTGCATAAGTCTACTGTAGCTTCTGTATGTCCCGCACGTGCTAGCACTCCTGCAGGATTCGCGCGCAAAGGAAACAAGTGACCAGGTTTCACAAAATCATCGGGTTCAGAGTCTTCATTAATCAAAGCCTTAATAGTATCTGCTCTATCTTGTGCGGAGATACCTGTTTCTGTGCCAATTTTATAGTCTACCGAAACAGTAAACGCAGTAGAGGGCTGACCATCCCATTCCAAAGGATTAGACATCAAAGGGATTTTCAGAGCATCTAATCGTTCTCCTTCCATAGGCATACACAACAATCCTCGCGCGTGTGTAACCATGAAGTTAACCGAATTTGCCGTGACATGTTGAGCGGCCATTAATAGGTCGCCTTCATTCTCTCTCTGTTCATCGTCTACTACGATGATCATGTTCCCCGATTTTAGTTCTTCTAATGCTTCTTCTATGCTACATAACGCCATGCTGTCCTGCCTTTTAAGTTGCGTTCATAACGTATTTTGCTAATATATCAACTTCTATATTCACTTGGTCTTTTAGATGTAAATACTCCAAATTCGTATGGGTAAAAGTATATGGTATCACACATATTGTCAATGTTGATTCCTCGCAATTGGTAATAGTCAGGCTTATTCCATTAATTGCGACGTAGCCTTTTTCCACGATGTATTTCGCATATTCTGGAGGAAAAGATATGGTTATAAAATGCGAATCTGCTTCTGGCTTAATGGCCTCTATCTGACCTGTAGTATCCACATGTCCTTGTACATAATGCCCTCCAAATCTACTGTTGACAGACATAGCTCTTTCGAGATTAATTACGCTGCCAATGGCTAGCGTGGATGCATTAGTCCTATTGAGGGTTTCAGGAGATAAGTCTACGGTGAATTGTGATGATGTCATATGTGTAATGGTCAAGCAAACCCCGTTGGTACTTATACTGTCACCAATATTCGAGTCTTCGACTACTGTGCTGCATTCGATAGTGAGTTCGTCATTATTTAGAGCGATTACTTTGCCGACTTCCTCTATTATCCCAGTAAACATTTTATGCTCCTTTTAACTAGCTGATGTAACCAGTGACTAGAATATCATTTTCTACATTGGTTACCTTCGTACCTGTAAGTTGAAAAGCATCGGAGATAAAGTCTTTACCTATTCCGCCTACAGGACCTTTGGCTTCAGACCCTCCGATTATAGTTGGCGCAATGAAAGCCACAACTTTGTCCACTAAATTATGGTCGAATAATCCGCCTAATAAAGTGCTTCCGCCTTCCACTAAGACGTTAACGAAGCCCTGTTCTCCTAATTCTTTGAACAGTAAAGTTAAGTCTACTTTGCCATTGTCGTTTGGGGCGTAAGTCCGTAATGTGACGGACTTTGGAAATGATGCCGTATTAGAGTTAGTAGTAGTAGCAATAATTGTGTTACCAATTTGGTTAAATATTTGTAGATCAGGTTTAAGGTGTGATCTTAGATTGCTATCTGCGATTATTCGAGTTGGTTGTCTATCTTCCCACGGCTTGTCTTTGGAGTCTCGTGCTGTCAGTGAAGGATTGTCTGCTAGAACCGTACCTATCCCAGAAAGTATTGCATCAGATTTTCTTCTAAGGTCATGTACGATTTTTCTTGAAGCTGGGCTACTAATCCATTTTGAATCTCCGGTGCGGCTACATATTTTGCCGTCCAAAGTCATAGCGAATTTTGCTGTAACGAAAGGACGGTTTGTAGTTATGTGTTTCCTGAAACCTTCGTATAACAGTGAGCATTCTGTGTCGTCATCCCATTTGTATACTTGTATTCCTGCTGTTTGTAATTTGTCTATACCTTGCCCTTTTACGATTGGATTGGGATCGATATATCCTACTAAAACGTTTCGGATACCTGATTGTATTATCACATCTGTGCATGGACCGGTTTTACCATGATGGCAACACGGTTCTAGAGTTACATAGAGGTCTGCCCCTGTAGGGTTAGTGATGCAGGATTCTATAGCTACGACTTCTGCGTGTTTCCCTCCTGATGGTTGAGTCGCACCCTGGCCTATTATCTCGTTATCTTTAACGATCACGGCTCCTACAGAGGGATTCGGGCTAGTATTTCCTTGATTATTATTTGCCAGTTGTACTGCTAATTGCTGTGCTGGTGAATTCATAGAAACACCTTTTGTACTATTGTCTGCCGGAGTAGTTTTCGTAATATTTACTGGGCGTTGGGTCAGATTGGCCTTGGTATTTGCTTCCTAATTCCTTAGATCCATAAAGACGCGTGGCAGGTGTAGTTAGTTCTAGGAATGAGATTTGTCCTATTTTCATTCCGTGAAACAGAGTGATTGGCAAGTTTGAAAGGTTACTTAGTTCCAGTGTCAGATGGCCTTTCCAGCCAGGATCAACAAAGCCAGCTGTTGAGTGTATTACTAATCCAAGCCTACCTAAACTACTTTTACCTTCAAGTCTAGCTACTAAATGTGCTGGTAATTCGATATGTTCCGAAGTGCTGCCTAACACAAATTCTCCAGGGTGTAGTATAAAAGGAGTGTTCTCATCAATTTGTACGACTTCTGTGAGATCTTCTAAGCTATCCCTCACATCTATGTATGGCCTCAGAGAATTACTGAATACTAATACTTTGTCGTCAAAGTGCAGATCTACACTTGCCGGCTGCACATCATCTTCGTCAAGGGGAGTGATTACTATGTCTCCCCTTTTAATACATTCAAGTATTGTTTTGTCGCTTAAAACACTCATTTCCTATCCTTTGTTAAGTCTATCCTTTAAAATCTACTCGTCCATTGATTAGGGCCCTGGACATTACATATTTGTGGATTTCAGAAGTACCGCCTCCAATTCTCGCATGTCTGAGTAGTCTGAACCAATGGGATATTGGCATGTCTAGAGTCTCTCCTAATCCGCCAAATATTTGCATAATCTTATCAATGCTCCGTGAACCCCATTCACCCGCACAGTATTTTATCATCGATGCTTCTACACGTACGTCTTTACCTTCATCTGCCTGTATGGCTGTTTCTCTGACTAAAGCCCTTAGACTCATAATGTCTATGTAAGCGTCAGATAACATCCATTGTATGGCTTGCCTATCAGATATCGGACTTCCGTAAGTAACCCGTTCATTTGCCCAGGCGATTGCCATTTCAAGAGCCCTTGTGAGAATGCCTGTGGCCATAGATCCTCTCAAAAGTCTGTCATGGTGAACAAGCCATTTTTGACCTAGGTTGAAACCTTGACCTACTTCTCCTAATACTTTTGTTTGAGGAACACGAACTTCGTCTAGATTTACATAAAACTGTTGTGACTTTGTAGGTGTTATCCATATTCGGATAGGTTCAAATGATAAGCCCTCAGATGGGTTGTCCACAATAAACATTGTGATCCCGCCTCTCTGACGTTTAGTGTCGTCTGTCACCGCTTGCACGAGCAAGAAGTCAGCTGAAGCTGCCCCTGATATGTACATTTTAGTTCCAGTTAAGACCCAGTCATCTCCATCTCTCACTGCTTTTGTTTGCATCATGCCACCAGGATCTGATCCTGCTTGAGGCTCGGTTTGGCAAAAAGCGTAATTCAGTTTTCCGTCTATAGAAGGGATAAGATACTGTTCTTCTTGTTCTGGAGTACAAGAGTCAATCATCATCATCGGTACCGGAGATGTAGGAATTTGAACAATGCTTCTATGTATTTCCTCATCCATAACTACGTGGCCTAAAGCTCCCATACCACCGCCGCCATATTTTTCTGGCACAAATAGGGTGTATATACCTGTATCTTTTGATATTTGTTCTAGGTGGTCCCATTTTTCTTGAGGTAAGGTGCCTACTATTCCTAAGACAGTCTCTGCTATACCTTTAGGGCCTGTGTCGTCATTTTCTTGAGGAGGATTGGATAGATATTCAGATTCGAGAGGGATACATTCGTTTTCAACAATGTTTCGTATGGTTAATTTAAGAGCTTCTAATTCTTCAGGAAGTTTGGTGTCAGGCATGGATCCTCTCTTTTCTGATAGATTAGGCTTTTAATTGTGGACCGACATAGTCGGTTGATGATTAATGAAAAGGACACACAAACAGGAAAGCAGATTTTGCGTAAGTTGAGCCCTCGGCGTCGGTGATATTACGTGTGTATTTTGAAGATGCTTCTGTAGAATCATCAAGAGCACCCGTTATTGAACCGAATATAGATACCCCCATTGAAAGGGTAAGTATAAAACCGGTACAGATAGCTACCAACCGAATTTTCATAGTTATTTGAATCCTAATCCTTACTACAACGTATTTATATTTGTACTGTAATTGTATAACGTTGTAAAATATTTATCTAGCTAGCCTAGTGCCTATATAAACGTCAAAAGGGGCACATTAAGTTAAGAGTAGATAGAATGCAATTAAGAAATATACCTAGTGTGGAATCTGTAATAAAAACTCCAGAGTTAGATGCATTGTCTTTAGAATACCCGAGAGAATGGATTATAGATGTCATCAGAGAGAAAATATCCAATAATCGTGAAGATGTGCTTGTAGGCAAAGATGTTAAAGATGCTCAGGCTATTTCGCGTGAAGTGGAAAAACATATACAAAAATTAATAGAGTCAAAACCTAAAGAGGTGATAAATGCGACGGGCGTAATTATTCACACCAATTTGGGAAGGGCACCTTTAAGCTCGGCAAGTGTCAAAGCAGCTGTTAACTGCGCGGCTGGATATAGTGATTTGGAATTAGATCTGGAGACTGGGAAGAGAGGAGGGAGACTTGGTACTATTAAGTCTCTACTGACTCAATTAACGGGTGCAGAAGATGCTTTAGTAGTTAATAACAATGCTGCTGCATTGCTTCTGGCGTTGTCAGCACTATGTATTGGGAAAGAAGTCATTGTCCCACGTAGTGAAGCTATTGAAATTGGAGGAGGTTTCCGTATTCCAGACGTACTAGTTCAGAGTGGGGCGAAATTAGTGGACATAGGAACCACCAACAGAACGTATATTCAGGATTACCAAAATGCTATCACAGAAGATACTGGGGCATTTCTAAAGGCGCACTCCAGCAATTTCGTGATAAGTGGGTTCATTCATGAGGTGGCGGTATCTGAATTATCTGCATTAGGTCGAGAATTTGAGGTGCCGGTAATGCATGATGTGGGAAGTGGAGCATTTATAGATACTAGGAAATATGGTCTTGCCTATGAGCCTACTCCACAGAGTAGTGTATCTGAAGGCGCAGACCTGGTTTTCTTTTCAGGAGATAAGTTATTAGGAGGGCCGCAGGCAGGAATCATAGTCGGCAAGGCAAAATACATATCCATTTTGGAAAGACATCCTATGATGAGAGCTATCCGTATGGATAAGATTAATCTGGCTGCACTGTCAGCAACTTTAGGGCATTACGTGAAAAATGAAGCTGAATCCGAGATTCCTGTGTGGAGAATGATATCAGCAGATCAAGAAGTTTTATTGAACAGATTAAATATTTGGAAAGATATTAATCATGATAACTTGGAAATTATCCCTTCTGAGTCAGCAATAGGAGGCGGCAGTCTTCCAGGGGAGACCATTCCGACTCATGTTCTGCGAATTAATACCGATAAAATGTCCCTGAATGCTATGCAAATCCAGTCACGATTAAGGCAATGCCATGTACCAATAATAGTTAGGATAGAAGATGAAGATGTGATTATTGACCCTAGAACTGTGTTGCCAGAAAATGACGGACACATAAGTCTGGCATTAAAATCTATTATCAACTAGTATTTGTATTTATGTTGCATAAACTCAATGGGAGCAAGGATATTTCGTGAAAGATTACGTGATTGTACACACTCCGGGTCAGAGTTCATGGCATTGGAGCAAAATTTGGGCTTTGATGACTTCACCGAAGACTCATCCTCCTGCCCTTTTTAGGAGAACTGTGAACGTCCACTTGGTTGATCTTCCGGGGCACGGGTCTAATGATCATGGTGACACCGGTGAGATCCTCAGAGAAGAGTGTGTGTTTGAAATAGAGAAAACAGTCGAAAGCAATAAATTGCGGGATTACGTGTTAGTGGCTCATGGTTTCTCCGCCAGCTTGGTGATGGAGAGTTTGTCTTCCTTAGAGACAGCGCCATCTAAAATAGTTCTTATAAGTGGAGTTGTTACTTCCCAAGGTAAAAGCTTGCTATCATTGTTGCCTTTTAAATCTAGAAATTTGTTTCGTTTAGCGAGCCTAAAATCCAAGCTGTTTAGGAGGCCGGCAAAATTGTCTCCTGGAACTATAAGAAATTATGTCTGTAATGGAATGGACCCTATGGATGTTATTCAGAATTTAGGGTTTTATGAATCGCTTCCATCAGGAATGCTGGAACAAAAATCATCTCCCTTTAAAATACCAGAAAACATGTCTGTCATATATGTGAAATTAAGTCAGGATAAAATTTTACCTCCTTCCGTTCAACAACAAATTGCTAACGAGATAGGGGCCTCTCAAATAATAGACATGGAAGCGTGTCATCAAGTTTCTTTGCAGAGACCTTCAGAATTAGCAGAACTTTTGTTGAGTGTCTAAAGCGGAATGTTTTTCCAATAAGTATAACCAAGTGTAATAAGGATGTTATGAAATTTGTCCTTAGACATATGACGGGTCAAGATATAGAAGAAGTAGTATGCATAGAGAAAGATGCTTTTTATCCGCTAAATATTGGGACCTCATTTACAATCCAATTAAGAAACAAATACTCTAGATATTTGGTGATAGAGAAAGCTTCTATTTTTGATAAGTCATCGAGATCAAGCCAAGCTTTACGTTTGTTTGGTATAATAAGGAACTTATTCCATAAGTCTCTTCCCGAGGATAAGATCATAGTAGGATATGTGGGTATATGGTTCCAGGGTAACGAAGGCCATATATCAGAGATCGCGGTTAAGGAAGAGTTTAGGGGACAAGGTTTAGGGGAATTGTTATTGATAGGAGCAATACGAGTATCGATTAGCAACGGATTACATATTATGGGTCTAGAAGTTAGAGCTTCCAATCTACAAGCTCAGAGGTTGTATCAGAAATACTACTTTCAAGAAAGTGGAATTCGTAAAGGATATTACTCTAATGATAGAGAGGATGCAGTTATTATGACCACAGGATTGATCCACAGTGATGATTATCAGAGCAAGTTTATACAAAGACAAAAACAATACTTAGATTCAGGGAAAGAACTCAATCTACATATTTGAGTAATATAATTTAATTCGGTTGGTGTTTATGGTAGTTATAGGTCTTACAGGAGGAATAGCCACTGGGAAAAGCGAAGCCTCCAGGATCCTGCAAGAATTAGGTGCCGATATCATTAACGCTGATTTGATAGGGCATGAGGCTTACAGGCAAGGATCGGTAGGATGGGAAAGTGTAGTACAGGCTTTTGGTAAAGGAATACTAGATGAAAGCAACGAGATAGATAGGTCTAAATTAGGGGCTATCGTGTTTTCAGACGAATCAGAATTGCAAAAACTTAATGAAATAATGCATCCAATCATGGAAAAATTAGTCGAACAGAATATTTTGGACTGTCAAGACTCAGGGAGTGAAGTCGTGGTGGTGGAAGCGGCGTTGATGTTTGAGGCTGGTTGGAACAAACTGGTTGATACTGTTTGGACCACAGATGCTCCTGAGGAAACAGTGATCTCTAGATTGGAGCTACGGAATGGATTAAGTCGGAGTGAATCGCAAAAACGGATCGCTTCTCAAATGGATAGAGAAGATAGATTATCCAGGTCGGACGTAATTTTACCAAACACGGGTGACCTAAACGCTTTCAAAAATGTTATATTAAGTGCTTGGTTAGAACTAAACTAAAAGGTAAGGATGATAAGAAATGGTAGATGGAACAAATTCACAGCCTAAAGAATACGCGATCGAAGAATTTCTGGTAAAAGAAAAACCGTACTACAAGCCAGTCGGTGATGAGGAAGATTTATTTAATGCGGCATATAATCAGCATATACCGTTGCTTCTAAAAGGACCTACGGGTTGCGGAAAAACTAGATTCGTAGAGTACATGGCTTGGAAGCTTGGTAGGCCTATGACTGTAGTAAAGAAGAACGGAGCGCAAAGCAAGGGCAGTGATGCAGCTAAACAGATTCCATTGGTAACAATAGCATGTCACGAGGACCTAACAGCGAGTGACCTGGTTGGTAGGTATTTACTGGATGCTGAAGGTACAAAATGGATTGATGGGCCAATGACTAGAGCTGTTAAAAATGGAGCTATACTGTATTTAGACGAAGTAGTAGAAGCTAGAAAAGACACCACTGTTTTAATACATCCCCTCACAGACCATCGTAGAGTTTTACCTGTAGAAAAAACAGGTACCATCATCGAAGCAGATGACCGGTTCCTGTTGTGTATTTCCTATAACCCTCATTATCAGAGTGCTCTAAAAGACATTAAACAGAGTACAAGGCAAAGATTCATTTCTGTTGAATTTGATTACCCTCCAGTAGATGTGGAGGCGGAGATCGTGTTTCAAGAAAGTGGATGTACTGAAGATGAAGCAATGTCTTTGGCTAGATTGGGAGAAAAAATCAGGCATCTTAGAGATAGTGGATTACAAGAAGGCGCGAGTACTAGGCTTCTGATATATGCTGGTCGTTTGATAAAAGAAGGTATAGCTGCTAGGAGAGCATGCCAAGTAGCCATAGTTTGGACATTGACTGATGAACCAGAGCTCCAGAGGAGTATAGAAGAAGTAGTTTCTTCAATATTTGAGTAAATAAATGGATTTTTCGGTTATCGGTCTGAAAGAAGTGTTATCTCAGCGGCCAGTCATTGAAGAGATAGATAGCGGGGAATATATGCCTGCTGCTGTTATGGTGCTTGTTTACAAGAAAGACAGTGAATACTGTGTTCTTCTTAACAAGAGGTCAGAATTAGTGGAACATCACAAAGGAGAAATGTCATTTCCTGGAGGTGCTAAAGACCCAGAAGATGGTGTGTTCATTAATACAGCCTTAAGAGAAACCGAAGAAGAAATGGGAATCAAAATCCAAGACATCATGATATTGGGTCAACTGGATGACGTAATAACCAGAAGTAATTTTGTTGTTAAAGTTTTTGTAGGAACTATAGATTATCCATATGAATTCAACCCTAGTGATATTGAAATTGCTGAAGTAGTAGAAATTCCTATCACGGAATTACTCGCAGTTAAAAATCAGTATGTCGAAACCAGATGGGACGGGGTGGAATCCATCGATAGTATTTCATATGGATATTATCGTTATTTGATATATGGTGCCACAGCCACGATATTATCCCAGTTTTTAGACGTCATTTCTAATAATTTTAGTTTGGAGGTACAGGTAAATTGAGTGCAGAGGATTGGAAAGAGTTAGAATCTTCCTTGAAGACTTTACCTGGTTCTGTGGGTGATGCGTATGAAGATTCCAAGGCTTTGATGAGTGAGATTTTTAGTGATGATGAATTGTTGTTGTGGGGTAAAGAAGGATTAGCAATTGGTACACAGACTGTTAGGTCCTGGGAAGCAGCGATTGAATATTTCAACGTAAGTGCTATGGTAGTTAAATCCTTAGCGTTCCCTTCATTTATGCAATGGGCTAGATGTGGGACCCATCTTTCTCAAGATGCACCATCATTAGCATCAGCTTTCTTTTCTGTGAGCCCTTCCATCGTAACCAATTTAAGACCTCAATACATTCCTAGATGGGTAGGATTAGGCAGAGGATTATACAAAGGCACTTGGAAATCGGGGAACCTTGCCAGTAAATTTTTTGAATGTAGCCCTGATCTAGTCAGGAATTTGCCCTTTTGGGATGTAGAGATATTTGCATCCCTGTTGGAATCTATTTCTAGTAAATCCTATGAAGTGGCAGCTGACTGTTTAGATTTAGGTACAACTGTACTACCAGCTATGGGTAGAGAGCGAGAAGTGTTTCTCTCCATGTTACGATCATTGACAGACACGAGTTGGAGAGAAGTTAAGAGTTGCCTTGAAGTTGTTCCTAAGGTAGCAAGAGATGTGGAAGATACCCAGATAGGGAGATTTCTAAAATTAGGAGAAAAACTCGCTAAATCAGGGATGAAAGATACTTCACGATTTATGGCTGATGGTACTCAGGCTTTGAGTGGTTTGCAACCAAACACACATGGGAAAATTTTGGATTTATGTGATGCATTGTTGGAAGTAGAGTATGATGCGGTGCAACCGTTCCTGAAGAGCTTAGAAACAGTGTTGGCTGGAATTACTATCATTCAATTGGACCAATGGTTTGAGACGGGTTTGAATTTGATCAAAGAGAACAAAGAGGCTGGGTTAGCATTCTTTAAAATTGAATCAAACACATCTGAGGCAGTTTTAAAGACATTATCATCTAGCATAGACTTAGACGTGATTAAAGGCATAATCAAACTTTATTGCACCGCATTAACAGGTCAAGATATTGAGATTAGTAATAGCCAGGAACTTGTTGATAAAGGTATAGGTTGGGTGGATGAAAGTTGGGCATCTACAGACGGCACACAAGTGTTTTTGCCATCGGTAGTAGATCAATACGATGATAAACAGTCAAATTTTTCTTGGTTCAAAGTTATCGCTACTCATCAAGTCGGTAGATTGGAATTTGGTAGTTTTGAGTTTCAATTTGACAAAGAATCAAACGTATTCTCGAATCGCAGGATAGATGCAGAAAAAGCTCAAGCCGAGAAGCTATATCAATTAGGCCAACCTGATGAGGTAGGCAATATAAGAACCTACACGGATATAGGGAAATTTTTGAATCTCTTTGATGAGACCAAATTAGCCTTTGATATTTTCACGGTTTTGGAAGATTGTAGATTAGATTACCTGATCAAAACATTTTATCCGGGAATTAAGAACGCAACAAAACAAATTCAAGACGATGCAATACTGAAACGTCCTGAAATAATGGAACTTCCATTGAAAGAAGCTATGGTTGAATTATTGATACGGTTCAGTTTGGGGCAATTTAATGAAGTTAAAGTTCCAGAAGGATACGAGGATGTGGTCGAGACATTGGCAAATCTGGTACACACTCTAGGAAATGCCGAGTCAAACATAGAAGATTCTGCAGAAGCTACTATCAGAGCTTATGAACTTATCTCTAAAGTGATTAATGAAACCAAACCAGAAGATGATTGGGAAGATGAAGACCTTGAAGATCAATTAGAAGATTTTGATGAAGATGAATATGAATCTTTAGTTGAGAAAATGCAACAGTCAATGGAAATGAGCGGAGAAGACGGCGAAGGTGATCCGTATGATTCACCCTCTCCTGTTGAATACAGAGGTGATTTTAAACCAGAAATGGTTCAGCTTATATCTAAATTACAGAGTGATGCATCTGAGTCAGGTGAAAATCAACCTTTGACTCAAGAAGAATTGGAACAACTGCTTCAAGAAACTGATGAATTGGAGTTGGATGCTGAACAAGGTGAAATTGATGCAGGGATGTTTGCTGCATGGGTTGAAAATATTATGAAAGAGGCTGGTATGCCTCCCCCAGAAGGAGAGCCTGGAGATGGGCAAGCCCCAGTGATGTCTGGAGGAGAGGAAGAAGGTGAACTTGAAGCACAAGAACCTAAGACTTATGCGTATGATGAATGGGATTTCCGAGCGGATGACTACAAACCTAGATGGTGCATAGTCAAAGAAAAGACATTAGAAGAAGGCGAACAATCGTTTTATACTGAAGCGTTAAATAATTACTCAGGCTTGTTGGCGCATATTAAACGGCAGTTTGAATTGATAATGCCGGAGACCTGGAGAAAAACTTATCGTCTGGTTGACGGGGAAGACATTGACCTTAACGCCGCTTTGGAAGCGATATCTGACTTGAGGATGGGTGTTCCTCCAGATGACAAGATATATTGGAGACGTAATAAAGTAGAAAGGGATGTAGCAGCAGTGTTTTTATTGGACATGAGCGCATCTACAGCTGAAGCTATTGATGAAGGTAGACAGAATTCAGACGACACAGACGCTCCAGATGATCCTGTTGAATATATGGTATGGCTCAGAAGAAGAAGGGAAGGACTAACACGTAGGAATTACAAAAGGATCATAGATCTAGAGAAAGAAAGTACTGCTTTAATTATACAAGCGATAGAGTCTATAGGAGACCAGTATGGGATATATGGCTTTTCTGGCTACGGAAGGGAGAATGTAGAGTTCTACGTGATTAAAGATATAGATGAACCATTCAACGATAAAATTAAGCGCAGGATAGACAAAATAACTCCACTACATGCAACTAGAATGGGGGCATCAATCAGGCATGCCATCACAAAACTAGAAAATAAAGATGCCACCACTAAAATCATGTTTTTGATAAGCGATGGTAGACCGCAGGATAGAGGTTATAGCAGAGAAGGTGTCGAAAAAGAATATGCCGTACATGATACTCATCAGGCCTTAATAGAGGCTCGGAGGAAGAACATCATACCTTTCTGTCTAACTGTGGATAAGGCAGGTCACGATTATCTTAAAGAGATGTGTGGCGACATGGGATATGAGGTTTTGGATAATATATGGTCTCTTCCTGAACGATTGCCGATGGTTTATCGCAATTTAACGAAGTAGTTTTGCCAGTTCTATAAGTGAAGTGTTAGCGGCTCTGCGTTTTATAGTTATGCTTCTTGCAGGAACATTTGTTGTTATCTCTGAAGTACCACCTACGCCTGCGATTGATATGTAGAGGTTCGCCGACTGTATGGTTGTGCTTTCATTGGGTTCAGTTTCACCGATTATTCCTATCCCTATATCAGACATCATCTCTTTTCTGATTGATTCAGCCATGTCTGTAGCGGTATGTTGACTTATACTTCTGTTATTCTGGTAATCACTCTCGCTAAGACCGAAATGGTTAGTGTCTGATTCTGTTGTGATAAAACCACCTTTGAAGAACTCATAATGGTTTGAAACTTGTGTTAAAAGATCCGAAAGCATTCCTCCTGTACATGTGTCCCACAGTGAAACTGTAAGGTTCTGAGCTGTGAGTAGCTTGCCGCAAGATTCTGCAGGGGTGTCTGTATCGTATCCCCATATATACTCGAGTAATTGAGAGGTAATGGACTCTTCCATCGGTTTAAGTAATTGTAGGGCTTCAGATTCGTTGGGTGCCCGAGAAATGATACGCAAATGGATACCATCTTGTTTAGAATAAATTCCCAAATAAGGATTTGTTTGCCCAAAATGTTCCGTCAATATTTCGTCTATTCGGCCTTCAGACATTCCTAAAGTTTTGATTGTTCTGGTAACAGTTATCTCGCCAGTGGCCTTTTGTTTTAAATCGGGTTCTATCTGTTCTAGCCATAAAGGCTTCATTTCACCTGGAGGTCCAGGTAAATTGATAATAATTTTATCGTTTTTTTCTGACCACCATCCAGGAGCAGTTCCATATTTATTGGGGATGAAGTGCGCGGAAGGAATGAGTTGAGCTTGTTTTATATTGGTCTGTGGCATTACTTGTCCTCGAGATTCAAAGTAACGTTCTAATTGTTCAACTATCTCCGGTTGTACCTTAGGGATTTCTTGAAACACAGCGGCTACTGCTTCTCTGGTCAAGTCATCTTGCGTTGGGCCTAGACCACCAGTGGTTATAATAATATCGGATCTACTAAGGGCGAGTGAAAGAGTCTCTACTAATCTGTTTATATCATCGCCAACGATGGAAATTTGGTTCAGTGAGATTCCGAGTCGTGGGAGCCTAGTAGCGATCCATGCGGCATTTGAGTCTGTCAGTTCTCCCATCAATAATTCATGTCCAATTGATAGTATGTCAGCTTTCATTGTCCACCTATCTAATCAGTGGGTGTATATGGCGGGTTCACTGCTAATTCGTTAATAACACGAGCCCACATTTCAGCTACAGTAAAGATGCTTGTCTCAGTAGTGAGTCTAACATACTGGCTGTTGGCGTCTGGTGTAGTATCTCCTAAATGGAACTCGAATACGTGTCCTCCTTTTTCGGTGACTTTTATGATCGATTCTGGAGGGTCTAGTCCATATGATGCCAAAGGTTCTTTGGCTTCAAGAAGTTCACGTTCAATTTGGGGTCCACCAAGCAGGAATGGTGTGCCACTCCATTTTGGCCCATACACTTGTACTGGGGGATCACCGTCAATAAGCCATATCCACGAAGAGCTGCCGGGAGGGCTATTTTTTACGAATTTTACGTGATCTTCTCTGTAGGTAACTTCTATTTCCACTATGTCAGAGTCAGATATCTTGTATAACCATTCTCTAGGTACATGATCCTCGTCTGGTTTATTCGCCCAGTAATATGCTGCCGAAGCGCCAACTATGGCTAGGACAGCAACTAAAAGGATGGTCAGCCTGAAATTCACTGATTACCTCCTAACCCACCACATGGATAACGCGGCCAATGCAAGCAGACCAGGCAGTATAAACCATGAAGAAAATCTCACGAAGTCATATTCATTTGCATCCAAATTGAATTCTCTGTACACGAATGCACGATCTCTAATCGAAATTAAGGAGTAATCCCCTAAGACGTAATTCACCGTATTTAGAAGAAGGTTAGTCCCACTCCCTCTGGAAAGAAACGTATTGGAGGCAAAGTCTGAGTCTCCAAATATAGCCACATGAGTGAGTTGGTTGGGATCCGGCGGTGCAGTTAAAGGAGTGGCTCCTAGTTGCCCCACTGCTAACATGTAAGCTGATGAGAAAAACGGTCCCATTTGATCAGCATTCTCTTCCCCTGGAGGAATAGGATCAGTTCTGTCGGGGTCGTCTATCAAGAAGCTTAAAGGTGAGGTCACTGTTAATGGAACGGGCCATCTCAGATCATCTTGGATTGGGACAATGCTAGTCGTTCCAGGCATGTAAACTTGTCCAAGTTGCCCACTCTCAGGACTGGTGATGCTACGAAGAGCGTCCACCATAATAGTGGCTTGATCTGGAGGAAGAAGTTCAAAGTCTTCTGCTCTGATTTGATTTAAGTTCATTGGTTCTGCGCGCAGTATATTAGGGTTGTCAGTAACTCCTAATTCCAGGTCTAAAATGTAGCCAGGCTGCAGTATGATTCCCCACATAGCCATTAATGCTCTAAATGACTCTGGAGTATCGGGCTCCCCCAAGAATATTAATCGGCTGGATTCTCGTCTAGCTGTATCATCGGGGTTTTTCCCTTGAAGGAATTTATGAATTACATGAGCGTGTGAATCAGGTAATTCTATGGTAGGTCCTGGGATAATTAACAGTGCAGCATCGTCAGGTACAAAAACATCGTCATCAGTAGGATCCCATTTCAATATCTCGGTGTTGTAATTATCTTGATTCAAGACTTCTTTGAAAGTAGAGTATCCTTTAGCTGAGGTGCTTAATATGGACTTTTCTCCATGCCCTTCCAGGAAATAGATAGTCTTTTGTCCTTTGCTGGTAGCAATGAGCATGCTAGTGTACAAGTCTTGTTCTAATTGACTGTAATCTATGTCGCTCGGTTGCACAATTGATGTTAGGTCGCTGTCATCGGAAAAAACAACGATCGATTCATATGCATTTACCCCATAAGACCTAGCTAGATCTGGCTCTAGATCAGGATCTCTGACTTCATATGTGAATTTGGTTGACCGCTTTGAAAATTCGCTTAACATGTCTGACGCTTTTGTAAAACGAGAGATCGCATCAACGTTTTCACTTATATCAGAAGGATAAAATGCTATTGCTTTAACTGGAGAATCTAGCTCACTCAGTAGTTCTTTGGTACTTGGGGCTAGACTGAATTGATTGTTAGCAGTTAAATCAAAACGTTGATTATTTTCGATAGATAGTAGGTTGAGAATAATAACAATTATGACGAACGCACTAATCATAATAAGGGTGTTCGTGCCATACTTCCCACTTCTGCTCAAGAAGGCTGACGTTACTCTACTTAAAGAAATAGTTCCCATCAAAAGTAGTAGGAAAACTCCCAGGGCCACTAGTAACAATGCGTATGGTGCTAAAGTGTCTATAAATAGGAGGATTATTATTCCTAAGATTGTGGAGAATACAGCTCCAATCAGTATGGGATTTGAGTAACTGCTCAGTAGGTTTATAAATGTTCCTATTGGGCCATGATTCTCGGGCGTTCCAGATTCTGATTGTGCGGCTCGCTCAGCTCTGCTGAGACGTCGCCAGTCTCTATTTTGGTTATTATGATTTTGCACCTTACCTCCAGCGACGTGATTCTAAAATACGTATTGAGAGGAAAATGAAAAGCAAGGTGATTGTAACGAAATACACTATATCGTGAGAATCTATTATGCCTTTGTGAAAGTCGTCAAAGTGACTTTTAATGCCGATTTCTTGTATAAAGGTGGACCAGAATCCGGTCACTACTGTTGAAGCATAATCTGCAAAGTACAGTATAAGAAGTACCCCCATGGCTACAACTGCTGACACAATTTGGTTACTGTTCAGAGTGGAAGCTAGTAACCCAATGGATAATGTCAAAGCGCCGTATAATATCAGGCCAAGGTATCCTGAGTAGATTGGTCCGGGATCAGGATCTGCAAGGAGAAACAGGAGTATTGGATAGTACAGCGTTAATCCAATCATAAATAATAAGAATATGAAACTCGCTATAAATTTACCAATAATGATTTCCCAGTCCCTGACGGGAGATGTGAGGAGTAATTCTATTGTTCCCAATTTTTGTTCTTCTGAGATAAGTCGCATAGTTAGAATCGGTGCTATTAGGATGAGAATTAGGGTGACTCCTCCAAAGGTGGTTTGGCCAAAATTCAGCCCTACAAAAAATCTTGTTAGAGATGCTTCGGGGAAAGGGTTTCCTAAATCTATTGTGAAAAACACCCCAGTTCCTATCAAGAATATCATCCCAACGATGTATCCAGTTGGGCTCGTGAAGAAAGACATTATTTCTTTTGTGATAATTGCTCTTAGCCCTCTCATCTACGCTCCCTCTGTGGTAGTAAGTTTGAGGAATATCTGTTCGAGGCTCATAGAATTTAACTGCATGCTTAACAAACTACAGTCATTTTCTATAATGATTTTTGATATTTCGTCTCGAACGTCGTATCCATCGGCTACTGTTATTTCAAAAGTTATGTTGTCTGTGTTACGGCGTCGCCTTACATCCGTGACACCTTCTATATTTTCGAGTATTGGCTGTATTTTCTTACTGGTCGTAGAAATTTCAACTAGGATCTGTTGGGTTGCCTGTAGTCTAGTTGCTAAGTTGTCAGGAGTATCCTCTGCGACAATTTGTCCTTGGTTAATGATCAACACTCTGCCACAAACCATACTTACTTCAGGCAGGATATGACTACTGAGGACTACTGTTTGCTGTTTTCCGATATCTTGAATAAGCCTTCTGGTTTCAACTACCTGGATCGGATCAATTCCGATCGTGGGTTCATCCATGACTAATATCTCTGGTTCATGAAGTATCGCTTGGGCTATCCCGACTCTTTGTCTATATCCTTTTGAAAGTTTGCCGACTATGGTTTTGTAATAGTCCTGCAATCTACATATTTCAATTACATTGTTAATTTGGTCATTAATACTTCGTCGCGACATCCCTCTTAGTGAACCCATGAATGTGAGGTAGTTTTTGACAGTCATATCTGTGTGAAGAGGTACAGTTTCAGGTAGATATCCTATTTTTTTCCGGCATTCTAGCGAATCTTTTACTATGTCCATTCCATCAATTTCTACATTGCCACGAGTAGGAGGCATATATCCAGTGAGGATTCTCATGGTGGTGGTCTTTCCAGCTCCATTGGGTCCTAGGAAGCCTAAAATTTCACCGCGTTTGACCTTGAAGTCAACATTTTCTATGGCTGGTTGGGGCCCATAATAATGGGTCAGATTGTCAGCTTCAATTATAAAATCTTCGTTTTTGGTAGTCATATTGTAACCTAAAAGGGAATTTACCTGGTTAAATTGTACTATAAGTTGAGGAATGATATTCTAAACGACGAATTTTGCCAAGGGGATAAATATGCATCTGGCCATCGATGGTTTTGACGGGGACCCTAATTTAATGTGGGATGAATCTAGGATACATGACTTCTTGATTGAATATCCGGCGGAATTGAATATGACGAGGATAACCGAACCCAGAGTAGTTAGGTATACCGATCCAAAAGGTAAGGACTCTGGGGTATCTGGTTTCGTAATTATTGCTGAAAGTCATATCAGCATCCATACCTTCCCTGACAGAAACTATGTGAATATTGATATTTTTTCATGTAAATCCTTTGACACTGAAAAGGCATTGAAAGATGCTAAATGTTTGCTTTCATTAACTAAAGTAAAATCCTGGTCCTTAAACCGAGGCCTGGAATGGTTGTCTACAGAAGAAGGATTGGAAAATGTGGATTCACAGAGATCTAGTTTAAATGTCGAATGATTCTACTGAAAATGATTTGGACATGGGGTTCAGCTATGATCAAGATAATTGTTTCTTAGGCCTCTCAAGTCCAATACTTAAAGATCAACCGTTGGATTGTGTTCTGATTCCAGTACCTTATGACAGTACCATGACTTTTCAAACGGGATCTAAGTATTCGCCCGAATCTATACTGAAAAGCTCTTATCAACTTGAGGATTATGATTGGCAGTTAGGCATTGACCTGAGTTCATATACGATAGCTACTGCTAATCCTGTAGATGTGTCTGGTGAAGACCCGAGGCAAGTTATCACGGATATTGAAGCTGATGTGATAGGAATTTTGAATCGACATGAAGTTGGACTGATAGGTTTAATTGGAGGAGAACATTCTATCAGCATAGGAGGGGCTAGAGCCATCACGAAGTTTAATACTGAGGTGTCAGTATTATATTTGGATGCTCATGCGGACTTAAGAGATGAGTACTCAGGAACCAAGTGGGGACATGCAAGTGGTGCTAGGCGAATTTCAGAATTCGCTGATGTGGTCCTGGGTGGAATCAGGAGTATTTCACTTGAGGAAATGGAATTCGCTGAGAAAGAGAGTCTTCACGTTTCTTTTTGGGATAGGAACATTTCTTCAGAACATTTTTTGGATCAATTGTTTTCTCGCCTCAAAACAGATGTTTATCTCAGCCTTGATTTAGATGTGCTAGAACCTCATTTGGTAGGTAATGTCGGGAACCCAGAACCAGGAGGCATGGATTGGTATACTCTGATGAATTTGTTAAATAGATTGATTAGAAACCATAATCTGTTGGGGTTCGATATTTGTGAACTTGTTCCTTTGCCTGGAAGCGAATTAGGTTCCTACGCAACTGCGAAAATCATACACAAAATAATCAGTGAATATTTGTCAGCCAAGATTATATAAGTGCTGATCGTCTATGTTTTTATTCGTTTGCCCTCTTCGATATGGTAAAATTCTGGATATAGATTAATAGATTGAGGATGATTGGTGGGAAACGTAATTTATTTAGACCATGCAGGAACAACGGGGGTTTCGGAAGAGGTCCTAAAACTGATGCTTCCTTACTTTTCCGAAAAATTCGGGAATGCATCAAGTGTCCACACGGTTGGCCAAGAAGCTAAATTTGCTCTTGATAATGCTAGAGAAATGGTTGCTTCCTGCTTGAATTCTAGAGTGGGTGACGTCATATTCACCAGTGGCGGGACAGAGTCTGATAATGCGGCATTAATAGGGGCGGCGATGGCTTTGAAGGAGACAGGGAACCATATAATAACTTCTGCAGTTGAGCATCACGCCGTTTTGCATGCATGCCAATATCTTGAGAATATGGGATTTCAGATTACCTATTTGCCGGTAGATGATGCGGGAAAAATAGATTTATCCCAGCTGTCTAAAGCTATCACCGCGCAAACCGTTTTAGTAAGTCTTATGTATGCTAATAATGAGATTGGAACCATAAACCCTATAGCAGAAATATCTGAATTAGTTAAAAAGAGAGCATCAGAGTTTCAACGTACAATTGTGATGCATTGTGATGCAGTGCAAGCTGCAGGATTTTTAACCCTAGACACAAAGGCACTAGGCGTCGACATGTTGAGTCTTTCAGGACATAAGTTTTATGGGCCGAAAGGAACAGGGATTCTTTATCTTAGGCGAGGAACTCCTTTCTTGCCCATACTATTTGGGGGTAGCCAGGAGAGAGAACGTAGACCAGGGACAGAGAACGTGGCTGGAGCAGTAGGCTTGAGTGAAGCACTAAATATTGCTGACTCTTCAAGGGTTCAGACTAGTAATCATTGCATGTTATTGAGGAACACGCTGATAAAAGAGATTACAGAAAAAATTCCTGGTAGTGTTTTGAATGGTTCTTTGGAGAATAGACTTGCTAATAATGTGAATTTCTCTTTTGAAGGGGTGCAAGGCGAGTCAATATTATTAGGGTTGGATATGGCTGAAATCTCAGCGTCTAGTGGTAGTGCATGTAGTTCAGGCTCATTGGAACCTTCTCATGTGTTATTAGCTTTAGGACAGAGTTCAGAATTAGCTAGAGGTAGCTTAAGAATGACGTTGGGCAAATTCAATACTGAATCAGAAATAGAATATGTTTTAGAAGTTTTGCCTAAATTAGTACAGGAATTGAGAGGGTTGCCTACCCTGTCTTCAAGTGGAATATGATTACTAAAAAATTGCGACTGCTGGGTATGATGAATTATTGCCTGATATTGTTGTTAGTATTATCAATAGGATGTGGAAGCCTGGGCTTTTCTTCAGACTCTTCCAAGCTTGGTAGATACTATCAAGGGAAAGTTTTACATGTCAGCGTGGCTGAAATAGAACGGTCTGGGGTTATTTCATTTTCTACAGTCAATCCAGAAGGCATAGTGAAAAACTTCCAGATACTTCCTTCTTCTGAAAAACGAGAAATAGTTAGGTTTAGAATAAAAGTGGAAAATCATACGGCAGCTACTGCCATTGTTAACATTGATGAAAAAGCGGTTGTGCTTAATGATTTCTTTTCTAATGACTTTACCCCAATTAATATTTACGATCATGAAATCTTAGAAGCCAGCGATGAAAATTCTGTTTCATTGACTCCTCTTTGGAATAATCTTAATTCTTTAGGCAAATCAGAATCGTTTGTGCTGCCCAGAGGTACCGGAATTGATGGATGGATGTTTTTTGATGTCCCTGTGAATACGCATTTCAAAGAATTTAAATGGAGAGCAGGGGATTCATTGGGTATAGAATTTTAAATCAGCCGTTGTAGATTTCTATATTAAATCTCCCCTTTTGTAAATTAAGGTACTCGTCACATTCCAGCGTTGGGGTGAAATTTCTCATGACATTTAAAGCATTCTCGCTTTGATTTACCAGTAAATCGATTGCTACCATCGACATAATTTTAGCCGGATTAATGACGGCAGCATTGTAGTCCTTTATGACATAATCTTTCCCATGTCCTGTGCCAATAGCTCCTGTGCAGTAAGGGTGACACACGGGCATCAAATGACTTAGATCTCCCATGTCAGTGGAACCGCCCGTTTTTTCAGACGGGGCCATGATAATGACTCGATTATTCCCCAATAGATTGATAGCGTTCGATTCAAATATGGATTGCAGCGGTATGTCATTTATCATTGGTAAATATCCGGGAATCGTCTCTATGGTTACTGAACATCCTGAGCTCAAGGCAGCAGCCCTGAAGCATCTGTCTGCTATTAACGAGTAGTCTCCCAAGGAGTTTAAGTCAGAAGCACGGATACGCCATTCTAGTTTGGTTTGGTTATAATCCAGGGTTGATTCATAGGAGGGTATTATAATTCCATGGCTTCTAACTGTGTGGGCACTTTGAAATAGGTCTCGGTTGTAATTCAATGCTTCAATCGCGAATGACGCAGCGTTCTGAGCAGCATTAGTAGGCGTGGAGGAAGGATTAGAAAACGTGACAATTTTTGTCACATGAGTTGTGCTTGAACCACCAACTGCAAAAACTTTTTCTCGTGATCCTGATGCGGTATGACACATAAATGCTATATCAATATCTCGAAAATGTCCCAAAGAAATAAGCTCTTGTTTACCGCCCAATAAAGTGATTTCATCTTTATTTTTGAGAGAAATTCTGTCTGGTATATTTATGAATTCCTCAGCGGGAACAGCAAAAGGAGTAATGGTGCCATGTAAGTGGTCTAGTATTGCATTCTGATTTAATCCGATTACACAGCCAATCATCATGGCTATCTGGCAATTATGCCCGCATGCATGAGCTGCATGTGTGGAACTATCACTGTTAGGATGGTCTTTTACTATTAGAGCGTCTAATTCACTGATAATGCCTATGTTTGGCCCCGGATGTGCCCCTGCAAAGTGGCCTTTCACTCCAGTTATAGCGAGACCTGTCTGTAATGGTATCCCTAGGTTATTTAGTTCATGAGCGACCATTTTTGAAGTTATATATTCTTGAAATCCGACTTCTGGATGGGACAAAACTTCTTCTGCAATGGCTTGAAGTTGCGATGAGTGTTCATCTATTTTGTTGCAGGCTAATTTTTTGAGTTGACTAATATCCAAATTATTAACTGTCGTAAGTGGTGTCGCTATTCAGATTTCTCATGTAACTTAGATATTCAGCTGATGTCATGTTTGGACGATGCTTACCTAGTACCTCATTACCCAGCCTGGCTGAATTGCTTAGAAGATCAATTGCAGTGCTTGCTAATGTTTTAGCTGCTGTCAGTACGGCTAACTGGTAATCTTCTATTACATAAGTTGCTCCATGCCCTATTCCCGTAGCGCCGCCTACATATGGGTGAACAATGGGCATTATTTGGCTAACATCGCCCATATCAGTAGAACCTGTGCCATGGATCCTTCTTCCTATGTTTTCTTCTCCCACTAAATATGTGGCATTCTCTTTTAAAATATCCATCAAGTTAGGATCTTGGCTTAGGGGCATGTAACCAGGAATAGTCTTAATATTTACTTGTGCTCCAACAGCTAATGCCCCTGCTCTGAGAGCTCTGTCTACCTTAGTGTTGGCATCCATAATTGCTTCCATTGTTTTTCCGCGTATGAATGTCTCCATAGTAACTTCTGAAGGCACAGCACTTACCGCTTCCCCTCCCTTAGTTATGATGGGGTGGACTCGAATAGTGTCGTTATCTCTAAAGGTTTCTCTGTTGTAATGAATTGCGGATAAAGCTAATGATGCTGCATTTAGTGCGTTAATTCCTAAATGAGGAGCCCCTCCTGCATGAGCTCCTTTACCTATGAATTTAATTCTTTTTGCTACTGTCCCATTATTGGTGCCACTGATACAGATCTGTTTCTCCTCAGGATCGCTAGTTGTATGCATCATCATAGCAATGTCCACATCGTCAAATTCCCCAAGCCTGATAAATTCCGGCTTACCGCCAAGGAACTCAAGTTTACCTAGGGCACGGAGTGTATCTCTGTATTCGATTTCTATGTATTCTTCAGCTGGTACAGCCATTAATATAATACGACCGCATAATTCGTCTTGCATGATGTCGGTATTTAGAGCCATGCCGGCGGCTAACATCATCCCGATTTGACAGTGATGCCCGCATGCATGGGCGGCACCTGTTTTCGGATCGGAGAAAGGATGCTCCTTGACTATTAGTGAGTCTAATTCGCCCAATATAGCTACAGTTGGTCCGGGGTTTTTAAATGTTATTTCTGCCCGTGAACCTGTTAATGCTAATCCTGTCTTAAAAGGTACTCCCATAGATGAAAATACTTCGTTGACCGTTTTACCTGTTTTGATTTCTCTAAAACCTGGCTCTGGGTTGTCTAAAATTGTTGAACATATGTTCAGGATCTTATCCGCGTTGGATTCGATTTCACGATGGGCTGCATTTTTCAAATCATCTAAAGTAGTCATATCTCACCTTCTAATCATGTAGATTGGGGATTATGGCTTATCATTCTAACATAGCTAGTGGCATACTAGTTCTTGTGTCTGTATTGGTTTGATGTACATTCAAAGCAATATATAATTGATAGAATCTTTGATATAGGTATCGGTTGTAAGTGAAAATTATAATTGCTCCACAGAATTTTAAAGGTAGCTTAACTGCGTATGATGCTGCAGTGGCCATTGAAAAGGGTGTTTTAGAGACTTGTCCTGATGCGCAAACGATATTAATTCCAGTAGCAGATGGTGGAGATGGCACTCTTGATGCTCTTGTTACTGGTACAGATGGTGCGATTTACGAATGTGGAGTGAGTGACCCTTTAGGGCGAGAAATATTGGCTAATTGGGGGGTTATGGGAGATGGCGTCACCGCAGTCATAGAAATGGCCAGAGCTTCGGGTCTAGCATTATTAGAACGGGCAGAGCGAGATCCGTTTGTTACCAGTACTTATGGTGTTGGCCAACTTATATTGGAAGCTATCAACGAAGGTTACAAAAAAATCATTATAGGGCTGGGAGGTAGTGCTACTAATGACGGAGGCATTGGTATGGCACAGTGTTTAGGGTATCGATTTATAGATGAATACGGAAATCCTGTAATGCCTACAGGCAAATCTTTGAATGCAATCAAGAAAATAGACCTATCTAATGTTGATGAGAGAATTTTTGAAACCCAGTTTATAGGTGCTTCAGATGTTACTAATATGTTGTGCGGAGAAGAAGGAGCTGCAGCAATATTTGGCCCTCAAAAAGGAGCGACAGAAGAAGGTATCAAGTCTTTAGACAATGGGTTGCGGAACTTAGCTGAAATTATCCTGCGAGACTTAAATATTGACGTCTTAACGACCGTGTCTTCAGGAGCTGCTGGAGGATTGGGTGCTGGGATTCTCGCATTTCTCAAAGGAGAATTACACTCAGGAATTGATATGGTGGCCGGTACTTTAGGATTAGAAAACAACATAGAATCATCGGATTTAATAATAACTGGAGAAGGGCAGACTGATCGGTCGAGTATATTCGATAAAGGACCAGTGGGCGTTGCTAAAATAGGGGCCAAATATGGTGTTCCCACAGTCATATTAACTGGATCATTGGGTAGAGGGTATAGACAAGTTTATCGGTATGGCGTGACAGCAGTGATTCCAATTTCTGATAGGCCTATGAGGTTTGAAGTTAGTTTGCAGCGTACTAGGCAATTGTTACAATCAACGGCTGAAAGAGTCATGAGGCTACTCGTACTGGGAGAGAATATTAACAGAAATTAAGGCATTACTCTTTCTTTGACAAAATTCAATACGAGTTCTGATAACTCCATTGCCCTTTCTGAGTCGGCGGCTTCAAAAGCTTCAGAAGGGATGCCTCCAGGAAGGAATTGAGGGTAGCGAGTCATTTCAAAATATTTGTCTAATTGACGGGCTTCACTTTTTATTGTGTCAAAAAACATTTCAAATAATTTGGCGTCTTCGCAAAGATCACTCAGAGAATGTCCCCAAACGTCTTCAGCTCCTCTGAAATACAGGTATCCTTTGACCGCTTTTTCTGCCGCTTGTTGGCTTAGGAAGCAAGCTAAATGGTGTCTCCCTCCTTCACTATTGTACTTTGAGTCTTTCAAGTCTTCCTCTGCTTGTCTCACCCATCGTAGGCCTTCATTATTGTTCATCGTCATAAATAACTCTCCCTTCATTGCACGCTTTTCTCAATGCTGGTAGCTCATCAATTAGTATAGGAAATTCTTCTGGAGTATATACCAACGTTTCTATAGCAACACTGGCGTTTAAATGATAGGTCCAAAAGTCTTCTCTTCTCACAAATTTTGGAGCAGGCATTCCCATGCAAACATCTATATCTTGTATTACTATAAGTTTTATAGGGCTGTCAGGTGCATAATCTCCTGTAGTCATAGCTCCTGTTAATATGACTTTTTTTACTCCTAACTGTGGGAGGAGCGCTTCTACATTCTTAAGTTCCTCCTCGAGCATTTGCTTTCTGAAATCGGTGAATCCTATTCTCATTGGCATGATATGGTCCTTATTAATTAGATTTGTATTCCATTAAATATACCTATCTCATTTCGATTAAGATCGGTTTCTGTCAGTTTGGGATGAACTTGTATGTAATGTTCGTATCCTAATATTGATTCTATGACATTTTTAGGGGCATTACGATAAGGCCAGTTTGGTCCAGTTTGCGTTTTATGGCACAGGATACTTCTGATTTTTTGTTCAAGATGAGCACGGACATCTTGTACAAAGTCGATCTCATGGGGGGATGTACCATGAGTCAGTTGCTCATCTGAAGGTACGGGCATTTCGATGCCGTGTGCTGTTAATTTGTCGTACCATTCTTTTCTGTAACCTAGGGGTCTAGCGCAATAAATTAATTTACTGACTTTCCATGGAGCAATTGGCTGGTCTGGGTCAGGTTCATAGGTTGCTTCTCCACTGTAATGGAAAGCATCTGTTGATTGCTGTGAAATAGCAATGTGATCAGGATGACCGTATAGACCTGTGGGTTCAAATGTGAGAAGTACGTGAGGTTTGAAAGTACGAATTTCTTTGACCAGCTGCGATCTAATGATACTCGGATTGGCATTTATAAATGCATCTGGATCCTTGTTAGCATCCCACCCTGCCATACCTGAGTCTTTGTACGTTAATATGTTAAGACGATTTATTCCGAGGGCTTGGGCAGATTCTCGTAGCTCTGCGCTTCGTACATTTCCAAGAGTATCTTTTGTGGCGATACCATCTTGTCGAATCTCTCCTAGTTGTCCTGACGTAGTGGTTATTAAGGCAATAGATGCACCTAGACTGGAGTACATAGCTAAGGTTCCTCCTACAGGGAATGCCTCATCATCAGGGTGGGCGAAACAAGCCAATAATCTATAGTTGGAAAAATCGGTGAGTGTGGTGGTAGCAAGTTTCATTAAGTTATTACGATATACAACCGCGAGCTTGAATATCCCAGACGTTCTCTACGGATTGTTCTCGGATACAGATAAATTGATTCCATCTACTCACCATTGCATCTTGCTGTGAAGGTATGAAAGATAATTGATCACCAATTTCAAGGCTAACCTGATCACCGATTGATACTGTGCTACTAGATGGAGCCATATCTACGACTTGTATGTCATTATTACCCTCTATGGCCGGAACACCTCTGAGAGAGCTTATATGCTTCAATCCTACATTTACAATCGCTGATGAAATTGTAGGTTTTGATATCACTGTTCCGAGTATTTTGCATACCTGTTGGAATTCTGTCATGTATGCGTAATCAGTCTCCATTAGCAAATAGCTTCCTCCTTGGATTTCCGTCACTCCTTCAATGTCGGCTGCAACATCATAGCTCCACGTCTCACCGGTTGATATTATTGGAAGCACGAATCCTCGAGATTCCAGAAGTTTTTTGATATTGATTACTTTCTCAATAACCTTTTTTGCTTCAGTATGACGTGTTTCTAAGTCAGGTTCTCCTGAAATAGTTTGATGGCTCATTAATCCATTGAGGCTTACATTGTGTAATCCCTTGATGCTTTCAGCTAAATTTAACGCTTCATCAGCGTCTTGCACTCCACATCTGCCCATGCCTGTTTCTATCTCAATGATCAATCCAACTTCTACGTTAAATTTATTGGCGATAGAGTCTATGGATTTAGCATTTTGAAAACTATCTATTGCTACGTTGATTTCAGCACGTTTGGCTAACGCAATCATTCGGGATATTTTAAGGGAATCAACAATTTCACTTGTTATTAATACAGATTTTATCCCGTTGTTAACCATAACCTCTGCTTCTGATACTTTTGAAGCACATACGCCTCCTACTGTTCCTCCATTATTAATTTGCATATGAGCTATCGCAGGAGTTTTATGGTTTTTGGCGTGTGGTCTCATTTTTGAAGACCTTCTTGAGTAGAAATCACTTACGTAATTCATGTTAGTTTCTAATTGGTCTAAGTCTATGATTAGACACGGTGTATCTAGATCGTTGATGTGAGTGCCTATTTGAGGTTTAATGTTCAATATATCTCCGTGTATCCTACGAATACAGCCCTCGGCCAGTTATTTTTTTATAACCAATGAAAGTGTCAGATTGTACGAAACGCATCATATCAAATTGGTTAAAGCATAATTCCATTGAATTTGGGAGTAGTCGAATTTTATCTTGAACTGTGATTTGGTCAAATTGATCTTCATCGAATTTAATCGCTCCGTGTTCCGCACTGAATTTCAAAGGCTTTAAAGTTCGAGAGTATTCATGCTCAGTATCATGTATTACTGAAGGAATGCCGAGATCAGTGCCGAAAGTTTTATGCCCTGAATCAATAACGAGATGTTCTCGAGTTGGCTTACTGATTATTTGGGATAAAACTGATGCAGATATAGATAGTTCAGGAAAATTCACAAGGTATGGGATATCTGGGACTGGATAACATCCTGCTATCAGATAATCAACAAGATGAATTTCTTGTAGGTTTTTAACGCTTAGGTCTCCCAGTGCTATTATTTCTGATTCAGGCCATTTCGACCGAATCAGTTTTATTAATGATGAGTAATCTTCCTTTGGTAATGTAAGGGATTCTTCTAGCAATAAACCTTCGTATTGTATGTTTGGGCTTGAGAGGCAGCTTTCTATGATTGTGATAATGGATTTCTCTCTGTCTGGTGATTGCGAAACCGGTTGAATAATTATCCCAAGAGATTCTCCTGTAGAAGGGCAAGCTTGCTGGAAATTAGTCACATGTTGGGGATCTGTAACCACCACATCAACGTGGGTGTTTTGGCTTAATGCCCATAGCCGTTGGATTTGATTTTTGGATATAGGAGTGGATTTAATTGTCAGTTTTTGCAATCCTAGATCAACTAGTTCCTCCGCTTCAGAAATGGAGTTAGTGCATGCACGATTCAAGGTTTTATTGCCTTGTAATTGATACTTAAGAATATCTTTCGAACCATGTATAGAGGAATACGGGATGATTGAGATGTCCGCAGTTTCAGCTAAATCGTTGAACTTTTGGATGTTAGATATCAAAAGGTCAACATCTATCAAAAGCGCAGGGGTATCTAAGTCGTAGTATTTTATGCCTAGAGATTGAAAAATGAGTTGTTCCATGTGGGTATTATAGATAAAAAGCCACAACCGGTACAGCTCAATTAGGGAATAACTTAATTGTTTGACCTCAGGGGAGTATAGAATTATAGTTGTACCAATCCAACCGTTTTGCTTTATAGGAGTTTCAGATGAAAACAACTGCAGCAGTTCTTTATGAGGTAAACCAACCATTAGTTGTGGAACAACTTGATATTGATGAACCTAAGAATGGGGAGGTCCGCGTAAAAATAGCATCGGCCGGCGTATGCCATTCTGATTACCATTGTATGAAAGGTGAATGGACGGTTCCTTTGCCAATGGTGCTTGGACATGAGGCAGCTGGAATTGTGGAGTCTATTGGTCCGGGGGTAACCAATGTTGTGCCTGGGGACCATGTGATTCTAAATTTCAGACCTAATTGTGGATGGTGCAAGTTTTGTACAGTTGGACGACCTGTTCTCTGTAATGGTGCAGACACAGATCGCTGGATGATGTTTGATGGTACTGCTAGGCTCCATAAAAACGGTTCAGATGTTTTCCATTTTGCGAGGACTGCATCGTTTTCAGAATATGCTGTGGTTAATCACTCTGGTGTGGTGAAGGTAAGGGACGATATGCCTCTGGATAAAGCCTGTTTAGTTGGCTGTTCGGTTATGACTGGAGTAGGTGCAGTAATAAATACTGCTAAGGTTAATCCCGGGGACAGCGTTGTAGTGATTGGCTGTGGGGGAGTGGGGCTTAATGTAATTCAAGGGGCTGTATTAGCTGGTGCAGGTAAAATTATTGCTGTTGATTTATTAGAAAACAAATTAGGATATGCGCTTCAGTTTGGGGCTACACACGTCATAAATGCGGGAACTACTGACGCTGTAGCAGAAATTCACGATTTAACTTATGGAGGTGCCGATCATGCTTTTGAAGCAATCGGTAATTCCAAAACTATACTTCAGGCTTATCAGGCTACTTGTTTGGGAGGCGTGACAACCATTGTAGGAATGGCTGCCGAAACTGATGAAGTAGCGATTAACTGTTTATCATTGCCACGTACTGAGAAGACTATACAAGGGAGTTGGTACGGCGGAGCTAGACCTTCTGTAGATTTGCCCAAAATGGTTGATCTATATATGGAAGGTAAGTTGAAAGTTGACGAATTAGTTAGCAGGACTTACCCATTTGACCAGATCAATGAAGCTTATGCTGCGTTAGATTCGGGTGAAGTGGCTCGTAGCATTTTGTTATTTGATTAATCATTCAATTTTTTTTATTAGTCTGAATGATAGGCGATTGTAGCTTTTACTCCTTGGATCCACCTGTGAGTTAGCCTATCGCGTTCTTTGATGTGCATGGTGATGTCAGTTTGGAATGAACTTCGCCAATTGCCTGCTATGGCGTCTACCGATGATATCGTGTCATTTCCTAGGCCTGAAAGCATTGCTGCCCCAAGAGAAGTGGATTCTAAGTTAGCAGGTTTTTGGATTTGCAGCCGGGTGATATTAGATAGGAATTGTAGAAACCAATGATTGGAGACCATTCCCCCATCTACTCTCATGACACTTAAATCTACGCCATCTTTTGCCATTGCTGTAATCAAATCATTTGTTTGATAAGCCACTGATTCAATGGCAGCTCGGACCACTTCATTTTTAGTGGTTTGCCTGGTTAAACCATAAATTGCTGCTCTGGCATTGGGTTTCCACCAAGGAGCCCCCAATCCAGTGAACGCTGGAACCATATACACGTTATGATCATCTGGAGTAGAACGGCAGATTTGTTCTATTTCAGAGTGATTATTTATTACCTCTAAGTTATCTAAAAGCCAGTCTGAGGAAGCCCCAGCGATAAAGATAGAACCTTCTAAGCCATAAGCAAGGGTATCTTGTAATTGATAGCTGATGGTTGTTATAAGATTATTCTTCGAATGTAGGATTTTGCTACCTGTATTGACGAGTGCAAAACATCCTGTGCCGTATGTAGATTTCACCTGACCTTCTTGGAAGCATGACTGCCCTACTAAAGCTGCTTGTTGATCCCCCGCAACCCCATAAATCGGGAAAGATTCACCAACAAAGGTTTTAGATATATCACCATAATAGTCAGTGCATTTTTTTATATTAGGAAGAATGTTTTTGGGGATGTTATATATTTCCAAGAGGTCGTCATCCCAAGTTAAAGTCGTTAAATTGAATAAACTAGTCCTAGAAGCGTTAGTTACATCAGTGGCATGAACCTCGCCTTCTGTAAGTTTCCAAATAAGATAAGTATCTACTGTTCCAAACATTAATTTGTTTTGCTTTACCAAATTACGGGCATTGGGTACATTGTCTAAAATCCATGTGATCTTGCTGGCAGAAAAGTATGGATCTAGCATCAATCCTGTTTTGGCTTTAATAGTATCTTCGAGGTTTTGGTCCTTTAACGATTGGATTAGTTTTGCTGTCCGACGGTCTTGCCAAACAATTGCGTTGTAGATAGGCAATCCGGTGGTTTTATCCCATATGATAGTTGTTTCTCTTTGGTTAGTGATACCAACGCTAGTTATCCGAATTCCTTGCTCTTTACTTCTTTTATAACAATCTGTCATTACCGATAACACAGAAGAGATGATTTCATTAGGGTCTTGTTCTACCCATCCATCCTCGGGGTATATTTGATGCAAGGGAGCCCTAGATGTCGTAATTATTTCCCCGGTTGTAGTGAAAATGATGCCTTTAGTACTGGTGGTTCCTTGATCTATAGCTAATATACCGTCCATGTGTAGTCTCTTGTTTTTCTTTCAAATTTTATTTTGCCGTGTTAGGATACGGCGATTATAAAACAATCATAAAGAAGAAGTTGTGTTTTAGGAAACATAACATCTGGATATAGTAGAGTACTGAATTATGGATTATGCTGCTGAAGCCCTCAAATTACATGCCCAACAACATGGGAAAATTGAAATTGGAACTAAATTTGTCGTCAACAATGAAGATGATTTAGCTGTGGCATACACCCCAGGTGTTGCTGCAGTTAGTATGGCGATTGCAGGAGATACTACGAAATCTTATGAAATGACCAACAGAGGCAATCAAGTTGCAATCATTTCTGACGGGTCTGCGGTGCTTGGCTTAGGAGATATTGGCCCTGAAGGGGCGATGCCAGTTATGGAAGGTAAAGCTCTTTTGTTTAAGAAATTAGCAGGAGTTGATGCATTCCCTTTGTGTATCGGAACGAAGGATCCTGAGGAGATTACAAATTTTGTTAAGAACCTGGTACCTAGTTTTGCAGGTATTAACCTTGAAGACATAGCAGCGCCAGGGTGTTTTTATATTGAGGATCAACTCTCTGACATAGGGATCCCTGTTTTTCATGATGATCAACACGGTACAGCCATAGTAACACTTGCTGGATTAATTAATGCGTTGAAAGTAACAGGGAAGGATACTTCATCCCGAGTTGTTGTATCGGGGTCTGGTGCAGGCGGGATTGCTTCCGCTAAGCTTCTCTATGATTATGGATTCAAAAATATAGTTTTGATTGATAGTAAAGGCATCGTGTCTGCTAATAGAACAGATTTAAATTCTTTTAAGCAACAAGCTTTAGAATTTACAAATAAGGAAAATATGGACGGAAGTTGCTCTGATGCTATGAAAGGCTCCGATATATTTGTGGGATTATCTCTTGGAGGCATAGTGAGTCAAGAAATGGTCTCATCTATGAATACAGACCCCATCATTTTTGCAATGGCTAATCCCACCCCTGAAATTATGCCTTCGGAGGCACTGGAAGCAGGAGCTAGAGTGGTTGGTACTGGCAGAAGTGATTTCCCTAATCAGATAAATAATAGTCTCGCATTCCCTGGAATTTTTAGAGGGCTGTTAGATGCTAAGGCACCTGCAGTCACTACTTCAATGAAGATTGCTGCTTCAAAAGCAATTGCAAGTTTGATTACCGAGCCATCTGAAGATTTGATAATTCCTTCAACTTTGGATGAAAGAGTGGTACCTGTGGTGAGTGCCGCAGTTAGATCAGCTTAGAAAGATAAGAAATAGGAGATAACATGGCCCAATTAAGAGTTAATCATATCCATCTAAGGGCTCCTGATCCTCAAAAATCAGCTGATTGGTATGTGGAGAAGTTTGGGCTCAAAATTCAAGGACACGCCAAAGGATTAGGAGGAACCAGCACAGTAAGGTTAGAAGTTGATAATTTGACTATCAATATAACTAGTGCCCCAAATAACGAGCAAATACCAGAAGGTACTACCGAGAACCACTTTGGACTAGAGCATTTTGGATTTCATACCGATGATATAGCGAGCATGATGGCGGATTTAGAGGCAAAAGGTGTCAAAGTACTGTTGCCTATCACTGATTCCCCCAGCGGGAATCGAATAAGCTATGTGGAAGGGCCTGACAATGTCATGATTGAACTTGTCCAGCCTTTAAGTTGAGTATCAGGAGGAATTATGAATTCAAATGAGGCATTAGTATCAGTAGAATGGGTTGCGGCAAATTGCGACGACCCCAATGTTAGACTGATCGAAGTTGATGTTGATACCACTAGTTATGATGCTGGTCATATAGCTAATGCGGTTGGATGGAATTGGGAAACTCAATTGCAACAGGACTTATCCAGAGATCTCGTATCTCCACAAGAGATGAAAAGTTTGTTAGAAACATCGGGCATATCTAATGAGACTAAGATTGTGTTGTACGGAGACAATAATAATTGGTTCGCTGCGTGGGCTTTTTGGCAATTGAAATATTACGGGCATGATAATGTGCAACTGATGGACGGTGGCAGAGTTAAATGGTTGGCAGAGAATAGACCTTTAACAACTGACACCCCCACTCACCCTAAAGGATCATACAATGTTTCGGAGCCTAATCGCGGCCTTAGAATCTATAGGGACGAATTATTGCAAGAACTTTCTTCGGATAATTTACGACTTGTAGATGTAAGGTCCAACGAAGAATACACTGGCAAATTTTTGGCGCCGCCTGCATTTCCTCAAGAAGGAGCTCAACGAGCAGGGCACATCCCTAATGCTAAAAATATTCCTTGGGGCCAAGCGGTAAATGAAGACGGAACTTTTAAATCGATCCAAGAATTGCAGCAATTGTATGGTGCTAATGATATTGATGGCTCCAAAGACGTGGTCACTTATTGCAGAATTGGTGAACGAGCAGCGCATTCATGGTTTGTGCTGACTCAATTGTTAGGATTTGAGAAAGTCAGGAATTATGATGGTTCATGGACTGAATGGGGCAGCATTGTCGGAGCTCCTATAGAAAAATAAGAGAGGCGTTCTCAATGGTTAGATGGGGTGTGATGAGTCCAGGTTCCCACTTGGACACTAAAATAGTTCCCGCAATGAAATCTCTGCCAGATACAGAGGTGGTTGCCGTTTTCAGTAGATCTCAACAGCGAGCTGACGAGTTTGCTGAAAGGCACGATATACCGTTTGCTTATGATTCGATTGAAAGTTTCGGAAAGCATGATATGGATGCAGTTTTCGTAGCCTCACCCAATGCCTTTCATTCTGAATACACCAAAGCAATGGCTTTAGCAGGCAAAAATATATTGTGCGAAAAACCTATGGCTATTGATCTAAAGTCCGCCGCGGCTATGACACAATCCTGCGAAGACGCAGGAGTTAAATTGGGAATTGCGTTTAATTTGAGAGCCCATCCTGCTCACAAACAAGCCAAGTCAATAATTCAGGCAGGTATTATAGGACCAATCGTTTATGTGAGTGGCCAATGGGCGTTTGGTACTCACGGTGCTGATGCTCCTCCTCAGAGGACTGGTCTGAGGTCTTGGTGGCATGATCCTACTGTATTAGGTGGTTCGGATTCATTGATGGCTACGGGAATTCATGTAATAGATCTGATTTGTGATCTGCTAGACGACCGTATCACTGAAGTAACCGCTTTATCTAATGGTCAGACAGAAGAGAAACCTTTGGACAGCCTCGCATCGGTTTGTTGCAAATTTTCCAAGGGAACCATCGCTAATGTGGTGTGTGGTCGAATCATTCCAGACTCCAATAATGATTTGGTGATTTATGGTAGAGATGGTTTTATAAAAGGGAACGACACTATATCTGAGAAGCTACAAGGAAATTTGATTGTAGGAACAAATACAGAGACATCAGAGTACGACTTTGATATGGCTCCACTAGGGAATTATGCTTTAGAGATCGACAATTTCAATAAAGTAGTGCGTGGAGAAGAGGATGTTCTAGCCTCGGGTAAAGCAGGTTATCATTCGTTAGAGGTTACATTAGCCGCTGTACGATCAGCTTGGGAAGGAGTCACCGTGCAGATCTAGATACTAGTTTGCGTCGTTGTTATTCATAAAGTTAACGCAAACATTACTTAATTGGTCTGGTATCTCTAGTTTCATGTTATGCCCAACATTCTCAAACCACATGAGATTTGAATTGGGGAGATTGTTGTTCAGAGTTTCTTGAGCCGCAGGGGGAGTTATCCCATCTACACGTGAAGCCAAAATCAATGTAGGAGTTTTTATAGAACTCAGTATGTTGGCATAGTTTTGAGCTAACAATACAGACTGTAGTGAGATTACTGTTCCTGAGGGGGTTTTGGCGCCTTCTTGCCCGTACCAATCAATCACATGCTGTGGCGTATTGTGTCCAAACCTTAGGTCACTGTCAGCTTTTAGCCAGGCTTCGGTACCTTGTGTTCTCAGGATTTCCCCCCAAGTTTGGGTATTAATATCAGTTTTGGCCAGAAATGGTGTTGATGCAACCAAAGTCAAGGTTTTGACATATGGAGAGAATGTCTCAGCCAACTTAATAGAAATCACACCTCCCGCGGAGGCTCCTATGACATGGACTTCGCTGAGGTTCAAGGCATCGAGCAGGCATTTAATATCATCTATCAGTTGGTCAACAGATTCGATAAGGGTACCGTTAGATGATTCTCCGTGGCCCCTCAAGTCAAATCTGATCACTGGCCGCGACTTCGCTAAATTAGGCATCCATTGAGTCCAGCGATGGATATTCCCTCCTGCTGAATGAATCAGTATTACGGGTGTTGTGTTTTGCCATGGCGATGAAAAGTCGTCACAGTGGTAATGGATATCTATGCCGTTTAGATTAATTAGTGGCATCGCTGATACGGTGTTTCAAAGAAAGTACTAATAGGTACACAAAAGGTGTGTCACAAGCTGCTATGATTAATTTAACGATATATTGAAGGATCATCATGTTGATAACGACTGTGATAGGCATTACTCCGATAAATGCGATCCCGATAAATAATACAGTATCAATAGACTGAGAAAACATTGTGGATATGTTGTTGCGCAACCATAAATATTTGCCGCCTGTTTTTTCTTTGATGTAATGGAAACCTAGAACGTCCAAATTTTGGCTGACAATGTACGCGACCATTGATGCGAGAACTATTCGCCATACGAATCCTAAAGTTCCCATGAATGATTCCTGCCCTTCCCAGAAGACGGCGGGAGGAAGGTAACCTGCTAATAGTATTAGTATTACGAGTAAAATGTTACAACCAAATCCAGCCCAAACGATCGAAGTTGCTTTTCGCTTCCCGAATAATTCGGATATGGTATCTGTGAATAGGAAAGTTAAGGGATAACACACGATACCGGCTGAAATGGTACCTAAAAGCCCAACTCCTATAATTTTCCCTGCTACAACGTTGGATACTAATAGGCATGTTACGAACGCCATACTCAGTACTAATAAAATGGTCTCTTGCTTCATAAAACTATCTCCATATGATGCGTGTAATTCCTTCAGATATTATCACAGGGACTATTATGTAATCATAGTTTTTCTATCAAATTGTAGCGTTTATATTAGGTCTTTATTTGAAACTGTAAGTGATTGACACCAATTTACTGGATTTTTATAATATGCAGTACATTTCCGTATGATTAGGAGTATATAGATGAGTAATTCTGATATCGAACTAATGGCCCATTTGTTTAGGAGAGCCGGATTTGGATCTAACAGACAAATCCTAGAAGAGTATTGCGAAAAAGGGTACGAAGCAGTAGTCGAAGAATTACTCAACCCTGAAAAGCAGCCTGAATTTGATGATGACTTGATATGGAGATATGCTCCTTATTTTAGAATGGGAACAGGGGCACCGGGATACCAAAGCTACTGGATGTACCGAATGATTAGCACGCCACGGCAGCTAGAAGAGAAACTGACTTTGTTTTGGCATCACGTATTCGCCACGAGTCACTCGAAATTAAATCGAAATCCACAAATTTTGAAGCAATTGACTATGCTAAGAGAAAATTGCTTGGGGAATTTTAGAGATATTCTTATGGAGGTTTCTAAAGACCCAGCAATGATATTTTGGTTAGACAACTGCGATAATCACAAAGGAGCCCCTAACGAAAACTTTGGTAGAGAGCTTTTAGAACTATTCTCAATGGGAGTAGGTAAAGATAATGAATTCAACTATTCAGAAGATGATGTGAAGAGCGCAGCTAGGGCGTTTTCTGGATGGACCATGGCACCTCAATTACCTAGGTACCCTTATGGTGATTACAATTGGGAATTTGAATATAGGGAAGATGACCATGATGATGATGAGAAAACCTTTTTAGGTGAAACCGGGAATTTTAACGGTCAAGATATAATTGACATAATTATAAAGCAACCTGCCACCGCTAGGTTTATATCTCGTCACTTATACAATTTCTTTGTTGCGGATGAACCTCAAGTACCTTCCTGGCAGACTACTCCTCCTCAAGATATTCAAGCAATTGAAGCGTTAGAGAAAGCTTATTTTGAATCCGGATACGACATCAGAGCTATGCTAAGAGTGTTATTCAATTCTGAATTTTTCAAAGAAGCGAGATTTCAAAGAGTGAAATGCCCCGCAGAGTTTGTTGCTGGAGTGATGAGGCTAGTCGAAGATTACATGGAGCCAAAGCCAAATGTACACGAAATTGCTTATGCCGCTACATACATGGGGCAAGATTTGCTCAACCCTCCTACTGTAGAAGGGTGGCACACAGGTCACGAATGGATAGATAGTGGAGCATTAGTCGAGAGAATTAACTTTGCCTCTAGCCAGGTTGGAGACACATCTAAACCCGGAGTGAAGAAAATTGTGGATCGATTGAAGGCACTTGGTGCAGAGGCATCTGATGGTGAAATAGTGGACAATACCCTTGAGTTAGTTGGCCCTCTTCAGGTGACTGAAGCGCGTAAACTAGACTTGATTAGATATTTGGAGCATTACCGTAACACTTATGGGGAAGAAGGTGATTTTAATGAAAAAATTGCTGGTCTTTTGCAACTTGTAGTTGCTTCCAGAGAATATCAATTTGCGTAGATAGGAGGATACTGTGGCTGTTAATATTTCAAAAGTTAAATTCGAATATATATACACAATTGGAAATCAAGCTGTACCTCCAGCAGAAGGCTTTTCTGGCCCTGTGGATGTAGCTATCGCTGACAATGATGAACTGTATGTAGCTTGCTCATATTATGAATACCCGCCTGCACGGAAATTCATAATCAAATGTAACATGAATGAAGATTACATCAATTATTTTGGTTCTTATGGAGAGAAAGATGGTCAGTTCATGTGGCCGAATTCATTAGCTGTAGACTCAGCAGGCCTTTTGTATCTGTCTGACGAATGGCTGGATAGAATCACCGTTTTTGACGCTGATGGGAATTTCATAAAAAAGATTGGAATTTCTGGTTCTGGAGTAGGAGAAATTCATAAGCCTGCAGGACTAGATATTGATGCTGACGGTTTTCTATGGGTGGTAGATAGTGGTAATCATAGAATTCAAAAACTCACTACTGATGGTGAACTCATCAACTCTTTTGGTGAGTTTGGTGGAGAGGAAGGCCAATTCAATATTCCCTGGGGAATTAAGATTGGCAAAGATAACAATGTTTACGTAGCGGACTGGAGGAATGGTAGAATCCAAAAGCTTGATAAAGAAGGAAATTTCTTGATGTCTGTTGGTGACAATGAAGGAGACGGAAAACTCACTCGTCCCAGTGGAGTAGCAATAGATGAGGATGGGTTCATATACGTTGTCGATTGGGGACAAGAAGTCGTTAAAGTTTATAACCCTGCAGGTGAGTATGTTGACAGTATAGTAGGTGACTGCCACGGATATTCCAAATGGGCTGAGACTAGGATGGCTTCTGACCCAGAAGGAATGGCAGCACAAAGGGCTGAAGTTTCAGATTTCACAATTGAAAGAGTATTTTTTCAGCCTACCAATATCGAAATAGATTCTGAAGGCCGTATTCTTATAGTTGACTGTGGCCGTCATCGTATCCAAGTATACGAAAAAAAATATTAGGAAATTAGAGAGGTAATATGACATCAACTAGTAAAGATCCAATATTGGTGGTTATCCAACTGACAGGTGGGAATGATCCGCTCAATACGATAGTTCCTTACAATAACCCGATTTATTATGACAATCGTCCAAATCTCGCTATACCTCAGGATGAAGTGTTGCCAATTGACGATGACTATGGATTCAACCCCGCTCTTGCGCCAATAAAAGAATTATATGACCAAGGGAAAGTATCTATAATAAATGGGGTTGGCTACAATAACCCGAACAGATCTCATTTTAGATCTATGGATATATGGCATACTTGCGAACCTGATAAAGTAGGAACTGAAGGTTGGCTTGGCAGAGTTATCAGAGATCTAGACCCAAATGCAGATAATGTTCTTACAGGAGTTAATTTTGGGCAAGGATTACCTAGGTCCTTAGCTCTGTCTGGCGTGCCGGTGGCATCAGTGTCAATGCTAGAAAGTTACGGTATCTTGAATACTGTAACTGAAGAACCGAATAGATCAGTAGCGTTAGATATATTTTCCAAAATGTACTCTCCCACCATTGGATCGAGTGCAGTTATGGATTACTTAGGGCAAACTGGATTAGATGCATTGAAGGGAGCAGATATACTCAAAACAGCTCCTGAGAAATACAGTTCTAGTATCGAATACGCAGAGTCTCAGATTTCTAATAATTTGAGAGGGATAGCAAAAGTTCTAACTGCAGATCTTGGGACTAGAATTTTTTACACAGAGCAAATTGGATATGATACCCACTCAGGTCAAGCCGAAGGACATAGGAAACTTTGGACAGACCTCTCTAGAGGAATCCAAGATTTTTATGCAGACCTAAAAGAGCATGGAGTTTCTGAGAATGTTGTTATGTTACTCTTCACTGAATTTGGCAGGAGAGTACAAGATAACGGCACAGGGACTGACCATGGCTCAGGGGGAATGGCTATGGCTATAGGTGACAGGGTGAATGGAGGAATGTTCGGTGAATATCCTTCCATTAAAGAGCAAGATTTGCTCGAAGGTGACTTGCAGTTCAACCATGATTTCAGAGGAGTTTATACCACGATTGTGGAAGATTGGTTAAACCTTGATCCTGTATCTGTTACCGGAGGACAGTTCGAGAAACTGTCCTTTATTTAATATACTTCTTATAAGTAACAAATATTAAGTGATTTGTTTTGGCTTGATTTGGTCGTGATAATTCTTTTTGCCCAAAGGACTCACAAATATAGATGGGATTATTAAGATCAACCCAATGCCTGCGCTTAGGGATAAGGCTGAAGGCGTACCTAACATCTCTGCGAGCCAACCAATGACCAAAGCGAATAGATGACCGGTGCCAATACAGAAACTTAAGAGTCCCATTACCCTACCTCGCATGTCGGAGGGAGTGTACAGCATTGCTATGGTGCTTTGCATGGTCGCAAACAGAGATAGGCCTAATCCACTAATGAACAAGAGGCCTATTGATAGGATATATACTTTGCTCCAAGAAAACAGGATAATCACGACCAGGATACTTACAGAGCCTATAAAGAACCATAACCCATATCTATTAATGTTTTTGGTAAAGCTAATTAGCAAAGCTCCAATTGCTTGCCCTGTCCCATGACTAGACACTAGGAAGAATGCTAGAAAAGGAGAAAGGAAAAGATAATTTTTTCCGATTTCAGGGATAAAATTGAACGCTTCGAATGCTAAACCGTTCATGAGGATAGTTACATAAAACATTGTTAAAATCATTTTGTTTGTAAAAACATATTTCATGCCTGAGGTAACACTTTTGGCAACAGATTCAGGTGTCAGGGTTAGTACTTGCTTAGGTATGCTTATTCGTGACGATACTATTAGGGTAATTAAATGTATTACTGCGATTGTTATGTAGGCACCTTTAAAACCTTGCCAGCTGAGCATGACCCCTCCGATTAGAGGCCCAAATATCTTCCCGGAAACCTGCGAAAAATTGTCTATACCTAATGCATTTACAATTCTTCTTTCTCCTACAATATCAAGGACTCCAGTACGACGGGCAGGATCTTCTATTGCTCTGCAAGAGCCGTTTATCCAGGATGCTATAAAGATGTGGTACGGAACAATTGATTCAACATATATAAGTGCAAATACTACTATGCCTGAGATAACATTAATTAGAGCTCCAGCCCAAAGAATCTTATTACGATCGAATCTGTCTGCAATTAAACCGGTGAAAATCGAAAATACGGGCCTAGGTAGATTATTTGCAAAGAAAAACACGCCGAATTGTAAAGGGGAATTAGTAATTTCCAGTAGCAACCATCCTAGGACTAGCAGTTCCATCTGGCGTCCGATTTCTGTTAGTACCCCAAAATACCAGATCATGCGATATTTCGGCATGCGCAGAACTTCTAGAGTTGGAGAATTTATAAGACTTTGCAAGGTTCTACTTTAGATACTGTAGGAAATGTTCCCGAAGTTTAGCGACTTTGGGTTCAATGACATATGTGCAATATGAAGCATTGGAGTTGTTAATGAAGTAATTAACATGGTAGTCCTCAGCTTCATAAAAGATATTAAAGTCGCAGACTTCGGTTACTATCGGATCTTTCCACAAGTCCTGCTTTGTCAGTTCGGAGATCAACTCCTTAGCTATCGTCTTTTGTTCTTCAGTATGTGTAAAAATCGCAGATCTGTACTGAGTCCCGATATCTCCTCCCTGGCGATTTAGAGTAGTTGGGTCATGGGTCAGAAAATATATGGTTAAGAGATCATTGTAGGAAATAATTTCCTCATCGAAATGCACTTGGACTGCTTCCGCATGACCGGTAGCTCCTGTACATACTTCTCGGTAATTAGGATTGTCAGTGTGACCACCAGTGTATCCCGGAGTTACTTGCATAACACCTCTTAACAACTGCAGAGTCGCTTCGGTGCACCAAAAACAGCCATTTGCTAATGTTGCGATTGATACCATATGTCTGATCCTTGATTATGAAAATGTTGGATTTTAATAATTAATAGAGATTTATCACATTCCCGTCAATGGCTGCTTGCCGTAAATCATTCGCTCCAGAAAGTTGATGTTTGATCTGATCGATTGCATCTGAGAGCATTTCAGGATTTACTTTTGAAGCCGCTTCTTCGTGAGTTGCTTCTATCAGTAACGAAGAGAACTCTGACTTGATAGTGTCTAATGACCAAGTGACTTGATTTTCTACATCTTCAATTTGGTCAGGGAAATCCACGTGAGAGTTACCAGGTCTTTCCAGTCTGTCGTAACCTCCTCTGTGCCAGTGCCCAGGTTTACCATGGCAGTCAAATCTAAGGACTTCTTCCATTCCTACATCTACTCCAATGGTAGGGCCACCCATTGTCATCGCTCCAGTATCTCTTTGTACGGTTAAGATTCTTAAAGGCCATACATATGCTGCCACTTGCCCGTCTTCGGAAATTGGCACACTTATTGCTGTCCCTTTATAGGTTTCTCCGTCTAACTTTTTAGCCATTTGATCGCCTCCTGTTTTTAGCTTAATTGGGGTCGAGATTCTAAGGGTTCACCTAGGCCTAGCATCAGTCTATTTGCCCAGGCAAAAATAGCTGATGATAGTACTACGTCCAATATTTCGTCTGATTCCAGTCCTTGTTGAGTAAGTTTGGTCACATCATCGGAACAGATTTCGGGAGGGCTTAAAGAGAGCTTGTGTGAAAAATCATAAATAGAATGTTTTCGTTCTTCTAGACTGGAGGAATCTGGTTCGCTGAATATAGTAGCCATATCTTGTGTGGTTTTGGTCAAATCGTTATAACGACTTGCATGTACAGCAGTGCAATATATGCATTCATTTGTTACTGAAGTGGCTACTGCGCTCAATTCAGTTTCCGCTCTGGATAATCCTCCTCGACTATACATGATTCCATTAAATAGAGGAGTTCTATGTTTCAAGGTTTCTGGGTCATGAGCAAGGACAAGCACATACTCACCAACCTGCGTGTTCGATGGGGTGGTTTGAAGTGCTTCAAGTTGCAATTCTGAAGCTTTTTGCAATTCGATAGGTGTAACAAAAGGATTCCAGAATGGTACTGTGGTTGTAAATGATTTTATTTTACTGCTCATAAGGCTTCCTTCATCGCTCTCAATCCTTTGAGGACTCTTAATTGATAACTTACAAATGCGATTACGGCAAATATGCTGACTATTTGTGTGTCTGTTAGGCCAATGGCTTTGAGTTTCTGGATTTGGTCTTCAGGATGATGTTTAGGGTTTCTGCTATTAGTATCGACATGATCAACTATAGTCGCCATCACATTGTCTTCTGATGTTGAATTCTGGGCATATAATACTGAGTCTTCTGGTTCGGAAACCAGATCTTTGTAATGGTCTGCTAGCAGGGATTCGTCATTTATAAGGCAGATTCGCGTTGCTAAAGCAGCTCGTTGTGAATGGCTTAGGATTCCAGGGTCGTCTGGGAAAATGGCAGCCATATAAGATGCTTCTGTTAGTTCGAACAGATTGGTTCGACCAGAAATGGCTGATGCCAAAGGGGATGATTCATCTATATCAAGGAGTTTTAATAAAGTTGTATCAAATGGTGAATTCATTACGAAATATTACCACATCTGATGACATTTGACACAATGTTTTGTTAGAGCCTCTGATAATCAACATAATTCCATATCTTGTTTAATATTTTCTCAAGTTTTGATATATTTTAGATAGTAAGATTAAGGCCATGATGTGAATAGTAAGAAATTAGAAAAACCTAACAAAGAACAAAATTTAGTCTGGATAGACATGGAATTTACGGGCCTGGCAGATGACCAGATCATTCTGGAGATCGCATGTTTAGTAACAGATAAAGAACTTAATGTATTATCTGAAGGATTAAATCTGGTGATCCATCGGTCAGAGACTGAATTATTAAAGATAGAAGAATGGTCTTTAAACACTCATACAGAATCAGGGTTGATGGAGAAGGTCAAGCACTCGCTGTTGAGTATTGAAGAAGCAGATAAGCAGGTAGTGGAATTTATCGGACAATTCACCGTTAAACGAAAGGCGATTCTTTGCGGTAATTCCATACATACAGATAGAAGATTCATACATCGGGAGATGCCTTTATTAGACAATTTCCTACATTACCGTATGGTGGATGTCACGTCTGTAAAAGAATTGATCGAACGCTGGTACCCTGAGAAACCTACTACTCCACCTAAGAAGAACTCCCACGCTGCACTGGATGATATAAAGGAGAGTCTCGCTGAGCTAAAATGGTACAAAGATCATTTTTTTGTGGCAATAGCATAGGTGAGTTGAACCCTGTGTGTGGCGGGGATGCGAGGGAGTCGAACCCACCAACCCAATTTTTCATCAGGCACAACGGATTTGAAGTCCGCAGGAGCCACCGGGCCCCATCCACCCCCGTAAATTAGCTGCCGAGCACAGAGTCTATTTTCTTTTTCAATGCACCCTTGGGCAGTGCTCCAATTACTTGGTCCACTGGTTTACCGTCTCTAAAGAAAATAAGAGCAGGGATGCTACGAATTCCATATTTAGTAGCTATTTCTGGTGAATTATCTATATCAACCTTCGCTACATTTAATTTTCCTGTATATTCTTCTGCAAGGTCGTGAACTGCGGGGGCAATCATTTTGCAAGGCCCGCACCATTCTGCCCAGAAATCTACAAGTATAGGAAGGTCTGAGTTTAAAACTTCGTCTTCCCAGGTGTTATCGGTTACGTCAATCGGTCCAGCCATTAATTCCTCCGGAGCAATAAATTGCCTAAATATGATGACAACAGTTTATCGCTGAGGATAATTCGGGTCAACCATATAGTTATTACTTATCTGTGTGAAATTGAGATTTGTGGTTTAATATTCATTAAATATGAATATGCAAACAGATATCAAAAATGGAGATGTGTTCGAAGTTGAGTTAGAGGCATGGACAGACCAAGGAGAAACTCTAAGTCACATAAATGGATTAAGGACGGTAGTTTTCGGAGGTATTCCAGGAGAAAGAGTACGTGTTGAAGTACTCAGAGTTAAAAAAGAATACTTAGCTGCCAAAGTTGTAGAAACATTATCCGCCAGTAAAGATCGGCAACTAATAGACTGTCCATATTTTGGAGAGTGCACGGGATGCCAATATAGGCATGTGACATATACCACCCAGTTAGAAGTAAAGAAGAGGTACCTTGAAGAAATATTATCAAGCAACTTGAGTTTACATAACGGTATAGTGAAGGATGTAGTCCCGAGCCCTGCCCAGAATCACTATCGGAATCATGCGCGTTTCACTATAAATAAAGAAGGTATGCTGGGATTTATTGGCAAAGAAACCCGCAGGTTTGTTCACATCACAAAATGTTTACTAATGAGCGATCATATAAACAATCTCATGGGAACACTGCAAGGGAAAGCTGCCCAAACCAGACAACTGTCTATTCGAGCTAGTGAATTTTCAGAAGGACACTTGATTCAACCAAAACTTAAAGAAGTTGCTATTGACGTAGACACCGGTCAACCCTTTTATTATGAACATATTAATGCTAAAAGATTCAAAGTGGCTTCACCATCATTTTTTCAAGTCAATAACGACCAAGTATCAAATATCATCGAGGCTATTTTGGGGTCAGATATGATAGATGAAAATTCCAGAGTACTTGATGCTTACGCTGGAGTAGGCACCTTGGCAATATTGATCGCTCCGTATGTTAAGTACGTCCTTGGGATAGAAGATTCTGCTGCAGCGGTTGCAGATGCTAATGAAAATAGTGATGGGTTGGCGAACGTATCGTTTGAGGTCGGTAAAACAGAGGATTTGATTTTTTCCAAAGATTTCGATTTTGATGTGGCGATTCTCGATCCTTCTAGAAAAGGTTGCGCCCCAGAGGCATTACAAGGATTATTAGAGCGAACTCCAGAAAAGATTATATACATTTCATGTGAACCTAAGACTTTATCCAGGGATTTGGCCGTTTTGAATACGAAGTATGAAATCATGGAAGTCATTCCGTTTGATATGTTCCCACATACTTATCACTTGGAGAGCATGACGTTTCTGAGATTGAGAAATGGATAGACTCCCAGTGATATTGGCTTCCAGCTCGCAAAGGAGGATAGATATATTGTCTTCTTTAGGGTGGAAATATGAATGTATTTCTCCAGATATTGATGAGACCCCTTGGGAAGGAGAAATAGCTGATCAACTCGTTGTTAGGCTGTCTATTGGTAAAGCTCAAGTAGTAGCGGATAGTAATCCTGGGTGTATTATTATTGCTGCAGATAGTGTGGTAGAAGTAGACGGTCGGGTGTATGGCAAACCCAATTCCCCCTCAGAAGCGGAGGCAATGCTAAAGGAAATTCGAGGGACTGATCACAGGATACATTCTGGTATTACTGTGATTAACTCGGCTACGGGGAATATTAGATCTCATTGCGTCACTACCAAGGTGCACGCGAGAAATTATACAGATGTCGAGATTAGACAGTCTATCGATCGAGGAACTCCTTTTGATAAGGCTGGGGGTTACGCTATACAAGATTCGTGTTTGAATCCCGTAAAAATTTTAGAAGGATGTTATTCTGGATCCCTTGGGTTACCAGTATGCAAATTAATTGAGATAATGGTAGATATGAGACAAGATATTCAAAATACGAATTTTGTACAAGACTCTGCATGCAAACCCCTCTGCGTTTATGAAAGGGGTAATCAATGAATTTATTTGGCATAGGTTTAACTGAACTCTTAGTTGTGGTAGTTATCTCGTTCATTGTGTTGGGGCCTTCAAAGAGCATGGATATGATTAAGAATATAACAAAAACCCTTAGGCAGCTGCGAAAGGCATGGGAAGACGTTAAGTCTACAGTAGACGATGTCGTAGATGAGACAAAGTTTAATTTTGATTATGTGGATAAGATGTTAAATGTGGAATCAGAGAAAAAGGAAGATAAGAACCCTGATGGCTAGCCGAGAAATAACATTGAGAGAACATTTCAAGGAATTAAGAAAACGGCTTATTATCAGTGTTTTGTCTATTCTGATTGGGTCCGCTATATGTTTTTCTTTTTGGCAAGATATTGTGCTACTACTTGAACAACCCGCTAGATTTTATGGTGTTTATTCAGAGCAAGGGTTAATTTTTACTGAGGTCACTGAATTACTATCAACTAGTTTCAAAGTGTCTATCCTTGGGGGCTTTGTGTTAGCTTTCCCGATTGTCGCTTACCAAATATTAAGATTTGTGGCCCCAGGATTGAGCACTAAAGAGAAAATCTATTTGTTTACTATGTTGCCTTTTTCGGTGTTGTTTTTTGGATTGGGAGTGGCATTCGCATATTTTATCCTTACGCCGTCCGCACTACATTTTCTTTTGACTTTTGGTACTGAAGTCGCAACACCGTTTATAAAAGTGAGCAATATCGTGGGATTAATGATTCGATTGCTGTTTTGGATGGGGATATGTTTCCAGATGCCAGTAATAATATTTCTTTTGGCTAAGATAGGATTGGTGACTTATAAAGGGTTATCGCGTTTTAGGAAGTATTGGTTGGTTTTGTCGTTTGTATTAGCAGCAATAATAACCCCAACTTTTGATCCAATTAATCAATTAATCGTTGCTGTCCCGTTGATGGTGCTGTATGAATTTGGTGCGTTATTAGCTTTGCTGACAGGGCGTAAAAAATAGTAGTTGGCAGTTTGACGAGGATTTCAGGGAATTAACACTTCGTTATTTCTTGATTTAAAGGTTTAAGTGTAGTTAATATATTAATAATGATGAGGTTTATTTACAAATGAAGACCGCTTTAATACGAGGTCCATTGGTTTCTCCTCTAGGGAGTTTGAATAACGAGCCTACTCCTCCTATAGGGTTAGCATATATCGCAAGTGCTCTTAACGAATATGGCTTTGAGGTGCAAGGAATTGATGCAACGGGCTTGGGTTTAGAAGAAGTTGTGCCAATAGAAGGAACCAACCTTCAATACAATGGTATTAGCATTGAAGCAATCGTTTCAATGATTGATAAGGGTACCAAGGTAATCGGAATATCGTGTATGTTTTCACATGAATGGACTTTTTGTAAAAAGCTCATGTCTGCAATTAAGGCTAAGCATCCAGAATGTCTTATCATCGGTGGTGGAGAGCATTGTACAGCTTTGCCAGAATATTCTTTGAGAGACTGCCCTTCGTTGGATTATATCGGATTAGGAGAAGGGGAGGAAACGATGGTAGAGTTTTGCACCTCCATCAAAACTGGTCAGCCCGAAGAGGAAGTGAAAGGTATAGCTTTTATTAAAGACGGATTGTATGTGAAAACTGCGGACAGAGAGAGAATCAGAGATATAGATAATATATCCCCTCCGGATTGGGAGATTTTCCCTATAGAGCCTTATTTGGAAAGCAGAATTAGTTTTGGACCTAGTATGGGTAAAAACATGCCTGCCTTAGCTACTAGGGGATGTCCTTTTCAATGCACCTTTTGCTCAAATATGCTGATGTGGACCAATCGATATGTAATGAGAAATGTAGATGATGTAATTGAAGAAATCAGGCACTACGTTGAAAAGTACGATATTGACGGCATACAATTTTACGATTTGACTGCTATTATAAAGAAAGATTGGACTATCGAATTTTGCAAAGCTTTAATAAAACAAGGCTGGGGAATACAGTGGAGTCTCCCGTCTGGTACTAGGAGTGAGGCTTTAGATGAGGAAACTTTGTATTGGATGGCTGAGGCTAATTGTCGATATTTGGTTTATGCACCTGAAAGTGGATCCCCTGAGACACTCAAAGCCATAAAGAAAAAAGTATCACTGCCCAAAATGGAAGCCTCCATAAAGCATGCTGTCAAGAATGGGTTATCCACTAGGACTAATTTGATCATTGGTTTTCCAAATGAAACTAGGAGGCAATTGCTAAGAACGTTATTTCAGCAATTAAAATTTACTATCATGGGAGTAGATGAGGCTCCTCTATATATATTCCAGCCATATCCAGGTACTGAGTTGTTCGATGAATTGTTGCTGACTGGACAAATACATTTGGAGGATGATTATTTTGAATCTTTGGCTAACTTCTCTACAGGCTTACTAAGACCACCACCTAGAAGCATGTCAAATCATGTAGGGAGATTTGAATTGTTCACTTACAGGATTGTCGGTATGGCTTTAAATTACGGCATCAGTTATATGATTAGGCCTAAAAGGATATTCACAGGCATATACGACGTTTTTTACTCTGATAGAAGTAGGACTGTTTTGGAACAGCGATTAAAGGATAAATTACGTAGACGGAACCAAGCCAAGCAGGCTTAGTTTACTTTGAGTCGTTGGAATCCAACTTTGTAGAGTCTTCGGCTTCTGTTACAGAGGATTTGAATCCTTTAATTGCTTTCCCTAAAGAAGATCCTATATCAGGCAACTTCCTGGCCCCAAAAATCAGGAGGAGTATAGCTAATATTATTAATAACTCTGGAAGACCGAAAGGTCCTATTCTCATATTTTTCCTCTGCAAACTGTATGATTATAGAATTTTACCAGAATTAATATATCCAAACAAATACGGGCTTTTGGGACCGGACAGATCAGAACATATGTACTAAATTTTGGTGTTTGTGAGGTTGTCTAAGGACAACTGCATATGTATAATGACCTTCTAAGAGTGATTTAAATTTTAAAAGATGTAGCGGTTCAAATTATATGGCTGATTCAAGAAAATATGATGTTGTAGTGATTGGTGCTGGGCCAGGAGGCTATGTAGCTGCGATCCGTGCAGCGCAATTAGGGCTCAAAGCCGCTGTAATAGAAAAGGAAGCTCTAGGTGGGGTGTGTCTCAACTGGGGATGTATCCCAAGTAAGGCATTGCTGAAGAATGCAGAAGTTTTGTCATACATAAATAAATCGGAAGATTTTGGAATCACGGTTGAAGGTGTTAAGGCTGATTTCGGTAAAGCAATGGCAAGAAGCAGGGCTGTTGCAGATAAGAATAATAGTGGCGTTGCGTACTTATTACGAAAAAATGATGTTGACCATATAGAGGGCAACGCGGTGATCAAGTCGGCTTCTACCATTGAGGTAAATGGCGATACGATTTATTCTGCTGATAACATAATTATAGCCACAGGATCTTCTCCTAGGACTGTTCCTGGTATCGATATTGATCATCAGAATATTGTGACTAGTAGGGACGCTATTGTAACTGACAAGCTACCAAAATCTATTCTGATCGTGGGCGGAGGTCCAATCGGAGTTGAATTCGCATATATTTACAAGGCTTACGGTGTAGACGTAACTATTGTGGAACTGTTGGAGAACATAGTTCCCAACGAAGATGAAGAAGTTTCTAAACAATTGTTAAGATCTTTAACAAAAATTGGAATCACCATTAAAACTGGCTGTAAAGTTTCTTCCGTAAAAAATAATAAAGCCTCTGTTCGGGTGTCTTTCGATAGTGATGGCCAGATTGAAGAATCCACATTTGATAGAGTTTTAGTCGCTATAGGTGTAGTGCCAAATACCACAGGTATTGGGTTAGAAGAAAATTCTATAGCTATGGAAAATGGATATGTATTAGTCGATGACCAAATGCGTACTTCTATTCCTAACATTTACGCAATAGGTGACATAACAGGTAAGTTGCCGTTAGCTCATGTCGCATCGGCTCAAGCTAATATTGCAGTGGAGTCAATATGTGGCTTGGAAACCGTAGCATTAGAATATTCTATGATTCCAAGAGCCATCTATTGCAATCCACAGGTTGCCAGTTTAGGACTTACAGAGTCGCAGGCCAAAGAACAAGGGTACGAGATAAATGTAGGTAAATTTAATGCTCAGGCAAATGGTAAAGCCGGTGCAATGGGGGAAAGTGAAGGATTCGTCAAATTAGTCTTTGATGCTAAATATGGAGAAATCTTGGGAGCTCATATGATAGGTCCAGAAGTTACTGAACTGCTGGGAGAACTGTCGTTAACAAAACTTTGTGAAGGGACTTCATTGGAACTTGGACTTGCAGTTCATGCCCACCCTACATTGTCCGAAATGATTAAAGAAGCAGCCTTGGATGCCCAAGGCAAAGTTCTACACATGTGATGAGGTGTTTATATGCCTAGAAAAACTAGTAATACAAAAGCAAAGGCAGTTGATGATGTTGCCGCGGTGGCTGAAGCCACTGATTTAAATCAAGAGCAGCTACTTGAATTTTATGCTCAAATGGTTCTTATAAGGGAATTTGAGAAAGAAAGCGAACGGCAGTACACCAGAGGGAACATTAAAGGATTCTTGCATGTGTACAGCGGAGAAGAAGCGATTGCGGTAGGTGCAATCAACGCCTTGCGTAGTGATGATGTTGTTGTAACTCATTATAGAGATCATGGGCAGGCGCTTGTGAAGGGAATAGAACCTAAAGAAGCTATGGCCGAGTTATTTGGGAAAGCTACTGGCTGCAGCAAAGGGAAAGGTGGGTCAATGCACCTCATTGACGCCGAGAAGGGATTCATGGGCGGATATGCGATAGTAGGAGGACAATTGCCTCTTGCGACTGGGTTTGCGTTGGCTAGTCACTACAGAGATGACGATAAAGTTACTCTGTGCTTTTTGGGTGATGGAGCCCTTAATGAGGGAGAATTCCATGAATGTCTTAACTTAGCCAAGGTTTGGAACCTCCCTATAATATTTTTCTGCGAGAATAACTTGTATGGAATGGGAGCCCCGGCTAAAGACCATCTTGCAGCTCCAGACAAAATATACAAAATGTCTGAAGCATATGATATCCCTGGTTATCGCGTAGATGGCAACAATGTTCTTGAGGTTCATGACTTAATGACAAAATTGGTGTCTCAAATTCGAAACGGATCTGGACCAGCGTTCGTAGAAGCTCAAACATACCGTATCCAAGGGCATTCTATAGCGGATCCTGCTAATTACAGACCAGAAAATGAAGTGGCTGAATGGAAACTGAAAGATCCAATTCCTGCTTTCAAAGATTGGTTGTTGTCTAAGGGACACGCGACCCAAGAAATAATAGATCAGATGCATAGCGCAGCCGAACAAGAGATCATTGAAGCTGCAGAATTCGCAGAAGAAAGCCCATTTCCTGAGGACAAGGAATTATACACAGGAGTGTACGCTGAATGAGTACTGAAATGACTTATAGGCAAGCTATTTGCCAGGGTTTAACCGAAGCTTTGGATGAAGACCCACGGGTATATTTGATGGGTGAAGATATAGGACCTTACGGTGGAGCCTTTGCAGTAACTCAAGGTTTCTGGGAGAAATATGGTCCTAGAAGAATCAAGGACTCGCCCCTCTCTGAATCGGCATTTGTGGGCGCGGGGATAGGGTCTGCTATGGCAGGATTGAGACCTATTGTGGAAATAATGACAATAAACTTCAGTTTGCTGGCGATAGATCAAATAGTTAATCATGCAGCGAAGGTCAGGTATATGTCCGGAGATCAGTTTAGTGTACCTATGATCATCAGGACAGTTACAGGTGCTGGAGCATCAGTTGCTGCGACTCATTCTCAGTCTTTCGAAGGCTGGTACGCTTCGGTTCCAGGGCTCTATGTTGCAGTACCTTCTACTCCTGAAGATGCCCTCGGATTATTCAGAACCTGCAGGGAATTAATGGATCCTGTGATGTTCGTAGAACACATTTTGCTATATGGTGCTAGAGGTGACGTTTCTGATGGAATTAAGATACCCCTTGGCAAGGCAGATGTTAAGAAGCAAGGATCTGACGTTACTATAATAAGCTATTCTAAAATGGTACAGAACTCACTGGAAGCCGCAGCATTGTTAGAAAACGACGGAATTAGTGCAGAAGTTGTGGATCTCCGCACTTTAAGGCCACTAGATGTTGAAACTATAATTGCATCAACTAAGAAGACTCACAGAGTGGTTGTAGTTGAGGAGACTACTAAATTTGGTGGTTTCGCTGGTGAGGTTGTCAGCATAGTACAACAGGAAGCATTCGATTACTTGGATGCTCCTGTGGAAAGAGTTGCAGGAGAGGAAGTCCCTATCCCGTACTCTATGCCACTAGAAAAATTGGCTATTCCTGACACTCAGAGAATAGTGTCAGCTGTAAAGAAATTGATCTGAAACGTCTAAAAGACTAGGGGGAATATTGGCTACTACGATTGTGATGCCTCAAATGGGTTACGATATGAGGGAAGGTACTGTTGTCAAATGGTATAAGAACGAAGGTGAACAAGTAGACCGTGGGGAGATTATAGCTGATATCCAGACCGATAAAGCTACCGTAGAATTTGAAGCTTACGTGGGCGGAGTGTTAGGAAAAATATACGCTGCAGAAGGGGTTGCAATTCCAGTTGGGGAAACCATTGCTGTGATCACTGAACCAGGCGAGGATATCCCTGTGCAAGATACCAGTTCGGAAATCCCTTCTGAAGAACCAGCTTCCGAATCCAATTCAGAGGAAACTGTTCCTGAACAAGTAACAGAAGCTCCCTTAGGAGAAGTCAGTTCTCCTGTTGAAGGAGTCAGAGCTTCCCCATTAGCTAGAAGATTGGCTAAGGAAAGGGGTATCGATTTGAGCACTGTGTCAGGTTCTGGACCAGGCGGTAGGATAGTCGAGAAAGATATAGATGCTTACAAAGCAGTTTCTGCTGCCGCGCCGGTGATAAGTACGACTCAAGCTGACTCTGTGACGACCGAACAACTGACATCAATGCGTCAAGCTATAGCCCGAGTTACTGTCGGCAGTAAAACAACTGCTCCCCATTTTTATGTGACTAGTGAAGTCGATATGCTTAAGGCTACTGAGTTTAGGCAAGAGATAAATGAGGCTCTGACAGATGGGACTAGAGTTAGTATCAACGATCTCATAATTAAAGCGGCTGCAATTGCGCTAAAGAAATTCCCTAAATTTAATGCATTCTTCAAAGAAAACGCATTGGAATTCCATTCGAGTTTAAATATTGGTATAGCTATTGCCTTACCATCCGGATTGATGGTTCCAGGGATAAATAACTGTGAATTAAAATCTTTGGCTGAAATCGCAAGAGCCAGCTCTGACTTAATTACCCGTGCTAATGAAGACAATTTGACGAATGAAGAATACACTGCAACCACCTTTAGCATCAGTAATTTAGGCATGTTTGATGTCGAAAGTTTCTCCGCGATAATATTCCCTCCTCACGCCGCTGTGTTAGCAGTGGGGACTGTTAAGGAACAGCCGGTTGTGCGACATGGAGAGATAATAATTTCTAAAGTAATGAAAGCCACTGTGTCTGTGGATCATAGAGTTGCTGACGGAGCTGAAGCAGCTGAATTCCTTGTAGAGATTAAAAACCTGTTAGAAAACCCAGTATTATTAGTCGTTTAAGAGAGGAATACAGATGGTTAAAGTAAGTGGAGCTAGAGCAATCATTGAATCTCTTAAATTACACGACGTAGATACAATATTCGGCATAATTTCCATACACACATTGGACATATATGACATTTTGGCTTCTGAACAAGATGAACTTAAGTTTATAGGCGGCAGGCAAGAACTTGGAGTGGGATTTATGGCAGATGGATATGCTAGGGTGAGTGGCAAACCAGGGATTCTGCTAACCAGCACAGGTCCAGGAGCTGCTGATTCGATAGGGGCTATTGGAGAAGCATATTTTTCCGCGTCTCCTGTTTTAGAGATTACAACTAATGTAGAACAAGAGTTTATGGGCAAAGGTATGCTTCCTACTCATGACGTCAAAGATCAATCTGCAATGTTTAGCGCAGTAACTGATTGGAACGCTAACATAGGACAAGTAGACGCGATACCTGATCATTTCGTTGAAGCCTTTCAAAGGTTTGTTTCAAAACGACCAAGACCAATAGAATTGGAAGTGCCAACTGATCTTTTGGCAGTGGAATCTGATGTCGAGTTGTTACCTCCGGTGGAACCTGACATACCACAGGCAAGTGAAGATCAATTGAAAACAGTAACCTCTATGTTAAAAGAATCTAAACGTCCGATCATTTTTGTTGGTGAAGAAATGCAGATGATGGGAGGAACTACTGAACTCATTCAATTTGCAGAAAAACATGGGATCCCTGTAGTGACCACTGATGGGGCTAAGGGAACATTCCCTGAAAATCATCCACTTTCCCTAGGGCAGGCAATTGGTAAGAGAATATGGGGAGAAAATCCGTTGTTGGAATGGTTAGGCAATTGTGACTTTGGCCTAGTGTTAGGAGCATCATTACCTTACAGGTCAACCGCAGGAGTAGACTTGAAAATGCCACAAAAGTTTGCTCATGTGTTGATGGACGAGTCAATTATTGATAAGAACTACAAATCTGATGTAGCTATTACAGGAAACTCTCAAGCTGTTTTGGCCCAAATTTCAGACATGTTAGGGGACTATGTCTGTGATCTGGACCAAGGTTATAGCAAAGAAATCACCGACGTGAAAACAGAGATATTGTCCACCCTAGAATCTACATGGGGTAATGAATTACGCACTTGGCAAGCAATCCGAGCAAGTCTACCTGAAGACACTATATTTAGCTTAGATCCTACGGTGCCAGCTAGCAGAGCTTCAAGATGTCTGGAGATTAATAATCCTAGGACATTTATGTATCCTCATGGTTGGCTAGGCTTAGGTTTTGCTTTTCCTGCTGCCCTAGGTGCGAAAGTAGCAAAACCCGAAACTCCCGTAGTATGCGTTACAGGAGACGGAGGCTTTCAATACAATTTGCAAGAATTAGCAACTGCCAAGCAGTATGGGCTAAACCCTATAGTATTAATGTTTAATGATAATGCATGGGGTGTATTAAAAGATTACCAAAAACAAAGGTTTGACAGCAGGTTTTTCGCTACAGACTTGGTGAACCCAGATTTCTCAAAACTTTTTGAATCGTATGGATTTGAATCATTAGTGGTAGATAATGTGAATGATTTGCAAGATGCTTTAAAGAAAGCTGTTAATGCTAAGGAATTGACCTTAATTGAGGTTAAAATCCCTAATGGATTTTCTCAGTTTGTATAGTACTTGTAAGGCCTTGGAGTAAAAAAAATTAAAAAGAGGATAAACCCATAGAAATGAGCAACGTTAAACTGATTAGCATGACTCCTGACGCGGAGAAGACTATGGGGTATGTGGCGAGAGTGAGCAACCCTTCTAACCAAGAAAACCCTAAAGTGGCTGGCCTTTTATCCTATTGCATCAAAAATGGGCACTGGAGTGTTTTTGAACAAGCTCACATGACACTTGAGATTAATACGACTAGAGGTATCGCTGCCCAAATATTGCGTCACAGATCGTTCACTTATCAAGAATTTTCCCAACGCTATGCTGATTCCTCTGTTCTCAGTGAAGAAATTCCTTTGCCAGAACTACGCCGACAGGATACTAAGAATCGTCAAAATAGTATTGATGATATAGAAGAAGACGTCAAGCTGGAGTTTCAAAAGAAAATTCAGATGCACTTTGAACAGGGTATGAGCCTCTATAAAGATATGCTTGAACAAGGTATAGCAAAAGAATGCGCACGTTTTGTCCTTCCCCTAGCAACTCCCACAAAAATTTATATGACAGGCTCAGTAAGATCGTGGATTCATTACATAAATCTACGGGCTGGGAACGGAACTCAGAAAGAGCACATGGATATTGCTGAGAATTGTAAAGTTGTCTTTTGTGAGACATTCCCAATTGTTTCAGAAGCTTTGGGTTGGGCTTAAACACATAGCAAAGGTTTATATATTCGAGCCTGATTAAGTTTTGCGAATCAAACCAATGTGTGTCATACATATTATATTATGGGATTGCTGTTTACATGCAAAGAACCCTTATCTTTTGGTCCGTAAAGACTTAGCAAAACATAAATAAAGAATCCCAATAAAACCACTGAAAACTGCGACGTATAGCAGAGCTTGGCCGACTTCTAGGTAATTGAATAAGATTCCAAGCATCAGGATAGAAATAGCAGTAAATCCATTGTCGAAATTATAGATGCTAGTTACACGTCCTCTTAATTCGTCAGGGACTATTTCTTGGATAAGTGTGTTGGTTCCTACCCTAATATTAGTCTGGCATACCCCTAAAATAAGAAACATTACATAAGCGACAATGATTATGTTGGATAAAGACAATGCTGATATAGCAGTACATCCTATAATCAAAGCTAAGATTACAGTGAGTCCTTTTTTTAAAGGAAAGTCTTTCGAAGCCAAATAAAAACTTGTTGCAACCCCGCCTAGCCCCATTATAGCTAACAATGTCCCTCCAACAGCAGGGCCTTCATTAAGAACGGATGCAACATATATTGGTAGAATAAAAACCAAAGGTTGGAATATACATGTGGGTACGAAGCTAAGAGTTATAACTTGAGCCAATGCTCTGTTTTTGCTGATGTATTCTATCCCTGTATACAAGTCTTTTAATACGGAAGTATTTTTGGGAACAGGATTATTTCCGTAAGGGGTCTTCATCCTTAGCATAGATATTGTTATTCCTAAATAGCATGCTGCTTCTATGTAAAAATTCCATTTGAAACCTAGCAAATAAATCAACATCCCGCCTATAGCTGGTGCTACTAGTCGTGCTGAAGTTCTGGTGAGTGCGTTAAGGGCAGTAGCGTTACGTAGATTTTCTAATGGCACTACATTTGCGACCAAGGATTGTCTCACAGGCCTGATAATCGATACGCTAATGCCAGTAATTCCTACGTATACAAAGAGATGCCAAGGTTTTAGAGGACCAGAAACCCCTGTGTCTGTAAAATCCGACATAGATACTAGAACAGCAAATAAGACTGCAAGTACAGCCATCATAAATTGAGTTAGTTTGATTAATGATCTGCGATCGAACTTGTCTGCTAATACCCCTGCCCAAGGACCTATGAGGAAAACAGGTAAGGTTCTAAGGGCTAATACTGCTCCGGTGGTTACTGTATCACCATCAGTAATTTCTAGTATTAGCCATCCAATAGTCAGGATTTGTAGCCAATCGGCGGAGTTTACGCATAGGTTCCCAAACCATAGAAGTCGAAAGTTTGGGAATTTCAGAGATTCGAATGCGCGGATATTCATAGGATCTACTCTGTTAATCTTAGTTTATGGATCTGAACAATCCCGCGTGAATCCACAATTTGGACAACGGATTTTGCATTTATTTTCATTCATTTTGAATCCGCATATCTCGCATGTTAAATCGTAAACCATCAATATAATCCAGTGTAATTTGATAGCATATTATAGTCTATAATTACGGAAGAATTAACACTTTAGAAGACTATTTTGTGCGATTTGTTACCACTACAGAATCAAATAATGTATTTGTAGATTGTTCCAATTCGATATGATCAAGGATGGCTAATGCTTGTTGGCACTGCTCAAGTGATATTGAATTGCTGGTTAAATTGATGAACTTATGTTCTAAGTCAGTTTGGCTAAAAGGGTTTTTTTGATGGCCTTTGGGATAACTGGTCTCCACCATGTGAGTTCTTCCTGATTTTGTTGCTAAGTCGATACGGCAGTTGTACTGTTCAGGATACAGACTGGAGAAATTCAGGTTTTCTTTAATAGAGGTAACCGATATCAGCTCTTTGATCGAATCTCTGTTCAGATTGGTGTCGGAGAATGTGTCAGGATTGACTGTACCATCTAATAAGGCTGATGCAACCAAGAACGGGATACTATGATCTGCTGTCTCTCTAGTGGAAGGGGCCCATTTTTCTGGTTCACTTTGTGGGGTGCTTACTCCACCTTGTTTATAAGATTTTATTGAAATGGAATCAATGTCATCGGTTTGTATAATTGAGGATAACTGGCATGCGAGTCCAATGGGAGCTTGTGTGTGAATCTGAGAGGGATAAAATTTAAATATATTGTCGCATATTTTAGGCCTGTTACCTTGAGCATCTAACTTATCAATGATGATATTGTTGCCGCATCCTAATTGTTCCCAAAGACCCCTAGGTCCGTCAAAAGGTTTTTCGGGCGAGGTCAATCCTTCTCGGGCTAACAATGCCGCGAATACACCTGACTTCACTGCTGACGCAGTAGCACAGCCTTTCCACATAGATAACTCTCCAACTCTGGTAGCGCCAATAGGCAAATTGGGTACCACAGACAAGGAAAGAGCGTGTAATATTTGTTCTTTAGATAGTTTTAGGAGTTTGCAAGCTATACCTGCAGCGCTGAGACCTAAGAACACTCCTTGATCCCATCCCAGATTGCTCACTATTACTTGGTCTGACAATTTTGCGAAGATTTCATATCCAAGTACTATCGATGTTAGGAGGTCTTTACCTGAGCAATTCAATGCGTGGGCAAGAGTAAGTGCCCCCCCTATCATGTCACTCGGATGACCTCCTCCTGGAGAGAAATAAGAATCATTACAGTCGAGGTATCTGATCATTGTTGTGTTTGCGAATGCTGCCATTTCTGGTGAGCTAGTATTGGTTTCTCCCAGAATACGTGAAGGAATGTCTATCCCTTGAACACTATGGGCTAATCTACGTGAGATTTGCCCTGGAGGGGAATTGTACCCACCTATGGCACAAGCAATAGTGTCTATTAATGTATTTTTGGTATGGTCTATTGTTGAGGAGGACAGACAGTCAAATGACATATCCAGTATAAAGTCTGCAATTATTGTACTGGTAGAGTCACTCATGTTGTCCTTCATTTTCTCCAATGGAATCATCTATAGGAGATTCTTCATCGAATTGATTTAGCCACCACTGGTCGAATGTGGCTTCGCCAATTTCTTTCCGGATGGTGGCTAAGTGATTGATCACTTGGCTTAACATGGGTAATTTACTATTATTTACCAACGTATAAGTTCGTGCTCCCCATTCTAGAGAACCTTCAATATCCCCGAGTTCTTGCTTTATGATACCCATTTGGCCATAAGTGCGTGCTAGCTTATCTACATTAGAACTCATTTGGAAGAAGTCTATAGCTTTTCTGTACCATTCTTCCGCAGTGGAGAATTGTTCTTGTTCATGGTATAACAGAGCGATTTGTCTACATTCGTCACCACAGCCTGTGTAGTCTCCAAGTTGCGTTTTGATGTCTAAAGCAGCGACTAACCATTCTTCCGCTTCATCTTGGAGTTCACCTCTGTCTTGAGATAGTAGCCCTAAATAATGGAATTCCCTAGCCATTTGGCCTTGGAAGCCTAGCCTGTCTGCTAAGTGTAATGCTTGTCGGTACCAACTTTGAGCTTCTTCAAAAAAGTACTGGGCATGGAAGACAGTGCCTAGGTCGTGGTACACCAACATGGCTGTTTCTTCGTCACCATAATTCTCAACAATGCTCTGCGCTTGCTTGTACCAACTTTCTGCTTCTTCATATTTCAGTTGCAATTGGCTTAATAATCCCAGGAATCTGTAATCAACAACCATCTGTTCCTGGTCTTCAAATTGTTGGTGAATTTCTAGTGCTTTATTATATTCTGCCTTTGCATCAGAATATCTACCTTGAAAGTATCTGATTCTGCCTAGATATTGGGAAATCTCTGCTGAATTATCTTCGGCTTCTAAGGTTTGGTAGATGTCATTTGCTTTACTGAAATATTCTTCTGAGGCATCTAACTCCCGGGTTAAAAGATGGATTTCTCCTAATTGACTATACACAGTCGCTAGTTTCAATTCTTGATTGTCAGGCTGGTTATTTTCTAAGTAATCTAGCAATTCATGGCAAATCTCCGTGCCTTCAGAGATTTTATTTTGTTCAATAAGGTCACTGGAAGTAGTGCCTTTTATATATTCCCATAATTCTATACTGTTATTGTCCAGTGCAGAGGAATATGTCAGCCCGATTGTATTGAGAACTTGTTCTCGCAGTAGATCTAATTCGATGAATCGTTTCTGCATTTTGTAGACCTGTGCCACTGGTTGCATTAGGATTTGTGAACTTTCCCAATCTTTGGCTTCCAAGGCTAAACCAAGAGCTTGGTAGAAATTCTCTTCTTCTGCCAGGATAGCGGTAGTTCCTGAATCCGGATTCTCATCCAAGGATTCAAGGAAATGATCTGCGGTATCTGCATATATCCGAGTGAATTCCTGCTCAAGGTTTGAGATCGCTTCAGCTGATTGAGTTCTGTATAACTTTTCTCCGAGTAAAGGAGGTATTGAATTAGGAATGAGGTACACACTTGGAGATATACTGGCCAAAACTCCTGATTCTTTGCTTCCTCTCAGTAACGCCCTTGTTGCTCCCCACCCAAGCTCTTCTTTGAATACTGCTTTGTAAGAGGCGCTTTGAGTGAAATGGGTTAGTACGTCAAGCATAACCCTTTTTTTGAAGAGTGAGATGATTGGAAGATGAGTGCGAACCCGATATGAAGCTCTTCCGTAGAATGTTTCAAAAGAACTGCGCAGTATGTCCTGGTTGGTTTCTATTTGTTTCAGGAGTTCGCTTTCTATGATATTTACAGGAGAATCTTTAAGTAATGGTAGTATAATTTGTAGCGCCAAGGGATGGCCTTCTAATTTGTGTAGCAAGCTTTCTAACTGTGATACAGCCGGCTTGGACGGGTCGTCTCCATATATTGACCCTATGAAGGCCGAGGCAAGCTCTTGGAAGTCATTTTGATCAAATTTAGGTACGGAGATTGTGTTTGCGTTAGTATTTAGAACATCTACAGAGTCTTTCGTTTGAGATATTAGTACGATGTTCGACGGAGTCTCGGGCTCCCAGGTGGCTAAATATTTTTTAAGCTTTTCTAATTCACCTTCTTCCCAGACTGAGCTTGCATAATTGACGTCGTCCCAAATAAGCAAAGTAGCATTCTCCATCAAGTGCTTGGATAGTGCTTCATATTGCTCATCATGGTTAAGGTCCCCGAAAGATATCCCAAAGATTGATGTTCCCGTTTCGTGAATTAGCTTCTGGAAGGAGGATCCCACGGTAATCTGGGAGTAAATTATTCCTCCAGGGTATGTGAGATCGGCTTCTGATATTCGGGCGTAATGCAGAGCTAGGTCCGTTTTCCCTATCCCGGGTTTCCCAATAATGAGTGCTATAGGTAATGTTGAGAGACTTATGGATAAGTCCGAAATGTTTTGAGTCCTGCCCACAAACCCATATTCGGGAGCAGGCGGTAACTGGCTAGTTAGTGCGTTGTCAGGCTGCTGCATATCACAGATTCTGCCTATACATAAATTTATTTGCAGGGGTCAAAATGAAAGGTTTTAGCCTTTAACTACTTCTGACTCCAGCTTCTTTAGACTCTTTAGTCTGTTTCAACCATCTCCACCTCTGGAGAGGGTCACTTACTGCTCTTAGCCATACTCCGAATAAGTTGAAACTTAGTGCGGTTAAGAATATCGCCATACCGGGAACGATTACGACCCACCAAGCTCTAACTATATAGTCTCTACCTTGTGACAACATTAAACCCCAAGATGAATCTGGAGGTTGAATTCCGAAGCCCAAGAAGCTTAGAGTAGTTTCGGTCAATATGTTTCTTGGCACCTCTAACGCCGCTATAGTTAGGATTGGAGTAATAAGGTTAGGTAATATGTGATGGGTGATTATCCTACTGTCTTTGCATCCAATTGATTTTGCTGCGTCTACGAAGGCCTGTTCTCTCAGTGACATTACCACCCCTCGTGACACCCTACAATAGAGCATCCATCTGGCTATTGCGAATACAATAATAATATTTATAAAGCTTGGCCCTAGTATGTACAACACTATCAAAGCTAGTAATAGTAGGGGAACAGACATAAATATATCTACTGCTCTCATGATAATGTCATCTACTACCCCACGATAATATCCAGCAATCACACCTAAAAGCAGGCCCAATGCACCTGAGACTATTACTCCCAGTGCTCCTACAGATATAGAAATTCTACCACCGTAAATCAAACGGGTGAGCATATCTCTCCCTAGGTGATCAGTGCCAAAGACGAAAAATCTTTGTTCCGTCGTAGGAGGACTCACCATAACGTTCTTAGCCTCTCCAGAGGACAAAGGAGGTAAGTGCCTTAAGCGTAATTGTTGCTCTTCGTAAGGATATGGTGCTGCTAAGGGAGCGAACGCGGCCGCTAGTATAACCACTAGTAAAAATATGCAAGAAAAAAGCGTTATCCAGTCGCTCAGAAAAGCTTGTACCAGAGCGTGATTCCATATCCTAGATAAGATATTCCCTTTTTGTTCTAATTCTATTCCTAAGTCATTTTGCATTGTAAGTAATCACCCTCAATGAATTTAATTCTAAAAGTTACTTGTAAGAGACTCGTGGATCCAGCCAAGTGTATATTAGGTCAACTAATAAGTTGATAATCATTACCATAAGCGCAATTATAAATACTGAAGCTGTTACTACAGGTAAGTCTCGAGCTGTAATTGCGTCTACAAGAAGTTTTCCTAATCCTGGCCAACCGAAAATAATCTCTACCGCGGTTGCACCATTCATAAATCCTGCTAGTTCGTCACCCATTAGAGTAACGATTGATATAGCAGCGTTTTTAAGTACATGCGCATACAATACTTTGTTCTCTGCTAAGCCTTTCGCCCGTGCAGTTGCAACATATTGTTTACCCATTTCTTCAATCATGGTGGCTCTCGTTATCTGTGCGTTTCTGCCTATAACCCTAGGTGATAGAGTCAATGCAGGAAGTACGATGTATAGCCATCCGCTGGGTCCAAGACCCGCAAAGCCTGATGTGGGCAATAGGTCCGCTTGCACTGCAAGCAATAATATTAATACAAGGCCCAGCCAGAATTCCGGAATAGAAATCACAGCAAAGGACAGTATGTTTACAATTCGATCGACAAATCCTCTAGGTCTCCGAGCGGCCCACATACCTAAAGGTACACCTACGATACCAATCCCCCAAGCTACTAATGCCAACACAGCTGTATTAGGTAGCATTCTGAAAACAATTTCTCTTGCAGGGATTCTATGACGTAAGGAAGTGTCGAAGTCCAATGTGGCTAGGTTTGCATAAAATTCACCAAAGCGAACATATAAAGGTCTATCTAATCCGTATTGAGCTCTGATTAGGGCGATTGCTTCTTCAGAGGCATCTTCGTCTACTAGTAATTCTACAGGGTCTCCTAGTACGTTTATGGCCAAGAATAGCATACCCATTAATCCGAGTATTATGAAGAAAGAGTGGCCGACCCGCCGTATCATGTAGTTTCGCAATTTGTTGACTCCGAATTACTTATATATAAGGTCTCTTTTAGACTGGCCTTATGGGCCAATCAGGTATTTTCGTGAAGTATACTTTGTGCATTAATAACTTTGCAACCGAGTTTGCCTAGTTATTCAGGATTCGAATGTATGAATCCCTAGGTCATACTGATTCATGATAATAGAGTGTTTAACTAGCGATCTTTTTGATTTCCAAAGTTTCACCTGGAGATAAGGCTACACGTCTTACAGTAATGCCTAATTTGAGGCACCAGTAACCTAGGGTCGCTTTACTGATATCTAATTCATCTGCGCAGGCAGACAGCCCGATGTCATTGATCATTTCCGGCAGTAGTTTTTCCAAATCTCGCTGGAATGCTTTTTCTACTCTTAGCATCATTTTAGTTTTTCTAGCCATCACGTCACCTGCGTTATTACATTATTATTCTAATCGTATTCGAAATTAACACCAATATTAGACTATGTCAATAAAAGGTCAAAATAAGTTTAAAACATTTTTATAATTAGTTTTATACTTGTATAAAATTTGTAAAAATGTGCTGCGCAGGATAATAAATTGCTAAACGGTTAGATGAGTTTGGTTATTTCGTCTGTCGAAAAAACAGGTAAAGGAATCTTAAGACCAGAATCTGACTGAATGATACTAACCCCTTCACGTTCAGGGACGGTATAGCCAATTTTGGTACAGTTTATGGAGATGCTTTGTAATGCAAGAATTATTTCGTCTGACACTTGAGAAGCAATGGTGAACAGCAAACTACCAGATGCAACTAATCCCAAAGGATCTATGTCTATAAGTCTGCAAAGTTTCTGGGCTGAAATGGGTATAGGTAGGCTAGATTCATCGATGATTGCTCCTACACGGGACGCTGATAACATTTCTCTTAAAGCAGTAGCGAGACCTCCTTCTGTGGGATCATGCATGGAGTGAACTTCTTCAAATGTCTTAACTATTTTGGCTTCATCGATGATACTCATATTAGCTTTAGATGACATTGTTGTTATAGAAGCGATCTCTGAAGGTGTTAAACCGGCGGCATCTATTATATCTGGGTACTGAGTCAGTATTATGTTGAGACCTTCGATTGGACAATATTTAGTTATCAAAATGTCGTCGGAGATTTGGGCGTTATTAGTAGGTTTCAGGTCGGTCCGGTCAGCTAATCCTATCATTGTTCCGCTAATAATTGGGTGCCGCACACTAGCGGTAACTTCGCTGTGTCCTCCAATTAACTGTATATCCATATCGGCACATGTATTTGCTACGTCTTTAAAAATATCAGTGAATTCTTGAGTGCTGCTGCCTTCAGGCATTAGGATTGTAGCAGTGTACCATTTAGGAATTCCCCCTGAAGCTGCTATGTCATTTGAATTAATGATTACTGAATGCCATCCTGGGCTTTCCGTAGGGAATGTAATCGGATCACTTCCTACTAACACGATTTGGTCATTGATATTTAAGATAGCCGAATCTTCTCCAATAGCTGGTCCCAATTCTAATCGACCATCTGCAATAACAGATAAGTCGTCTAGTAAATGTTTTAGTAGCTCATTGGGGATTTTGCCGGCTTTCATATCTCATCTATACTCTTTATTGAATGACATTTTCCCCACACATTGTATATTTCAACTTGGTAAACGGGAAGACTCGATACATGAGGATAATGCATCTAAAATTTGGAGTAAGTGGAGCTATCATAGATTTTGTTGTAAAATCTATGACCTGATTAGATAACCTTGGTTTCCTTTTGGTAAGGAGAGTTTGAATGGAAGATTTTTACTGGGATCAATTATTGCCAGACAGTGATCCTGAAATAGAGTTATGCATATTCCCTCATCTTCAAGAGTTTTTAGTGATTGATCGACGGGAAACTCCTCCACATGTTCAATTGTTGCATACGGCGGAAGTTTTTGACGCAGAATTTAACGATTGTGTCCAATTCGAAATATCTAATTTCCTAAAAGATAATAATACTTTCCCGTTTTCTCATCTAATGGATATGCCTAACAAAATTGAAGAAATCATCAGAGGCATAGCTATGTCCTTTGTATTAGAAACTTTAGATATTGAAACTGATTCCTACGAAACGGTTCCTTCAATCGTGGCATACGTCATAAGTGGAGGCTCCGTTAAAAAAGATTCAGATCACCTGGTGACTTATTTAACATCTGAGTGCGAATCGTTTGATAAGACCGACAAAGGTCCAGATTGGGTCCAAGTGATAAATAACCTACGTGATAAAGAACAAGAGCGATATGACTCTAACCAATTGCAGAGATCTCATCAAGCTTTTGATTCGGAGACCTTGGACTATTTTTCTTTCTGGGAAAACCGTAACTAAGATCGTTCCAGCCAGATGAAAATAGGCGTTATTTCTGACACGCATCTCGCTGGTGAAGGCACAGGTCTTCCCGGTCAAGTTTTTGATGTTTTTAACAACGTGGACTTAATCCTACATTGTGGTGATTTGGAATGTATAGGAGTTTTGGATGAGCTTGAAAAACTAGCTCCTGTCCAAGGAGTTAGAGGATATGAAGATCCCATGGAACCTGGTGACCGATTATCAGACAGAACAAGAGTAATACACCTTCATAATACGGAGAACATTAGTATTGGTATGGTTCATGATATCCAGTGGCCATACCCTCCGATATACACATCACCTGACGGTCGCTCGATTATTTTGCCTGAAGAACGTGAGGAAACTAAAACTATTCTGAAAAAAAAATTCGGATATGCAGTGGATGTTGTATTATTTGGGGACACACACGAAGAGCTCATTATGTGGGAGCATGGAATCTTATGGATGAACCCAGGTAGCCCAACTTACCCAGGCAAAAATCATGATTCTGTTGGTTTAGGGACTGTGGGGATTATTAATGTGGATGGACCTACAATTGAAGCATGTATAATTGATCTCAAAACTCATACTGGTCTAGATAGAGGGTAAGTTTGGCATCAAGTATTCTGATAGGATTAATACAAGGCATTGTAGAGTGGATTCCAGTAAGCTCTGAGGGGATACTTGTCATTATATTTGATTGTTGCACGGATGTTGGATTTGCAGAAGCGGTGGCAATTGCTTTATTACTGCATTTTGGCACAGGTGTAGCTAGCGTTATATATTTTCACAAGGACATTTATGAGATTGTCAAAGTTAGGGACTGGACCACAGGTTCACAGAAAAACTTACTCTCTGCCGTCATAATATCTAGCTTTTTCACTGGAATAATAGGTATTCCTATTTACTTAGCAATGACATCCATACCGGAATCTTTGGGTAAATATTTGATGATTTTAATTGGGGTATTGATCATAATTACTGGGATAGTTCAAATAAAACAAGTATCTAAAATAGGACGAACTATAAATGATCTTAACGTATTGGAGATGAGTCTTCTTGGAATAGTTCAAGGTTTCTCTATATTGCCAGGTCTGAGTCGCTCAGCTCTTACTTTATCGTTTCTAATTGGGAGACAAGTAAAAGTGGAAGATGCCCTTAAATTAAGTTATCTGATTAGTATTCCTGTAAGTTTTGGTGGTGGTTTGTTAGGTCTGTTGGCATTAGGGTTATTATCAATCGACCTACAGCATTTAGCGGGCATTTTTACAGCTTTTGTCATTGGAATCCTTACGATCGGATTTCTCATGAAATTATTGCGGAATATTCCCATGGGTCTGGTCGCCCTAGCTACAGGAATTTTGGTAATTGGATCTTCGTTTTTGTAAAAAGAAAAGCACTTACAATTCGTAAGTGCTTTCTTTTTTAAAGCTTATTTATATTACTTGTTGTCTTATATATATAAGATTATCGGGGTTACCACAGTGAAAACTGGTGCGAAAACTAAAGAGACTATAGCCATCAATTTTAACAATATGTTTAAAGATGGTCCTGAAGTGTCTTTGAATGGATCACCCACTACGTCTCCTTCAACTGCAGCTTTGTGCGAATCGGAGCCTTTCCCGCCATAATGTCCTAGTTCCACATATTTTTTGGCATTATCCCAGCTTCCTCCTGCACTAGCCATTGTTATGGCTATCATGAACCCTGAAGCTACAGACCCTATGAGCATGCCCCCTAGAGCTTCTGCTCCTAAAAGGAGCCCGATTGCGATGGGCATTATCACAGCAAGCAATCCAGGGATAATCATTTCTTTCAATGCTCCTCTGGTGCTAATGTCAACACAACGCTCGTAGTCAGGTGTAGCTTTACCCTCTAACAGTCCTTCAATTTCCCTGAATTGTCTTCGAACCTCATTAACTACAGAGAACGCTGCTCTACCTACTGCATTCATAGTTAGAGCGGAGAATATAAATGGCAGCATAGCGCCTATAAGCATTCCTGCTAAAGTGGTGTGCTTTAATATATTAATCCCATCTCCGTCAAACAGGCCTGCTGCTTGTGCAAATGCTGCTAATAATGCTAGAGATGTTAGTGCTGCGGAACCGATAGCGAATCCTTTACCGGTAGCAGCTGTAGTATTTCCTAGTGCATCCAATGCATCTGTACGCTGTCGTACTTCTGGTGCTAACTGAGCTTGTTCAGCAATGCCTCCTGCATTATCAGCTACTGGTCCGTAGGCGTCTGTGGCCAATGTAATACCTAGGGTAGACAATAATCCCACTCCAGCCAATGCTATCCCGTAGAATTCTTGAAGCTCATAAGCTATCAGTATAGTTGCTCCGATAGCAATTACTGGGATTAAAGTGCTCATCATTCCGGTTGCGAAACCACTGATGATCACGGTAGCTGCGCCTGTTTGGGCATTTTCAGCTACATTTTTGGTCGGCTTGTATTCATAAGATGTGTAGTATTCAGTCGCAGTTCCTATGATGGTACCTGCTATGAGTCCAGTAATAATGCATATGAATAGGCTAACGCCATCAGACATTTCTAGGAAATATATAATGCCGCCTGAGAAGATCGCAACTAATATGGCAGAAGAGAATATACCTTTTCTCAACGCCCATAATAGTTGACCGAAGTTAGCATTTTCAGAACTCCGCACCAGAAATGTTCCTAGAATTGATGCAATAATTCCGGCCCCGGCGATCATAAGGGGCAGTAAAGCTTCCTTACTGCTGATTAAAGCCATGCTACCTGCAGCGAGTGCTATGGCAGAAATTATAGATCCCACATAAGATTCAAACAGGTCTGCTCCCATTCCAGCTACATCACCCACGTTATCACCAACATTATCAGCGATAACTCCAGGGTTTCTGGGATCATCTTCGGGGATGCCGGCCTCTACTTTTCCGACAAGATCGGAACCTACATCGGCGGCTTTAGTGAAAATACCTCCGCCTACTCTTGCGAATAAAGCGATTGAGCTAGCCCCAAAACCGAAACCAGCTATCACACTGGTGTTTTGGAATATCATCCACAGAACGGTAACACCAATTAGTCCCATTCCTACTACAGTTAGCCCCATAACGCTACCTGAAGAGAATGCTACTCTTAAGGCAGGGTTTAGGCCGTGCATGGCGGATGCTGCTGTTCTTACATTTGCCCTGACAGCTATGTTCATTCCTATAAATCCTGCGACGGCTGAACAGATTGCTCCAGCTATATATGAGATTGCTGTGCCTGGTGTGCTAGATCCTAGTGCATAAAAGTCAATTAATACACCGATTAATACAGCTACAATAATAACGAAAGGTAGGAGTGTTAAGTACTCCCTTTTGAGAAAAGCAGCTGCTCCAGCTTTGATTGCATCGCCGATCTCGCGCATTCTTTGATTTCCTGAATCAACGCGCAACAATCTGACAGCGGTGAAAATTGCGAACAGTAAAGCAATTCCACCTGATGCTAGTATTAAGATCATCGGTAACATGAAATACCTCTTATTTATATTAAGATTTCTATTTGGTGCTTTTAGACCGCGGGGAAGTTTACACACGCTGGTAATTGGTGTCAATAATATGGGGTGCAGATATTTATGTTTTTCAAAAGTTTTCAGCTCAGTGATACACTAGGGCTTATATTATAAGATTTATGGCTATAAGGAAGGTATTTACATGGATTTTTTTAACCTCACAGGTAAGACTGCTTTGGTGACAGGGGGCAATGGTGGATTAGGACTGGGAATGGCTCAAGGTCTGGCTAATTATGGGTGTGAGGTTATATTAGTGGGAAGGAATAAAAAAAAGTTAACCGATTCTGTGGCACTTATTAATGAAAACCACCAAGGGAAAGCGCACCAATTGTTAGCAGATGTCAATTTATATGAAGACTTAGAGCGTATAGTATATGAAGGGATTAAGATTACAGGCACGATAGACATTTTGGTCAACAATGCTGGTATATCTATCAGAAAGCAACCACAGGATCTTTCCGATGATGACTGGGATCAGGTGTTAAATACTAATCTGAAGTCAGTCTTTAGATTGTCTAAGTTAATGTATTCCCATTTTGAGACTATAGGACACGGGAAGATTATTAACATAGGTTCAATGTACTCTATATTTGGTAGCGATTGGGTTGTTCCCTATTCAGCAAGCAAAGGAGCTGTCATACAACTGACTAAAAGTCTGGCGGTCGCTTGGGCTGGCAAAAACATTCAAGTCAATGCAATTATTCCAGGTTGGTTTGAAACAGAACTTACCTCGTCGATCCCTACCTTAGATCCAAAACGATACGAAAAGATCTCTAATAGGATCCCTGCAGGGAAATGGGGTATTCCTGGAGATATTGCAGGAGCGGCTGTATTTTTGTGCAGTGCAGCATCCGATTATGTTACAGGGACTTCTGTTATCGTAGATGGAGGATATTCTGCTTCATGAAATCAGATAGACGTACTACTGGTGGTAGCAATGAATAATAGTGTATTAATATATTCGGATTTTAATGATGTCGTAGAAGAATCAGTCACTCTTTTGGAAAAATCCGGTTATATAGTTTTTTCGGCTGGTAATTTTAATGGGGCTATAGATTTAATAACCTCGGCTGATTATGAATATTTTCTAGTGGATGACACAGTCGACGCAACAACACTTAAATATTTGATCTCTGAATCTCGTAGGTGTCAGCCAGACGCGGCAGTGATCACGTTTAATGCAGTCGAATCTATACTAACCCGGTTCAGACATTCAAAAGCATAGACTTATTCCCTAGGTTTAGCAGGTACCCCGATTACTCCTTTGTCTGTCAATTCTGTGATTTCTGATTCAGACAACCCCATGCCCTTCAAAACTTCTTTGTTGTGTTGGCCTAAGAGAGGGGGAGGCATTTTTATTTGGGGAGGGGTTAGGCTTAGCTTTAATGGTGAATTAGGTGTTCTAAGATTAGGAACATTAGGATGCCCTGGTATATCTACAATCATATTTCGTGCAAGAACTTGCTCGTTTTCAACAACTTCTTTCACGTTGTTGATTGGCCCACAAGGAACTCCAGCATTGGATATAACTTGGATCCAGTGCTCGGAGTTTTGCTCCTGGAATATACTATTTAATAAATCCACACATTCTTTTCTATGCGCTACTCTATCGTCGTTTGTGCTAAATCTAGGATCAGATAGGAGGTCTTCTCTAGATATGGCTATACATAATTTCTCCCATAAACCTTGATTGGCGCATCCGACTAACAAATATCCGTCTTTGGCTCTAAAGTTTTGGTACGGTACGAGGCTTGGATGTCCAGAGCCTAGACGCTGCGGGATATTGTTTGTCCCTATAAAGTTTGTAGCATGGTAACTCATAGCAGCTACTTGACCATCTAACAAAGCAGCTTCGACATATTGTCCTTTCCCTGTGTTTTGTTTGTGGTAAAGGGATGTCATTAACGAACCGTATGCCATCATTCCTGTGAATAGATCAACGAGGGAAAATCCAACTCTTTGTGGATCCCCGTCAGGATCTCCTGTTAAGTCCATAAGGCCACTATAGGCTTGGATTATAAGGTCATATCCAGGCATATCTTTTAAAGGCCCTGTCCTGCCATACCCAGATATTGAACAATATATAATTTCAGGATTGATCTTTTTTATGTCATCATAGCCGAGTCCCATATTATCTAAGGCACCAGCTCGGAAACTTTCTATCATTATGTCTGCATCCGTAGCCAGTTTTTTGACAAGTTCAACTCCCTCTTCAGATTTCAGGTTTACAGTTAGACTTTTTTTATTCCTGTTGAAAGATACAAATTGAGTGCTTTCACCATTCCAAAAAGGAGTCCACATGCGAGTTTCATCTCCTCGGTTAGGTTCTTCAATTTTGATTACTTCAGCTCCTAGGTCAGCTAGCATCATGGTGCAAAATGGCCCAGCTAAGGTTCTAGTAAGGTCCACCACCTTTATATTGTTGAGAGCACTAGACATTTGAATCACCTCTTTTTGAGTAACAGGGTTTGATTTCTTGGAAGGGAGATTATAGCATGGGCAGGCAATGAGTGACGAATGCGAAATATTAGTATATGGCGGAATAAATATCGATCTAGTTACTAGGTCTGAAACATTTCCTGCCCCAGGCCAGACTATTTTAGGCAATGAATTCATTACATATCCTGGTGGTAAAGGTGCTAACCAAGCGGTTGCGATTAGCAGGATGGGACTGCGAGTAAGTTTGATCGGTTGTGTGGGTAATGACGTATTTGGGCCTGGTCTTGTTCAGGGATTAGAAGAAAAAGGAGTAGGAGTAGCTGGAGTATCCATGATCGAAGGTAAGCACTCTGGGGTTGCCGTAATCAATATAGATGACCACGCCCAAAACCAGATTATACAAGTTCATGGAGCTAACGCTAACGCTGAGGATGAATTAGCGATGCAATTGATAGAAGAGACACCCTCGCTTAAATATTTGTTGATCCAATTAGAAACTCCTATATCTGTGTCAGCTTCACTGGCAAAGAAAGCAAAACTAAAAGGAGGCACGGTCATATTAGACCCTGGCCCAACGAGACCTATCACGGATAACTTATTACAAAGTGTGGATGTAATCACCCCGAATGAGACAGAAGCCGAATATCTAACAGGGATAGAGGTTAAAGATGTTGAGTCCGGCTTTAGCGCTGCCCACAAGATCAGTTCTATGGGTATCCAAGATGTGATAGTAAAAATGGGTGCCCAAGGGGCCTTATATGTAGGAAAGAATTGTGAATTTCAGGTGCCTGCCATTGAAGTAAATGCGTTAGATTCTGTGGCTGCGGGCGATGCGTTTAATGGTGGATTGGTGTATGCACTGTACTCCGGATGGTCCATTGAGAAGTGTATCCAATGGGCTGTATGTTGCGGTGGAGTGGCTACCTCTAGGATAGGGGCCCAGGATTCGATGCCTTTAAAATCTGAAATTGTTGAGACTTATAAAAAGAATTTTGGAAGATTGACCTCTTAATATGCAGAAATTCCATAAATTTTGCCCTAATTGTGGTGATTCTATCGAGCTAGTTCAGTTCGAAGATAAGGCGAGGATTCAGTGTAATTCTTGCCAGTCACACTTTTATTTTGATCCTAAGGTGTCATCTGTATGTGCAGTAATTCACAAAGGTAAGGTGTTGTTGATTAAGAGAGGGAATGAGCCAGGATATGGTTTATGGAGTTTACCTGGAGGATATGTAGATCGGTTTGAAATGGTTGAGAATGCTGTCATCAGGGAAGTTCATGAAGAACTAGGAATTAACTTAAAGTCATTGGTTTTAATCGGAGTATATTCCAATATAGATTCTCCTGTCATTGTAATTGCATTTTGCTCTTTTGGATTTGAAGGGCAGATAACTAATAATAATGAAGTCTTGGATTACGATTTCTTCTCGCCGGAAGCATTACCGCCGCTTGCGTTCGAAACAGACTTAGATGTGATAAGTAAAGCTATGAAGAGTTAAAAAACGATTGTTTTAGACGACCAAATTTACTTATAATTCTGTACAGGAGAGAATTAGTGATAATTTTCCTACCTATGTATTCGCTTTCATTGTAGATAAGGTGAGTTTTATTAGATATGTCAGTTTTTATCACAGCCCATTTCTCAGGTTGTCTTGATCCTATTGCGAAAATGTAAATAGATTCAGAAGGGTTATCATTGTAGTTAATATATAGCAGAGCAAAATTGTTTTTTTCGAATAATTTGTCTATGCTTTGCGGACTGAATCTCCAGTAATCGCCATATTCTCCGTGTTCTTCTTGGAGAAATGGAACCACCAGGATTACTATATCATTGCTCATAGCACATAGATTTTTGAAGGCTTTTTGCACTTCGAAGACATGCTCTAGTACTGTATGATTAAACACAATGTCAAACTTACGTTGAAGAGAGGAGTCCAATTTTTGTTCTAAATCTAAGTAAAATTCGTTTTCTAATACGTTTGTGTATCCACGAGCTTCTGTTTTGTAGTTAGAAATTTTATAGTTTGAGGCTAGAGTGAAATAGGATTTGTAAGTGTTTCCTTCTTTGTCTTCATCAAACCATCCGGATATGTTTACAGTCTCCCCTGGAAATAGATGGGAAAATTTCCTCAGCTCTGTGTTAGACCATTCCCGGGGGGACCTGAATTTTTTATCTACTAGTTTTACCATTGATACGATGCTTGTTTAGAGTTTGTGTAAGTTCATTCAAGAGGCTTAGGCATCCAGTCTTCGTTCCACGGGAATTCATCGCCTGATCCGTAAGCATCTATTCCTGATTCAATCCTGTCTCTGTAAGGACTTTGTATAGGCTCACTATACGGGTATATGCCACCTTCATATACGCTGGGTCCTAATTTGTAATGTCTTGCTTGTCCAGGTGTCTCTACGAATGGCATGTTAATATCATATAATTCGTCTTTGTGCTTGGGCCTTGGACCTGCCTTAGAAACATGGCCGTACAATTCTCTTCCTATTATGTTTTCTGCCATCCATACACAGTCTATCAATTTCGAAATATCTACACCTGTTGGGATACCCATGTCTTCCATCATGTGAAGGAGATCTTCAGTCGGTGCCATGCCGGTGACCTGGCCGTTTCCACAATATGGACACCCTCCGAATCCTCCAATAGTTCCATCTAACTCAAGAGTGTCTTCCGGAGTCAGGACTCTCATCGCGGCATAAGCTGAAGCGATAGCCATATTCCTTCCGTTATGAAGGTGTAGTCTAAAATGTTTAATTTCCGGCCATTTTTCTTTAACTCTTACTATGCTTTCTTCTACTTTTGCAGGGGTGCAATGACTCATTGGGTCACCCATTGCGCAACTTACTACGTTTATACCGGCTTCATCCCACAAATTGTGTTGTACTTCATACATTTGCATTAGAGCATCAACAGGGATTTCTCCTATGAAGTTCGATCCCCAGCTTGCATTGGTGCCAATGCCGGCTTCTTTGATATTTAGTTCTTGTGCTTGGGCTATGATAGGGGCCCATCTTTCCATTTCTTGCATTTGCGATCGGTTGGTATTTCTCCGAACAAACACATCGCACATGTGTACCCCTAGTCGTGGGTATTTATCTCGTTCGATAGTCAGAGGTGGTGAATAAGCTCTTGCTCGTTCTACTCCACGTGGGTTTAGAGCGAGAGCGGTATACGTTACTCCAGCTTTTGGTGTGAATTTTGTCACGATTTCATCTATTCGTTCCATCTGAGGGGTCCATTTGGGACTAACAAAAGAACCTACAACGATTTGTTTCAATCCGGTTTCTGATAATGCGTCAAGGAGTTGTACTTTATCATCTACTGATATGTTGGAATTCTCTATTTGCATACCTTCCCGCATGCCTTCTTCTTTGTAGACTATAGTTGGCCAGTTGTTCATATTTTCTCCCTAATGTAGGCATATTAATGTGATGATTTTCAAGGGTAACGCCTACTGTCAGAATTTTATGAGTGAGAGTATCCCTTGTCAAGGAATATAGGAGGTATCGACAGTTGTCATATAATAGGGCTGTCCAGCGAGAACTTCAGATGTTTTAGGAGATTAAATTATGGCGAGTATAGGTATTGATCACATTGCTATTCCCACTGCAGACGCGGAAAGACTGATCCTGTTTTACAAAAAACTAGGGTTCACTATCAACGACGAGAAAGAATGGCGAGAAGGGAAGGTAAATATTTTCAACATACAAGTTGGAGATAGTAAAATTAATGTACATCCTGAAGGATACATATCGGATTACAGAGGGCCTACCGCTGTGCCAGGATGCGGTGACGTATGTTTTGTATGGAATGGAACCGTTGATGAATGTGTCAAATTGCTGACCGATGCAGGAGTAGAAATTATTCGAGGTCCTGGCGAAAGAAAAGGTGCGAGACAAGGAGGGCAGATACCTGCAGTCAGCTTATACGCAAGGGATCCGGATGACAATTTGCTTGAATGGATGATATACCAGCAATAATTTCGCGGGAATGAGAAGGGTTCATGTCTACGAAGGATAATGATAAATACATTTTCTGTGAAATTATTGAAGAATTGAGTTTTGCAGACATAGACAAGGCTGCCATTGACTATGCTAGGTATGACCTTATTGACACTTTAGGTGTGAGTTTGGCAGGTGCAACATCACCCGGGATTGATGAAATAATAACTTTACATAAAGCATGGGAAGGAAAGCCTGAAAGCAGTGTTTGGGGCAGAAAGTGCAAACTTCCTGCTCCATCAGCAGCTATGGTGAATGGTACTATGGCTCATGCATTGGATTTTGACGATACATTAGATTTTGCCGGTAATATCCACATTGGCGCTAGCGTGATCCCGGCTGTGTTAGCAATGGCCGATAGAGTAGGTGGGGTATCTGGTAAAGATTTGTTAACAGGCATAGCTGCAGGGATGGAGGTATCTTCTCGGTTAGCTGAGATAGCCAAGGACGACATAGGTTGGCATAGAACTGGAGCTTTTGGAATCTTTGGCGCTACGGTAGCAGCTTGTAAAATCATGGGAATGGAAGCCCCGATAATTAGAGAAGCTCTTGGTATTGCATTGAGTCAAGCTTCTGGAACCCGTCAATGCATATTAGATGGAGCCCTGACAAAGAGGCTTCAAGCAGGGTTTGCGGCTTCGAATGCTGTGACTTCTGCGATTTATGCTGAAGCTGGTTTAACCGGTGCACAGGATCCCTTTTGGGGTAAGTATGGATTTTTTGAGATGTATCAAGGGGGGAAATATGATAGATCTAAAGATCTGAGCAGATTAGGAGAGAAATTTTTAATTACCGAATTAAGTTTTAAGCCGTATCCTTGTGGTAGACCCACTCATAAATTTGTGTTGGCTGCGATTAGAGCGTATGAAGAGATGGTATTTAGAAACTTGGCTCTTGGGCAAATTTCAAAAATATCTGTGCAATGTTCTAAGCAAGTACATGAGCGGCACATGCATAATTCAAATCCAGATAGAGTTCCAGAAAATCAAATCGAGGCACAGTTTCATGTGGGTTTCTTGATTGCTTCAGCGCTAGTTAATGGCAAATTTGGCCTCAGCGAATTAGAAAATATTGGCCAAGAAGCTGCGCTGTCCCTGATGGATGTGATTGAATGGGATCCTGTTGGATCGAATTATTCTGGAGATATTGTTGGTGTTTTGTGTGTGGAATATAGTTCTGGTGATAATATTGAAATAGATATCAGTGAAAGCTCTGTCGCGCAATCTCCTTCTACTGTTGGGAAATTAGTCGCGGACAAATTTGAAAGTTGTATTCAATATGCGGTTGGTACACCAGGATTGAAGATAAGTGAGCAGTTATTAGAGGTTATGTTTTCGATAGAAGACATGCAGAATTCTACAGAACTAACAACGAAATTGTTAGAAATTAATTAGATTAGCTCATCCCTAATTTGACTATTTCCTCGTATTCTTGTTGAGTAACTGGCTGTACAGAAAGTCTGACGCCCCTTTTCACTAACAACATATGTTGGAATGAAGGGTTCTGTTTTATGTCTTGCAGGGTAACTTGGCTCGTGAATTCTTGATTAGCGCGAATATCTACCATAAGCCAGGTAGGGTTATCTGGGTCGCTTTTAGGATCGAAATATTTTGCTGAAGAATCCCATGCAGTGAAGTCGGGGTATGCTTCCTTCACTATAGTAGCGGTACCGATAACTGCCGGTATTTTGGTACTACTGTGATAGAACAACACTTGGTCGCCGATACGCATTTCATCTCGCATCAGGTTACGTGCCTGATAATTTCTAACACCATCCCATTCCGCCGTTTGATCTTTTTCTCCTAATAGATCTGAGAATGAATAGTTGTTTGGTTCCGATTTGAATAACCAGTATTTGTTTTCTGACATCGTTGATCTCCTATTACCTTATGTTTATTCCTGCAGATTCACGATCAAATGAATCTGATATCAAATCTGTTTTTTCGGTCCTTAAAATGTCTTTCCGTATTCTGAGACTTGGAGTTTGAGGTAAATCCGACCTAACTTCTATATATCTGGGAACCTTAAAATATGCTAACTTGGAGGCACACCATTGTATGATATCTCCCGGTTCTATTTCTGATCCTGGTTTTGGGATCAAATATGCTTTCACTTCATCTTCTCCGAATTCTGAGGGAACTGCTATTATGGCGCATTCTAATACGGTTTCGTGTTGTTTAATAACATCCTCCACTTCTTTTGAAGATATGTTCTCTCCTCGTCTTCTTATTATGTCTTTTTTACGATCAACAAAGTACAAGAAATCTTGCTCGTCTACCCAGCCTAGATCTCCAGTGCGTAGCCAACCATCTTGTAAACTTAACTGAGATTGTTCTGGATTAGCCCAATATCCCGGCATTATTGCAGGATTGTGTAGGGTGATTTCTCCAGGGGTTCCTGGAGGTAGAGAAGTTCCATTTTCGTCTACTATTTTGATAACATTTTTGAATCTGGAATCTGGATGGTTTCTGGGTTTGCCAGATGAATTAGGCCTACGATCATCTCCTATTACTTCGATAGTGCCGTAACAAGTTTCTGTCATCCCAAAACCAACTATAATGTCTGTATCAAACCTTTTCTGGAAATTGTCTAAAAATTCTGGGCTGAATGCTGGGGAGCCATAGAACAACCTAACAGAATTGTTTTGATCAAGATCAGAAGGTTCATTTTTAGCAAGAATCGACATCATCATACCAATGAAGTTTACAACAGTGGCTTCTGAATCACGTACTTGCTTCCAGAATCGGCTGGCACTAAACCTCTCTTCAACTATCAGTGTTCCTGAAGCTGCTATTGCTCCCATTGTCGAATAGTATTGGGCATTAGCATGAAAAAAAGGCAGACAAGTGAAAAATCTATCGTTCTGATCAGACTGAGTCCAATACGCAAAACCTTGCCCCGCAGCGACATACATTTTATGAGTGATTTGAACTCCCTTGGGATCCCCTGTGGTCCCAGATGTATACACTAGTGTGGAAACAGTATCTGGAGTCACATGAATCTTAGGGTTAATATTTTGGAGCCCACGAAATTGGGGGTGAAAAGTTTGAGTTGAAGAGGAATGTTTTTCTGCTTCAACTGGCAGGAAAGCTGCGACAGAGGGAGTGTTATTTCGGGATTGAGCGATGACAGCTTCTAGTCTATTACTGTAAATAACAAGTTTAGCAGAGCAATTATTGACGATGAACGTGAATTCGTTTTCTTTATAGGCTGTGTTGATTGGTACTCCGATTGCACCTATTGTTGCTAAACCAAACCAGGCATAAAGGAATTCTGGGCAATTATCAAGAAACAAACATACACGGTCACCTTTTTCGATCCCGGATTCTAAAAATTGCTCTGCAGCCTTGCGAGAACATATCCCAAAATCTTTGTAAGAGATGTTTTCTCCTTGAAGTTCTAAAAATATTTTGTTTGGAGCGTTCTGTATAGACTCATTTAAAAAGTCCGGTATTGTTTGTTCCCACGGGAGACCTAGGTTTTGATTAGCATCAGAGTTATGCATTAGCTGTTATCCATAAATTTGAATATTTGTGAATCTAGCATATCTTGTTAAAATGTGCCTATGACTATGAAGAAAATTGTATCAGTGGATCCTTCCAGGTTCAAATTAGATGAAGTAAATCCGGATGAGTTTAAGCTGATTGGGTACACCTGTAACGAATGCGACATTTTTATTTTTGGCCCTGCAACCAATTGTCAAAAATGTACTAATTCTGATGTTACTCCTGTAGATTTTTCAGGGGACGCTATACTACACAGTTATACATTGATTAAGGTCGCTCCTGCAGGATGGATAGGTGCAACTCCGTATATATTAGCTGAAGGAGAACTGTCAGAAGGACCTCATGTGTTAGCTGAGATAATCGGGATGGACTTCGATGATTTATCAGTTGGAATCCCGCTGAAGATCACTTACGTTATTCATGATTCTGACAAGGTAGCGACAGCTGTTTATAAATGGCAAGTCTCTAAATAATATATTTAGGATTAGGATATGGAGCAAATAAGAATCAATAGGAAAGTCAGGGTAGCAGGGGTAGGTTTGCATCCTTTCGGAAAATTTAGGAACAAGGATATATCTGTTATGGCCAGAGAGGCTGTGGTAGAGGCATTGGGAGATGCGGGGCTACCTTGGAATAAGGTGCAGGTTGGATATTTTGGACACGTTTATTATGAAGGAATGTCTATAGGAGAAAGAGTATTGTCTCCTTTGGGATTGACTGGTATTCCTATCATAAATGTAGAAAATGCTTGCTCTAGTGGTTCAACTGCATTGTGGCAAGCATTCTGGATGATTAATGCAGGATTGTATGACGTTGCTTTGGTATTCGGAGCAGAGAAAGTACCTAGTGGACCTGTAACTGTCACAGGGTCGGATAGTCCAGATCGTTTAATTGGCGGAGATCATATGATGGGTGGTTATGCACTGCGGATGAGGAGATACATGTCGGAAACAGGAGCCACTGCATCATCTATTGCTCAAGTTGCTGTCAAAAATAGGGAACATGCTTCGATGAATCCGAACGCGCATCGGAATGAAACATATACCCTTGAAGAAGTTCTTAAATCTCGAGTTATCGCTGATCCGCTAACTCTTTTTCAGTGTTGTCCTACCAGTGAAGGAGCAGCAGCAGCTGTAATTTGCGCGGATGATGTTTTAGATTCGCTTGGGGTATCGAGGGAGAAGTCTCCAGAGATAATTGCTTCTGTGCTAACGTCAGGGGATTATAATGGTAACGGGAGTGATCATTCAGCATTTAGTCCCTATAGAACAGAACCAGCGGCTTTGATTGCTTATGAAATGGCTAATATATCTCCTGATGACGTTGATTTAATTCAAGTTCATGACGCTGCTACCATTGGTGAATTACAACAATTAGAGTCTTTACATATTTTTGAGAAAGGGAAAGCTTGGATAGCGACCCAAGAGGGACGAACATCCTTGTCAGGAGATCGCCCCACTAATACTGATGGAGGACTTTTGGCTATGGGACATCCTTTTGGGGCCTCCGGTATAAGGATGATACATGAGACTGTCCTTCAGCTAAGAGACCAGGCAGGCGCGAGGCAGGTTGATGGAGCCCAAATTGGTGTGTCCCAGTGCTCTGGAGCTGGTGATGTTACAACCGTCCACATTCTTAAAGCGTAAATTAGAGGTTCCTTAACTTATTAAACTCCGATTTGAAACCCTCTACCATAGCTCGTCTGTCTGTGCCATGGAGTATAAACCTAGCGCCATTATTCGCCCAGAATTCTGACAATTCCATTGACTGCTGATGGACTAGAACAGGGATTCCTGCTGATTCTGAAGTGGTAATGATGTGCTTCACTGTATCTACATATTTGGGATTATTATAGTCATCTGGTATTCCTAGAGATATGCTTAAGTCATTTGGTCCTACAAATATTCCGTCGATGCCCGGAACCTTTAATATGTTTTCTAAATTGTTTACTGCTTCGACACTTTCTATTCCAATAATAGCTATGTTATTTTTATTGCGATTCTCAAGATATTTAGTGGTGGCCTCACTGACCTCGGTTCCGTCAGCAACGAGATCCCGTACCGCTTTCCCTTTGAGGGGTCTCCATTTTGCAGCACCTATTACTTCTTCTACTTGGGAAACAGTTTCACAATATGGAGCCAATACTCCTTGCGCACCAGCGTCTATAGTCATTGTTACATAATGAGAATCAGGTATAGGTATTCTAACGATTGGTACTACGTCTATGGTATTCCACATTGTTAGGAAGTCACCTAATTCTCCTCGGCTCCTAGGGTTGTGTTCTGTATCTATGATGACATAGTCCAGGCCCACGTCGTTTAGTAGAGGTACCCACTTGGGATTACGAGACACAGAGATCATAGTTCCATAAACTTTACCTCCGCCTCTTAGTACATCTTTTAATTCGCTTCCGTTCATTCTGGCTCCTTCAGTGTTAACAGAGTTCTATGTAAGTTTTTATTTTAGGGATTTATAGCAATAAAACAACCTCAGGTGTGAATAAATTGTGTGAAACGTGTTGTCTTATGTGTGGAATTTGTGTGTAACAAAGGTTAACTTAGTTATTGATTTATTTGGGGTTTTTGACATCTCTTGGTAATATATTAAGTAGAATAATATGGAATACGTCTCTTCACCTGTACAAATGGAGCTCTTGGCAGTGGCTCTCAGAAATCATAACGTAATTGGGATTGATACGGAATCTAATAACTTGCATGCCTATCAAGACCGAGTGTGTTTGATTCAAATCTCTACACCATCCGATGTGTTTATAGTTGATCCCTTAGCAATGGAAAATGTGGGAGCACTAGGCAACATCCTAGAAGATCCTAATATCATTAAAATCATTCATGGTTGTGATTATGATTTAAGGAGTTTGAATAGAGACTATGGATTTGACATATACAACGTATTTGACACCGAGCTAGCTGCTAGATTTCTTGGAATTCAGTCTTCAAATCTTGGCAATGTAATTGAGCATTTTTTGGGGGTTAAAATAAAAAAGAGTAGATCTATTCAGAAATCTGACTGGGGATATCGGCCACTATCAGAACGTGCACTTGAATACGCTGCTTCTGATGTTCTCTATCTTCACGAACTGTATGAAGTAATGCGGAACAAACTAATAGATATTGGTAGATATGAATGGGTACTAGAGGAATGTAGGCTTTTTGAAAAAATCAAACACATTGATATAGATATAGTAGAAGAAGGCTATTTGAAATTGAAAGGTGTAGGTAAACTTGATCGAAAATCTTTAACCATTTTAAAAGAATTATTTATTCTTAGGGAAGAAGAGGCCAAATGGAAGAATGTTCCATCTCATCGGGTTGTTAATAATGACACATTAGTAAGAATGGCACAGAACCCGGATTTGTATGTTGAACAGGACTTGTTCACAGAGAACCAATGGATTAATAGGAATCGCGACTGGATATCGGTAGTTATTGATGAAGCTAAAGCATCTCCTTTCGTGGAAAAGCCTGTGAAGCTTAAATCCAGGATGAAGTCTGATGAAAAAGCAAGGAAACGGCTTAAAGTGTTACGTGATTGGCGTATCAGCAAAGCAGATGATTTGGGTCTGCAACCTGGAATTATATTTCCAATGCAAGGTTTGGAAGCTATAGCCACATCTCAACCTGGTAATCCAGACCAAGATTTCGATGCCCAAGGTACGGGTATTCGCGAATGGCAACAAGAACAGTTTTTGGAAGAGGTCTGCTCAGTCATTTATTGATGTTTAACCTTTCTTTATAAGGTTTGAACAAAATGTAGCAGCTTCAACAAGTTCAGATATTATTACGAATTCATTGACCGTGTGCATCTCATTGGTGGCCATTCCTACGACCACTGACTCTATTCCATGTAGCCTCATGACATTGGCGTCTGTGCCTCCTCCTGAAGGCTTAATGTTTGGGACTAAGCCCATCTCTTCCATAGTACCAGTGGATATTTTTGCTATGCGTTCTTCGGGGTCCAAATTGTACATTCGAAACATAACTTCAAAAGATTCGTCTATATTTGCTTCAGAGTATTTGGTTCTGAATTTATCCAGGGTTTCCGTTACTTGCATTTTTAATAGTTCGATAGTTTCTGTATTCATGCTTCTGAATTCACCGCCAAATGTGGTTTCAGGAGGGACCGCATTTCGAACTGTTCCTCCATTGATCAAACCTACATTGAAAGTTGTCTCTTCGTCCAATCTGCCTTGGGGAAGTTCCTGGATTATTTCAGATGCTATTCTGATAGAAGATAATCCTTTTTCAGGTTCTACTCCTGCGTGAGCTGCTCTCCCATGGACGGTTACATCGAACTTCATGTATGTTGGACTACATCCTGTGATGTGATTGACTGGACCATTTCCGTCAAACACAACAGCGTGATCAGCTTTCAACATAGAATAATCTAGGTTAGATGCACCCACGAGTCCAATTTCCTCCCCTCTGGTAAATACTACTTGGACAGGTATTCTTTCGGTTCCGTCGGTTTGTAATGATGTTAAACCTTCTAGAATAGCCGCCATTCCCGCTTTGCAATCTCCTCCTAAAATTGTTGAACCATCAGTAATGATTCGCCCATCTTCTACACGAGGCTTGATTCCTCTTCCTGGCTCAACAGTGTCCATGTGGGCGGACAACATTAATGGACTGTCTCCAGCTTCTGATGCAATAAGATTTCCATGACTGTCTCGTTCCACAGTGAAGCCTAGATCTTGGAGTATTGGTGTTACATGCTGTGCTACCTCTTCTTCTTCATCCGAAGGACTATCTATTTTAATTAAGTCTAAAAAAGTATTAACGAGTCTGGTTTCGTCGATCATGCTGGTCACCTTATAGTCTAAAATTAGTATCAAGTATGGCCTGTAGAGGCTTTGATAGTTTATCATATTGGTTTTAGTGGACATATTGATAGCGAGAACACCATGATGATACTAGTACGTAATATATTGATATTAAGTTTTATATGCATGTCAGTGAATTGCTCAGGCTTAATTAATCAGGATGAATCCTCTGCGGATAAGGATTCTCTGGCAGAAGAGTGTATGAACCTGGACGGTGTTTATAAAGGGACTATAACTAATGATTATACAAATGCCTCGGCTCCCATGTTATTAGATGTTGTACAGAATGGGTGTGTTGTAAATGGATTTATAGAGATTGAAACCCCGTTATACACCACAGGTATTATCCATGGATGGGTAGAAAATAATGAATTGAATTTCATGGCTTTGGATAGGCAGAGGATGATTATTTTGGGGGAAGAGCTGCACTTTAAGGCTAGCATGGGAACAGATAATGAATTAAAAGGAACTTTCTATTCCCTAGACCCTAATCAGAATGTGAATGATGAAGGTGTTTGGGAGGTTGTTTCCTACAATCCTCTAGCATCTAGATGAATTGGATATAATTTGGTACCCCCGAGGGGATTCGAACCCCTGATCTTCGCCGTGAGAGGGCGATGTCCTGGGCCGCTAGACGACGGGGGCATAGAACAATACTATCAGAAATGATATTTAGCGTAAATGAGCTACGTTTCACAAGCTCAGCATTTGATTCAAGTTATTGGCTAATGACTTTAGAGAATCGTAAGTTAAAGAAGGATATATACCTTCCCAATCCTCAGCAGTAGGATTGGGGTCTATAAGAATACTATTTATTCCTGCTGCTCTAGCTCCTACAATGTCTGTTTGATACTGGTCTCCAACGTGCACTGTGTATTCTGGAGCAGAGGATAGTTTGTTTAAAGTGTATGCAAACAGATCAGGATTGGGCTTACTGATTCTTAATTCATCAGAAAATATTAAGGCATCAAAATATTGAGCTAGTCCATTCATGAACAAAAATTTTCTGAAAGTAGTTCCTGGGGTCATACTGGTATTGGATATAATCGCGAGTTTTATGTGTTTAGCCTTTAAGTCTTTAACAATCTCAAATGACGATGAGTGAATAAGCGATGGGTGCTCTAGGTAGACATCAGCATATATGTCCTCTATGCGGCTGATTGTGGCATCATCCAACTCAGAGTACAACCCTGTTTTAGATAATTCTAGAAATTGGCATATTTGGTCCGCAAAAGAAACATCTAATCCTTTCTTTCTAACTGATATACAATGTTCCAAGCATTCAAAATAGCCGCGTTTTAAGTCCTCTCGCTGGATAGATATATTGCTTGACGTTACAGTATTATAAATTTCTGATAACCGTAAGTTTGTCCTGGTTTCTCCATTCTCTCGGGTATCATGTATTAATGTGTTCCATAGATCAAAAGTAACTGTATCGATCATCTAAATACTCGGATGCATTGTTTTCCATTCACAGGCTTCTTGGTAAGCATAGGCCACCTTCGCTACCGTATATTCATCAAATAATTTGCCTGCGATTTGTAGACCTCCCGGCAATGAATCGGACGAGTATCCACAAGGAACGGTTATTGCTGGCATGCCTGTTATGTTGTAAGGCCGATTCAGTCTTGTTAACACTGAAGATGTATTCCAACTTTTGCCATTAATATCAACGGAATCACTTAATATATCAGGGGCAAAAATAGGCTCAGTAGGACTTACTAATACGTCTACTCCATCGAAAAGGGAAGATAGCTGTTCAAAATACAATCTTCTTAATCGTTGAGCCATAACATATTGTTCAGCACTTATGAACATTCCTGCATGTAATCTAAGTCGTACGGGTTCATAAATTTGCTCAGGTATATCTCTTAAAATAGATCTATGATAGCTCGTTGCTTCGGGCATTAATATGCAGTTGGAAATGGATTCTGAATATTGATGCATTGGGAAATTGACTGTTTTGATCTCGGCTCCTAGATCTTTTAATACCGAGATCGCGTTTTGGATTAATTTAGACATTTCATCATCAATGTTTTCCAGGAATTCTTGAGGAATTCCTACTGTAATGCCTGATATGTCAGTTGATGTCATAAAATCCATAGGAATTTGGTTCGTTTCAATAGAACATGGGTCTTTACTGTCATATCCACTCATTGCGTTAATCATAAGCACAGAATCTTCTACTGTTCGAGTCAAAGGTCCAGGATGATCTAGCGACCAAGATAATGGGGTAACGCCGTATTTACTGATTTTGCCGTATGTGGGCTTGAACCCCACGATTCCACACAGTGCAGCCGGTATACGCACAGAGCCTCCTGTATCACTACCTAATGCAGCTGAACATTGTCCAACAGATACGGAAGAACCGGATCCTCCGGAAGACCCGCCTGTTAACTTATTAGGGTTCCAGGGATTGTGCATATGTCCGTAATCTTCGTTTTCTCCTGTTGGACCATAAGCAAAAGGATGCATGTTTAACTTCCCTAACAATATTGCGCCGGCTGAATTCAGCCGTGAAGCAACAGTAGAGTCTGCATTAGGTATTCTGTCATCATAGATTTTTGATCCGGAAGTTGTTTTTATTCCAGCTGTATCAAATAGGTCTTTCAGAGCTACAGGAATACCATGAAGCGGGCCCAAGTAATTACCTGTATTGATTTGATTAGTTATTTGGATTGACCGGCTTCGGGCCTCATCTAATGTAAGTGTTATAAAAGAGTTCAGCGTGTCCTCGGTTTCTGAGATTTTTCCAATATAAGCATCGACTAATTCTGTAGGGGATATTGCTTTATCGCGGATCAATTCTGATTGCTCAAACAAGCTGATTAATGTTAGATCATTCATTCTGAGTTATCCTTTGTCAAAATCTCGGTATAGGAACGCTGGAGACTCTTGCTCCAAACGGAAATCATCAAGCAGTTTTGCTGATTCGATAGTAACGTTAGCGTGTCGTTCCAAAATTGTTAAGTATTCAGGATCTTCTGGGATGTTGTTCCTTCTACAAATGTCAATGAATTCCTCTTTGGATAACATAAAATGAACTCCCTTCTCTAGTAAAGGAATGATAACATTATTAATGATTATGAGCATCAAAAATGGAATACTGTCATCTATGTGTCTAGCGTCAGGAGGAATTGTCTTAATTGCTGTCCTCGGATTTGCTTTAAGACTCGTTGGTGAAGATTCAGAAAGATTCGTGCCAGGAATAACAGTGATATCCACTGTGGGATTGGCGTGTTTGGTTGGAATAATAATCTACTGGTTAGGAAAGTTGGAAATCAGTAAGTTCATCATTGATGAAGTCCAATTAGGGACTACTGTTAGCTATTCTAAAATGATGGGTTACGTCGCCGGCGGACTGGTATTAAGCATATTTGTAAGCACTGCTATGGTCTGGTCTGCTTCCCAACTTGGGGCAGAGTTTTTAATTCCAACAGTTGAATACTCCAATGTGATTTTCGATGGGCCACTTATTTTATTAAGTATTATTTCTCTGGCGATCGTAGTACCTATTTCAGAAGAAATATTTTTCAGATCCTATTTGTCAAAGAATTTTTATGGGCTTGGTATTACTTCCAGGATTGTCCTGACTGCTGCTATATTTGCGTTGTTCCATGCCGGACAACTCGAAGTAATTGTAATAGCATCTACGTTTGTCACTGGGACTATATTGGGATATGTTTATCACAAATTTAACAGTGTGACTCCTTGTATATTGATACATGCTGGGCAAAATCTCCTGGTAATCTGTATTACAGTAATTTTGAATTGACAATTGCAGTTAATAACTATAACTTTTGAGCATCGACATGATGAACCATGAGGAAACAACATAAATATGAATCGCATCACAAAGAGATTTGCTGAAATCAAAGCTGCACAGCGTAATGGTCTGGTTGTATTTGTAACAGCTGGTGCTCCTGATATTGAGACTACTCAGGCAACCCTTCCCGCATTAGTGTCTGCAGGGGCAGATATTATTGAGATTGGTATGCCATTTAGTGATCCTTTGGCAGAAGGCCCAGTGATTCAGAAGTCCAGCTATTTATCATTACTCAATAAAACGAGTGTAGACGATTGTTTGGATCTTGCTAAGCACCTTAGGGAATCTGATGATTCAACTCCACTTGTCCTTATGGGATATTACAACCCGGTATATCAATACGGGTTAAGTAAATTTTTAGAAAAATGTAACAGATACGGAGTTGATGGCCTCATAATCGTGGACTTACCTGCAGTAGAAGCCGATGAATTTAAAATCATGTGTAACAATAACGGCGTTAGTTTCATCCCATTGATTGCTCCTACGAGTACAGATAGTAATATAGAGCTTTCACTGCAAAAATGTGATGGTTTTGTTTATTGCGTGAGTGTCACTGGAGTCACAGGAGCTAGATCTGAGGTTTCTTCTAGAGGACTTGAATTAGTGGATAGAATTAAGAAGTTTACAGATTTGCCTGTTGCTGTTGGTTTCGGAGTATCTAACAAATCCCATGTGGATGAGATTTGTGTAAAAGCAGAAGCTGCTGTGGTAGGTAGCGCACTGGTCAACGTGATGCTAGAATCTGATAAGCCTGAGATAGCTAGGAATGCAGGTGATTTTGTGAAGTCACTTACAAATCATTCTTCTTAGGTATCAAGAAAGTATTTAGGAATAGTTTGTATGACGATTTGTATTGGTATTAGAGGGGCGACACAATCTGAAACCAACTCTGCTTCAGATATATACGCAGCAACCAGAGAACTTTTAGAACAAATGATAGAAAAGAACGGGATACTTGAGGAACAAGTAGCGGCCGCTTTTTTCACAGTTACTAATGATTTGAATGCGGCATATCCTGCAGCTGCAGCTCGGCAATTAGGATGGAATGAGACCGCATTAATGTGTTCTACTGAAATCCCTGTACCTGACTACCCTGAAAAATGCATCAGGGTTCTTATCTTGATAAACACAGACAAATCCAAGGCAGATATTATGAATGTCTACCTAAAAGAAACGTTCCTTTTGAGACAAAAAGGACTCGAAGATTAAATAGCTTTATTTCTCGTTTGACAACCTAAAGCATAAGGAGTATCTTCGAATGAGTAGAGAGTTAAATACACTATGATACAAAATTACTTTACATATTATTATTACTTTAAGAAAAGAAGGGCGAATTGTCGTGTTTAGTTAAACTCGATGTGAAGTAGCCCTTTCAGTAATGAAAGGGTTTTTTTTATGCCTAATTCAGGAGTTAAAATGGATAATTTAAAAAGATCGGATGTAAATGTTGTGAGCGCAGAACCTTTGATAACACCAGCGGATTTGATAAAGCAATACCCAGTAGGGGAATTGGCTTCGGCGACTGTTTTGTCTGGCCGTCAGCAAGTAGCAGATATATTAGATGGTAGGGATGACCGTTTGATCGTTGTAACGGGCCCCTGCTCAATTCATAACGAAGATTTAGCACTAGAGTACGCTGAAAAATTATGCGGATTGGCGAAAGAAGTGCAGGATCGATTGTTAGTGGTAATGAGAGTCTATTTTGAAAAGCCAAGGACTACTGTCGGTTGGAAAGGATTACTATATGACCCTCAGTTAAATGACTCTTTCAACATTGAAGAAGGTCTCGGGCTTTCACGATCAATCATGATAAAAATAGCGGAAATGGGAATGTTCGCCGGCACTGAGTTCCTAGATCCAATCGTGCCTCAATATTTAGCTGATTTAGTCTCTTGGGGAACCATTGGTGCTCGTACTACAGAGAGCCAAATTCATAGGCAAATGGCCAGTGGATTAAGTATGCCAGTTGGATTCAAGAATGGTACTGACGGAAACACCCAAATAGCAATTGATGCAATTACATCTTGTCGGAGCGCTCATGGTTTTTTGGGTATAGATATTCAAGGGCAGACTTCTATAATTAAGACTTCGGGTAACCCTCATGGACATTTGGTTTTGAGAGGTGGTTCATCAGGTCCGAATTACTCCTCTACTTTCGTAGAAGATGCACGTGCACAGATGGAAGGTTCAGGAATAACCCCTAACATAATTATAGATTGCAGCCATGGAAATTCTAATAAAGACCATACAAAACAAGCAACAGCGTTTAAAGATGTGGTCTCACAGAAGGCTAGAGGAAATTCTTCAATTGTTGGCAGTATGTTAGAAAGCAATATTAACGAAGGCAATCAGAAATTGACCAGCGATCCTAGTGAACTTTTGCATGGTGTTTCTATTACTGATGCTTGCATTAATTGGGACGAAAACACTGAACTCTTACACTGGGCATTCGATGCTTTGGGCGAGGCAAATAAGGTTACTGCTTAATATTGTAGAGTCTATAAAGTGCCTGGTGGTGTAGAACAAATTCAACTGTTCTGAAAAAAATCTACCAATGATGTATAATATATTCATAGTATTATGCAGACATAAGGTAGTGATATGTTGAAACAAGATTCTTCTCAAGCGATTGCTCTGAAAGACCAGTTTGTCGAGGCAGTGTTGAATAGAAACAGTAAAGATGCTGCAGCGACTATTGATTCTGCCCTGGCACTTGGGCTTTCTCCTGGGGACATATATGTCAACATCTTATCTGAGTCTCAAATACTGATAGGTAAGATGTACCACGAGGGCAAAGTCAGTACGGCTCTGGAGCATTTCGCAACTGAGACAGCTCTAGGCCAAATGATTAAAGTTTCTAATTCATTCCCGTCTAGTAAGAGCAACGGATTGAAAGCTGTTGTAGCGTGCGTAGAAGGGAATATGCATTCATTTGGTGCCAGAATAATAGCGGACTTCCTACGACTAGACGGTTGGGAAGTAGAATTTTTAGGATCTGATACTTTGACCCCAGATTTGATTCAATTCGTGTCAACTGGCGGGGTAGACTTGATGGCATTGTCGGTGAGTTTAGAGGAGCAATTGCCTCACGTGCAAGACATAATGGAAGCTTTAAGAGGTTTAGACGCTAGCCCCAAATTGATTCTAGGTGGTGGCTGCCCGCAAATTACTTCTCTAGTCAAGCAAAGTCGGACCCCTCAAGAGTCAGTGAAAATCATAGTTGGAGCGGATCCAATAGAAGCTATGGTAGGCGCTAGGATTTTGTGTGGTATATCCGAGACTGATTCCAAAGTTGATTCTCTTGAAGATTATTTAGTTATTATCGGCGAACAAATTCAAAAGCTGAGAAAAGAAAAATCATGGAGTCAAGCCACTTTGGCTTCTTCTTGCGGCCTTGACCGCACCTATATCAGCGCGGTTGAGCATGGCAAGCAAAACCTCACTATTGGTGCTGCTGTAAAATTAGCAGATGCCCTCAATACTTCTCTGGTTTCACTGCTAAGTCATCAGTAATGTAGACTCTAGTCTACAAAATGACGAATATACTTGACATGATGTAGAGCATAGTCTACAATACTCCTATATTAAATTATTTGGAGGTTTAGTTATGCTGCACATGAAATGCTGCCCGAAGTGTGAAGGAGACGTAGCTTTAAACAAAGACTACTACGGTTACTACGTGACCTGTCTGCAATGCGGATGGTCCAAAGACATTCCTAAGGGCAAAGTGTCTAGTAAGAGTAGCCATGACAAACATTCCAAACTGGCATTGGCTGCCTAAAACATTAATCGAAGGAGCTTAACCAATGGAATGGACTATATTAAATTCAGATCTCACTACAGAAGATCCCACCGGAGTGGAAGGTTTTATCAAACGGATGGACGCTGAATACCGTGCGGGAGGTGTTCCTATAGAAGGCTTTAGAATCGTAAAGTCTGGGATGGAAATGTTCAACATCACCCGACAAATCGAGGCGGACAAAGTATTAGCAGGTCCATCGAAAGCAACTCTTTATGTGGGTTTTCAAAACGTAGATAAATTTATCAACGAGTACAAGAGGTACACCAACATTACCCAGTCAGGCATTAATGTGGTCGGGTTCGGAGAAGGAAATGTTGCAGGGGAAGTTGATGTGATTAGTCAGTGGGTTGCATTGTCAGAAGATCACAAAGCTTTCGAAAACCAATGGTACCTGATATCAACCGAACCGGAGCCATTCATATTCATAGGATGGGAGACTTCTGATTCCTCTCAGTTCGGCTTGGGAGGAGTATCAACACCTGGTAAAGAATTCAAAGGATTTATCTCCGATGACTTAAGAATCGTGAACGCTGCGATTGCTCACCTAGAACGCGTGCGAATCCAAAGTGGACCCAAGGAAGCGGTGAATGTAGAGCAACTTACTGACAACTTGGGGTTTTCTGTGAATAAGGTTATGGTGTTGACCGATGACGGGAGGAACCAAAACTTTCTTCAGATCCGTGAAGAGTCGCTATCGCTTGCAAGTAAGTTTAATGCCGAAGTAGTGTCCTATGATACTTCCGCTATTTCTTATCTTGTGAATCCCTATCCTTCAGAATTGTATGAAAAAGAGAATAGTAAACCTCTTGACGGTGCGGAATTGCTTACTTTGGGTAGACAATATCTTTCCGATCAGATTGAAGAATACAAGAGTCATGGAATTGCGGCTAAAGCGGTACTTCCAACTGAACATGGTTTCGGGCACGTGTCAGAATGGGCGGAACAAGAAGGTGTTGACATGATTATGATGCCCGCTTCGATGATCAAGCCAGGTCTGGTTGGACGGCTTCAGGGATACAATCTATCAAATCTACTGAGCTCAACAGATAAACCCGTTTTAGTTGTAGATAAGTCAGGAGCTGCGAAGATACTAATCAATGATCTAGCAGCTCAGACCTCTGTAACATAGGCATGTCCTGATGGGTTCCTCGACGTGATTGAAAGGGCCATCATGATTTGCTATACTCTGTATCAACAGAACAGATACTAAGCAAGGAAGAGGCTGCTATGCTACCTGATGTTAACCTGAAAGCTATTACAGAAGGAGACTTAATCCAAGTCAGAAACTGGCTGTTGGACCCTGAGGTAAACCAAATGTGGTACGGCTGTGATGAAAATAATCAGCCCCTGCACACAGGTTACGACTTGGGGTTTAAAGAACCTGAGCTGAATCAATTAGTGGTTAGGCTTGAACAAGATAGGAACAGAGACGTGATGTCTGTGTTAGATGCTGACAATAAGCATGTAGGTGAAGGTCAACTAGTTTATGAATGGTCGCTTCTTGAGGCTCAATTATTCCTACTCATAGGAGAGAAGGAATTATGGCACCATCATTATGGTACAGCGGCCCTAATTAAATTACTGGATTACGCTTTCATTGACAAAGGTCTCCATAGAATTTGGGTGGATGTTCCTGAATACAACACTAATGCTTTGCACATGGTAGATCATGTGGGATTTGTTGTTGAAGGACATTTCCGCGGGGCTCATCGCAAAGAGGGAGAATGGTACGACTCATCGGTCTTAGGTCTGCTCAGTGATGAGTATGCTAGAAGGCGCAGTCGTATTCTTGAATCAGTTTGATAGAACCTGGAGGATGATATGTCAGTTATCACAATAAATGGACCTATTGGGTGCGGGGCTATTGAAGTTGGTAAATTGGTCTCCCAGAAGGCCTCTTTAAGTTATGTGGACCGAATGTTATTTTCTGAAGCCGCTAAAGTACTGGGGTCTCCTGTGCCAGACCTCATAAGACGCGAACAAAGATTTGTAAGTACCGTAAGCAGATTCACACGTGTGTTGCAAGATGCTCTTGAGAAGTCTGCCATCAGTGGTATCAGTGGCGAACCGTATTTTGGGAGAGGAATGGAAATGCTATCCTCAGAGACATACACTGATTTGTTGTCTGACAATGGTGGAGGCAAAAAGATCAGTGATTACGATTTTATCAAGGCTCTTTCTCAAGTGGTCAAAGATATTTCTGATTCCGGAGATGTAGTAATCATAGGCAGGGGAAGTAATATGATTTTGTCAGATGTGCCAAACGCTATCCACGTAGGGATGGTGGGCTCACTTGATTTAAGAGTTAAGATTATGACTGAGAGGGAGCATCTGGGTCAAGACGAAGCTGCTGAATATGTAGACAACTTGGAGAAAGCTCGAGTGTCGTTCTACAAGAAATTTTTTAAAGTCCATCCTGATGATCCTGAATTGTATGATGTTATGCTTAATATGGATCACATGTCCCAAGACATCGCTTCAGAAATGATCATTTATGCCTCAGGGAGGTTACCCAGTTAGACTAAGTGATCCCTTTTTCTGATTCTCCACGCCTTAATCGTGGTCGCCCCATTCTAACCATCACAGTCATATGCCTTGTGTCTTTGGTGTTCCTTATCCAGATAGCGGTGAGCCGATTTGGTATCGTGTTCGGCTCTGATACTACGCAGAGTATCGGATTTTTATACAGGTGGGGGTTTATTCCAAGGGAATTAGCGACCGGGGTTGCCTATCTTAACCTTAACACCCCGACAGGATCTATTAATATAGAATCTTATGTCCCTACCTGGTTAACTATGGTGACTTCGATGTTTTTACACGGTGGAGCGACTCATTTCTTAGGAAATATGCTGTTCTTATGGGTATTTGGGGATAATGTTGAACATAGACTAGGGATTTTTAGATACCTAGCTCTTTACTTCATTACTGGAGTAGCAGCAGCTATAACCCATTATTTGATGGATCCAACTTCGGGGACAGTATTGGTGGGTGCTAGTGGAGCAATTTCTGGAGTAATGGGAGCGTATGTGTTGTTGTTTCCTCACAATAAGGTTCGAGTATTGTTCATGATGGTCCTTATCACAATTGCTGAAATAAGGGCTATTTACGTTTTAGGCCTGTGGTTCCTATGGCAAGCTGTCCAAGCATTGTTGCAATTAGGAGTTTCGACAAATGTTCAGGTTGCATTCATGGCCCATGTTGGTGGGTTTTTAGCGGGAATGTTATTCGTGGGGATATTTACCGATGTACTACTTCAACGCAGGAAGTAATCCTAGATATTGGCGAGCTTCCTCAGTGGTCATAGGAGTTCGTCCATGTAGATTAGCCATAGTAACGGCCCACTCTACGTAAGAAGCGTTAGACTTAGGCTGCTCTTCCATTGGCAGAGAAGGAGAATCTTCGAATCCCACCCTGATATGTGCCCCTGTAGCTACAGCTATAGAACATAGCTGGAAAGTCTGCATTCCAGCACTATGGGCTAGCCATGTAGATTCTGGAAAGTGCTCCTTGATTCCTTGAGTCATGTTGAAGTAATTTTGAGGAGTACCTGGCATGGCTTGGCGACCATCTGACCAAGATGCTCCTGGTTCTACTAAAAAGTAATGAGTGTCTTTGATTTTCCCTTCGTTCATTAGAGTGATTGCGTTGTTGAGGTCTCCCATGTCATGTATCGCCGGTTCAGGAAATATCCCTCTAGCATAGCAAATGTCTAATGTCTGGAGGATGTCCTCGTAGGAATTGGGACTGTTTACTGTCTTACGAGTTCCGTCGGGTTGTAATGCCCACCTCGCTCCATGACCTAAATTTAGTGAGATCATTTCTACAGGATGTTCTGTTTCCGCTAAGTATTTAACAACAGCCTCAACTGGTATATGGTCTTGTCTAGCGCTTGTATGATTAAGCACTAAGTCACACTGAGAACGAATTAGAGAATCTGTCTCTTGGTACCAAGCTGGATCGTAAGAAACTGTACCGTCTTCGTTTCTTGCATGGAAATGGACTATACTCGCGCCGGCTTCATAGCAGCGCACAGCCTCGTCAGCGACTTCTTTGGGAGAGTATGGAATATTGGGATTCGTTGCTCTCAACTTATTACCATTCAGGCAGGCTTTGATAATTATTTTGTCCATCAGGTTCCTCCACAAGACTGAAGTTTCGTTTTTAAAGGATTCCTATTATGTTATTATAACCTTACTTGAGGCACAGTTGTTTCAAGATAGATTTCAGAGGGGTGGCATAGTGGCTCAAGTATGGTTGCCAAGTGAATTACAACCTTATGCTGGCGGGAACCAGATAATAGAAATTGAGGGAACCTCAGTTCGGCAAATAGTTAATAATCTCGATGCCCAATACCCAGGGTTAAAAGAATTTTTGTATGATCCGGACATGGACCAAATAGTCGGATCTATGGCTGTCATTATCGATGGTGAAACCAGTCAGTTGGGCCTACTCGATAAAGTAGATCCTACCAGTGAAGTGCATTTTTTGCCGGCTATAGGCGGCGGATTAAGTAACGGTGACTCGGGGCAACACAAATCGAAAGTTACTGTTATAGGAATAGGGCCGGGAGATCCGGAATTCATCACCCTTAAAGCCAAGAATGTTTTAGAACAGTCAAATGCCGTTGCGGGCTTTACTACTGTTCTATCCGTAGTTGACCAATATGTTCCTCATGATAATCTAATCAAACTGACTTATAGGAATCAGGAAGAATTGTTGACTGAATTAGCGAAACAAGCACAGCAAGGCAAAGCTTGTGTATTGTGTGCCTGGGGAGATATAAATTTCTCGGCGAGTGAATTAATTGATCGAATCAGGAATAAAGTAGATGAAATAGAATTAATTCCTTGTGTTAGTTCTGTTCAGGTGGCAGCCACAAGATCTGGGTTGAAGATGGAAGAGTCTATTTTTATAACATTGCATAAACGATCTGATGATAATGATTTTGAGGAATTGAACCACTATTTAAACGAAGGAAGCCGCAACATTATTTTGATACCAAGGCCTTTTGATTTAATGCCTCAAGACATAGCAAAAGGCTTAACTTCTGGCGGTCAGAATCCACAGACTCTCGTAACTGTTTATCAAAAATTAAGCATGTCTGATGAGATGTCTTGGGAAGGCTCTTTGGAAGAATTGTCAAATTACGACTCTGAATTCAGTGATTTATCTATTATGGTGCTTAAGAAGGTGTAATGAAAGAAAACGACAGAATTTTATTTGTATCAACAGCCGATACTGACACATTATCTGCAGTAGAGAGCCTTAAAACTATCTCTAGCAAAATTCCTAAAGTGGAAATAATCAACATTCATTCTGGATGGGAGTCCAGAGAGAACCAACAACAACTGTTTGATGCAGTATTAGCTTCCAGAGTTGTTGTGTTAAGACTATTGGGAGGGAAACAGGCAATTCCCGAAAGCTTTGATCACATTGTTCAGATATGCAATGAACAAAATGTTCCATTGATTGCATGTCCTGGGCATCAAGAATGGGATCAGGATTTGATAGGTGCTTGTACTGCGTCAGTTTCAGAAGTGGAAACTGTATTTGGTTATTTAATGCACGGAGGAATGAATAATCTCCGCAACATGTTCTTGTTTTTGAGCGATGTATACTTTGATACTTCGCTCGGTCATGATGCACCAGAACCAATGCCTTGGGAGGGTATTTATAGACCAGGATTGGGAGATCTCCCCGACATCGATGCTTACATGACAGAGTATTGTGATCCTGCGAATCCTACCATAGGGCTTTTATTTTATAGGGCACATTGGATGAGCGGGAATTTAGACTTCATTGATTCGCTTATTACAGAAATCGAATCAAAACAAGCGAATGTCATCCCAATCTTTACGTATAGTTTGAAGCACAGTCCTGATAGTGCGAATGAACCAGATAGAGTGTTGTCCAGATATTTGCTAAATGGGTCTACACCTAGAGTGAATGCATTGATAAATACGATGGGTCTATCTATGGTCGACATATCAGATGAAGGGCTAGATGATTCAAGTGACTGGGTAAACCAGTTTATGAAGACTCTGAATGTGCCGGTTATTCAGGCAATTATTAGTACCGACACCCGGCAGGCTTGGGAAGATAGTGAATTAGGTTTAAGTCCTATTGATACCGCAATGAATGTTGCCCTTCCTGAATTTGATGGGCGTATTATTTCTGTCCCTATTTCATTTAAAGAATTAGAAGAAGTGATTGAAGAGACCCATAATAGCGGGTATGTGGCCAAAATTCAGAAATATGTGCCCGAACCATCTCGAATCAAGTTTGTGGTTGGTCTGGCTATCAATTGGGCAAATTTAAATAGGAAGTCAAACAAGGATCGGAAAGTTGTCATAGTCATGAGCAATTATCCAACCAAAGATGCGAGAATAGGAAATGCTGTGGGTTTGGATACCCCCGCTTCCGTGGTGAATCTTCTTAACGCTATGACCAAAGCGGGCTATAAATTAAGCGATATTCCTTCTGACGGTGATGAATTAGTCCATCGCATCATAGAAAGGTGCAGTAATGACAGAGATTTTTTAACTGAGCAGCAGTTGCAATTGGCTGCAGGACACGTTGAATCTGGAGTATATCAGAAATGGTTTAACACTTTTGAAGATGATGTTAAGGCTACATTAGAGAATGAATGGGACGTACCTCCTGGTTCCGTCTATAGGACTGGAGATTCATTAGCGATAGCAGGTATTGATTTGGGTAATGTATTCGTAGGATTGCAGCCTCCTAGAGGTTTTGGAGAGAATCCAATTTCTATTTACCATAGCCCTGACCTGGCTCCCACCCACCATTACGTGGCTTATTACCGTTGGATAAAAGATGTATATAAGGCAGATGCAATAATACATGTGGGTAAACACGGAACGTTAGAGTGGTTGCCTGGGAAAGGGGTTGGTATGTCCCCATCGTGTTTTCCTGAAGTAGTGCTGTCAGATATGCCAATGTTCTATTCGTTCATAATAAATAATCCAGGGGAAGGTACACAAGCAAAAAGAAGAATTCATGCCACAATAGTAGACCATTTGATTCCAGCGATGACAACAGCGGATACATATGGAGATATTCAAGAATTGGAACAACTTTTGGACGAACATTACCAATGTCAAACCTTAGATCCCGGCAAAATTCCCATGCTCGAAGGGCAAATATGGGAAGTAATTGAGAGGGCTGAATTGAACCGAGATCTAGGAGTAGAGGCGCCTCCTGAAGAATTTGGAGACTTTATGTTGGAAGTTGATGGTTATCTTTGTGAAATCAAAGATATACAAATTAAGGATGGACTTCACACTTTGGGCGAACCTCCTCAAGGAGAACAACTAACGGGATTACTTGCTTCATTGACTCGTTTAGATATGGGAGGACTGCCAAGTATAAGAAGAGCTATTTCTAATCATTTTGGGCTTGATTATGAGTACATATCTGAGAACTTGTCGGACTCAGCAGGTTCTATTTCCTCTAAATTTGAGATGCACCATCCTTCTAATACGGTTAGAACGAACGGAGATGTAATAGAGAGTATTGAGCAAATGGTTAAGTCTATTTATTCATCATTACAGGATAAAGACTTCGCACGGTCTAGCGTAGATGAAGTGTTGACTTCTGTGTTAGGTAAAAATGCTCCCCAAGTATCACAAGTAGCGGAATATGTATGTAGTAGCATCTATCCAAATTTAATGTCAACTACTGATGAAATTGATAATTTGATAGAAGGATTAGAAGGTAAATTTATTCCAGCTGGTCCAAGTGGTGCTCCTACAAGGGGAATGCCAAATGTGTTACCAACCGGAAGAAATTTTTATTCTGTAGATCCTAAATCCCTTCCATCTCCTGCGGCATGGGAGGTAGGAAAGAATTTAGGAGATTCGTTACTCCAGAAATATCTTGACGATGAAGGGGATTATCCTGAAATGGTGGGTATAGTTGTATGGGGAACTTCTGCAATGAGAACCCATGGCGACGATATAGCACAAATTTTGTATCTGCTCGGAGTAAAGCCGGTATGGCAGCAAGAGAGTAGACGGGTTGTTGGCATAGAGGCAATTGATTTAAAGGAACTAGGAAGACCCAGAATTGATGTCACTGTAAGGATATCTGGATTCTTCAGGGATGCGTTCCCTAATCTTGTCAACTTAATAGACCAGGCAGTTCAGATGGTCGCTAATTTAGACGAATCACCTGAAGATAACTATGTCAAGAAACACCTTATGGAAGACAAAGAGAAAACAGACACTGAAGAATCAACTGATGAAGAGAAGCTGTTTAGAATATTTGGAAGCAAGCCGGGATCCTACGGAGCTGGTATATTGCCTCTATTGGATGAACAAAATTGGTCTTCCGTTCAAGATTTGGCTGAAGTGTATACCGCATGGGGTGGCTTCGCTTATACGGAGAAATCATTCGGAGTGGAAGCAAAAAAACAATTTTCAGATAGATTCTCCCAGATTGTTATAGCCGCTAAAAATCAAGATAATCGCGAACATGATATTTTTGACAGTGACGATTACATGCAATATCACGGAGGAATGATTGCTACTGTCAGAGCATTGACCGGCAGAAATCCTAGCCAATTTTTTGGAGATAGCTCGGATCCTTCGAGAGTAAAAACCCGAGATTTACAAGATGAGTCTAGAAGAGTATTCAGGAGCAGGGTAGTAAATCCTAAGTGGATAGAATCAATGACGAGGCATGGTTATAAGGGTGCCTTCGAATTGTCAGCTACTGTAGATTATATGTTTGGTTACGATGCCACGTCACAGGTAATAGAAGACTGGATGTATAGAGATCTTACTGAAAGTTATGTATTGGATCCAGCAATGCAAGAATTCTTCAAACAGAGTAACCCTTGGGCATTGAGGAGTATAGTAGAAAGACTTTTAGAAGCTGTTGAGCGAGACTTGTGGGAAAATCCGGATCCAGATATGTTAGCTAAGCTTCAAGAGATGTATTTGGATATTGAAGAAGAGATTGAATCACGGCAAGAATAAAAAGGTTTAAAAATCTTTTAAGGTGGGGAATTATATGAACACCGCGATAGAATTGATGATGGACCTAGCAAGAATGGAAGACATGATATGGGTTGTTGGAGGCAGGTCAGTCGTCAGTGAAAACAACTCTGTAGGGATGAAAGAACCAGAGATAGAAAATGGCTATATCAGTTTGGAAGCAACAAACTGGCATTGTCATATTGCCGTTGATGAAGTTACAAATGCACAATTCGTGCTAGCGCAGGCACATCCTGATCTAGTTTCTTATTACGTAAGGTTTTCACAAGGATATGATAAAACCTTGATAAGATGTTATTTCCCTAACCCACGGCTAGACGGCAACCACAATCGTGTTGATTTTCAACAAGATAAGCTTGATATATTTGAAGATAAGAAAAATATTTATGTAAATGATGACGACATAGTATTTGTTGACAGAACATAAAGAGGAGTGGCATTGGAATCAAATAGGCAACCGAACTTTCCATTTTCTGCGATTGTAGGCCAATCGCAGATGAAAAAAGCATTGATCTTGAATGCGATCAACCCGAGTATTGGAGGGGTTCTCATTAGAGGGAATAAAGGGACTGCTAAATCCACCGCGGTAAGATCGTTGGCACTACTGTTACCTGAACTGAATCTGATTCAAGGTTGCATTTATAATTGCGATCCTGACGCGCCTCAATCTATATGTGAATATTGTGATAAAGCGGAGCTTAAGAAAAATGTTGCTAGGCCAGTGCAAATAGTACAACTGCCTGTAGGGGCTACAGAAGATCGACTAGTAGGATCCTTAAATATCGAAGAAGCTATCAAAACCGGAACTCGTGAATTTGAACCTGGGCTATTAGCCACTGCTAATAAAGGAATCCTTTATATAGATGAGGTTAATCTACTCAACGATCATTTAGTTGATGTTCTATTGGATGCCGCTGCAATGGGACGGAATTACGTTGAAAGAGAAGGTGTATCTGTTAGTCATGAAGCCCAATTCATATTGATTGGCACTATGAATCCAGAAGAAGGAGACTTGAGGCCTCAGCTCCTTGACCGGTTTGGGCTAGCTGTGGAAGTTAGTAATGAGATAGAAACCGAAGCTCGCATAGAAGTCGTAAAACGTCGGATGGGATTTGAACAAGACCCAGCAACATTTGTTGCTTCTTGGGGCGAAAAGGAAGAATTGGAAAGGAAACGGATTGTACAAAGCCGTGAATTGTTACCAGAAATTAATGTTTCCGATGAAATGCTGTATATGATATCGGATATCTGCGCGGGTTTTGGAGTAGATGGTTTAAGAGGTGATATTGTGATGTACAAAACAGCCATCACAATTGCTGCCTACGAAGGAAGAACTGAAGTCAATTCAGATGATGTGCGAGAATCGGCTATTATGGCATTACTGCATAGGCAGAGGAGACAACCATTTCAAGAGCCCTCGTTAGATCAAGAAAAATTAGATGAAATTATCAATCAAGAAAATATTGGACAGAACAATTCACGAGAATCGAGTGAATCTTCGGGGGAGCAAGAGTCGTCATCTGACGATCCTGGCCCCGCTGAATCAGATCAAACTGATGGGCAACAAGATATAGAAAATCAAGATGGCAGCGAGTCTTTCCCGGATACTGGTCAAGAGGAAATATTTGAGATTGGTCTGATTCCTAAAATAAAACAATTAGAAATGCGAGCAGATGATCATAAGCAACGAACTTCTTTTGGACGCCGCGCGGAAACTAATAGCGCTTCGGGGGTAGGGTACTATGTATCATCTAGGATCCCAAAAGGAAAATTAAGCGATCTGGCTTTGGATGCAACCTTGAGGGCAGCTGCACCTTTGCAAAAACACAGAATGAAAGATGACTCTACTGCTGTTGTTATTAAGTCCAATGATTTGAGGGAAAAAGTAAGGTATTCCCAGACTGGGACTCTGATTATATTCGTCGTTGATGCTAGCGGGTCTATGGGAGCTCAGAGGAGAATGGTAGAAACTAAAGGCGCGATTATGGCTTTGTTGCTTGATGCTTATCAAAGGCGAGATACGGTTGCGATGATCATGTTCAGAAAAGAAACTGCTGAGTTAATATTGCCTCCCACTAACAGTGTAGAGTTAGCTAAGGACATGCTGAATACGTTGCCTACCGGAGGTAGAACACCATTGAGCAAAGGCTTGTTGAAAACTATGGAGATTATAGAAAGAGAAAAAACAAAAGATGTTAATTCCTTGCCATTAGTGGTATTGCTCTCTGACGGTAAAAGTAATGTAGGGTTAGATGGGACAAAAACTATGCACGAATCCGAATTGCAAAATATATGTGAAGAGTTCAGATTCCGAGGCGTAAGAACCATAGTAATAGATACTGAAACAGGATATGTTAAATTAGGTAAAGCAAAAGATTTAGCAACACACATAGGTGGTACATACATCACTCTAGAAGAGTTTGCTACACAAAATTTAGTCAATGCGATTAACCAGAACCGATGAAATTAAGAGGATTGTTTGGGAATACAGCAGCTACGAAGTAAGTCAGTTGCTCGACGATGTTTGATGATCGGTGGGTCACTTGCATTGATGAGTTTTATTTTGTCGTGTACTTCAGAATCGACAACAGAAACAGAAAAAAATAATATCGGTGCTCACGTGTCATCTGTTATAGAAAATGAAGTGACCGGAGCCATGGGTACAGTTGTTGCAGATCATAGCCCTAATTCTGAACAAAATCCAAGAGTCGCTCCCAAGTCCAGACCAAAACAGGGCATTAAGCCTACGTTCACACCTATCCCTTCCCTCACGCCCATTCCTCCACATTCAAGCTCAAAATTGCTTAAATTTGTTAAGAACGTGGGAGTGACTCCAGATGAAAGCATTGATATTATAGGCGCCTTCTGTCGCATAAATTATGTGCCTGCATCAGACAATTTCTTGGTGACATTTGGAGGTACATCTAAAGAAAAAAGTACACAAGGGTATGGGTACAAGTGGTACACAGATGAGATGGAATTTACTGGCAAAGGAGGTCTTTTTGAAAATAGAGGCACCGATACTGCATCAGTAATGATCGACAGCACCTATTATTTTCTTACCGATGGAGGGAAAGATGTATGGGCTCTTAAAAAGTATGACCCCAGTGATTGGACATTGCTTGGGGAGACTTTAATCTCAAGAGATCCACATAAAGAACCTGGCAATGACTTTATGTTAGCAGAGGTCAACGGGATGCTTGATGTGGCTGGGTTATATATTGCCGGCGCAAAAGGTTACATTGATCAACATAAACTTGATCCATATAAAGGGGAAGCGACAAGCCATCGATTTTTTTCCCAAAACTTGGAATTATTAGACAGCCGGATATTAAATGATGCACCTCATATAAACGCATCATCTATGGTATTTGTAGATGAGACATATAACTTTGTAACTTCAACTGCCTTTTTTGGGGATTTAATAGTGATGCAATATGATCAAAATTGGAAATATTTGGATTCCAAAGTGTTAGCTCAATGGGGTAACTGGCCTATGGGAACGGTATATTACCCAGAGTTGGAACTTTTCTTTGTCTCATACATATCTGTTGAAAATATAATCAACAAAAATGGACTTCGTAATATTCGGCTTGGTATATTTGATTCTTCTTGGAATTCAATCACTGATATAGCAGTAACTAACTATGCACGTGACGCGATGACCCAATCTGGCCGCCCTTCTGTAATTGTCCATGATGGCCATGTCTACGTTGCGTACGATGTGTCTACAGTGGAGCGTGAGGGAATGAAGGAGAATCAAGACTGGGAATGTGAGGTTAGTGTATACGAATTAGTACCTTGATATTCTAAGTACACACAAAACTTGATGTGTTAAATTAGGTAGAAGAAAAGGACTAACAGTGCTTATAAGTGGAACGTACATCATATCAGAGATGGTTAAAATCAAAATTAAACCACTGCGATTAATTTGAATCGAGGTAATTAGGAGGATTATTTAATGACACGGTACCTACCATATGGTGATATGGAAAAACTATTGTCTCTATCGAAGAGAAGAGGATTTGTATTTCAGAGTAGCGAAGTTTATGGGGGGTTAAGTTCCACTTGGGATTATGGGCCCTTAGGTGTTGAATTAAAGCGCAACGTAAAAGAAGCGTGGTGGAAGAGCGTGGTCGTTTCTAGAGAGGATGTTGTTGGATTAGATGCGGCAATACTGATGCAAAGGCAGGTCTGGGAGGCTAGTGGTCACCTAGAAAACTTCAGTGATCCACTCGTGGAATGTAAGAATTGTCACATTCGTCTGAGAGAAGATCAGATGCAAACCGAAATATGCCCTATGGAACCCTCTAAAAATCCAGAGGAATGTTCGGGAGAGTTAACTGATCCCATGAATTTCAATCTGATGTTCAAAACGTTTCAGGGCCCAGTTGAAGAAACCGCCTCTGAAATATTCTTGCGTCCAGAAACAGCTCAAGGAATATTTGTTAATTTCAATAACGTTCTTAATAGTTCTAGAAAGAAATTGCCGTTTGGTATAGCACAGATAGGTAAGTCCTTCCGTAATGAAATAACTCCGGGTAATTTTACATTCAGAACGAGAGAGTTTGAACAGATGGAAATAGAGTTTTTCGTGACTCCTGGAGATGACGACGAATGGTTACAATCATGGCTAAAAGAAAGGTATGACTGGTATTTGAAATATGGGATAAGAGAAGACAATCTGCGCATACGGAAGCATGACGATTCTGAATTAGCTCACTACGCAAAAGAAACATATGACATAGAATATAGATTCCCGTGGGGTTGGGGAGAATTAGAAGGGATAGCTAATCGAACTGATTTTGATTTAAAACAACATGCTCAGACTAGTGGGACAGATATTTCTTATTTCGACGAGGCTACGAAATCAAGATTTGTGCCATATGTTATAGAACCATCTGGAGGAGTTGACAGAGCTACTCTGGCATTTTGGCTAGATGCATATGACGAAGAACCCGACGGTGATTCAAGTCGAACTGTACTTAAATTTCACCGTTTATTAGCACCAGTTACGGTGGCCATTTTACCTTTAAGTAAGAATGAGAAGTTGGCTCCTTTGACAAAAGGGATCCTAGATCGTTTGAAATTTAAGTTCAAATGCCAATATGATGACTCTCAAAGTATTGGTCGAAGATATCGAAGACAGGATGAGATAGGTACGCCGTTTTGTGTGACTATAGATTTTGACTCGTTAGAGGACGATAAAGTAACTATTAGAGAAAGAGATTCGATGCATCAATCTAGAATTCCCATTTCAGATTTAGTGAGTGTGCTTGAAGACAAATTGGAACATAACTGGTGACAGAATGGATTATGTCTCTCAGCTGGTCAAAAATGGCATAAGCACTAAAATAATTGGAAATCAGATTCATTATTACGAAACTGTTGGCTCCACTATGGATGAGGTCCATGGCTTGGCTAAGGCCGGATGCCTAGAAGGATTAATAGTCATAGCAGAGAATCAGATCGCTGGAAGAGGTCGTACTGGAAGAAATTGGATGTCTGAGCCTGGCAATCTTCTTTTCTCCGTACTGCTAAAGCCCTCCGTTGATTATATTTCTGTGTTGCAACCTATGATTGCGATTTGCGTTGCCAAGGGGATTAGCTCGGCAACTAATGTGAAAGTCGATTTGAAATGGCCTAATGACCTGATGATTGAGAGTAATAAGATTGGAGGAATATTACTGGAGTCTTCTGTCAGGGACAATATACTGGAATATGTGGTTGCAGGAATAGGGCTGAATCTTAAATTATCAGAAAAACCAAGTAATGAGAATTATGATATTTCGGATTTGAATACCTTTTCTGACAATGCTGTGAATAGAAGTGAGTTACTTAAGGAGATTTTAGAGAATTTGGATAGTTACTATTCTAGAATCAATGATCCTTCACCAATATTCGAGGAATGGAAGAATTTATTGGGTATTGTGGGATACCATATCCGGTTTAATTCTGGCGAAGAAAAACACGAAGGTGAAGTAATTTATATAGATGAAAATGGTTCATTAGGATTAAAGGAAGCGAGCGGACAAGTTAAAGAGTTTATGACCGGAGATATTTTGGAGGTTTATGAATAGATGTTAGATGGATTAAGTTTGAATGGGAAAACGGTGTTGATTACAGGAGGAGGAACGGGATTGGGCTTAGAAATGGTTAAATTCTTGTCTGAAGCCGGTGCAGATGTATGTGTCGCAGGAAGACGCATAGAGCCTTTGAATGCTGCTGTGCAAGAAGTGCAGGCAAACGGGAGGGAAGGTTTAGCTGTTTCTACTGATGTTAGTGATTCGTCTCAAGTAAGATCGTTGGTGGAACAGACACTGATACAATTCGGTAAAATCGATGTGTTAATCAACAATGCTGCGTTGGTAGAGGATAATGTCGTTAAGCCTATATGGGACATAGAAGATGAGGAATGGCAAAAAGGACTTGATGTGAATCTATCAGGTGCTTTTTATTGCTCACGCGAGGTGGCTAAACATATGGCTGATAGAGGAACAGGTAAGATCATTAATACCGCATCTGGATTTGGTTTGAGGGGTGGTAAAGATATTTATACTTATTGTTGTACCAAGGGAGGAATAATCCAGCTTACAAAGGTTTTGTCATTTAGTTTGGCTAGGTACAATATTACTGCTAATACCATTGTCCCGGGATTTATTCCTACTGACGCTACTGAGTCAGAATTTAGAACAACCCTTCCGAAATCAGGAGAGTTTTTACCATCTGGAGAATTAGGGCAACCCAAACACATTGGGCCAATAGCAGTATTTCTAGCATCTAGCGCATCAGACTACATGACGGGAGAGATTTTCACCTTGGATGGAGGAGGCTTGTCTGCAGGGATAGCCCCTACAGGATATGCTCCTATTAATTATTTTCAGGAGGTGTAACATGCCTGTATTAAAAGAATTTTCTCTAGATAATAAATTGATTGTAGTATGTATGACTAAGGCACCTGAAACTTCTTATTTGTGCAAATACCTCTTATTTGCAGGAGCAGAGTTATTCTTGTTAGCCCAGACTGATGAACTACTTAATAAAGCCAGGGAAGTCTTAGGAACAAATGTTAGCGGCAAAGTTATAGATTTACAGAGTAGGCCTATGATTGTCGAAGCGAGAGATCATATTACAACGTCATGCGGCACAATTGATGGACTTGTTATAGATAGCAGGAACACTTTATCTAAGCCTATGGGAGATGTTGATGAAAAGGATTGGTCTCAGGTTATGGATTCTAATGCGAAGTCTACTTTCTTCTTATATCAAATTTTCGGTGAATGCATGAAGAATTCTGGATACGGCAGAATAGTTAACATAACATCTCAATTAGGGGATAGATCGGTGGATAACTTTTCCGTTTATTCGGCCAGCCAGGCAGCCATCCACTCTTTGACAAAATCTATGACTATCGAGTATTCAAAGTATTCAATTCGCATAAACACGATTGCTACTGGTTGGACGTCTCCCGAAGAAATTGATTTGGAGGAACAACAAAAGGAGCTTTTGGTAAGATTCATACCATTACGTAGAAAAGGAATACCTTCTGACTTGGGACCTCTCCTTGTGTTTTTATGTTCTGAAAGTTGCGATTACACAACAGGACAACCTATCTTTCTTAATGGTGGATTGACGGCTCGACCATAAGTATCAGGAAAGGCCATTTTATTGAGCCGTGTTACAATTAACCCATTAAAATTGAGAGATTTACGATGGATCCAGTTAAACGGTTGTCGGGTATGGAAGCTCAATCCGATTTAGCGTTAGATGAAAAGCAAAATATATTGCAGCAGTTTAGCAATTTTATGAAGGCTGCTGAGTATAAAAATATTGAAGTCCCTATTATGGACAATACGGAGTTGTTTTTACGCAAGTCAGATGGACAACTAGCTCCTCAGATGTACAGTTTTAGGGATCCTATTGGTCAGCAAGTGAGCCTAAGACCAGAAATAACAACACAGGTTATGGACCACTATCTTAGGCAAGAAGATAATGCGACTGAGCAAAAATATCAATATCAAGGACCTGTATTCAGGTTCTCAGAAGGCCAAAAAATCCGTGGGCAATTCACCCAAATAGGAGCGGAATACATAGGAGGAAATGGACTAAGTGAAGAGATAGAATTGCTTGGTCTGGCGAGTAGCTTTCTGTCTGAGGCGGGATTTGCATCTTACCAATGCAGATTGGCAGATCTTAGTTTGGTCAATTACATCATTGATAATTTTGGGTTATCTGTTAATTCAAAAACCAAAATAGTTGAGAATATCCAAATATTGAAACAAGGCCCAGACAAAGTACAACACTTTGCTGAACGGTTAGCGACCACAAAGATTACCGGAGATAGTAACAAAGACGCTTATTTGTCATCAGCAATTGAAAATCTGTCAGAAGCGCAGGCTCGTCAGGTATTGTCTGGATTTCTAGGATGGGTTAATGGGAGTATTGATGAAGGATCACTAGGTCGCCGCTCCCACGAGGATGTGGTATCGAGATTAATCGATAAATTGAGAAACATTGACTCTTTGGACAACATACAGCAATGTTTAGAGATTGTTGGTGGATTGATTAAGATAAACGGGGAGCCATCAAGTGCTATTGGACAGGCTCGTGCGTTGTTTCAAAGTCAGTCTTATCCATTGGATTTGATAGAGCAATTTGAGAATAGAATTAATGGTTTGGCAGGCAAAGTGCCGACTGGATGCGAACTCGTTGTTGACTTTGGATTGGTTAAAGATTTTGGATATTACACAGGGATTATATTTGAAATTATTGAATTGACTACCAATCAACTAATAGGTGGCGGTGGTAGATATGATGGTTTGGCGACTCTCTTAGGAGCCAATGAGAGAGTTAATGCCTTGGGATTTGCCTTTGATTTAGACAAAATATTAGAGATTCGTGTAGAGGCAATGTCGATATGACAGTATTCAAAGAAGATAACGACGAACTGGTCATTGTTATCCCTAGTGATGGGGAACTACACAGAAACACTATGGATTTTTTACAAGAGTGCGGACTGCAAGTACGACCTACTAATTCAAGAGGGTACACTGGTACTATCCCTACTATGCCAGGTGTATCAGTATTAATGCAACGTACAGCCGATATCACCAACAAAATTGAAGATTTCAGTGCGGATGTAGGGATTACTGGTTTGGATAGATATCTAGAGTATAAAACCGATGATCGGTATGTTGGTAAAATAGTTAACGATTTGGGTTATGGTGGCTGTGAATTTGTTCTCGCCGTACCAGAGTCTTGGATTGACGTGAATGGCTTGGATGATTTATCTGACCTGACAAATGAGTATCGTCAGAAAGGACTTGATTTAAGGATAGCAACTAAATACCCGAAACTGCTCAATAATTATTTGTACGATAACGGCATATATAATTATCGAATTGTAGCTGTAAGTGGTGCCCTGGAAGCCGCTCCTGCTGCAGGATATGCTGATCTTATTGCAGATTTGACGGCCACAGGAACCACTTTGCGTGCTAATAATTTAAAACAAATCGAAAAAGGTACAGTCTTAAAGTCACAAGCCTGTCTTATAGGTAATCCTGAATCTATTCGTAATAATAGTAACAAGCATGACTTGGCAATGAAATTGATTGACTTGATTAAATCTAACATTAGGGCTGCCGAGTATTACAGATTGACAGCTAATGTACAGTGCGATTCTGAAGAAACGTTGGCGAGTCTCGTGCTGTCTCACCCAGATATATCAGGAATACATGGACCAACAGTGTCTAGATTGCATAGTAAATCTAATACTTCTTGGTTTAGTTTGAGCGTAGTCGTATCAAAATCGAAGCTATCAGAATGTGTGTCTCAGATCAGAGACTGTGGAGGAATCAGCATCGCTGCTTCCAAGATAGATTACCTATTCAATGCAGAAGTGGTTGAAAATAGTCAAGTGTTTATTGATTAGGTTGTACCGATGCCAAATTTACCGTTTCATATAGCAACTGCGTACAGAATGTCAGATCTCCTAGGCGAAGAATATATCCAGAATGACACGCTTGGATACTGCTTATTTGGATCAACTGTACCGGATATTCGTGCTATGACAAAAAAACCTAGAGGACAAACTCATTTTACCGAATTAACTGTGAATGAAGTGGGTACTGGTGCAGCTAACATGTTTGCTATGTATCCAGAATTACTTCCTCAATCCGACGAACCAGCCATGAGAGCTTTTCTGTGTGGATACTTGAGCCACTTAATATGTGACGAGACTTGGATCACAAAGATGTATAGGCCTCATTTTTCTGAAGAAAATCGGAAATGCTCAGCAATGGAATCTAATTTGTGGGACAGGGCTTTGCAATTGCAGTTGGATAGTGAAGCCGTCGATCTCATTGGGAAATACCAGCTATTGAGTCGATTACCTAAGCATGTAAATGACATTAATCTGGGATTTGTTTCTGAAAAAGAATTAACTGAGTGGCAAACATGGGTGATGGGTTTGACTAGTCGAGGATTTTCTTGGGATAGACTGTACAATGCTATGAGACGTATGCATAGAGATGAACCTGAGGCTGAAATCCTAGTAGATAATTTCATAATGGATCCAGAATCAAATCTAAATGTGATACACGATTATATAGAAACCGATATACTTTCTTGGTATGTGGAAAACACTGTATTACGTTCTGTAGAGACAATTAAGAGGTACATAAATTGAAATTAACACTAGTGAAAGGAATTTCAGAAGCTTCAGATTTGTTGCAAAGGCAGGATCCTTTAAACATGAATGCGATATCTGCTGCTGTTATTGAACGTACGGAGGCAGTATTCGGCAAAGGCGTCTCTCCTGCTCAGTCCGTAGTTAAGATTATAGAAGAAGTACGTCAAAAGGGTGATGAGGCGGTGCTGAAGTACGCTAGGATGTTTGACGACCCAGATATCACTAGTACTTCTTATGATATGTCCCTGTTAGATCAGGCAGAATCTAGCATATCAAAAGAGTTGTGGGATTCATTATCATTGGCCGCTGAACGAATCGAAGAGTTCCATTCTAAGACAATGCCTAACATGGAGACTGAAACTTCAAGAGGTGTTTCAGAAATTGTTAAGCCACTTCAAAAAATAGGGGTTTATGTTCCTGGTGGGACAGCTGCATATCCATCGACTGTTTTAATGACTGTGATTCCTGCAAAGGTCGCGGGATGTGAATCTGTTTGCATGGTAACTCCTAAATTAGCTGGCAGAGATATGAATCCTGTAGTGTTAGCAGCGGCAAAGATAGCGGGTGTTGACAATGTTTATCAGATTGGAGGCGTTCCTAGTATAGCTGCGTTAGCATATGGTACTGAAACAATCCCCCAAGTGGATAAAATATGCGGACCTGGTAATGTCTTAGTTGCCTACGCCAAAAAATTAGTTCAAGGTCAAGTAGATATAGATGGTATTTTTGGTCCTACCGAAACCATAGTGATTGCAGATAAGACGGCATCTCCCGAATTTTGTGCTGCGGATATGATTGCTCAGGCAGAACATGATCCCATGGCTACCGCTATTCTTATAACTGATGATGCCGGCTTGATAGAAACAGTAGAAAATGCTTTAGATGATCAACTTGAGCAACATGCTAGGGGTGAGATGGCCAAACAGGCACTCTTAAGCAGAGGAAAAGTCGTTCTCGTTGAAAATCTGGCCGAAGGTATAGAGATCGCGAATAGTATTGCTCCAGAGCATTTGTGTTTGATGGTAGAAAATACCGCTTATTGGAAAACTCAGGTTAGAAATGCTGGAGGCCTATTCTTGGGGGAATACTCTCCTGAAGTGATGGGTGATTATGTTGCGGGACCTAGCCATGTAATGCCGACGGGAGGTACGGCTCGATTCAGTTCGGCTTTAAGCGTACATCATTTCCTTAAGACCATGCCTGTAGTTGAGCTGAGCAGCAAAGAATTTGAAAGATTAGCTCCGGATGCAGTTAATATCGCACAGGCGGAAGGGCTAACAGCACATTCAAATGCTCTATCAATAAGATTAAAGACGGTATCGAATAATTCTGGAAAGAATGGTGAACGAAGTGCCTAATTGGAAAAATCTTCTTTTAGATCACATCAAGGCGATTGAGACATATCAAGGAGTAGAGTCACCTGAATCGATCGCTGAAAAGACGGGAATCAATGTAGAAGATATTATAAAACTAAATGGGAATGAGAATCCGTATGGATTCAGTGAACTCGTCAAAAAGTACTTGGGGGATTATGATAATTATAATTTGTATCCAGATCCTCATCAGCAGAAGTTAAGAAAAAGCCTAGCGGAGTATGTGGGGACCGATTATGAACGGATTGTTGCAGGTAATGGAGCCGATGAGTTAATCGATCTCCTGATTAGGATTTTTGTTGGTATTGGAGATGAAGTAATAATCCCGACCCCAACGTTCGGAATGTATTCGTTCGGTACAGAGATTGTTGGAGGGAAGGTCATTAATGTGCCCAGAGACGCATCTTATGACATAGATGTGGAAGGGATCAAAGAATCAGTCACAGATAAGACTAAAATAATTTTTCTTACGTCCCCGAATAATCCTACTGGGAATTTGGTTTCTACAGAAGACCTAGCACAATTACTTAAATTGGACGTTATAGTAGTTGTTGACGAAACCTATTACGAGTTTTGCAAAGTAACCCATATTAACTTGTTGTCAGAGAATGCCAACCTTGTGATATTGAGAACTTTTAGCAAGTGGGCAGGTTTGGCAGGATTGCGTATTGGATTCGGTATCATGGACCCTGAGTTAGTTGATACCATAATGGCTATGAAACCACCTTACAATGTAAACCTAGCAGCGGAGGTAGCGATATATGCTTCTCTCGAAGATCGTGCACAACTTGCTGCTCGGGTAGATGAGATAGTGTCAGAAAGGAACAGAGTTTTTGAGGTTTTGAGTAATCTGGATAACATTAAATTATACCCATCGGTAGGTAATTTTATATTGTGTGAATTTAGTGACGGCATAGGTAAAGTTATTTATGATTCATTGTGTAACAAAGGGATCTACCTCAGGTACTTTGGCAAAGCTCCATTAGATGACTCTATTCGTTTCAGTATAGGCAAACCTGAAGAGAATGAAATAGTAATTAATGAAATCACAAAAATTGTGTCGGGGGATTAGAGTGAGCAACAGAAGAGCGACAGTAAACAGAAAAACTGGAGAGACTGAAATAACTATGACCTTCGATTTAGAAGGGACAGGGAAGTATGAAGTGTCTACAGGAAATGGTTTTTTGGACCATATGCTGGCCCAAATTGCACGCCATGGGTTGTTTGATCTGGAAGTGAAAGCAATAGGCGATGTGGAAACTGGATGGCATCATTTGGTTGAGGACTGTGGAATTGTATTTGGTCAAGTATTTGCTAAGGCTTTGGGATCCCCTGTTGGGATTATAAGGATGGCACATTCTTACGTGCCCCTTGATGAAACTTTAGCTCGGGTAGTGATCGATTTAAGTGGGAGACCACATGCTCAAATTAAAACTGGATTAGAAGATGTTATGGTTGAGACCCTGCCAGGCGACTTAATAGGACATTTCCTTGAATCTTTTGCTTATGAAGCTAAAGTAAATTTGCATGCTGAAGTGATTACGGGCCAAAGCCCTCACCATAAAGCCGAAGCCATTTTTAAAGGTTTGGCGAGAGCTCTTAGACAAGCTGTATCTATAGATGAGAGAGCACCAGATGCTATCCCTAGTACTAAGGATTCTTTAGGGTGATAATTATCGGCCCTTTCTGGCTATAAATTCAGGGAAGGCTTCTTCTGCCTTGGCCCCTCTCATAACATTTGAGGTGAAGTAAGTTTCGTTTTCCCATTGTGTTTTCAGGTTTTCCCCTAATCCCTGTAACATAAGTTCTTTTATCCCAACCACTGACCCTCTGTGATTCTTGGAAATTGTGGTTGCTATTTCCATTGTTTTGTCCAAAAGTTCATTGGATGGGACTAAGTGGTTCAAGAGACCTATTCTGTAAGCTTCTTCTGCAGCTACAACTCTCCCGGTGAATAGTAATTCTTTTGCCATTGGCCAGCCGACTTGATTGGGTAATGTCCAAGAACAATTAATTCTTCCGTAGGCTGCCGCGAGAAATCTGAAACTAGAATTTTCACAACCTATTCTAAAATCTAATGAAGAAGATAGCACAGCTCCTCCACCATATGCTAGGCCGTTGATCATTCCTATTATGGGTTTTGGGCTAGCGCTAATCTCGTAGCTAGCTTGTTGTCTTTCAGACGACCATTCGTCTAGCTGTTCCTGTGTGTACAATTGATCATTTTCTCGTTGTTCGTGGATGTCTCCGCCCGCTGTAAAAGCTTTTTGTCCGGAACCGGTAACGACTAAACATCCGACCTCGTCGTCCTGATTTAAAGTGCTCACAGCATCATGCAGTTCTGAACTAAGTTTTCTGTTCATAGCGTTTAGAACTTCGGGGCGATCTAATGTGATAATTCCAACCCCAGATTCTATTCTAGTAAGTATATGTTCGTAAGCCATTGTATTACCCTACCCTTTTTATGATGATTCTATGCGGTCTTCAGTAGCCAGTCAAATATTATTATGAAATTGAGAGACTGACTGTGAGTTGTGTATATTATTTGTATGCAGGGTATAATTTAGTAGGTAAGGATAGATATCGATGGACGATGTAATAATAGTAGGTGCAGGACCTGCAGGAGCTAACACTGCTTTAGGTTTAACCAAATTAGGTCGCTCTGTTACAGTGATCGATGAGAGAATCCACTTAGGAGATAAGGTCTGCACGGGAATAATTGGTTCGGAATGTGTAAGGAAGTATCCGCCTGGCCCTGGTATGACATTTGGGCAACCTACTTCTGCTAATGTCACTACTGCGAACGGTAAAACCTACCATTTCTCTACTGAGTACCCTCAAGCTAGTGTTATAGATAGAGTTCAATATGTAGCTCAATTCTCTAAAGAAGCAGAAGCCTTAGGCGCGAAGTATTTCTTGGGAGAAAGAGTGGTCTCTATTGAAGTTAAAGTGTCTTGCGTTGTGGTAAGTACCTCAAACCGTAAATTGAGAGGAAAGGCCTTGGTCATAGCCTCGGGTTTTGGAACCTCTTTATTGAGTCAAGTTGGACTTCAGAAAGGAAACGAATACATGGTGGGTTCCCAGGTTGAAGTTGAGGTGAATGACATGGATAGCGTACATGTATATCTAGATTCATTAAAAACGCCAGGTTTTTTTTCATGGATCACTCCTACTGTAAGCAATAAAGCTCTGGTGGGTGTGATAGCTGATAAAGCATCAAAATCTAAACTCAACACTTCACTCAAGTATTTAAAGAGTGTTGGTAGTATTAATCGGGTATGTGGCTCTAGTAGATCATGGGGGATCCCTCTCAAACCTATTGAACAGACTTATACCAACAGAGTTTTGGTGGTAGGAGATTCTGCCGGGCAAATCAAGCCTATCACTGGTGGAGGCATACTTTATTCTTTGGTGTGTGGGGACATAGCAGCGTCTGTGTTAGATTCATGCCTTGAAAAAGACGACTTGTCGGAAAATGCGTTGGCAGTGTATCAGGTTTTGTGGAAGAAAAAGATAGGGAAAGAAATCCAAAGTAGCTATAGCATACGAAAATTTGTTGAAAAAATTCCTAACAAAATCCAGTCTCAATTGGTAAAAGTAGCGAAAACTCACACAGTTATAGAAGGTCTAATAGCAAATAAAGGAATGTTTGATAAACACTCCCTTATTTTTTCTGGTATGTTTTCTAATCCTGCTATTTCCTGGGTGTTCAGGAAAAACTTTAGAAATTCGATAGAAAACAATGATGTTCAAGAGACGGTTAAAGGAATAAGCTTAGGAGAAGCTAACGAAGGGAATGAGCTAGTTCATCAATAATTACCTAAGCGCTGGTACTACAACGAATCCCTCTTCTTTTGTTCCGAGCGAGTCTGTTAACTCGGCATTGTACAGGCCCGCTGTGTAGGCGCTTAATGCAGCGTTGTAAGTGTTTTTATCCCATTTTGAGAAGTCTCCTTTTTTAGTTAGAAAAGGATAAATGCTCGTGCTATCAGTATTAGAAGACATAAGTTGTTTTGTAGGAGCAGGATATTCCTGAAATAAGATACTTTTGGTTGCATGAGGGTAAGTCTCTATGACATGGTAGCCCTCGGAATGTAATTCATTGGAAATGTTTATGCTTCTATAGATCAGATTCTTGGATATTGACCCCCGAGTTGTGTAAAAGCAGCTTATTGACATCGAAGCCATCTGTATTTCAGATATTCTTCCTTTATGTCCTTCTATTGTGTAGTTGCAGTTACAGTCTATCTCCAGGCAGCATAATCCCAACGGAAGAGAAGTCGGGGAACCGATCGCGATAATAGATGGCGATATTTGTTTAATGAGGTTATGAAATTCTTGATCAGTATTAAAGGTGTGTATGGTAGTGGCTTTTAAGTCTTCATTAATCAGGACTAGTGTGCTTTGGTATCTGTCGTTAGCTCTTATATGTAGTCCTGCGAACATTGATTAAGTCACCCCTTTTTCAGTATCTCCTTAAGCCTACATAGGATCATCATTGATGTTGTGTAAGGATCCGTGGCTCCCGTTTTCACTTCATCTAGAACCTGTTGGAATTCGGCCTTATTTAGGACGAACTCATTAATGTAGTTAAGGCTCAGATATTTTATAATCTCAGAAGTTTCATTGCTACGCTGTGTTTCTTTTTTTTCTATCAGATTACCTGTGCTTTTCATGTGCTCATGGTAATCAAGTATTTCTATTAACAGTTCCTCAACGCCTTCTCCGGTGGTAGCTTGTGTTTTTGAAATTCGGGGTGTTGGTGAAGGGCCTTTGTATTGTGAAACAATCGTAGAATTCAAATCTGCAATTAGTCTGTCTGATCCAGGTCTATCAGACTTGTTTACGACATATAAGTCAGCTATCTCCATTAATCCAGCTTTGATCATTTGGATGGAGTCTCCAGATTCCGGAGTAAGAACTACAGCTATAAGGTCCGCAACATTCATTATCTTTAGTTCAGTCTGGCCTACTCCAACCGTTTCGATAATGATGATATCGAACTTGGCAGCATCTAGAAGTCTGATCATGCTGCCTAGTATCATAGGTATGCCTCCCGTTTCTCCATGAGAAGAGAGGCTCCTTATATAGACGCCATCATCACTATATTGAGCACCCATTCTGATGCGGTCTCCCAAGATGGCTCCTCCGGAAAAAGGACTGGATGGATCTACAGCTAATACTGCAATGGTCTTTCCTTGACTACGGATTTGGTTTATTAGTTGGTTTACTAGAGTGCTCTTACCTGCTCCTGGGGATCCAGTGATTCCAAGTGTCAATGCATTTCCTGTAAGGTGATTGAGGTTTCTTAAAATGTTAAAAGCTTCTTCATCGAGGCGCTCAATCATTGAAATCATCCGAGAAATGGTACGGAAGTCTGATTGTAGTATTTTGTTCACTTCAATATTCATAAACAATAATGGAGTACTTATACATGTGCTAAATGTATACAGTAACTAGTTGCTGTGGCTTGCCTCAAGTAAATCATGTCGGTTCCCCCATTTTTTTAGGAATCGACCAAAATTCTTGACACTGAGTTCGTCTCGTTGATTTTCGTCCAACTCAGTCCACTGCCGGTGTTCATGCCGGACGATTGGAAGGCGCCCATCTGCAATGACTTCCATATTAAGGTCTTTGATTTGGAAACTATAATCGATATCCAAGTTTCTATAAAACCGGAAACATTCTCTCATAAGTCCTGTTTGCTGAATTATATTACGAGGAAAAATCATACAATAGCCTTGCATTGCGTCGGCCGGGCCGGATTCAACCTCTTCGTGGAAATGCTGCATGTCGTCTGATTTAAGACCGAACGGTCCTAACAAACCTAGGTTCGCATTGGAAGCAAATGAATTAGACACTATAGAACATATATCTCCTGTAAGTTCCGCTGATGCATCTAATATTATTATGTATTTGCCTGTACTGAGTTTGATTCCAATGTTCTTGGCTGCAGCGTCTCCAAGAACATGGTCGCAATGTATAACTGTTACATTGGCTCGTGAAGATGCTAATTCTTCCAGATAATCTCCCGTACCATCAGTGGATCCGTTGTCTATCGCGATTATTTCAAAGCTGGAATTATGAGCTTGCTTCTCAACTGCCATTAAGCATCTTTGAATATCATCCTTGTAGCCGTAAGCATTGAGAATAAAAGTGTACTCATAGGTATCTGGTGCTTCGATTCGAGAATCAATTTCTTTGCCTGATGAGACCGACGGCCATTTGTCGACTATTTTTTCTAGGTACATTTTGGGCCTAACAGTCGTATCTTCTTCATAATCTTGGAGAATATATCCTTTTGCTAAAAGGGCTTCTCTGATTTGATCCGACTCATAGTAAGAGGCGGTTGACCTTAGGTTTGCACGCTCCTCAGCCTGTGAAGAAATCCTTTGAGGAATTTGGAAGTCATCAAAAGGCTGATTCAGGCCTAAGCCTAAAATCCGATCAAATGAGAGTAACAAGTGAGCTTTCTCTCCGTTGGAAGAGTCGGACTTCATTATTTTCCAGAGGTATGCTAGTCCTCCTGGGAGGTCTAAGTCTTGCTCAACTATGCTGATGAAGGTTTCTTCTTTTTGCAGGGTTTCTGCGGTAGGGCTAAATCTTGAATAATCTTCTTGCCAATTCCATAGCCGTATTCTTAGGGAGTCTAATGCTTTTTGGCTTGCTCGTAATGAAGAGAAGGTAAAGTTCATTCGGTGCCTGTATCTTACAGTTAAGCATAAGTATCTAAAAGCCAGAGGACTAAATCCTCTTTCTATCAGGTCACTGATCATAAATACATTACCAGACGATTTTGCCATTTTTGCCCCGTCTGCTAACAGGTGTTGTCCGTGGATCCAATAGTTGACATGTTTTTCGTTGTAGACGGCCTCGCTTTGAGCAATCTCGTCTTCGTGATGGGGAAATACATTGTCTATTCCTCCTGTGTGTATATCGAATTTCTCATGTAAATATTTATCCGCCATGGCCGAACATTCTATATGCCATCCCGGAAATCCTGGTCCCCATGGACTGTCCCAGTACACATCTCTCCCAGGTTCTGCTTTCTTCCACAAAGTGAAGTCTCTGGGATCCCGTTTTAAGGGATCGGTTTCCATTCTGACCCCTTCGAGTAGATTCCCCCCAACGTTTCTGGATAATTTGCCATATTCGGGGAATTTGGCTACGTCGTAATATATATTCCCTTCCGCGATGTAAGCTCGGTCGTTCTCCAAAAGAACACCTACCATCTTTAGCATCTCGGGAATATGGTCGGTAGCCCAAGGATATGTAGTTGCGGGGAGGATGTTTAAAATGGACTCATCTTGATGAAATTGGGCTGCATAAAACTGGGCGATCTCTCCAATAGTTTTCCCTTCTGCTAGAGCGGCTAGGATCATCTTATCTCCTCCCGTTTCTAGCAGTTCCTGCCTCATGTGCCCTACGTCAGTAATATTTTTTATGTGCGTGATTTCTAGTCCCCGGTATTCGAGTAGTCTTCTAATAAAATCTGCCATCATGTAGGTGCGCATGTTACCTATATGAGCGTAGCGATATACAGTAGGACCACATGTATACATGCCGATTTGTCCGGGGCTAAGCGGGACAATTTCCTCTATGGTTTTAGATAATGTGTTAAGTATTTTGAGCACTACAAATCTCCCGGTGATTTATATTATACACACATAGCAACTGGTTATGGAGCCTCAACCTTGAGCTATAGGAGAGTTTTCTTCAGTCACTAGCACTCCGTTTTTAATGAAGCTATCAATTTGATTTGAGTCGTACCCTAGGCTAGTTAAGACTTCCACAGACTCTGAACCTAGAATGGGAGTAGGCCTACCAATACTCATGGGGGTTCGCGATAAAGTAGCGGTGCTTCCTAGATGGTCTACGGACCCTCTTCCTGGGTGAGATCGATTAACAATAAGTCCTAAGTCTCTAATCCATTCGGTGGTTTTTAACTCGCCAAGACTAATATTGGGTACCACCATGATCTCATCACTACTTATCAATTCTATCCAATTGGCAGTGGTTTTTGATTGGAATATCTTTTCTAGGTCGTTTTGAATCTCATCTAAGGAGGGCTCTGTGATCTTTTCAGCGGCAGAAAGCGCACTGAAGTCCTTTAGGGTTGCTAAGGTTTTTACGAATGTAGATTTCGTCTCAGCTCTGACATACATCCATCCATCTTGAGTTGGATACAATCTTGAATGAGCACCTTCTCCTCTTAAGCCTAATCCTTCTAATTCATTCCGAACCATTCCGTCGTATTCCAACATGAAAGGAGACTGCAGTAGACCTGCAGTGAGGCACAACCCTGTGTCGACGATCTGGCCAAAGCCTGTTTTATTTCGCTCATGTAGTGCCAATGCTACGGCATAAGCCCCCATCATACCTGTCCCATAGTCGTTAGCTGGGTATGGCAACAGAGCAGGCCTTTCTCCTCGTCCTCCTCTTCTTATTTGGATACCACTTGTTGCTTGCGCAATTTGCTCCCAACCTGGCCTGTCCGCCCAAGGTCCATCAAAGCCGTAGGCATTTAGTGAAGCGTATATCAACCTAGGATTTATTTTTTTCAAGTCTTCGTAGCCCAATCCTTGTCTAGTCAAGCTGTCTTTACGGTAATTCTGAACCAAAACGTCAGCATCTTTCACCATCTCTTTGAAAATGGACATTCCTTCTTCTGATTTGAGATTTAAGAGTACGCTTTTCTTACCTCGATTAACGTCGATATTGCCTGTGGGATCATAAGGCCTGCTTGGGTCATCTACTTTAATAACATCAGCTCCATATTCCGCCAATGTGCGCCCGCAAGTTGGCCCCGCTAATACGATACATAAATCTAGTACTTTGACCCCTTTTAAGATTTCCATAGTACTTTTTCCTGTCGTGGTAGAACTTTGTGACTTTATTGGTGATTGGCTAAGTATTTCTGAATCTTGGTTAAGGGTCGGCGCAGGGCTTGATATTTTACCCGGTGTTCCTCTTAGTTTGACTTGGATTCCTGGTTGTTTCATGTTTCCTAAGGCAGGGTCGTTGATCGGTACTATCATTTCACCTTGTATCGGATGAGGGTGTACCAGCCATTCATCTATAGTTTTGCAGATTGTACAAGCCCCTCCTGCTGCTGCGATAGAATCTTCCCAATCTTGTGAACTTCTTGATTGGAAGAGATTAGTGAATCGTTCTAGCCACATATCGTAGGTTTGTTTGTCTATCACTTTACCAAACGCATCAATAGCGTCCTGTTCCCATTCGGGGTGATTGGCTGCTTCCATCAATTGCCCAACGAATCTTTTGTAGTTTCCATGGTTCATTACCCATCTGCCATCTGAGCATTGATATTGGTTCACCATCGGAAGGGTATATTCATCTCGCATGTGCACAGGAGGGTTATCGTAAAAATTTACCAAATTTCTGCCGATCGCTGTAAACATAGCGCTGTGTAATGGAACTTCTATGTGCTGTCCCAGCCCGGAGGAGTCTCGTTCTACTACTGCCATCGTGACTGCTACGGCTGCTACTATGGCCGCGAATGTGCTGGGTAATGGTAATGGAGTGTATAGAGGTCCATCATCTCCACCCACATGGTTATAAACTCCAGTCAGAGCTGAGATAGTCTGGTCCCATCCTTTCGCGTCTCGATAAGGGCTTCCTTCCCCAAATCCAGGTAGAGAACAATAAATAATTTTATTATTATTCAACAAAATATCTTCATATCCGACCCCTAAACGAGCGGCGACACCTGGTCTGAAGTTCTCTATGATGATGTCTGCGTCAGCACACAAATTTTGAGCTTGGATCACGCCTTCTGGGGTTTTGAGATCTATCACTACGGATTGCTTACCTCTGTTCCATGTAGCAAACGCGTCAGATGCTCTTCCTGGGTCACCTCCAGGACGTTCCACTTTAATGACAGAGGCTCCCTGGTCCGATAGAAGCATTCCTAATAGGGGGCCTGGGATATACTGCCCGAATTCAACAATCTTAATGTCTTTTAGAGCTCCTTGTTTGTCTAGTTCTCTCATTTGTCTCTCCTGATTATGATGTTTTCTCCAGACTTAACTCTTTTTAGAACCTCTGGATCTGATTCAAGTTTCCCTATGACCGTGACCGCACTAGCTGGTTTGATATTTCCATCTACAGATGCAGGGGTTTCACCAAAAAATATACAGAACGCATTTCCAGGCGGCCAATAAGCAATGTCTCCGATGTCTACTGTTTCTTGTGGAAGTTCATTATCCAAGTATAAATCCACAGGAAAATAAATTTCTTCTCCCCATAGATTAATGGGAGAATTTATCGGCAGTATATCTACAAAAGACTTAGCAGTTTCTGTTTGGTTAAGTAGTGCATTAATTGTAAATGCTTGATTTTTAAATTCAATGGTCAGATCCATTAGATCCTCTTAGATTCTTCTAGTAACATCGGGAGTCTTTCTACGCAAGCGTCATCGATAGGCACTGATGTAGTCCCTTTAGTGATTAGGTCAGCTATTGCTTCGCCGATAGCACTTGAAAGCATTACCCCTTTCTCACCACCTCCTGTAGCAAGATAACAATTGGAGATATTGGGAACCTGACCGAGTATTGGCAACCAATCTTCTGTTACAGGTCGGAAACAAACGGTTTGTAGCACTAGTTCTGAATTTACCAACGAAGGAATCACTTTCATGATTTTGTTCATTATGGTATTTCTTGCGTGATCCGTAGGTGATTTTGAAGAGAATGGTTCGTCCATTTCCTCCATTTTCGTTGCGCCGCACCAGATCAGTCCATCAGGCTTAGGGTGGATTGATGCTTCTGGCAAAGAAGGTGCCTCCAGATCCGGATAATCTTGTATTTCAGGATAGTTTAAGCGAATAATTTGGCCTTTTAATGGTGTTACAGGAATATTCATGCCTATCCATTCTGAAGCGTTTATTGACCAAGGCCCCATTGCAAGTACTACCGAGTCGCAGTGAATTATTCCACCACGAGTTTGGACTCCAGTGACCTTATCTCCTTCTCTTATAAGGCCTATTGCCTCATCACTTCGGAAAATTGCTCCGCTTTTTTCCGCAGCGTTGGCAAATGCAAGAGTTAATTTGTAACTGTCACATGCTGCATTTCCTGTTGCAAGCACAGCATTTTGTATTTTGTCAGAAACTAAAGGAAATTGAGAAAGCACATCCGCTGTTTGCATCATTGTTGCCTTAAAATTAGGATGATTACAGGCATTGAATGTTTCATAAGTGTCTGCCAAAGCTAATGAATCTTGTTCGTTGAATGAAACCCTTAATAGATCGATGATTCGGCCATCAAAATCAATTCCCGTCTCTTGAGCAAGTTCGGGCCATATCGACAAGTGTTTTTCATAAGAATACATAGCCATTGGGCCTAGAAGTCCAGGAATTCCATGCCCTACTAAGGGATTTAGTCCTCCCGCAGAGTAACCCGAGGCTCCAGATGCGATACCTTCGTTCTCTAAAATTAGGCTAGGGATTCCGGACTTTCCTAAGAAATAAGCAGTAGAGCATCCCGCAATACCTCCGCCTATAATGACTGTGTTAACATAATCGCTCATTTTTTCTCCTTGTATTTTGGGTTAAGATATCTTAAGGTAAAGTTTCTAGGAGTTTTACATGCCAATATACCAGTATTTATGTGAAGAGTGTAGGGTCGAATCGGAGTACATCAGATCTGTTTCGAAGGCAGATGATGAAGCCGTGTGTAAATTGTGTGGAGCCACCACTACTAGAGTGCTGACCATGTTTTCGTTTAAATCAGATACTTTTACAGCACCTAAACTTCGTTCCACTAATTCTCAGCCCATGAGAGACAATCCTAAGAAATAGCTATGTAGAGGACGCCTTCTCTTTGCATTCTATGCAAACACAAATTGACCTCAAAAAATTATAGGTGTATATGCCAGTGTGATGAGTATCTGACCACAAGAACTGGGCTCCATAATTTCCTACGGTAAAGTAGTCTATTGCAACTACATCCTCCTCTACACTATCAGGATCTAATAACTCTTTCCCTGTCATTTCATCAACGCATTGGGCACATCTGCATCTAAGCCTTACGTATCTGTGAGGAAGAGGGCTTCTGTGCCCGTCTTCCCAAAATACTTGGATGTATTCTTGTTCGATCCGTATTTCCTTAGCTATGTAAGAAGTCATTGTGTCGGTCGATGCTCCATGTTAAGAATTAGACTGTACTTCTGCTAATCTAGCAGGTCTAGGCATTTCGTCTGGATCGGTGGGTATTTCGATGATGGAAGGTTTGCCAACACGAAGAGCGTCTTGGAAAACATCAGCGATGTCTTCGATTTTGTCTACATAATATCCTTTGCCTCCAAAGAGCTCAGCATATTTGTCATATCTGGGATTGATTGTGTCAGCCCCTACATAACGCTCGTTGAACGCATACTTTTGATAGGCCTTTTCTGATCCCCAGCAGTCATTGTTCATTACTACGGAAATCAAGTTTAGGTTATACCTTACAGCTGTTTCAAATTCTTGGGCATTGAAAAGGAATCCTCCGTCTCCGTTAAAATTGACCACGTGACGGTCAGGAGCCCCGAAGGCAGCTCCTATAGCGGTTGGAAAACTAAACCCAAGACCTCCAAGATCTAGCGGACTTATTAATGTTCTAGGTTCGTTGAATACCAATCGATCTTGTCCGAAATTGGGAGCTAGTCCCGCATCCAGGGCTATAATAGCATCTCTTGGCATAACTTTTCTAAGTTCAGCATATACTCTTTGGGGTTTCATTGGGTAGCTATCGATAGAGAGTTCGGTATCCAGGCGGGTGTTTCTGGCAACATGTTGGGAGAGTACGGTTGTCTTCCAGTCTAAATTCAATTCTCCTGAACCTTGTAGTCCCTCTAAGATGTCTTCTAATACTGATTTTACGTCTCCTTCAATTCCGACAGTGATAGGGTAGTTTCTGCCAAGTTCCTTAGGATCAATTTCAATTTGAATTATTTTCGCTCCTTCTGGTATGAATCTGTTGTCATAGAAGGTTGTGGATTGTCCTAGTCTGGTACCTGCAGCGATTATCAAGTCTGACTGCTGGATCGCTGATATGGCTTCATCAGCCCCGAGTCGACCTAAGTGTCCTAGAAACTGGGGATGGTCATTAGGAACAGCGTCGGCTCTGCCATACGAAGTTACTATTGCTGCCCCGGTTAACTCTGCTAGTTGCATTACCTGATCTGCTGCTAAACTCCAGTTAACTCCTCCTCCGGCTACAATGACAGGTTGCTTTGATTGTTGTATTTGCTTAACTGCGTTGGAAACGAGTTCTCTATCTCCTCTGGTTCGGTTTGAATTAGGCCGATATTGGTCTACTGAAAGATCATCGATATCTAAACTTGTTCCTGCAATAACATCTCTAGGAATGTCCACTAACACAGGTCCCATTTTACCTGAGGTAGCTATTCTAAATGCCTGCCTGATGGCATCTGGGATTCTTTCAACTTTGTTGACAGAATAGGCCGCTTTTGTGATAGGTTTGAATAGACTCACTTGATCAAATTCTTGTGTCGAATCTCGGTTCTGATGATCTCTGGATGCAGATGGCGCTATGTATACCACAGGAGAGTGTGCTACAAATGCTGAACCTACTCCATAACTCAGGTTGAGAACTCCTGGACCATTTGTTGCTATGCAGACTGCGGGTTTCCCTGTAACTCTAGCGTACCCGTCCGCCATTAATGCTGCTCCTTGTTCGTGCCTTGTGCCAACGAATTCAATTGTTTGTTTGTCGTACAAAGAGTCTAAGATATCCAGGAAAGATGATCCCACAATCCCGAAAAGGTGGGTGACTTGTTCCTGCTGTAAGATGTCTACTATTGCTTCGCCTGATCCAATGTTTCGTGCCATGATTACTCCTGATATCTAGTTAGAATTCACTTTTTTCACAGGGGTCAAAAATAACACCACTGCTGGAGCAAGCCAAAGGATGGAGGCGAAGCCGAATACTCCGCTCAAACCCCAGGTTTGACTTACCCAAATTGCGATTAATGGAGAGAAGGATCCAAGCAGTTGATTTATGCCCAAAACAAGCCCCATTGTTGTCCCTTCGATGCCAGTATCTACTTGATCTAAAACCAACGCTTGTAAAAGTTGCCCCAGAGTATATGAAAACAATCCAATCACTCCAAGTATAAGCAGCAGGAATACTATGCTGGTCATATACATAATCAGGAATGATAGTATGCCTACTATCAACATGCTAGGTACCAATATGGGTTTTCTCCCTATCTTGTCAGATAAGAACCCTAATACCGGGGCCATGAAGAATCCTAAACTAGTTACAATACCTAGCCCTATCCCTTGGGATAATGCATTTGCTCCAAAGCCTCCTTCAGATGCATCTGCTGTCAGATAATAAGGTACCCATGCTTCTAAAGCATTGAATCCGGTTTGTCGTAGAAATACGATTGCTATTAAAGCTAATATTACTGGATTGCTAAGAAGTCCTTTGGCGTTGCTAAGGTGGTATCCTAATCCATTAGTTTCGGCACTTGATTTGACTACGCTTTTCAGGTTTTTTAACGCTAACCATACGAGAATGGCAGTGATAAGCGTAGGGATAATATAGACTATAGATATTGCTCTCCATAATTCCATTCCAAGCCACAACCCTAACGCAATGGGAATAGCTCCAGTAACAATTGGGCCCACTAATGCGCCGACTTGGGCTCCTACGCCGTGGACAGTAAGCCCAAATCCTCTGTTAGAAGAGTACTGCTGAGAAATAGCTGCTATAGCCGGTATATGCCATACCTGACCAGGAATTGGTAATAGTATTGCAATTATTATTAGGAAGCCGGCAACTGGAGTAATGGCCAATAATATAAATAGTATTGCTCCCAGTATCATACAGCCCGTTAGGATCACGCCCCATCTATTACCGGGTCCGTCCACAATGAATCCAGCTAAACATGTGATAACACCACCAGATATATATCTTATGAATTGAAGGATTGAATAGAATGCTAATCCTCCGCCTAAGGAAGCTACCACAGTGGGAAGTAATACAAGGAGGGCGTTGACCAGCCAGTGTTGCAGGAAATGTCCTACAGTAAGGGATACCAGTGTAAAGTTGCTACCGCCTGGTTTTGACTGAGTTTCAGTTGACATAATGCTCCTTGGATTAATTTTGAAGCTTAAGTAGCAATGATATGAGCAATTAATGTAGATTTCAATAGTCTATCTTTAATGAATTGGACCACATAGAAGTTTTTGTAGTAGACTTGCTGAAGTTTGATGCAAATTGTGGAAGGATGGTATCACTACTATGGAAAACAACTTAAATTTAAACCCAATAAATCTGTACGAATATGAGAAACGTGCAGAATTGATTTTGCCTCATGATAACTGGGATTTCATAGCCGCTGGTGCTATGGACGAACTAACCACTCAGAAAAACAGAAGCGCCTTGGACGCGTTGGGCTTGAGACCTAGATTCTTGAGAGACATTACGGAACGTTCAATAAGCACATCTGTGTTAGGGACTCCGATTAGTTTACCCGTAATGATTTGCCCAACAGGTGGTCACGGTATAGCCCACCCTAATGCTGAATGCGAAACAGCAAGAGGTGCAGGCATGTCTGACACATTAATGATGTGTTCTACTAGCAGCAACAATAGTCTGGAAGAGATTGCGGCTGCGGCTACAGGTCCTTTGTGGTTTCAGCTCTATCATAGAGGATATGATCTGACAGAAATGCTGGTTAAACGTGCAGAAGAGGCGGGATATAAAGCTATAGCACTGACTGTGGATGTGCCCTCTCCTAGTCCTAAAGAACGAGACCTAAAGAACCATTATTCTAGGGAACTCGAACTGGGAAACTTCAGGGGACTGGATAAAGATAGAGAAGAAATTAGTGGTACTGATGAGACACCCGGTTGGCAGGTGTCGCGTGTCGCTCCACTCACTTGGAAAGAACTAGATTGGCTGAGAGGTTTGACATCATTACCATTGGTGTTAAAGGGATTGAGAACTGGAGAAGATGCGAAAATGGCTGTTGAGTGTGGAGTTGATGGTATTTTGGTTTCTAATCATGGAGGCCGTCAGATGGATGCGACCATGAGTGCCATTGAAACTCTGCCAGAAATTGTTAGTGCCGTGAATGGTAAAGCAGAAGTCTATTTGGATTCAGGTATACGACGAGGGACCGATGTTCTTAAAGCATTAGCCTTAGGCGCAACTGCGGTTGGTATTGGTCGGCCATTATACTGGGGATTAGCGGTGAAAGGAGCCGAAGGAGTTCATGGCGTTCTTGAATGTTTACGAGAAGAAGTCGATAGAGCCATGTCTTACACGGGCCAATCTGATGTTAAAGAACTTGATGAAGGTCTGGTTAATGTTCCTTATGGTTGGGGCTTAGGGACAACCGCCCCTTAATCAATTATTATCTGGGTTCTATGACAGATACATCATATAAACCTCGTAGTTAAACTATCTCTTGTCTAACCATTGAAGGCCAGATACTGGTTATTACAATTATGCCGTTAAGCTTGATAGGAATAATTTAAGATGTTTGTTAAAAATGTCTGGTTGTTCAAAATGGCTTGCATGAGCTGATTCAGGGATTACATGATAAGTCGGATTGGTGAACAGCTTTGAAACTTCCTCAATGACGTTTGGAGGGAATATGAGATCTGATTCACCTACTAGAAACATAATGGGTATAGCAAAATTGTCTAGGGTGTCCTTTCCAGGGCCTGACGTATCTCTGAAAATACTTGACACAGCAGAACGCTCCCGCTTTGGATTGAGAAGGCCTATTTCTTCATAAAGAAGGGTTAAAGCAGGCTCATTGGCTATGAAAGAATCCGTAAGAGCTCTTCTGGTGGGATGATCTGGGGGTGAGACATTTTTAAGAAGGTCTACTACAATCTGTTCGCCAACTCCTCCAGTAGTGTCAGCAAGGACTAAAGCTGACACCATTTCAGGGTATGTCAGGGAGAAATTCAATCCGGTTATCCCTCCCATTGATTGACATACTATGGCTGTTTTGTCAATCTCAAGGAAGTCTAGTAACGCTTTCAAATCACTTGCGAATTGACTTGTTTTTATATTGTTTGCGTCATCTACGCTTGATCCCCATCCTCTGTGATCAAAGGATATGCAAGTGTAATCTTTTTCGAATTCAGGGATTTGTTGCCACCACATCAGGCGGTTCCCAGATGCGCCGTGGGCGAATGTGAGTGCTGGCCCACTTCCCCTTACTTCGTAGTACATGTTGAAATCATCAATTTCCAGGTATGGCATGATATCCTCCTTCTCGCATTGGGCTAGGTGTTTGTACTATGGTTTCTGTATCCATTAGTACATTTTCATATTTATTAAAGACAAATGTTCGATGAATATATTTGTGTTTTGGGTGAGTGGCTATTTGTCTTGTAGTGTTACCTATGAGATGTGGTACGAGAGACTCGGATTGAGAATAGTAAAAGGTAGTGGATTGAGTTCCTCCAACCTGGAAATCTAGCTGATATGTTGAGTCCATAGTGGAGTAGCAGTAAATCCTTAGTAGATTGGGGATTATGTCATGGGGTTTAGGGGCTCCGAAGAATGACTGTGCGTACGCTAATTCTTTTTTAATGTCTACCCATTCGTCATATCTGCTTAAATCGAGTTCTGAGGTGTTGATGATAGGTTGCTCTTTTTGCTCATCGGTCGAGAACCTATAGGTTTGGTAACAAATTTCTGTGCCAATGTCATCTATTGTTGTTGTTGCTATTTCATATGAAATCGAGGAGTTTGTAGTTGATACATCCCGAAGCCACGCCCCAGTTTGTAAACGCCGGCCTGGGATCGGCTTACTCATGAAAACGGTTTGGGTTCCAGAAAGATTTGGAAGAATAATACGTAGTTTTTCTTCCCCTATTATTCTGGCTTCATTAATCATTAATGGTGGCATGGAGACATCGAATGATAAATTGCTGAGCTCATACATGTCTGTTGGGTATTCTAATGTTCCCAAGTGGAGTCCATGGGAACTCACCGTAAACGGATCTATATCTGTATCAATCTCTTTTAGCCATCTTCGTATATTGTCTGTTTTAGTCATTTTGTGAATGGTCAAGCGCTTGCAGAGATTTCATAAGTTCAAGTGCCTCTTTATATTTAGGATCGCAAGTTAAGGCCAAATTCGTACTCTGTTGCGCTTTTGTGTGGTTCCCTTGCGCAATATATGCTTTCGCTTGGGCAATGTATGACCTTGGGAGGTCAGGGTTTAGTGTGATTGCATCACCAAAAGCTTTGTGGGCCTTTGGGAAATCACCTAGGTCTTGTAACGCAGTGCCTAGATTTATTAAAAGGTCAGGGAAAGGATTAACAAATTTAATTGCAAGGAGGAAATCTTTCAGGGCCTCTTCATGCAACAGTAAGTTTTGCTTCGCGATTCCTCTGTTATAGTACGCATTACCAAAAGATACTACTGCCTTGATCGCTTCATCATAATCTGTTATGGCTTCTTCATATTTTCCTAGATCTGATAATGCGTTACCACGGGCATATCTATAGTCAGGTTCGTTGGGCCTAAGTTCTAGGGCTTTTGTGTAATATCCAAGAGCTGTCTCTTGATCTTTCAATTCTTTGTATGCGACTCCGATGTTGTAGTAGCAATTCGGCAAACTATCATCTAGCCTCAATGCCGATTCGAAGTCTTCTATAGCTTGCTGGTAATGATTTAATGATGCGTGAGCTACACCTCTGCTGTAGAAGAAATCTGGGTCATGTGGGTTAAGGTCTATGGCGGTGTCATATTGGATGATCGCATCTGCGAATTTGGTTTGCTGCCTTAGGATTACTCCCTTTGCATAATATCCAATGGTGTAATCTGGGTCGATTTGCAAACATTGGTCGTAATGAATTAAGGCTTGTTCAAAGTTATTTGTTTGTTTGTAAGTTAGGCCTATACCATAATTGGCTTCGACAGATTGCGGATTTGCGGACAAGGCTGAGTGGAAACTGTCTAAGGCCTGACTGATTAAGCCCAAGCCTAGAAAATGGTGGCCACGTTGTATGAATTCTGTTTCACTAGTTTCCATCTATATGTCCGTATAGATTATTTTGGGATTTGGTGATAGTGGTGGGTAGTGAGGGACTCGAACCCCCGGCCTCCTGTGTGTAAAACAGGCGCTCTAACCAGCTGAGCTAACCACCCGTGCGCCAGATTATAGCATAGATGTTGGCTTTCATTAAGTAGATATTGTTTCTGTTGTTGGATTCATTTAAGAATAAAAAAGGTGGCAAAGACCACTAATACGATGTTAATAAAGATTGTGAAAAATTTGTCAGGAACTTTACGTACTACTTTGGTGCCGAAATATGAAGCGATTATACCCATAATGCCAATCCCTGTACCCAGTAATATGGTCTCCTTGTGAATGAATCCGCTTAGAGCGAATACGGCCAGCTTGGGAATTTGCAAGGATCCCATTGCGAACGCGAAGGTTCCGATGAATGCCATTCTTTGGAGCCCGTAATTTAGAAAAAAAACAGAAGTGAAAGGGCCCGGTACTCCTGCTACACCCGCTATAAAGGCAGTAACACCCCCTAGAGGAATGAATCCCCAAAGTTTCATTTTGAAGTGCCGTGCAGCAGGTAACTGTTTGCTGATCACGATTACTAAAATGAATATACCCAATATTCGTTCTATAGTTGAGGGCTCTAATGAAATAAATAATCTTGTTCCTAGGATTGTTAGTGGGATAGCCCCTACCAGAAAGTAAAGGTTTACTTTCCAATCAATATAAGCTCGATTGAGCCACGATCTGGAAGCTGTCGCAAAGATACTACAGAAACACAATGTAGGTAGAGCTGCGTGAGGACCAAGGAAAATAGTTAATGTTGGCATAAGCATTACGCCTCCACCAAATCCAGCTACACCGGCGAATGAATATCCTAATAGTCCAGCTAATAATATAATTGAAACGTCTAATATATCCATACTAGTAAATTATGAAATATCCTGCGAAAAATAATAGCACTAAATTGATGAAAACGGTGAATATCTTATCTGAAACCTTATGGAGTATTCGGTTACCTATATACGATGCTATAACACTAATTAATCCTATAGCAGTACCTAGGTACACAATGTCCATAGTGATGTATTGGTTGATTGCTAGAACTCCTAGTTTTGGGAGATTTAGTAAAGCGGTTGCAAATGCGAACGTACCGATAAGAGAATGTTTGGTTAATCCATAATTAACAAAAAATGTAGCGGCAAAAGGTCCAGGTATACCAATGAGGCCGGAAATGAATGCCGTCGTACCTCCCAACGGAATGAACGCCCATAATTGCATTTTGAAAGTTTTGATTCCTGGAAAATATTTACTTAGGACAATTATGAAGATGAATCCTCCAAGGAATTTTCGAATAATATCTGGATCTAGGGAAATAAACAGACTGGTACCGATTATGACCATTGGAATGGAGCCAATCATAAAGTATATATTCACTTGCCAGTTAATGTATCTTCTATTGATGAAAGCCCGCGAAATACTTGAATATAACGCATACAGGCACAAAACTGGAAGTGCTGCCTCAGGTCCCAAAAATAAAGTCAGTATAGGCATGATAATGATGCCTCCACCAAAGCCCGCGATTCCTGCGAAAGTAGAACCCAATATAGCTACAGCTAAAATTAAAAAGATATTCAACAAGTCCATATTACTTAACTAAAAAAAACACTGCGAATGCGACAAGAATTAAGTTTATGAAAATGTTGAAATACTTATCGGGTAATTTCCCAAGTAACCTGGAACCCAAGTAAGCTGCAGGAACACTTATGATTCCTAGACCAATACTCAAGTAAATAATTTGAAGATTAAGAAATCCATCCCACGCAAATACTGCTAACTGCGGGATTCTCAGTATAGCCATAGCTATAGCAAAAGTACCAATATAAGCCATTTTCTGAAGGCCGTAATTTAGAAAGAACATAGCGGAGAATGGACCTGGCACTCCGACAAGTCCCGCTATGAAAGCCGTTACGCTACCCACTGGGATAAAACTCCATAAAGGGGTCTTGAAATTGTTAGCGAAAGGTAACTTTTTACTGCATATCAGGAGGAGCATAAAAGCACCTAAAATTTTCTCAATTGTTGCTTGATCCAGCGCCACGAAAATTTTGGTTCCTATTATAATAAGAGGGATCGCTCCAATCAGAAAGAAAAAGTTAACCTTCCAGTCAATGTGAGTGCGATTCATCCATGCTCTTGCTGCTGTCGCAAAGATACTGCCAAAACAGATTATTGGCAAAGCTGCATGAGGCCCTATCAGGATTGTTAAAGTTGGCATCAGAACAATACCTCCGCCAAACCCGGCAACTCCAGCGAATGAGTATCCTAGCAGCCCAACTATCAAAATGATGATGATGTCGAGTAAATCCATGTTTGAGAATTTATGAAGCTACAGCTACTAAATTCCTATTAACGAGCTCCCAGTCTATTTCGTATCCTAGTCCAGGCTCAGTTGGTGCCAGGACCATACCTGCACTGTTTACTTCGACATCTTCTATTAAACCGTATTTGTTGGCTCCTGTTGAAGGGAATACTTCATAGAAATCTGTGTTGGGAGTAGCCATGATAACGTGTAGATTAGCCACGTTGTTCAGTGAGTTACCACCATGATGTAATTCACATTTCATTCGGAACCCGTCTGCCAAATGCGTCAGTTTAATCAAAGGAGTTATTCCTCCTGTTACAGCGACGTCCCCTCTCAATATGTCTGTGGCGTTGTTCGTGATCCATGGAGGAACTCCGTAAAATCTACCAGGAGTATATTCAGTTGACATGATGGGTATATCGAGTTTTTGGTTCAACTTGACATAATTGTAAAGATCCTCTTCTACTAAAGGGTCTTCGTACCAATAATAATCGAGTTCCTCAATAGCCCTTCCGACTCTAACTGCATCTTCGTAATAATATGACCACATGCAGTCAAGCATTAATATCATGTCTGGACCCACTGCTTCGCGTACTTTTTTTGAGATTTCTATATCAATGGTGGGGTCGCCTTGAGGATGGATCTTGTATGCAGACCATCCCATTTGTTGAAATTTTAAGGCTTCTTGTATGTATGTATCTATATCCGGATACGTAGGGGAACTAGCGTATGCTGGTATCTGATGGCGAGCGGTGCCTAGAAGACGGTGGATTGGCAAGTTTGCTCGCTTTCCTGCTATGTCCCATAGCGCTATGTCCACTGCTCCTATTACGTCAGTCCGGATATTTCTATTTTGCCTCCACATTTGCCCCCAAATTCGGTGTATGTCTAGTGGATCAGTTCCTAGCAACATAGGTTTGACAAATTCAATTAAAGTGCCGGCCATAGTGTCCCCTCCTAGGCGGGACGAACCTAAAAATCCATAACCATCAAATCCTTCATCAGTTTTGATTGTAACTATTCCAAGTTGTTTTTCTCCTCCGAAAGAACTTGTGCCGGAACCCCAGCGTGGTGTTTCCCATTTCGTTAAAGTTACGGTTACATCTATAATTTTCATAATTACTCCTATATCAGATAGACAATACAGCTATTCCTACTGTGATGGCAGCGATAGAACTTGATTTCACTGCTAACGTTTTAGCGTCTAATTTTTCGTCTAGCAACCTCACAAAGGGCAAACTGAATAAAGTTACGAACGCGAAGACAAATACTGGGCGTGAAGCTGTAACTGTGGAAATAATAGTAATTGCCCCCATGTTTGTAGCTAGCACCTGTAGTATAACAGCCACCGGTGCTAAGATAAATTCTGAAAGTAATAATAGCGTCCAGGCTAACTTGTTGTTTAATGATTGGAACAGTTCTATAGGGGTTTTAGGTTTGCAGAAAGCAAATAATACGAATGCCATTCCTAAATTTCTAAAGACGTATACACTCTCTACGGATTCCGACTCAAGAGCCCATTTACCTGTAATGTGGGCTAAAGCCATGAAGAAACTGGCTAGAACTAGAATCGGCAAGGCTTTGTTAACTTTGAATATTGTTGTGATAGATAGATCATTTATTGATATAACGTAAGCCCCTATGACGACAATGCCCATCGCTATGAATTGGATTGTAGTGAGGCTCTCTCCTAGGAAGGGGATAGCTATGATGGTCACAAATACAGGGAAAGTGTGAACTATGGCACTGACTCTAGACGCTTCTTCAATTTTGTAACCGTAAAATTGAATTCCTAACGTAGCCCCCCAACAACATCCGGATACGATTGCTATAAAACGGTGTTGATTTAATGAAAAGCCTATATCCATTAAAAAAAAGGTACCTATAGCGAATATAGTAAGAGAGATTCCTACTGCACAGCAGAAACAGTTGAAATTCGGAACTGTTTTTGAAATCAATCTTTTGTCTATAGCAGAAACAAGCCCAAATACGGTTGCGCTTAATGTTGCAAATAAAATGTCCATACGTGGGAGGTCATTCTAATTCATATAAGGTCTTTTCGATAGAGTATTTTTTCAATATGATATAGCGAGATAAAAATATAAGAGGGATGTTATGGACTCAGATAAGATCTTATTGGATTGGGATGCATTGCAAGTTGGAGAAACATTCGAAAAGTATGAATATGTTCTTACTCAGGATATGGTAGATGGTTTCAGAGAAGGGGTTATGGATGCTGAAGCCAGTTTCCCAACCATTTCTCATAAAGTTGATGTCAAACAGTACAATAAAAAATACACGGATAATGGCTCTGTTAACGCAAGATGTGCATTCCATTGCTACAATGCACCTGTCCCAGGTAGGAAAATTATTGTTACCGCTTGGATAGCAGACAAATATTTGAGGCGCGGTAAGAATTATATTGTCACAGAAGCTGTTTCAGTAGATGAAACCGGGATGTTAATTGATAGAGTAATTACTCATGAATTAAAACAGCCATCGGAGGTGGGTAAAAAATGGGAAGGGAAATAAGAACTTTTAACATTGGAGAAGAAATTCCTACACTTACCAAGAATATGACCCAAGACGCTATTAATCGTTTTGAAGGTAGTTCTGGCGAAAGTGGTCCTTCTCAGTTTACTGATGAAGAAACTGCAAAGGGAGTGCTAGGTACAAGCGGTACCGTGGCTTCAGGCCGAATGTCGTTGACATTCGCGATTGAGATGCTTAGGAGATACTTTGGTCCTGATGTCTATAATCACAGAGGGACTGTTGACTTACGTTTTTTGAGGCCTGTTCGCCCAGGAGACTCAATCACGTTTAGTGGGGTGATCGCTTCTGTTAACAGAGAAGCTAATGGGTCCAGAGTCCAAATAGATATCACGGCAACCAATCAAAAAGGAGATACCACTGCTGTAGGACAAGGAGCTGCAGTTGTACCTAATGCGTATTTGCCAGAAGAATAGCTTTTTCTTTCTTTATAAGAATTATTGAGCCAATCATTGATACTATGTTGGCAAACACACCTAATGCGAATGCCCATTGTAGGGTCCCAGTATAGTCTGCAGACAATCCGGATATCAAAGGGGAAAATGAACTTCCTAAAGATGCTCCAGTGGCCATTAAACCGAATGCCGCAGGTGCAAATCTTACCGGTACGAAATCTCCAGCGGATGCGGCGCAGATGACATAACTAGATCTTAAGGTTAGCCCCATCATCGTATATGCTAGTACAAAAGAAGGGACGGAAGGGAATAGCCATAGTAATATGAATGCCGTGAGCTGAACTATAAAACTTAATAAAAACGCTTTTCCTCTTCCCAGATAATCAGAAATACTTCCCCATAGAACTCCGCTGCCTATGCTAATTACACCGGACATAATTGCTAAATTGCTGATTAAAACAATGCTGATGTTAAACTCATTTGCCAGATACAGACCACTAAATGCTGCGAATATCGTTGTCGCCCATCCTGACCAGAAAGCTAAATATGATAAAAGCCATACAGAGCCATTTTTAAATACTTCTAATGGCCAAGTTTTGTTGTTAGGAATGTTTGACTTTTGTGAGGATTTGGTAGGGTCATATAAGATAACGTATGAAGCTATTGCGACAAGTACTGAGATGAATCCAAATGAAAACCACATTGTGCGCCAAGCTTCATTGCCAACTGCTGCAATTAAGAAGGGTAATATGATACCTGGCACTGTAAAAGCTAATCCCGTACCTGAGGAAGCTATTCCTGCTGCGAGGCCCCTGTCATTTGCATTAAACCAAGATGATAGCAGTCCCATCACTGGCGAAATTGATCCACCGGTTCCTATGCCCATTGCAATCATTGCTAAGGCTGTCACGGCATAATTGGGGGTAAAAGCTATCAATATCATTGATAGAGCTGCTAACAGAACGTTCGAACCGGCAATAAGTTTAGGTCCGAACTTGGCGGAGAGTGTTCCAAAGAACAAATTAGACACCATTCGGGTGCCCCATCCAATGGTCATCAACGCTCCGGCTTGTGTATATGATATATCTAGGGATTTTTGCATTAAGGGAATGGTGATGTTATATCCAAACTGGAAAAATCCTTGCACGAAATTTACAAACAGAGCAATGATTAATATTAGTAGAGCATAGCTCCGGAACCACTGTGGCAGCTTAGACATCCTTTGAATACCTCGAAATTGGAATTACCAAAACAGTTATAATACACCAAAAAGATTTCAGGGATAATAGATTGCATAATTATATTGTAATGGCTTCTATGAAGGGACAATTTCTTGCACAGTCAGGAAACACATATGATAATTTTCAAATGCTAGGTTATATCGAATCTGAATCTGCCGAGGAAGCAATTGAGAATTTTATATCTCAACCACAATTTCCAATCGTGTGGAATGATGTAGAGTACATGTGGGCTGAAGAACTTACTGAAAACCAGTTTAATGGCCATTATGGGTCATATCAAAAGATTTACATTCAAAACCATCAGCTAGATATCTCAGATTGAAATCAGGTGAGATTACTGCAACATTAGTATTGCGTCATAATGAATAGAGGCTTCATTTATGATGTATTCCCGGTCAAATTCCAAAGCAAAACCTTCTTTAAGAAGTCTTTCAAATTCGGTTTCTATTAACTTTAAATAATCTTCTTTTGGCTGCAGTGATTCGGCTGGGACAATGCTTGAGCCTATTGTTCCAATTATCTGTCCTGATCCACCTATACGAGCATGTCGTAAATTCCAACCTAGATGTATTCCCAAGGGCGCTGCCACTTCTGGCAATGTGATCCCAGAGTATTCATTAAAGGAATCGTTTACAGATGGGACTAACACAGGCAAAGGGTCACCAAAGAATTTGGGTACGTTTTGGATGTCACCCTCAAGATCGCTGAATTCCATTTGAGAGATTTGTTTGATGTGAACAGGGTCTGGTATTACCTTAGAGGCTTTATACGTATCCCTAAGGGCGTGGTACGGTACTAACGTGCCGTTGTCTATTCTAGGTACTTTGTTATCAGAAGGATTTACATCTTTCTCCACCCAATTCACCAGTTGAATAAATAAGGCTCTCAGTGCAGGACGGTAGTCTATAAAATTGAAGTATGTCTCTGATTCTACTCCGTTGCCAAAGTCTTTAGTTGTAAGCGGGAATTTGCCTGAGGAATGTTGGGTGCCAGAATAGAAATACATTCGGCAAATAGGGTCTGGTTCCAGATCATTCTGGCCGTCTGGAGTTGTATGTGACAGGGATGCGTGTGCCCACCAGTATTCGGACGCGGTATTAATAAGGAAAAGTTTAGGCACCCCGCCTCTTTCGTATTGAGCATCTAATAAAGACTCATGATTGAGACTGTCTGGAGTAGTGGCTGAGAAAGGAGGGAGATTGCTTTTGCTTTGTTTTATAGCAGATGAAGGTTGAGCGAATCTTTGGTTGAATTCTCCTCTTCTAGCGCCGGCGGCGTGAGCTATTATCCCATCAAACACCTTCTTATTTTGAGCATCTAGGTTTAATCCTAGGTAAATGAGATGACGTAAGAAGCGGCCACTTTGGGAATGCCCAAAGCCGTATACTGTATCGAGTGTGGAGCATTCTATTCCTTTAGCTCCATTCCTAAGAAATGACACCCAATCCCTCGTCGCTAACAATCCAATCCCATTAGCTATTGTATTAACAGAAGTATATGTAACTCTGTATATTTTCCCAGGTTCAAACCCGGTTTCTAGAAATACATAATTTGGATCTGGGACGAATTTATTAGCTTGTTCTTTACCAAAATTCCAAGCCTCTCTATCAATAACAGTAGGGTCGGCGTCCTCGTTTTCTTGAACAGTGAGAATAGCAGCTGATTCCCCGACATTTTTAGCTGGTAATGGAGAGTGACCTCGTTCTGAAAGAAGGTGATATCTACTCATCTCGTTAGTTTGTATAGTCATGGTTATTTTACCGGATATTGGAGAACCATTTTGGAACGGCTGCGGGCCTTTTATGGTTAGTAAACCTGGGGTATCTGGCACGTCATGTTGCCAACCACACCAAGTCAATGTGTATCCGTTTTCCAGGAGAAACGCATTTCCAGGTTCCCATCCTGAAGAGGAGGATGAAACCTCGGGAGAATTGTTTAACATTTTGAGGATTAAGTTGCGCCCTCGGTTTGGTACATCCAAAACCAATTTGTTATTTCCATTCTCAGGTATAAGAATCTTGGCATCTGAAGAGAATCTGACTATTTGATCAGACTCTTTACATAATGGTAGGTCTGCAATGACTTGATGAGCGTAATCATCGGGTCCTATTTCAAAATTTACCGTTAGATCGACTTCAGTATACGCTCCGATTTTCCCAAATCTTTGTCCTCCAGCATAAGGGGCGGATTTAATTATCGATATATTTGATACGGTCATTGCTTCTCCTTTTTAGTACATTCCAAGGCCTGGAAAGTGGCGCGCTTGGTGAGATTCGAACTCACGACTTCGTCCTCCGCAGGGACGCGCTCTATCCACTGAGCTACAAGCGCGAATGGTACCGAGGGAGGGATTCGAACCCACACATCCATAAGGACACTGCGACCTGAACACAGCGCGTCTACCGTTTCGCCACCTCGGCGTACGACATATCATATCATGTGTGCTATAAGTAAATTTATCAGTAAAGTGGGTTAGGGATGAAGAAGACTCCCGAAGACACTTAATCTTCAGATATTCGCAACTGGGATTTACTCCAGAAGTAGAAAATGATTATAACGCACAGTGTTATTGATCCAAATATAGCTACGGCGATTTGAGGATTGTAGTATGAGGCGGTTATACCTATTAGAAACCCTCCTATAGACGTTGACGCCCAGGTCCATTGGTGGATGCTCATTACCCGACCCCTATAAGTGTCATCTGTGGAAAACTGCACTATAGTTGAATTGATGGTCAAATAGGCGAAGCTTAATGATCCTGTACACCCGATAAGTAAATACCCTATAAAGATATCGGAATTTAATCCAAAGCCTATGATAGACAAACCAAATAGAATCCCTGTGAATAACATGATGGTCATACTATTTTTAGTGTTTGCGAATTTGGCGAGCAAGATTGTACTAATCATCCCTCCGGTCCCCAAAGCCAAGAGCATATTGCTGTAAACAGATACGTCTTTGGAGTAGACGATTTTGGCAAATGCAGGAAGAAGCGTTTCGAAAGACATTCCGAAAACACCAGTTAAGATACCCATGAGTATGACTCCCAGGATACCCTTATTGTACTTAAGATACCTAACTCCGTCGATTAAATCGGATACCGGAGAGGACTTGGTAAGTCGGGTATTTGGGGTGGGTGACATAACGTAAAACAGGAAGACCACTATCCCGTAAGCCGCGAATATGAGGTAGAAGATGCTGTCTATCCCGAAATTGTCTACGAGTAGTCCAAAAAAACCAGGGCCTAATATGGCTGATCCAGATATAGCCATTGAATACAAAACAATTGCGTTAACTATAGCTGGTCTAGGCACAAGGCCTGGCAGCATTGCTGCTCTGGCAGGAATATCGAAAGCTAGCAAGATCCCTGTGAGAAATGAGATAGCAAGAAGAATCATAGGAGTAATTGCTTCCAGGGTAATCAGGATACCAGTTAGTAGACATAATGCGGCGATTGCTGCTCTCGTAATGATTAAGAGTATGCGACGATTGACTCGATCCGCAAGAACTCCTCCCCAGATTGATAAAAACAAGATTGGTCCTAAGCTGAAAGCGGTTACTAGCCCTAGCATATATTCCTCAGGAGTGAGACTGTGCATGAGCCAAAGCCTGCCAAACACTAGTGACCACATTCCGATGCAAGAAAAAAGCCCTCCGAGCCAGAATAGTCTGTATTGAGGATAGTTGAACGATGAAAGGGAGCTGAAGGACATCCCCAGGAGCCGTAGAGGGCTCGTTTGAGGCTCAGCCATGGATTTCCTCACTGGATGCCCGTTGAGGCGCGCTTCCGCCGTTCAAAT
>Ga0114933_10000028_pt1 | contig 173746 bp, 170 predicted proteins | sample 4SBtaG_FD_89691 | JGI IMG/M metagenome (GOLD analysis project Ga0114933, IMG submission 89691) | Deep subsurface microbial communities from Kolumbo volcano to uncover new lineages of life (NeLLi) - 4SBTROV12_W25 metaG | ecosystem: Environmental > Aquatic > Marine > Volcanic | place: Kolumbo...
GAAGAACTTGGGCTCGCTCGATTGGTTGTTGGTGCGGGCCACGATGAACAGATCGGCATTGAGGGCGCGCGCCGACAAGGTGACGTACACGTTGTCGGCATCGGAGTCGAGGGCGGCCACCAGTGTGGCGGCTCGGTCGATCCCGGCCCGGCGCAGGATTGCGTCGTCGGTAGCTTCGCCCACCACGGTGGGATACTTACTGCCGGGCTGAGGGACTCGGTCAACGACCACAACTTCGGCGCCGTGGCGCGAGACGTAGTGTCCGATTGCTTGGCCGACGCGACCTGCTCCCGCGATGATGAGATGGCCTGACATTTTGTCGATCATGCGTTGTGCCTTTCGAACACGGAGTCCGTCGTTGAGCGAACCTTCGACCAAAGCGTCGACCATTACGCCGAGGGTGTACAGCGCTCCGCTGACGCCGAAGAACACTAGGCCCAACGTGAAGATTCGGTAGTTTCGGCTGATTTGATCGTCGGTACCGACCTCTTCAAAACCGACAGTGGTGACGGTTATGGCGGTCTGATAAACGGCATCAAATGGTCCGAGTCCCAAGAGTCGGTAGCCGACGACACCGACGGCCATGACAACCCCGAGGATCGCTAGTCCGACTCGGACCCGATGCCATGGATCGGCCATCTGGGGGATGTCGGGTCGGCGGCGCAGTTTCATCTGCCCAGTTTCTAGCCCGAACTAGCCGCGCTGGGGCTCAACCCAAGGCACGAACCGTAAGCGAGACGGCGGCCCCACCGAGCAATACGAGGATCACTCGGCTGAAAGTGGCATGGTCGAGACGGGCTCGCACTTTGATTCCTACTGGTAGCGCGGCGGCACTGGCCACCGTGCCCAGCACACCGGCCAGGAGGCGGTCGTGGGTGAACGCCCCCGCCCCGGCCAGTACGACGAGTTGGGTGGCCGCCCCGATGAGGAACACAGTTGTGACCGCGAACACGAATCCGTCTTTGCTGAGGCGCTGTTGCCTGAACCAGATCGCCACCACCGGACCAGAGATACCGACCACTCCCTGCAAAACCCCGGCGATCGAGCCAACCGGTCCCGACCAGCGGCGCTGGCGGGTAGCCGAAAGCTGTGACGGTGATGGCCTGGTCGCCTCGAAAAGGTAGAGCACGATCACCAGAATCAGGACCAGCAGCAATGGGGTTTCGGGGATCTTGACCAATAGAAGCGTTCCTGCCACCGCCCCGCCGATCGTGGCGACACCAAAGGGGCCCAACGCGGTCGGCTCGTTGCGTTCGTGGCGCGTGCCGATGTTGAGCGCAATGTTGGTGAGGGTGTTGGGGATGGCAACGACAGCCACGGCTGTTTCGAGATCGATGGCAAGGGTGAGCACCGGGATCGCGATCAGCGGAAACCCCATGCCCGTCACGCTCTTTACGAACGACCCGCACAAACACGCGGCGACGATCAGAACAAGTTCGGCTTCAGTCATCCCACACGAAATCGGTTTGACGCATCGTCCACGACTCGGCCAGTCGCCCGTGGGCGATGCGATATTCGCCGATCCACGCAATGGAGATCGGCTCGCCGGAAGCAAGGTTTATGCCATGGAGGGTGAACCGAGCGTGGATACGGTCGTCGACCTCGTCCAGGTGCGAAAAGCTCAGCGATGTTCCCTCGATGTGGGTGCTGATACGAGCGATATGGCGCGAATACTCGGCCGTGGACAAAGTCGTGGTGCCACCGGGGGAGTGCCTCACGTAGGGGTCGGCGACCAGGTCTGCGATGTCGTCGGTGGTACCGCCGAGCCAGAGCGTGGTCCAGAGACGAACAATGAGGTTTTGAGGATCGTGGGTCATGAGGTGCTCACAAAACGTCGATGGGTGGGGATGCGATTTTGCGCCGCCAAAGTTCGCTGTGAACGGCGGCCAAACATACGGCGATACCCATGGCCACCATGGTCTCGCGAAGTCCAGCATTATCGGCGATGATGCCAAAGGGAAGGGCCGCCAACCCGAAGGCGCTATAGCTCAACATGATGAGCGACTGCACCCGGCCGTGGAATTCCATATCGGCGCTGGACAAGATCAGCGAACCGTTGAGCGATTGAAACGCCGACATGGATCCGCCCAACAAGAACATTGCCCCCAACGCGGCGTAGAAATTTGGCATCAGTGCAAACACGGTGAGAAAGACGCCGATGAAAAAGGCCGAACGGCCTTGGAGTGCGGTCAGGCGGTCCTTTTCGGTGTTGGCGAGGAATATGGCGGTTAGCACCGCGCCGATGGCCGCCGCGGTGGTGAGGTAGCCGAGGCTGGCCGCGCCCCGGCCGTAGAGGTCGGCGACAACCGCTGGGAGGAACGCGGTGTGAGCAAAGCCCAGCATCACGACCAAGATCGACAAGGTGAGCAGCCGCACTAGTTCGGGGCGGGCCCTGGTGTAAGCCAAACCGGCCCGCAAGTCTTCGACCGGAGTGCTGTCGCCGTGGCTGAGTGGCGCGCCGAGCGGCAACGTGATCGACAACGCCACGGCTACCGCCGAAAGCAAAGCCGACAGGTAGTAGACCCCTTCGACGCCGATGAACGCCACACCGATCATCACCCCCGCCACCGCGGGGCCGACCACCCTGGTGGCCTGCGAACTCATCGTGCCCAACATGATGGCGTTGGTGAGCTGTGTGCGATCGACGATGTCGGCCGTCATGGCCATACGGGCCGGAGCCAAGATCGAGATCGTCGAGCCACCCACGACCGAAGCCACCACGATCATCCAGTATTCGATCACCCCGGTTTCGATCGCCGCGGCGAGCGCCAGCGCGGTCACCGTGTTGATCAACTGGGTTGACACGAGGATGGTGCGTTTGTTGAACCGGTCGGCGAGCACGCCGCCGGTCGGGATGGCAATCAGGCCAGCAATGCCGAACCCGATCAGCACCCCGCCGAGTGCGGTGTTGGTGCCGGTTAATTCGTAGGCCAACCAGCTCCGGGCAATCTGTTGGGTCTGCATTGCCAGGAAGACAAAGATGCCGCCCCACCAAAGACGACGGAACTCGGGGACCGCGAGTGATTCGAACCGGGATGGTCGATCGGTAGGAGCGGTCACCGAGCCGAGGCTAGACCGCGGCGCTTCGCGGCATTGCATTGCGCTGGAATGGCTGCGATCATCGGCCCGGCTGAGGGGATCAGACAATGGACAAAAGCGCGGGTTTGATCGCCGAGCGGCAGGCTTTCTATTCGACACTGCGGGACTTGCCCAGCTCCGATTGGGACTCGGCCTCGTTGTGCCGGGGATGGCGAGTGCGCGACGTTGCTGCTCATATCAACGTGTTGGCCGGGCTCACACTCGCGTCGCTCGGTGCGGGGTTGGTGTTGGCACGAGGCGACTTTGACCGGTACATGAACCGGGCGGTGGCCAAACAAGCGCGGCGGCCGGTGTCGGAGCAACTTGGGTTGCTTGGCGAGGTCGCGGCGTCGGATCGAATCCCCCCAGCGACCACGATCGCCAACAGTGCGCTCGACGTTTATGTTCACCATCACGACATCGCCATACCCTTGGGCCGCGACGTGGTCTCAGACCCTGGTCGGTTGCGTTGGATGGCCGACGCGATGGTGAGCGTGGGCCGGCCGATAGGCGGGGCCGCTCGTGTCAAGGGGCTACGGCTGATCGCCACCGACATCGACTGGCACTACGGCACGGGCCCCGAAGTGCGCGGACCAGCGGCTGCTTTGCTGTTGGCCGGATGCGGACGCACTGCCCTCAACGGACAACTCGAAGGTGACGGGGTTTCGTTGTTGCAAGAACGAGGCGGCTGACCGGGTGACCCTACTATCGGACATTCGAGTGGTCGACATGACCGATGCCCTCGGCGAAGCGGCCGGCCGGGTGTTGGCCGATCTCGGCGCCACGGTGATCAAGGTCGAAGCCGATGGCGGGTGCGAGTCGCGCCGCCGAGCCCCGTTTGACTCTGACGGTGTCTCGTTTCATTGGTCGGCTTGGGGACGCGGCAAGTCGAGCGTGGTGGTAGACGCCAGTAGCGCCGCCGGTACCGCGACATTGCTTCGCCTGATCGATAGTGCCGACGTGTTGCTCGAGTCGTTTACTTCCACCGATCGCCAGCGGTTGGGGTTGGAGCCAGCGACTACCGCGGCTCGGTATCCCTCGCTCGTTCATGTTTCGGTTACGCCGTTTGGCATCACGGGGCCGAGGTCCGATCATCCCGCAACCGATCTCACCCTTGCGGCTAGCGGTGGGTTTCTCAACCATCAAGGCGACAAGGACCGGCCGCCTATTCCGATTGGTTTCCCCGAAACGGCCAACCACGGGGGCGTGCAGGCCGCGGCCGACACGATCGCCGCGCTCTATGAGCGTGACCGGTCCGGGCTGGGGCAGCATCTCGACGTCTCCATGCAGGCCGCGGTGGTTGGCACGTTGTTGTGGACCAGTAGCTACGCGGCCATAGATCGCAACCCGTCGTTTACCGGCGACGATCGAGATCAGGCATCGACCGACCGTGGTGGCGTTGTCGTGCCGGGCGTTCGCAACCCGGTCGTCGAGCCGTGCGCCGACGGTTACGTCGTTCTCACCTTTGTATTGGGAGCCCAAGGCAACGCCGCGTTTGCGGCGGCCATCGATTGGGTAGCCGAGCAAGGCGCGCTCGACGACGACCTTGTTGGCCGGTCGTGGGCGACGTGGATCGCCGACATGAAAGACGGCACCCTGCCGGTGGCCGATGGTGCACGGGCCATGGCTCAGCTTCTAGAGTTCCTGCGCACCAAAACCAAAGCCGAGATTCATGCCCGGTCGGTGAGCCACAAGTTGTTGATCGCCCCTTGCAACAACGTTGCCGATCTGCTCGCCGACTCGCAGCTGAAAGCTCGAGGCTTTTGGACCGAGGTCGACGGCCGTCCGCTCCCTGGTCCGTTAGCGATCTTGAGCGAAACGCCGATCTCCTACGATGGTGGTGCGCCGGCCCTCGGTCAACATCAAGCCCTCCTCGCCGAGCTTGGCGAGACCAGAGCGCGGCCGTCGCTGCCCGCCCAGCCCCGGCGGCCGATCTATGAGGGTCTGAAGGTCGCCGACCTTGCGTGGATGGCCGCCGGCCCGCTCGTGACTCGAGAATTGGCCAACCAAGGCGCCACCGTGGTGCACGCCGAGACCGCCACCCGGCTCGACACCATGCGGGTCCTGCCCCCATTTTTCGAAAACGTGGTGAACACCGAGACCGGTCTGCCGGCGGCCAATGCCAACCAGTCCAAGCTCGGGTTGGCCTGCAACTTCGGTCTTCCCGAAAGTACCGAGGTGATCGACCGGCTCATTCGGTGGGCCGACGTGGTGGTCGAAAACTTTCGGCCGGGCATGGCCGCACGCCGCGGGTTCGGATGGGACCGTGTGCACCACGTCAACCCGCAGGCGGTGATGTTGTCGACATCGATGCGCGGTCAGACCGGCCCCGAAGCGACCATGACCGGCTTTGGTTTGCAGGGTGCGGCGCTGGCCGGGTTCGTCGACATCACTGGGTGGCCCGACCGGCGCCCGATTGCCCCGTGGGGCGCCTACACCGACTTCATCTCGCCGCGTTATTCGCTGGCCGCCCTCATCGCGGCGCTGCGGCACGCTCAACGGACTGGTCGGGGTCAACACATCGACTTGTCGCAAAACGAGGCCGGGATTCACTTCCTGGCCCCACTCGTGCAGGAGTACGCCGCGACTGGTCGCATGCTCGAACGGCCTGGCACTAGATCAGAGCTCGGTGCCCCCAGCGGCGTGTTCAGGGCGAACGGATCCGAGCGTTTCTTGGCCGTGTCGGCCCAGACCGACCGGCACTGGCTCGCGGTTCGTCAGGCGGTTGCGCCGCTACGCACCGACGCCTACGACGACCTCTCCAACGATCAGCGGCTGGCTCGGCGCGACGAAATCGAGACGGTGTTCGCCGAGTGGCTCGCCCGAATCGACCTGTTCGACGCCGCCAACCTGCTGCTCGACGCCGGGTGCCCGGCCTACCCGTCGCTTCGGGCCCGAGACCTCATCCGCGACCCTCAACTATCGCACCGAGGGTTCTTCACCGAGCTGCCGCATCGGGTCATCAAAGCCCGCTACGACGGCCCGGTCACCCAATTCTCGGCGTCGCCGTGGTCGGCGCACCGAGCCGGACCGACCATCGGCGAAGACAGCGAATACGTGCTCGCCGACTTGTTGGGCTTCACCGAGGACGAAATCGTCGACCTCGCGGCGGCCGGCGTCCTTACCTGAACGCTCGCCGCTCCTGCACTTTCTTTGTCGGGACGGGGAGATTTGAACTCCCGACCCCCTGCTCCCAAAGCAGGTGCGCTACCGAGCTGCGCCACGTCCCGTTGTGAACCCCAGAGGGTATCGGCTTGGTTCGCGAAGTCAGCGGGTCCGGGGCAGTCCGAGGTGACCTTCGGCGACAAGGTTGCGGCTGATTTCGCTGGTGCCGCCGTAGATCGTCGTGACCGGCGAGTGCCGAACGTTCTCTTCGATGCGGCCGCCGAGGTGAGCGTCGGGGCTGGCGTGAGTGAGCAGACCGTCGACGCCCATGATGTCTTGGAAGTCTCGGCAGTGTCGTTTGTAGGACTCTGACGCAAAGAGTTTGGTCATCGAGCCCTCGACTCCAAACATTGCGCCTTCCTGGGCGAGCGACGCGGTGTGGTAGGCGAAACCTCGGCAAACCTCGACGTCGATCATGGCTCGCATCAGCGTTTCGCGAACGGTGGGATCGTCGATCGGGGCGGTGCCGTCGTCGCGGGTATGGGTTTGGGCCCAATGGACCGCGGCGTCGATGACGGGGGGCGAGGGGAATTGGCCGCCGGCGATTCCTCGCTCGTACTTGAGCGCGGTTTTCATTACCGCCCAACCACCGTTTACTTCGCCGACGCGCCATTTGTCGGCCAGTCGAACGTCGTCGTAGAACGTGGCGTTCGAACGTTCGACGGCCATGGTTGGCACCGGCTGGATTTCGATGCCGGGGCTGTCGAGGGGCACCAGAAAGAACGTGAGTCCTTTGTGTTTGGGAACGTCGGGGTCGGTGCGGGTGAGCAGAATCACGTAGTTGGCGACGTGGGCCATTGTGGTCCACATCTTCGATCCGTTGATCACCCACTCGTCGCCGTCTCGTACGGCGCGGGTTTGGGCGGCGGCTACGTCGCTGCCGGACTCGGGCTCGGTGTAGCCGAAACAGGCCAACGCGCGGCCGTCGAGGATCCGCGGCACCACATCGTTCTTGAGATCGTCGTTGCCGTGCTCAAGCAAGATGGCGGCCACGATGATCGCGACACCCATCGCGTCGATCGGGGCCCGCGCTAGTTGCATCTCTTCGTTGAGGACCACCGACTCGAGGGCCCCGCGGCCGCCGCCCCCGAGTTCGCTGGGGACGGGTCCGGCCAGCCAGCCGCGTTGAGCGATAGCGGCGTGAAGGGCCGGAGAATGGATCGTGCCGTCGTGGGTAGCGGCGATCATGTCCTCGGTCAAAGTGTCGGCCAGGAACTGGCGAACCTCGGCGCGGAACTCCTCGACCTCAGGCGGAAATGAGAAATCCATCAGGCGGCCTTTCGCGGGCCGAACTCGGCGTCGGCCAGGCGGGCGTACTCTCGGCCGGGTTCGCCGAGCTGCAAGATCCAGGACGCGGCGTGGCGGTGGTAAAGCTGGATGTCGTACTCGGCGGAGAATCCGTAGCCGCCGTGATACTGCAACGATCGGTCGGCGGCAAAGCGGGCCATTTCGGCAGAGAACAGCAGCGCCATCCCGGCGAGGCGTGAGGCATCGGCTTGGTTGGTCTCCAGGGCCCAGACGGCTCGGTGAGCCAGCAGCCGAGCCCCTTCGAGGCGGGTCGCAGCGTCGGCGAAACCGTGTTGCACGGCCTGAAAGCTGCCGATTGGTACGCCGAACTGAATGCGTTCTTTGGCGTAGTCGACCCCGAGTTCGATGGCCCGCTCGGCCAGCCCAACATGGGCAACGGCCATGAGGGCGCGCCATTCGTCGAGGGCTCTTGTCCATTGCTGGTCGGAGATGTCGAGGGGTGTGGTTTCGTCGGGGCTGCGGCTGGCCAACGGCAGATCAGCGGTATTGGGCGCCGCGGTTAGTGGGGGAGCGGAGCGCCAGGCTTCGCCCGAGGTGCCATCGTGAGTGATGATGATGTCGGCAACAGCCCCGGCGGGTATCAGATGCGCCGTTGCGCCTTGGGGGTTGCGCAGCGCCAAGGTTGCGATGTCGTTGCCGGCGACGATCGCCTCGAATTGTGCCTGATCGAATGGCCGGTGGTGTTCGAGGAGCCGAGCGGTTACTGAGTGTTCGACGAGGGGCACCGGAGCGAGATGACGCCCCCACTGCTCGACGACAACCGCGAGATCACACAGTGTGGCTCCGCCGCCTCCTGCGTCGAGGGAGACCGCCATGCCGGGTGCGCCCATCTCGACCAGCTTGCGCCATAGGGCTGCGTCGTGGCCGAGGGGCACCGCGGCTCTGACTACCTCGATGGGTGACTCGTTGGCGAAGAAGCCGGCGAAAACGTCGCGAACCGCCGCTTCGTCATCGGTAAGTCTGGTGCGCATGTCGACATCATTGCCGAGCCGACTGGTCAGTGGAAATCATGGAGTAAAACATATTGACAACCGTCGATATGTTGCGTTAGGTTGAGGTCCGTACCTACAAGGAGAACCTCATGCGTCTTCAACTTGCTCTCGATGTCAGCGATATCGACGAGGCAGTCGACTTCTACACAAAGCTGTTTGCGACCGAGCCGCTCAAACGCAAGCCCGGCTACGCCAACTTCGCGATTGCCGATCCTCCGCTCAAGCTCGTGTTGTTCGAAAACGAACAAGGTGGCGGAACGCTGAACCATCTTGGCGTCGAGACCGAAACGGCCGACGAGGTCGAAGCGGCCGAAGCTCGACTCGACGATTCTGGCCTCGACACCACCGGGGTCTCCGAGACCGTGTGCTGCTACGCCGGCAAAACCGAAACATGGGTGATTGGCCCCGATGACGAGCGGTGGGAGTGGTACGTAAAGACGAGCGATACCGCCGAGTTCGGCACCGATTCCATCGCCCCACTCAAGTCGGCGGTCGGGTCGGCCTGCTGCAGCTGATTTGTTTCCCCCGGTTGGTCACCGAGGGATGTCGCGCCACGGCTGATCTTTGTCGTAACCCGGCTCCCTCGGTAGACCGAGCGTGCGTTCGGCGATGTTGTTGCGCAACACTTCGTTGGTGCCGCCGCCGATAGAAATCGAAAACCGGCCCATCAACTCGGCCTGGGCCCACCGCGACGGTGCAGTGTTCGCCACCGCCGCCTCGGGGCCGGCCAGCGACATGGCCAAGTTGCCCGAAAGGACTCGGTTCTGTGCCGACATCAGCTTGAGCAAGCCGGGATCCATCGGGGGCATTTCACCTCGCCGGATGGCCTGCTGAACCTGCTCGCCCATCAAGCCCGTGACCCGCTCGCGAACATAGAAGCGAAGCAGGTCCTGGCGGGTCACCGCGTTTGCGGTGCGGCCGTGCCGAGCCGCCAACGACAACAGATTGTCGAAGGTAGGTGCCTTGGCCCGGCCGATGAACGCCGACTCGTTGGCCAGCACGGTGCGAGCGGGCGCCCAGCCGCCGTCGATCTCGCCGATCACGTGGTCGACCGGCACCCGCACATCGCTTAGGAACACTTCGTTGAAATGAGAGGCCCGGTTGATCTGAACCAGCGGTCGGACATCAACCCCGGGGCTCGCCATGTCGAGCAGGACAAACGTGATGCCGCGGTGTTTCGGCGCGTCCGGGTTGGTCCGCACCAGTGCAAAACCCCAGTCGCAGTGTTGGGCCGAACTGTTCCATACCTTTTGGCCGTTGAGCACGAACTCGTCGCCATCGCGAACCGCTCGTGTGCCGAGACTGGCAAGGTCCGAGCCCGCACCAGGCTCGCTGAAGAGTTGACAGAAAGTGGTGCCGGCCGACAACAAGCGGGGGAGAAGCTCGAGCTTTTGGGCCTCGGAGCCGTGGCGCAACAGTGCCGGTCCGAGCATGGCTGTGGTGGCGCCCACGAAACCGGTGTTCTCTTCGTAGCCGGCCGCTATCTCTCGCTCGATCCTGGCCATTGCGCTCGAGCGGCCTCCGCCGCCGTACTCCGCGGGCCAGGCGATTCCCATGAATCCGGCGTCGAAAAGTCGGCGCTGCCAGAGTCGAGACGCTTCGAAGTGGGCTCGGGCTTCGGCCGAATCGGTTTGGACGTTGACCGCCCACGGATCGGTTTCGGCCCGTGGAGTGGCGTTGGCCTGATACCAAGTGCTCACCCGCGTCCGGAACTCTTCAAGCGATTCGTGTTTGCCCCCAGCGTCGGTAGCCATGGGCGCGGAGCGTATCGGCGGAGCGGCGACTAGGCCGATTCGATCGCGCCGCTCACAAACGACGCCGCGGCGAAAGCGATGAACTCTTCGGTCTGAGCGTCATCGAACCGCATCGCCACGATGCGTTGTGCGGCGCCGTTCGCGGCAGCCCAGAACCAGGTCGAGAGGTATTCGTCTCGTAGGAGTTTGTGCCCATCGACCCTTGCCGCTTGGCCAAGACGCGCCACGATTAGGTCGCTCAGCTGGTCAAACGATGTCGAGAAGTTCGACGGTCCCCCTTGGCCGTTGCCGTTTTTTTCGGCCGTGAAGTCGAGTTCGTATCGCCCGAGGCCGGCCCACAGGGCCGAGACATGAGAGAACAAGTTGGCTGTGAGTTCGTTGAGGCCGATCTCGTCGGGCTGGTGGTAGATGACCTCGACAATGCCGTTCAATCTTGATGCGTACAAGACGGCAAAGATCTCGTCTTTGCCCGAGAACCACTGATAGACCGCGCCGGCACTAACCCCGGAGCGCGCCGCAACATCTCTTATTGACAATCCGGCCCAACCCGACTCGTCGAGGATTTCTGCCGCTGACGCCAGCACGTCGGCGCGCCGTTGGGCGACGTTGCCGCGAGCGTTGGCACCGCGATGGGGTTTTTGATGAGGGTCGGTTTGATCCGCTGTTGTTTCAACCACGCCGAAAACCATAAGAGAACATTAAGACGGCAGCGGGACTAAAGCAACACTGGTCCGGTCTTCGGGCCTGTCACGATCACCCGCTCGGCACGGTATTTGGGCCCGGCGAGGTCGTCGGGCAAGATAGGTGAATGTCTGAGGCCTACATCGTCGAAGCGGTTCGAACCCCCACCGGCAAACGGGGCGGTGGACTCGCTCACATTCACCCCGCCGACCTCGGTGCCGCCAGCATCGCGGCCCTCATGCGCCGCAGCGGGATCGACCCCGGAGCCGTCGACGACGTTGTCTTTGGAAACGTGGATTCTGTCGGCGGCCAAGCAGGAGACATCGCCCGCACCGCTTGGCTTGTGGCCGGACTTCCCGAGCACGTGCCCGGAACCACCATCGATCGCCAATGCGGATCAGGTCAACAAGCGGTGAGCTTTGCCGCAATGGGAGTCAAGGCCGGGGTGCAAGACCTCGTTGTTGCCGGTGGCGTGCAACAAATGTCGCAAATTCCCATTAGCTCGGCGATGACCGTTGCCGCAGATCTTGGATTCGATGATCCGTTCTCTGGGTCCGAGGGCTGGGTAGCTCGCTACGGCCCCCAAGAGGTGTCACAGTTCCGAAGCGCCGAGATGATTGCCGAGAAATGGAACATCAGTCGAGACCAGATGGAACGGTTTGCTTTCGAAAGTCACCAGCGAGCGATCCGAGCGATCGACGAAGGACGCTTCGATCGTGAGCTCGAACCGTTGGCTGGCTGCGAGATGGACGAAGGTCCCCGCCGCGGCGGATCTATCGAAAAGATGCAACAGCTAAAGCCTCTCGTCGAGGGCGGTCGTGTGACCGCTGCGGTCGCGAGCCAGATCTGCGACTCGTCGGCGGCGCTACTCATTGCCTCCGAGCAGGCCCTCAAGGACCACAACCTCACGCCCCGAGCGCGTATCCATCACATGAGTGTGCGAGGCGACGACCCGATCATGATGCTCACCGGCCCGATCCCCGCCACGGCCCATGCCCTCGAGAGAGCCTCCATGACGATCGACGAGATTGACTTGTTCGAATGCAACGAGGCGTTTGCCTGCGTGCCGTTGGCGTGGATGCACGAACACAAAATCCCCCACGACCGCGTCAACGTCAACGGTGGGGCCATCGCCCTCGGTCACCCACTCGGTGCCACCGGCGCCAAACTCATGACCACGCTGCTCCACGAACTCGAGCGCACCGGCGGACGATACGGTCTGCAGACCATGTGCGAAGGCGGCGGCCAAGCCAACGTCACAATCATCGAGAGGCTTGGATGAGCGATCTGGCCGCTGGTCTCGTCGTGTTCGTCACCGGCGGGGCCAGCGGGATTGGTCGGGCCGCGGCGTTGGAGTTCGCTGGCCAAGGAGCAGCTCACGTGGTCGTGGCCGATCTCGATGCCGACGGAGCCGAGGCGACCGTAGCGGCCCTTGACGGGCCGGGCTCCTCCGCACGGCTCGACGTCGCCGATGAGCAGGCCGTCAAAGGAGTCATCGACGAGATTGTCGGCGATCACGGGCGACTCGACGTGGCGTTCAACAACGCCGGTATCAACGACTCGGCTCACCGGTTCCACGATCTCGATACCGAGTCGTGGGATCGCATGATCCGGGTCAACCTCAGCAGCGTGTTCTATTGCATGAAACACGAGCTTCGACACATGGTCGACGCTGGCCACGGGGCAATAATCAACACATCGTCGGGGGCTGGCGTGGTGGCCGCACCCGGCCTGCCCCACTACACCGCGGCAAAGCACGGAGTTGTCGGGCTGACCAAAGCCGCGGCCCAAGAGTACGCCCGCCGAGGCATCCGGGTTAACGCGGTGCTTCCGGGCTCGACCGACACGTCGATGCTTCGAGATTTCATCGCCGGCGACGAAGCAATGGCCAAAATCATCGCCGGTTCAAACATCCAAGGATCACTACTCGACCCGGCCGATGTCGCCTCCACCGTGGTTTGGCTCGGTAGTCGCCACGCCGCGATGGTTAATGGTCAGTCCCTGGTCGTCGACGGTGGCGGCATAGTTCGCTAGGACCGGGCGAGGGCTTTGCTCAGGCCCACGAGCAACCTGCCGATGGAAGGGGGTGACCCGGTCCGACGCGCCTCAACTCGCCTTACTCGACGGCGACCACAACGCCCGATTCGATGCGGCGTTGCTGGCGATCGAAGAACGCGAGTCGCGACGCGACGCGAGTCGGGCCATGTGGCGAACCCATCACTGGCCCGAACAATACGATCGATGCACGATTGTTGCGGGGCGTCACGTATGTCGTCGGTGCCTGACGTTGTACCCGATGGCCCTTGGGTTCGCGGTTCTTTCATTGGTCGGAATGGTCGCTTGGCCCGCGGCGCTCGACCTGTGGTTCATCTGGCTACTTTGCATTCCCGCCACCATCGACTTTGTCTTTGAACAAACCCAGATCTGGGCCTACTCGGCTCGACGTCAGGTGATAACAACCGCATTGTTTGCGCCGGCGCTCGGACGCGGCTTTGGCCACGAACTCTCCGACTCGTGGTCGCCCGAGTTCTGGGGTCCGGTTCTTGTTTTTTGTTCGATCTGGTTTCTTGCCGCTCTAGGCGGACAGCGCCTTCGCAAGAGCCACGCCGAGCTCGAGAGTCAGGCCGAGCTCGAGAGTAACGCTGGGGTCAGTGCCGACCCAACCGTCGAGGGAGAACTCTGATGGCAAGTTTCCGCGCCGAAATTGTGGTTGATGCCGCTCGAGAAGACGCTTTTGACTACCTGAGTGATCTGACCAATCTGTCGGATTGGGATTCTTCAGTACGTCGAGCCACCGCCGAGACCGGCGGCGGGTCCGGCGTTGGTTCGAAGTACGACGTCACCCTTGGTTTTTATGGCAAAGCCCTCGACACGAAGTGCGAGATCGTCGAACACAACCCGGCCGAGCGGGTTCGCTGGGTGGTCAGCGGCAAAGCCAACGGCGAAACCTCCATCATGATTACCGATGTTGAAGGCCAAACGATTGTGACCTACGACGGGTCGCTCAAGATGGCGGGATTCGCTCGCTTCTTGGACCGAGGAATGCAAGTGGCCTACGACGGCATCGGCGAAAACATCGTCAAAGGCATCGCCAAACAGCTTCGCCTGAAGTAGCGAAGCTCAGACGAGAGCGCCGTCGACCTTGGCCATCGCGTCGTCTTCTTCGACGTCGAGGGCGAAGGCCAGTTCCGATACCAACACGTTGCGGGCCTTGGTGTACAGCGACTTCTCGCCTGCCGACAGGCCTTTGGCATGGTCGCGCAACGCCAGGTTCCGCACGACTTCGGCGACCTGGTAAACATCGCCGCTCTTGAGCTTTTCCTGATGGTTCTTGAACCGGCGTGACCAGTTGGCGGGCTCGCGTACGTCGCGCTTGGCCAGCACTTCGAAGAGGTCTTCGACGTCTTCGGTGGAAATGGGCCAGCGCATCCCGACCTCGTCGACCTTGTCGACAGGCACCGCGAGAGTCATGTCGCCGTGAGCCATACGTAGAACGAGATACTCGGTTTCCTCGCCGAACGCCGTGCGCTTTTCTTTCTTCTCGATAACCGCCGCGCCGTGGTGGGGGTAGACGACTCGGTCGCCGGGCTTGTAGCTCACGTAAAGAACCGTCCTCGAAAGATCGCACTTGGCCGCCTCCTAAGGATGCCAGATTGATGCTCAATCAGAAACGCGGTGGGTGACAAGTTCGACCGGGTGTCGACCCCTACTATCGCTTCGATGCGCCGCGATTGGATCCTCGCCTGGGTGGTGATGGTGGGGTTTGTCGGAGTTGGTGGGATCTATGTCGCTCAGAGCCGCGTTGTCGACCCTGCGCCGCTGATCGTGCATGCCCAAGCGTCGGCGGCTGACATCCGGGCCGCAAACCTGGTGATTGGCACTAACGCGCCGCTCACGACCGACCCCTACCGGGGCCTTGGCACCTGGGTGGACGTATTCGACTATTCCCCGCCGTATGCCGGTCAGTTCCCGGCGGTCGACCCGTCGACGGTGTCGGAGATGGCCGACGCCAAGATCTCGACGGTTTATCTGCAAGCGGCTCGGCTCGACGACCGCAGCCCCACGGGCCTCGAGGATCGCTGGCTGCTGGCCGACTTTTTGTTGAGTTCGCACAACCACGGCATCGCCGTTGTGGCTTGGTACTTGCCGCGGTTCGGCGACGATTCTTTAGATCTGGACCGCGTTGGTTGGCTGGCCGACTTCGAGGTGTTGGGCCACCGCTTCGATGGAGTGGCGCTCGATATCGAATGGACCGGCGACGGGATCGATCACGAGACTCGCAGTTCGCGACTAGTGGACCTGAGTCGGCGAATTGCCGCAGCCCATCCGGACCTTCCCGTTGGTGCGATTGTGCCTCCTCCGGTGCAGATGGAAGTAGTGAATACCGCCTTCTGGCCCGATTTCCCGTGGCGCCAGATCGAACCGTTCTACGACGTTTGGTTGCCGATGAGCTACTGGTCGTTGCGGCTCGACTCGTCGGGGTACGGCGATGGCTACACCTACCACGAGGAGTCGGTGCGTCGCCTACGCGCCAACTTGGGCGACCCGGAGGCGTTGGTTCATGGCATCGGAGGCATTGGTGGCGTAGACGGGATTGACGATGCGAGTAACCCGCGGGAGCCGCTGGCGATACTGCCCGAGGTAGAGAACTTTGGTCGAGCGCTGCGCGACACCGGGTCGATCGGCGGGTCGCTTTATGACTGGGCGACCATGGACGCGGCCGGCCGCGCCGCGCTAAGCGACCTTTTGGCGCCATGATCATCGCCCACTAGCGCCCAGAGCTAGAGCTATCGAGTCGCAGTCGCGGCGATGCAAAAGTTCGGGTAAGTCGACGAGCAGCGAGTCGGGGTCGGGGAGTCGGGCGAGTTCGTGGCGAGCAAACGAACCGTGGTCGTGCCACGCCGCCAACGCCGGCGAAATGTTCAGCCATGGCTCGAGGCCCTGGATACGTCGTTGACGCAGACCCTCCCAATCGGGTGCCCATTGGTGGCGTTGATGACGCAATATTTCGGGGCTGGGGGTGGTCGAGCAAGTGCCGCGGGCCGCAGGGTGTTTGGTTGCGAAGTCGCTCCAGCGGGGAGGCTGGCCGAGCGGAAATTCGAGCGTGATGTCGAGGATGCGGTCGAGCCACACCAAGTCGGCCAGATCGAGCGCTTCGTGCGGTGGCGGAGGTGTTGGCAGCCCCATGCATCGGCGGACAAGGTCGACGGCGAGCGACGGGCGGTCGCCGACGGCTAATGGGCGTCGACACAACGGATCGAATACCAAAGCTGCGCCGGTTCGCTCGACCGCCAGCACCGCCGGCGCGGCACCAGTATTCATGGAGCCAGTGTTCATGGAGCCAGTGTGGATGGCGCCTGTGCGGGGCCCGCCGAGTGGGTAACCAACGGCGTCAACGAGTTGGCTGACTCGCACCCCGGCCAACGACGAACCGGGGTTATTGGGTGCTTCGATGTTATGGGGCTCTTCGATGGCGAGTATGTCGGTGCCGATCCGCATGAGGGGTCGGCGACGCAGCACGGCTGCGGCTGCAAGGTCGGTGAGAGATGGAGGAGCGATTGCCGGCATCGGTTGGTCCATGTTTTGAAGAACTCGATGGCAATCCGCTCGGGATTGCGAAGGCGGCGAGTGGTTGTTGCCGCGTCGATATCACTGTTGGACATCATCGTCAGGGCATGTGACAAGACGACTGTCACACCCCTTCTTCACGATGCTCACAAGAACCGGGCAACGGCTCGACCCCCGCCTAGGATCCCCATCCATACCTCGGAGAACCCCGTGAGCGATCGCAGAAAAACCACCGCAACAACCGCGTTTGGCGTCGGACGGCGCGAGAGCCACGACGCGTCCGACTTCTACGGCCGGTTTACCCCTCCCGAAATCTCCAGCGACGACACCGTCAACGCGGTTTCAGCCGAGTTGGCGCCTATCCATCAGCGCGACAGTCGCGAAATCAACCAGGTCTTTCCCCATAATTCTGTGGCGTTGGTGGTTACGTCGCCGCCGTATTTTGTCGGCAAAGAGTACGAACTTTCCGTTACCGGCGACTCCGAAACGCGTGGGGGCGGTCCAAGCGTCCCCACCTCTTATCTCGAGTATTTGCAGATGCTGCACGACGTTTTTCGGTCGTGTGTCGATGTGCTCGAACCGGGCGGCCGCATCGCTATCAACGTGGCCAACCTCGGGCGCAAGCCCTACCGCAGCTTGTCGGCTGATGTCATCTCGATTCTCCAAGACGATCTTGGCCTGCTGCTTCGAGGCGAAATTATTTGGCAAAAGGCCGAGGGGGCGACCGGGTCGGTGGCGTGGGGCAGCTATCGCAAGGCCACCAATCCCGTGCTTCGGGATCTGACCGAGCGGGTGATCGTGGCCAGCAAGGGTCGTTTCGACCGGGTGCTTCCCAAAGGCCGCGAGTCAACGATGTCGGCCGACGATTTCATGGAAGCGACGCTCGACGTGTGGAAGATCAGTCCCGAGTCGGCGCGCCGTGTGCAACATCCGGCCCCTTTCCCGGTCGAACTTCCGCGACGGTTGATCGATCTCTACACCTACGAAGGCGATGTGGTGCTCGATCCATTTCTCGGATCTGGCTCCACTCTCGTGGCTGCCGAACGTACGGGTCGCCGCGGATTTGGGTTCGACCTCGATCCCGAATACTGCGAGATCGCCAAAGCCCGACTCGAGACCGAACAATCTCGTCCCCGGCTTCGCGCCGTCGAGGTGGTTGGCGAGGACCCACTGTTCGAAGTCCCGATCGATGGTGATGATCGCCAAGAGTTCTTCCAAGCGCGAGCCACCAGCGAAGGCAAGAAGGCCGCCGATATCGCCGAACGGGTGTTGGTCGATGCGGGGTTCGATGTTGTCAAGAGCCCGGTCAAGATCCCCAAGGTGGGCGTGCAATTCAACTTCTTGGTTGAGGACGCCGAAGGCGGTCAGTGGTACGTCGATGTTTCTGGTGCCTTCACCACTGTTCGGCCCGGTTTGATGAGAACCGACACCATGTGGAAGACCCTGGGTCGGATCCACGTGTTGCGGGCCACCGACGAGCCACAGAATCGCAGCCGAGTGCTCGTTCTTACTTCCAATCTCCCCAAGACGAGTAGCGAGGGTGACAAGGCGTTGCGCGCGGTAGGTCCTGATCAGGTGTGGGATGCGATCGAAATGTTCGATGCCAACGGCGTGGCCCGGCTTCGCGAGTACGCCAAGGGCGATGTGGTGCTGCCGATTCCCGGGTTCTGGCGCGACTGCGACATCGACGCTTTCGAGGCGAGAGAGAGTCGGCCGTCCTGATGGCCCAAGTTGCCTACGCCGTTGTTCATACCGAGCCGCCCTCGATATTCCTGGCCGACGACATCGATGTGTTGCACCGGGTGCTGGCCCTCGAGGTGGTGGCTCGCACCGACCCCAACTTGTTGTGCGATCAAGCCACCGATATTCGCGACGCCTTGCTCGAAGAGCGTTGGGGCGACGCGGTCGTGGCATGGATTCGAGCGGTGGGCACCGGAATCGACGTCTACGGCGGCAAATCGGTTTACACCAACGACGACCTACCTTCCGACCTGATCGGCGCTCAGTTGCAATTCACCCGCTTGTTCGGGCGCGACCGACCTGCCGCGGTTCGCAGTCGCGGCTGATGCCCGATACCCGCACCGCGGTCAGCGAAATAGTCACCGGGTTGGGGCTGTTCGGCTTTCGCGACCTCGATCGGGCTCTGGCGGCCCGACCCCGGTTCATCACCAACGTGACTGACGAGGTTTACGACCAGCTTGACGCTGCCTATGCCGCCGGCGACCATGCGTCGTTGTTCGGCACTGCGTGGCGCAACGGTCAGCATTTTGCTCGCGCCAACGACGGCCTGCGGGGCCGACCGCCCTGGACCGTGGAGTGGAAAGGTCCGCACAAACCGCCGGCCTACGAACAGATCCCCGCCGACTTGCGCGTCGATCACGTGTACCTCATTAGCTGCAAGTACGGGTCGAAGATCCTCCAGAACGCCTCGCCGGCCAACCTGTTCGACCGTGCACTTGGAGGCCGAGAAAAATCGCACACCGACTGGTTTTTCGAAACGGCCCCCGAGTCCTACCAAGACTTGTATCGCCAAGTTTGCGCGCACGTTGGCGATCACACGCTGCCCGAGCGCGTAACCCAACTCGATGCTGGTCAACGCAAACGCCTGCGAGGACACCTGCCAGGGCGTTGGCCCACCGAACTTCGAAACGACTGGGAAATGGTGGCCTTCGAGATCGCCCGGTCCTCAGCAGCGCGACTCCTCGATCGGTTGGCCGCCCCGGCCGAACGCGAGGAGTTCCTTTGGCGGCTGCTGCGTTTGCAGGCCGCACCGTATTACGTGCTCGGTGCCGATCTGCGCGATCAACCGTTGTGTTATCGGGTCACAACCCCGTGGGATTTTCGAGCGAGTTACAAGATCCGATCGCTGGACGTGTGGGGCGAACATGCTGGCCAACCCTTGGTGCGTTGGCGAGCAGACATCGCCGACCGCTCAGAGGGCGAACGACGCATTATCGAAGGCCACGTCGAAGTGCGGTGGAGCCACGGCAAGTTCGGTGGCGTTCCCGAGGCGAAGATCTATCTCGACACTCCCCACCACGATGTTGCCGGTTACGAACCGCTTAACGACGAGAACTGATCGACCCATCGCATCGCCGTCGGACGTCGCTTGGCCATCTCTGCCGCGAGCCACGCATCGCTCGCGACGTAGGCTCGTCGCGTTTGGGGATCGAGTGAGTGGATCTGTTCGCGGTCGACGCTGACCAGTGGCAAACCAACCAGTCGAGCGAGCGGTTTAAGCCCGCAAGATATGTCGAGTGCTCGTCCGACGTCGGCTCGGTACATCTGGTAGGCGTCCAAGTGGGCGTGTGCGCCCCACCGACCTCGGTAGGCCGACGAATGTCCCGGCAGGGGTTCGTGGTGACCGGCAATAGAGGAGTCGGCGCGTAGCTCGAGGCCGAGCGAAACGCCGGTGGCGATGCCGCGATCGAACAGGAACGGCAGATCGAAGCCGCCGCCGTTCCAAGTGACAAGAACGCCGGGGGGAGTGTCTCTGAGAGTTTGATCGAGAGCAGCCAGCATCGCTGATTCGTTGTCGCCATCGAGCACCAACTCCAAGCCGGGGCCAACAACGGCTATCGAGACGACCGCTGCCACACGAGGGTCGAGGCCGTTGACCGTGGTGTCGGTCTCGATATCGAGGCCGTAAAAAGGAAGTGCGCTGGTACCGATGTTTTGGAGACTACGCGCCGGGTCTGACACCGAGCTATTGCTCAATGATGCGGGCGACAAAGAACTCGGGCCAGTTTTTGCCGCCGATCAGAACCGTGCCGTCGCCCAGATCGGCAATCCCGTTGAGCACATCGCGACCTGGCTCGGCGACGTTCACGGTGTTGACAAGGTTCGAGCCGTCGATAACGGCCAGCACTTCGCCGTCCGAGTTGATGACGAGGATGCGATCGTCTTTCCAGACGTTGGCCAAAACAATGTCGCCAACGCACTCGAGTTCGTTGAGTTGCGATATCGGCGCCCCGTCGAGGGTTACTGTCGCGGTCCTAACAACTTCGAAGGTGCCGGGGTCTCTCCAGGTGATCTGGTCCGAACCATTGGACATCACAAGTTCGTGGTCGGTCGCGCACAGACCCCAGCCTTCGCCTTGGTAGGCGAATGGTTCAAGTGATTCGAGGGTCGAGACGTCCCAGCGATAGGCAATGCCGCTTTGCCATGTGAGCTGGATGATCGTGTCGTTCCAGACAGTGAGTCCTTCGGCGAAAACCTCCGGCGGCAGCGACACAACGCTGCTCGATGTCCCGCTTTGGGGATCGACTCTACGCAGCGTCGATTGCCCATACAGGCCGGTACTTTCGAGCCAATAAGTGTCGTGTACTTCGAGTCCTTGGGTAAAGGCGTTGGGGTCGTGAGCGACCCGGCGCACGATTTCCAGTCCCCACCGAGCGCTCGTTTCGGCCGCGAGGTCCGAAATCGCGACCGGCCACGGATCGACCAGACCACCAGCATCAGTGGTAGCGGTTGTGACTCCGACACCTGGGGCGGGTGATTCTTCGCTGATAGTGGGGCTACCAGAGCAAGCCGAAGCGAGCAGACCGATCACGCTCAGGGTGGCAAGCAATTGGGGGAGTCGCACGAGGGCCAGTGTGGCATCCAATTTCGGCTTGCCGGGTGCACGCCATGGGTGATGTCCATATGAGCCCGATGGTCCGGTCGAGGTAGGTCCCGCGAACCCAATCGCCGAACCGGCGTGGGTCGTTCGGACCGAAGTGGGTTGCTACGTTAATCCCGGTCGAAATTGTGACCGAAGACCTTTGCATGCATCCAGGCGGATACCGATCAGGTCGACCCCGACAGCTACGAGACGCCGCCGCCTTATCGCTGATCGTGCCGACCGGATTTGGTGTTTTGGTGACTGCATCGGCGGTGTTGGTGGCCCGAAGTGGGCTCACCGCCCATCACGGCCAGAGCCGCCTGGTGTTGATCACCGGAATCGTGGTCACGGTGATCTTGTCTCTGGTTGTCGATCTTCAGCGTCGACTGGGCGCGTCGACATACGCAATCCTCAGTGACCTCGAACGACGGGCTCGTCATGATGAACTAACCGGGCTTCCCGCCCGCGACGAGATCCGTAGTTGCCTGAACGCGGCCTTGGGTGACGCCTACCGGCGAAATGCCAGTGTTGCCGTGCTCTTTCTCGATCTCGACGGGTTCAAATCAATCAATGACTCGATGGGTCACCGAGCTGGTGATGAACTTTTGCAACAGTTTGCGTCGCAGCTTCGAGAGGTCGTCAGGGCCAACGACATCGTCGGGCGCTACGGCGGTGACGAATTTGTTGTGGTCTGCGGCGGTCTCGACGGGCCCGAGGATGGTCGTCATGTTGCATCGAAGATCCGCAAGGCTTTTGCGTCGCCGCTGTCGGTCGGCGATGGCGACGTGCTCGTAACCCCAAGCATCGGGATCGCGTCGGCGAATCGTGACGAACCGGCACTGTGCGACGAACTCATTGCGCGGGCTGATCAGGCCATGTATCGAGCCAAGCGATCGGGCGGCGGTGTGCGACTGTACGACGATGTCGAACATCAGGCCGAACTCGATCGCCGAGCGGTGAAGCGGGCGCTGGTGCCGGGCCTGGCCGCGGGCGAGTTTGACGTTCACTACCAACCAATCGTCGACCTGTCATCGCACTCGGTTGTCTCGATGGAGGGATTGGTGCGATGGCGACATCCGGTTCATGGTGTTCTTGCTCCAGGGCGATTCCTGGACATAGCTCAGGAGACCGGCCTGGGAGCCCGGCTGGGCGAGGTCGTATTGGAAGACGCCACGGCCCAGATCGCATTGTGGAATCGTCTCGGCCACTCGGACTTCACGGTGGCTTTGAATCTGGCTGAGCGCCAGTTGGTCGATCCTGGATTCCCTGATCTTGTAGCCGCGGTGCTCGACCGTGCGGGCATCCATGCTGTTCAGCTTGACCTCGAAGTCAGCGAGGCGCTTTTGGTTCGGCGAGTCGACGACGCCAGTCGGGTACTCCACCGCCTCGCGGCGATGGGATGCCGGATTGTGATTGATGACTTCGGAGATTCTCATGGTGCGTTTTCGCGGTTCAGACACCTCGACCTTGTGGAGGTGTTGAAGATCGACCGCAGCGTCATTGCCGATATCGAAACCGACGATGTGAGCCGTACTGTGGTCGAGGCTTCTGTCGCGATGGCTGACAGCTTGGGACTAACCCTGATCGCTGAGGGAATCGAAACTGCCGAACAACGAAACATTGCCTTGGATCTCGGCGTCGAGCGGATGCAAGGGTTCTTGTTCGGGCGTCCCGAAGCGTCTGCGAGCCTCAGCGGTTCGAGCCCGTTCGGCAAACTGAACCCTTCGCCAACTCAATCCTTGGGGTCGAGCAGACGGTCTTCCAAGTCGTCAAAGCCTCGGGCGCTGATCGACGGCTGATTAGGGACCACCACATCGCATAGGAACTCGACCATGTTGCGGCTCGATTCGAGTCCGGCTGCGGGCCGGGTGACGAGCTGCTGGAATTTCTCCTTGTCGCCTTCGAGAATGATCTTTACGGTGTCGAAGTTGAACGGCTCGGCGGTGTCGAGATAGCTCTGGTAGTACGTAACCACCGCCTCGATCTCGATGACCGACTCGGCTACGGCGACTTCGGCCAGGTCGCTCCAGTAGGACAGGGCGAGCCGGGCGAGTGGCCCCGGGTTTGACCCGGCCGGAATCAGCGAAGCCTCGGCCACGAAGGTGGCGGTGCGTTCGCACGTGGCCGCTACCGCGATCGCCGGGTCGGTCGTGGTGGTGACCGGCGTCGTGGTGGTGGTCGTGGTTGTTGTTGAGGTTGCCGCCGCGTCCGCCGTCGAGTCGACGGGCCGGGCCTCGATTTTGTGCCACGAGACGGCGATGGCCGCGGCCACCAACGCAAAGGCCATAAAACCGCGCAGCGCTCCCCAGCTCATTTGCGTCGGGACCGCTCGAATTTGGCGACCGAGAACGTACCCGCAGCCTTGTCGCGCGACGGGTCGACGGTTGACAGTTCGTAGCCTTCGTCATGCAAGAGTTGGGCGACCCGGCGGAGCCGTCGCCGGGCTACGCCGGCTCGACGGGCCGGTACCGCGACGTAGAGCGGGTCGTGGCGGTCGTGGATCTCGGGTTCGACCGCGTCCATCAATTTGCGTTCCCAGCGAGGCGATCTCATTGACTCATTGTGCCGCGGGTTCGGCCACAGTTCCGTTCGCCACCAGTCGATCGATATCGGCACCCAAGCCGAGGTCGGCGAGGATTTCTCGGGTGTGCTCTCCGAGATCTGGTGCGTTGGCCCGCGGCGACCACGGCGTGCCGTTGAAATCGGCGGGCGTGGCGATCATGTTGATGGATGTATCGCCGTCGGGAACTTCGACCAGCGCCCCCGAAGCGTAGAACTGTGGGTCGGCGAGCAGGTCCTCTGGAGTTTGGACTGGCGCCCAGAAGAATTCTTCTTCGGTAGCGAATATCTCGGCCCACTCGTCAAGGGTTTTGGCCGCAAATATCGTGTCCAGCTCGGCAATGAGTTCGACCGCGTTGGCCGCTCGCTCCCGAGGTCCGAGGTAACGCGGATCGTCTAGCCACTCGGGGTGTCCGGCTACTCGAGCGAGCGGTGGCCAGTGCCGAACTCCCTCGAGTCCAACAATCCAGAACCGTCGATCGTCGGCAGTTTTGTAGTTGTTCATGGCCGGATTGCCCATGGTCGTTCGGTTCCCGACCTGCAGCGTGAGCCCCCAGCCGAGTAGCACCGAGAGATCGAAGCTGATTGTGTACACCCCCTGGCGAAACAGCGAGGTGGTGACCACTTGGCCTTTGCCGGTTCGTTCTCGGTTGTAGAGCGCGGCACAAACCATCGCCGCGCCGGTCAGCCCGGCAGAGTGGTCCCCCATGCCGCCGCGCTGAAACGGAGGTGCTTCGCCCGGCGCGGTTAGCAGGTGGGCAATTCCGGTGCGTGCCCAGAAAGCGGCGATATCAAACGCGGCGCGGTCGGCGTCGTCGCCATCGGTTCCGTAACCGGTGATTGCCGCGTAGATGAGCTCGGGATGGCGAGCCGTGACGCTTTCGGGGTCGAGGCCGAGTCGTTCGAGTCCGGCGAGGCGAACGTTGGTGACCAACACGTCGGCGTCGGCAATGAGCGATTCTGCGATGCCTTGGCCGTCGGAGGTTGTCAGGTCGAGAGCGATGCTTCGTTTGGAACGATTGTCCATCTCGAAGATGGGGTTATTGGGCATGTCAGTGCCCAACATGGATCGAAACGTGCGCGACGGATCCCCAGCCAACGGTTCGATCTTGATGACCTCGGCACCCCAGTCGGCCAAGATCCCGCTGGCGGCCGGGCCCGCAACCCACACCCCGATCTCTACTACTTTGACCCCGTTGAGTGGTCCTGGCATTTGCTCTCCTGACGGTCGTGACCTTAAACGGTCAGCGTTCGCCGATCGAGGTAGGCGCGACCTAATCTGGAAACTGGAGGATGCCATGTATGACCTTTTGATAACCGGCGGGACCGTTGTTGATGGCACCGGTGCCGAGCGCCGAGTCGCCGACATCGCCATATCTGGTGGAGTCATTGTCGAAGTTGGCGCAGACATCGTTGGCGAAGCGGTGTCGATCATCGATGCCACGGGACTTCTGGTGACTCCCGGCTTTGTCGACATCCATACCCACTACGACGGTCAGGTCACGTGGGATGAGGTTCTCGAACCAAGTTCGTTGCATGGCGTCACAACCTTGGTGATGGGCAACTGCGGGGTGGGGTTCGCTCCCGTTCGGCCCGGAGACGAAGACTGGCTCGTGCAGTTGATGGAAGGGGTCGAGGACGTACCGGGTGCCGCGCTCAGCGAGGGTATCGACTGGGATTGGGAGACCTTTCCCCAATATCTTGATGCCCTCGAGAAACGATCGTGGTCGGTTGATATCGGCGCCCAGATCGCCCATGGTCCGGTTCGGGCCTACGCGATGGGGGAGCGGGGGGCCAAGAACGAACCGGCTACGGCTGACGAGATCGAAAAAATGGCCGAAATAGTGCGCGACGGCGTTGCCGCCGGTGCGCTTGGCGTGTCTACGTCGCGGACGGTTGCTCATCGAGCCATGGATGGCGAACCGGTCCCGGGCACGTTCGCGGCCGAAGATGAGCTCTTCGCTCTCGGTCGAGCGCTTCGCGATGGTGGGGGCGGGGTGTTCGAGTTGGCTCCGGCCGGTACCGAAGGCCTCGACATCGTCGCTCCAATGATCGAGATCGAGTGGATGGCGCGGCTCAGCGCCGAAATCGACCAGCCGGTGACCTTCGCGATGTTGCAGGTTGGCGCCGCCCCGGACCTATGGCGCGAACAGATGGAAGCTTCGATCGCGGCGATCGACAAGGGCGCGCAACTTCACCCTCAAGTAGCGGGTCGTCCGTTTGGAGTGTTGGTTGGCTGGGACACCGGACACCCGTTCTTGCTGCGGCCGACCTACCAGCTGATCGCCCACCTGCCGATTGCCGAGAGGATCATCGAACTTCGCAAGCCCGAGATCCGGGCCGCAATACTCTCCGAGTCAGACGAACCGGGCAACGGCACGCTAATCGAGGGCATATCTCGTCTGGCCGGATCGGTGCTCGACAGTGTGTACGTTCTGGGCGATCCTCCCGATTACGAGCCAACCGCTGATCGATCGATCGCGGCAATGGCCGTGGCCAACGGAGTCGAAGCTCAAGACGCGGCCTACGACGCCTTTTGTGCAGAGGACGGGCGAGCGCTGCTGATGTTGCCGCTCTACAACTATGTGGACGGCAATCACGACGCGATCCGCGAGCAGTTGACCCACCCTCAAGCGGTTTCGGGCTTGTCCGATGGGGGTGCTCACTGCGGGCTGATCTGCGACGCGTCGTTGCCGACAACGATGTTGAGCCACTGGACTCGTGATCGTTCTCGGGGCGATACCTTGCCGCTCGAATGGGTTGTGAAGAAGCAGTCTCACGACACCGCGGCGCTGTTCGGTCTCGGCGACCGCGGAACAATCGAAGTTGGCCAACGGGGCGACATCAACGTGATCGACTACGAGAACCTCAACCTCACAACGCCGGAGTTGGTGCACGATTTGCCGGCCGGGGGACGGCGTCTCGTGCAGCGTTCGGTTGGTTACGTCGCGACGATTGTGGCCGGTGAGATCACCCGACGTAACGGCATCGACACTGGCGCCCGCCCGGGGCGTCTGGTTCGTGGTCGGCGTTGACCAAACAGGGCTTATGAGCAAGCAGGGCTTATGACCAAACAGGGTTTATGACGAAACAAGATGGGGCGACACGATTTGCGGAGGCCGCTCGACGCTTGGGGGTCGTTGTCGAATCGGTGACCTACCCCGAAGGCACCCGCACGGCGGTTGAGGCGGCCGCGGCAATCGGATGCGAGCTGTCACAGATCGTAAAGTCGCTTTTGCTGATGGGTCCGGACGGACCGGTGCTGGCATTGACAGCGGGTCACAACCGCGTCGATCTTGGTCGGCTGGCACAGATTGTGGGTGGAGAAGTCCGGATGGCCAACGCCGACGAGGCGCGCCAAGCCACCGGCTATGCCATCGGTGGAACCCCGCCGTTTGGCCACCCGGCTCCGATACTTACGTTCATCGACCCCGCGGTGATGGGTCACATAACGGTCTTCGGCGCGGCCGGGACCCCCAATCGTTGTTTTCCGATTCTGTCCGAACACTTGTGTGCCATCACCGAAGCAACCCCGGCGGACTTTGTGAAAACCTGACGTTTTGGTTCGTTTGGCTCAGGTCACGACCCCTCGTAGTCGTTTACCGTGCAGCCATGAGCAGCTTCCATCTGGACGCTGGCGCTCGCTTGGTCCTGGATGTGGCGTTTGGGACGGCTGGCGCCATGGGCGACGAACATTGCGGAACCGAGTACATCCTGTTTGGGATCGTGGCGACCGCGGCCGACGAAATGGCCGAACTGAACGAGCTTTTTGCACTCAACACGATGCGAGTCGAACGGGCAGTAAAGAGTCTTCGTGCTCATCGATGCACCGGGCTTGACGGCGACGAAGACCCTCCTCTCAGTACCCGTGCCGAGATAGCGCTCTACAAGCAGCCATTGTCTGGGGCCGCGCTTCGGGGACCGTTCGATTTGTTGGTGGCGATCCTTGCCGATCCGCGTTCGGGCGCCGCGACGGTGCTGAGGAACCTAGGGGTCCGTACGGGCGAGATCCGCCGATTGGCCGAATTGGGCGCGGCCAAGCTCAACCAATCCGAGGTCGAAGGCCTGATCGCCGCGCTCGACCGTCGCGACGATGCCCATCGACCGTGGTGGGGTCCGTCTGCTGACGCTCCGGTGGTACGCGTGTCGCTTCCGGCGTCAAAGGCGACGCTGCTCGGACGCAGCGAAACCGCGGTCGCGACTCTTGACGGGCTTGTTGCCGGTCCTGACGGATTCGGGATCACCGTGACGTTGACGTCTTGTGATCGGTGGATGTTGCCGCCGCGCTGGGAACCCGAAGAGACGTTGATCCCGGGTTTTGGAGCTATTCACCGTGCGGCCCCCGACGTCGTAACTATCGACTTGCGTTTCGGTGACGAACGGGTGGTCTCCAATCGCTCGCCGTCGTCTCGATGGCGCGCCGACGAACCGCACGAAGGGGCTCTCGTACGCCTGGGTGCCCGTTCTGTTGTTGATGAGCGAAACGACCGGCGGGTTGCGGCCCGCCGAGCCGAAACGACGGACTGGTGGGTATGGCCGCTGCCCAGCGATGGACCGCTGCAGTTGGTCTTCGAGTGGCCGGCCGAAGCCTTGAGCGGCGTCATAGATCTCGATGCCGAAGAAATCAACACCCACGCGGCGCGCCTTCGCTCACATCGGTGAGCCGGCGATGCACCATCTAGCCTGACGCTGCTAACTCAGTTCGGGCCTAGAAAGCGTGGATCAGATGGATTGTGATGGTCGGGTAGTTGTTGTGACGGGTGCGGCCCGCGGACTCGGACGCGCTCATGCAATGGCGTTTGCCGATGCAGGGGCGCGGGTTGTTGTGAACGATCTTGGAGTTGATCGTGACGGTTCGGGCGGGACCAGTGACGCCGCCCAAGAGGTAGTGGCTGAGATTGTTGCCAATGGTGGTTCGGCGGTGGCCAACGCGGCCGATGTTGCCGACTGGGCCCAAGCCGAAGCAATGATTGGGCAAGCTGTCGACACCTTCGGACGCCTCGACACTTTGGTTCTCAACGCGGGGTTCCTACGCGACCGCATGTTGGCTGGCATGTCGGAATCCGAATGGGACACCGTCACCCGAGTTCATCTCAAGGGACATTTTGCGCCGGCTCGACACGCAATTGCGCACTGGCGCGACCGGGCCAAGGCGGGCGAGGAACCAAACGCCCGGGTTGTCAACACATCGTCGGGGGCCGGACTGAACGGCTCCATCGGGCAAGGCAATTACGCAGCGGCCAAAGCGGGGATCGCACTCTTGACGGTTCAGGAGGCAGCCGAGTGGGGCCGTTACGGCGTTCGAGTGAACGCGGTTGCCCCTGATGCCCGCACTCGCATGACCGCCGGCGTGTTCTACGACGAAGAAGCTCCCGATGGATGGGATCCCAAAGATCCCGCCAACGTCTCGCCGCTGGTGGTTTGGCTGGGCAGCGGCTCGTGTGACATAACCGGTCGTGTCTTCGAAAACACCGGAGGCCAGCTCAATGTTTGTGACGGCTGGCAGCCTGGTCCTGTGGAGTCGGTTGGCGATCGCGCCATGTCGGTGAGCGAGGCCGGTGAGCTCGCTCATCGTTCGATCGCTGGCGCTCCGTTGCCCGCTCCCGTTCACGGCGCGTCGGCCTGACCGGTCGCCTTTGGAGCTGATGTGGACTTCGACGACACCGCGGCCGAAGCACGCTGGCGGCTGAAGTGCCGGGCGTTTCTTGACCGCCATGGCGAGCGGCGTGCCAGTGATCCCGACCTTGCCCTGAGTCACTGGGCTCGTTTGGCGAGTGCCGCCGAGGTCGAGGATCAACGGCGCCAAGCGGCTCGCTGGCAGAACCTGAAGTTCGAGCAAGGATGGGCGGGCATTGCTTGGCCGTCGGAGTACGGCGGCCGAGGGCTTACGAGCCACGAGAACGCGATCTTTGCCGAGGAAGAGTCGTGCTACGACTTCGCCATCGGTGGTTACACCCAATCGATCGGCATGGCTGGCCCCACCATCATCGAGCACGGCACCGACTCACAGAAGCGACGCTATTTGGAGCCGATGCTGCGAGGGGCCGAGACATGGTGCCAGCTCTTTTCGGAGCCTGGTGCTGGTTCAGATCTGGCCGGGTTGAGAACAACCGCAGTCCTTGATGGTGATGAGTTCATTGTCAACGGCCAAAAAGTATGGACATCGAATGCGGTCGAGGCCGCTCACGCCATGCTTCTGGTCAGATCCGATCCCGATGCTCAGAAACATCGAGGAATCAGCTACTTGTTGCTCGATATGGCCAGTCCGGGTATCGAGATCCGACCTCTTCGTCAGATCAACGGTAGAGAAGAGTTCAACGAGGTGTTCCTTGATGATGTTCGGGTCCCGCGAGAGTCGTTGATTGGCGAATTGAATCGTGGGTGGGGTCCATCACTCACGACCTTGGCTCACGAACGTCAGCTGATCGGTTCGATGAAGGGCGTTACTTGCGATGACGTCGTCGCGCTCGCCAAACGACTGGGCCGCAGCAACGAACCGATTCTGCGTCAACGGATCGCACGCCTGTTTTCGATCGAGGCCACAATTCGATTCTTGACCTACCGCGTTCGCACCGCGTCCAGCAAAGGGGCCTCGCCCGGTCCGGAAAGCTCAGTGCTCAAGCTGGCGGTTTCCCGCCGTCTCGAACTCCAAGGGTCGCTGGTAATGGATCTGATGGGTGCGGCGGCAACGTTGTACGACGACGATGCTCCGGATAACGGGTTCTGGCACAACTACGCGTTCTTGGGTCAGTGGGCCGCTCGAATCGGTGGCGGAACCGACCAGATCCAGCGCAACATCGTAGGCGAAAATGTTCTGGGGTTGGCCCAAGAACCGCGGCTCGACAAGGGGATTGCGTTTCGCCAGATTGGGTCGGCGGTTTAGTCGTTTTGATGTAACGACCCAAGGTGTGGGAAGGTCAGAGCGGTATAACCTCCCTCCAGGGGTATTGGTGATGTCCGCCACACGTGGCGGGCATCACTGCGTTTCGGGCGTGTAGGCGCGGCGAACCGCCGCGACTGTTGCGTCGGCGTCCGCACCGAGCTGAGTGGCCTCGAACACGTAACGTCGAGCGGCGGCCGCGAGGCGTTCGCGGCGCTCTCGAAGCGGCTCGGAGTGAGGTGGTTCGGCCACCACGAACGTTCCGCCGCGACCTCGTGTCTCTACGATGCCGTCGTGTTCGAGTTCGCGGTAGGTGCGGGCCACGGTGCCCGGCGCGAGCCCGAGTTGGCCGGCGAGGTCGCGGACCGTCGGCAACCGGTCTCCAGCGTCGATTCTTCCGACCGCGACCATTACCGAAATTTGGGCTCGAAGTTGCTCGAACCGTGGCACCGATGTTGTGCGATCGAGTCGCAGTACCAGCCGCCGCTCGCGACCCGTTTGATCCACGTAGACAACGACAGGTGACTGACTGTTCATCTGAATATTGTATTGATACAATCTACAACTTCAAGAACCAATCTACGTAGATTCAGAGTGATTTATCTAGATGTCAGCTCGTTTTGCTTCAAACTATGTTGACACATAACTAGATAGCTGAAACTGTGTAGCAGTCGAGGAAACCTCGACGCGAAAATGGAGCACTCATGAAACTCGTTACCGCCGTCATCAAACCGTTCAAGCTCGAGGATGTGAAGACCGCGCTCGCCGACGTTGGGGTGCAGGGCATGACGGTCTCGGAGGTGCAGGGGTTCGGCCGCCAGGGTGGCCATTCCGAGACTTATCGGGGCACCGAATACCGGGTGACTTTCACGCCCAAGACCCGCATCGAGATTCTGGTCGACGACGCGGTCGTAGACGCCACTGTTGATGCGATTCTCGGTTCGGCCCGAACCGACAAGATCGGTGATGGCAAAGTGTGGGTCACTCCAGTCGAAGCACTGGCCCGCATACGCACGGGTGAACGCGGCGTCGAGGCCGTCTGACTGCCTCCGCGGGATGTTCATTCATGTCGACCTAGCAACGCGGGACGTGTCGCTACACGAGCCGAGTGTTTTTACGGCCTTTCACGTGGTTACTGCCCCTCGAGACGCGGTCGGAGCCGATGCCGCCGAAGCTCTCGGCGACCTGGCGAAATCTCTCGACGACGATCACGTGTGGATTTCTGCTGACGGGATTCGAGCGCTGGCGGTTCATCAAGTCGGGACCGAGTGGGAATCGCAATTTGCCGGCATGGTCCGATACGCCGAGTCGAAAGGGTGGTGTAGCGAGGACGGAATGATCCGGGCGCACCTCGAGCGACTCGAACCCGGCAGCATCGCCGAAAGGGACAACACGCCATGACCACGCAAATTCTTGATGCCACTTCATTTTGGGAGCTGCTCGAAAGGCGAGTAGAGGCCTCTCCCGATCATCCCCTGCTGCTTGACGATGGCGGTCGAACCCTCACGTGCGCAGAGTTCAAGACCGAGGCCGAACGGGTTGCCGCCGGGTTTTTGGAGTTGGGCATCGGCGAGGGCACAGCGGTCACATGGGAGCTGCCAACCCGAATCGAAACGATTGTTGCCAGCTTTGCCTTGTCTCGATTGGGTGCGATCCAAAACCCGATCATCCATATCTACCGTCATCGCGAGGTTGGCTTCTGTTTGCGCCAAACGGCCGCAGAATTTGTGCTTCACCCTGGGGAATGGGGCGGGTTCGATTACGGAGCGATGGTTGCCGAAGTAAGCGCCGATCTGGCATCGCCGCCGGTACTTATCAACGGCTACGCCGACCTGCCCACCGGCGATCCGGCCAGTTTGCCGCCGGTTCCCAGCTACCCCGCAGGGTCAGCTCCGGTGCGCTGGCGCTACTACACCTCGGGCACAACTTCTGACCCCAAGGGTGTTTTGCACACCGACCAAACGCTGTTGGCGGCCGGCACCGGTCTTGGCCAAGCGCTCGAGGTCACCGCGGCCGACGTCGGCTCGATTGGCTTTCCTTACGCTCACATTGGCGGACCCGACTACATCGTGATGATGCTGGCTTTCGGACACCCAGCGGTGTTGATCGAACGTTTCACGCCGAGCGGCGCCGTTGCCGCGTTTGCCGAGCACGGGGCGACCATGGTCGGCGGTTCAACCGCGTTCTATCAGATGTTTCTGGCTCAAGATCAGGCCGTCGAGGGTCGTGCCATGCCCGCGTTGCGGCTCATGGCCGGCGGTGGAGCGCCCAAGCCTCCCGAAATCTATTACGCGGTCAAGGACGAGATGGGTGTCCCGATCGTTCACGGATACGGCATGACCGAATGTCCGATGATTTGCAACGGTTCGCCGTCTGATACCGACGACCAGTTGGCCACCACCGAGGGGGCGCCGATCGATGGGTGTGTCGTTGCCGTAGTCCACGAAGACGGTTCCGACGCCGGGCCGGGAGTCGAGGGCGAGATCCGGGTCAGCGGGCCGATGTTGTTCAAGGGCTACACCGACTCGTCGTTGGAGGCCGATGCGTTCGACGAACAGGGCCGGTTCCGCACCGGCGACCTTGGCATTTTGCACGATGATGGACACGTCACGCTCACCGGTCGGCTCAAAGACATAATCATCCGCAAAGGGGAGAACGTGTCGGCCAAAGAGGTCGAAGACGTGTTGTACGCCCTTCCCCAGGTAGAGAACGCCGCGGTGATCGGGCTGCCCGATGCCGAACGGGGCGAGCGGGTCTGCGCGGTGATCGAGACGGCCTCCGACTCAGAACCACTGTCATTTGATCAGATGGTGACTGCTTGTCGAGACGCGGGACTGATGACACAAAAAATCCCGGAACAGCTCGAGATCCATGACCGACCGCTGCCTCGCAACGCGACCATGAAGATCCTCAAGTTCGAGCTCCGCGATATCTACGCTGACAAACCTTGGCCTTAGGAGACCACATGACGACAACCATTTATCACAACCCTCATTGAAACTCTTCGACCAACGCCGTGGCGGTCGCCACGGAGATGGACGTCGAGTTCAACGAAGTTCGCTACACCAAAAACCCGCCCGACGAAGCAACCTTGCGAGCACTAATCGCCAAACTCGAGGACCCGGTCGAGAATCTGGTTCGCAAGGACTCCCAGTTCAAGAAGCTCGAGCTCATCGAGGACGACTACGTGGGAGATGTCGACGCGGTCGTTGCGGTCTTGTTGCGTTATCCGCGTTTGCTGCAGCGCCCCGTGATTGTCACCGATGGCAAGGCGATTATTGGTCGCCCGCTCGATGGGGTGAAGGCCAAGGATCGTCTGGCCGAATTGTTCGGCTGACCTCGATCATCGCGGCTAGCGCCGAGGTGGTCGAAGCGTGCACGGTGAGAGACAAACGATCGGCTACGTCGCCGTATTCGTCGTGAAGACGGGTTGCCACGGCCGCCGGCTCGCCGCGCACGGCCAGCAGATCTAGCACTTCGTCGTTGATCAGTGAGCCGAGTTCGGACCACTTTCCCGACTTGGTCATTGTCCGCAGCGCCGGCTGCAAATCGCCAAGTCCGTGATGATCGAGGGTGACCTTGTAGGCCGGTGTCGACGCATAGAACGCCAGGTTGGAACGAATCGAAGCGGTGGCGGTTTCGTACTCCTCGTCGGTTTCGCACGGTGCCACAATGCAACCGACGTTGAGGGTCAGGTCGCCACGTCTGCGGCCCGATGATTCGAGCCCGTCGCCAATCAACGGCAGAGTCCGGTCGCGCAAAAACGATCCCGTGTTGAACGGATGAATGATGATGCCGTCGGCGTGGGCGGCCATTGCTCGCGTCATTCGCGGCCCAAGGGCCCCGGCCCAGATGGGTGGTATCTCGCTAGGGAGTGCCGGCGGCACGAACACCGGTGACATCAGATCAATGTCGTAGAACTCGCTGTGGTGATCGAGTTCGGCATTGCCGCTCCAGCAATCCCAGATAGCCCGTAACGCAGCAATAACCGCGACCATGTGATCCACGGGTCGATGCCACGTTGTCGAGAACCGTCGCTCGATATGGGGTTTGATTTGGGTTCCAAGCCCCAGAGCGAAACGGCCGTTGCTCAGCCGTTGCAGATCCCATGCTTGGTACGCGAGGTGCATCGGCGACCGCGGAAAGGCAATGGCCACGTTGGTGTAGAGGTCGGTCCCGGCCTCTGCACCAAGCACCAGTGGGAAGAACACGTCGCTGTTGCCTTCAAAACTGAAGAGGCCGTCTACCCCGGCTTCGGTCAGTTCGACGCTGCGGTGAGCGCAAGTCTTGAGATCACCGGTAAGCCCAATATCGATGTGCATACGGCGACGGTAGTTGTGCGGTGCTGGTAGCGACGCAGTTGACGATGGTCCTTTCTTGACAGGTCAATGGTCATGCGACACTCAGCGATGGTCCCCCAAACGCCGATCTTGGTGGATATGGCAGTTAGCGGCATGGCCCTCACCGATATCGCCCTTCGTGACCCGAGCCTGCCGCGCTCGCCGAAAGAACTTCGTCAGATGAGAGAGCACGGCGCGAGCATGGAAGCCCTTGGGCGGGTAGCGCGTGACCTAGCATCTCGTGGTGCCACGCACTCGACCGCTTACTGATCGTCAAGCTCAACGTCGCCAACGAATCTTGGTGGCTGGCCTGCAACTCGCGGCCGAAGGGGGCTACGACGGAGTACAGATGCGCAACGTGGCCGAGCGAGCCGACGTTGCGTTGGCGACCGTGTATCACTACTTCACGTCCAAAGATCACCTGCTCGCCGAGTCGATGACCGAGTGGCTGGACCGGTTTCGTCGCCGCGCTATGGCGAAGCCGGCGGTGGGGGCCACGACGCTCGAACGAGTCCTCGACATCCTTGATCGGATCGTCGAGGCCATGGGCGAGAACGAACTCGTAACCACCGCCCTCATCTCCGGGTTTGTGGCTGAGGGCGAGGAAGTCGCGGCTTGTCAGGAGAATCTCCACTCCACGTTTTCGGCGATGTTCAGCGAAGCCTTCGAACCTCGGTTCCCGACCGAGGAACGTGATCAAATTGTTCGGTCGCTCGAACACGTGTGGTTCTCGGCCTTGATTGGCTGGAAGAACGGCTGGCTCACCTATGACCGGGCCGCTGGTGATCTGCAGGCCGCGGCACACATGCTTCTTGCCGGGCGCGAATAGCTCGCCCAACCGACGCGTTTCGCTTGGAGTGATCTGGGCCACTACCGTCGCGGAAGTTTCGTGGGCGCCGGCCTATCGACTGAGGGGGATCGATGTCTGACGAGGTTCTAACCGCACCTCTAGTTCTCGAATATCCGTTTACCCGCACGACCGGGGCGATCATCGGGGCGTTTCTTACCGGTCTCAAACAGGCGACGATGATCGGCGTCAGGCGCAGCGATGGATCGGTGCTGTGCCCGCCGCTCGAATACGACCCGGCCGATGCATCAGACCTCGACGAATTGGTCGAGGTTGGCCAAACCGGCACAGTCACGACTTGGACCTGGAACGGTGCACCGAGGCCCCAGCAGCCGTTCGATCAGGATTTTGCGTGGGCCATGATCAAACTCGATGGCGCCGATACCCCGATGCTGCACGCCGTGCTGGTCGACGGCGCCGCCGATATGTCGACGGGTATGCGGGTGCAAATAAAATGGCGTGACGACCGCGAAGGACACATTGCCGACATTGCCGGGTTCGTTCCGGTCGACGGCACGGTCGCGGTGTCGTGGGTGTCATCGGAACCTGTCGAGTCGGTACAAAGCGTGCGCACGCCAATCCGCATCGAGTACACCTACACGCCGGGGAGTTCGCTGTCGCAGTACTTGCGGGCCATGCAAGACAAGACGATCCTCGGCGACCGTTGCCCCGACACCGGGCAAGTGTTCGTGCCGCCACGAGGGGTGAGTCCTGTCGCTGGCAAACGAACAACCGAGATGGTCGAACTTCCTGATGTCGGTTACATCGAGTCGTTCAACATCACCCGCGTGCCGATCAAGATGCGCCCCGACCTGACTCCTCCTTATTGCAGTGCCTGGGTTGTGCTTGATGGTGCGTCGGTCGGGTTCATGGGGCTGGTCATCAACGTCGCGCCCGAAGCAGTCCGTATTGGGATGCGGGTCCGGGCCGTCTGGAAACCCGATGACGAACTCGAGATGAGCGCCACCAACATTCTTGGTTGGGAGCCGACTGGGGAGGACGACGTCGAGATCGCCGACTACGCAAGAATCGGCCGGGTCGACGGGGGCTCACGATGAGAGACGTTGCAGTGGTATCGGTAGCTCAACGGCAACAAGCCACGATCGCCGGCGAGTCCGAGGTCGAGTTCATGATTCCGGTGATGCAGCAGGCCAAGGAGGCGGTGGGGCTTACTCAACAAGACATCGGATTTACCTGCTCGGGTTCGTCGGACTTCCTCGCCGGTCAAGCATTTTCGTTTGTGATGACGATCGACGGCACTGGGCCGGTCCCTCCGATCAGCGAAAGCCACGTCGAACAAGATGGGGCATGGGCGTTGTACGAGGCGTGGGTCAAATTGCAGTGCGGCGATATCGACACGGCCTTCGTGTACAGCTACGGCAAGTCTTCCCCAGGATCGCTCCGCGATGTTCTGGCCACCCAAATGGATCCTTATTATGTGGCCCCGCTGTGGCCCGACGCGTTTGCGATCGAGGCGCTCGCCGCCCGCCAGATGATCGAATCGGGTGTGGTGACCGAGCGACAACTGGCCGAGATTGCCCACCGAAGCAGGATGCATGCCGCGTCCAACCATCACGCGGTTCGCCGACGCGAGAAGTCGGTCGACGAGATTATGGCCGAGGAGGTCGTGATGGATCCGCTTCGACGATCTGACTTGCCGGCGTCGGCGGATGGGGGATGCGCAGTGGTGTTGGCGGCGGGCGATGTTGCTCGCCGCTTGTGTGAGCGGCCCGCATGGATACGAGGTATCGACCATCGAAGCGATGCTCACACTCTTGGAGTGCGAGATCTAACTGCTTCGATGTCTGCAGAGTTGGCCGGTCAGCATGCCGGTGTTTCTCGCGACAAGATCGACTTGGCCGAGTTGCATGCGCCGTTCACCACGTCGGAACATATTCTGACCAACGCGCTCGGGCTCAGCGACGAGACGGTCATCAATCCGTCAGGTGGGGCGCTGGCGGCTCACACGATGATGGCGTCGGGGCTCATCCGTATCGCCGAGGCCGCTCGCCGAATCACTGCTGGCGAAGGCGACCGTGCCGTCGCCCACGCCAGTTCGGGGCCCTGTCTGCAACAGAATCTTGTCTGCGTTCTGGAAGGCGACTGATCATGGGCAAAGAACGCACGGCCGTTATCGGTGTCGGTCAGACCAACTACACCGCGACCCGCGGCGACGTTTCGATGGCCGGCCTCTTGCGAGAAGCGGCGCTCAATGCCCTCGAGATGGCCGGCAAGACGTGGGCCGATATCGACGCGGTTGTGATGGGTAAAGCCCCCGATTTTTTTGAGGGCGTGATGATGCCCGAGATCTATCTCGCCGAGGCCCTGGGGGCGGTCGGCAAGCCAATCATGCGGGTCCACACCGCGGGGTCGGTAGGTGGTTCCACCGCGTGCGTGGCAGCGTCGATGGTGCAAAGTCGGGTTCATCGCACTGTCCTCACCATCGGGTGGGAGAAGCAGTCCGAGTCCAACGCAATGTGGGCCTTGTCGCTTCCTCAGCCGTTTGCGACGTCGGTAAACGCCGGGGCCGGCGGCTACTTCTCGCCGATCATTCGTCGCTACATGATGATGACCGACGCGCCCGAGCTCATTGGTTGCATGGTGGCGTTCAAAGACCGCCAGCACGCGCTGAAGAACCCGCTGGCTCACTTGCATCAACACGACCTCACTTTTGATCAGGTGGTCGAGTCGCCGATGTTGTGGGATCCGATTCGTTATTCCGAGACGTGCCCGTCGTCGGACGGCGCGTGCGCGATGGTGCTCACCGACGAGGCCGGCGGAGACCATCACGATGGACCGGTCGCGTGGATCCAGGGGACGGCAATGAGATCGGAATCCAACTCCTATGGCGGGCGCAACATGGTGTCACCCGCGGCGTCGGAGGAATGCGCCAACGATGTATTTGCTCAAGCGGGCATCCACGACCGCCGCAAGGAGATCGATGCGGTCGAGATGTACGTGCCGTTCTCGTGGTACGAGCCGATGTGGCTCGAGAGCCTGGGTTTCGCCGACAAAGGCGAGGGCTGGAAAATGGTCGAACAGGGTGCCACCTCGCTGGTTGGCGGCGATCTTCCGGTCAACTGCTCCGGGGGCGTTTTGTCGACCAACCCGATCGGCGCGTCGGGCATGATTCGATTTGCCGAATCGGCCTTGCAGGTGATGGGCGAGGCCGGCGAGCACCAAGTGGACGGGGCCCGCACCGCCCTCGGTCACGCCTACGGCGGCGGCGCTCAATACTTTGCGATGTGGGTGGTTAGCGCCGACAAGTAGGCCGCTAGCGGCCTCGCCGGGCCCGACGTTGGCGCTGCATGGCCTCTCGGCGGTTGGCGCCGCGTTGCTGGCTCTCTTGGATGGCGGTGTCCGGTTCGGTGTCGGCCGCCAGCGATGCCGCTAGTGACCTGACGGTCGGGTACCTGAACATCGTGACCAGGGTGACCTCCTGGTCGAGCGCGGTAGATATCTGAGAGCTGGCCTGCACCATCAGCAGCGAGTTGGCCCCGAGATCAAACACGTTGGTCTCGACTCCCACTACGTCGAGCGACAACAGGTTCTCCCACACCGCGGCGATCTTGACTTCGGCGTCGGACTCGGCCTCGACGGTTTCGGTTGTCGTTTCGTGGCGGTCCCGTCGAGGCTCGGGCAGCGCTTTGCGGTCGATTTTGCCGTTGGGTGTGCGCGGCATCGAATCGAGCACCACGAAGGCGCTCGGCACCATGAAGGTCGGCAAGGCCTGGCGCAGAGCGGCTCGAAGTTCGGGAACGACGGTGCTGGTGCGGCGCTGGCTGGGGGTGTTGGTGAACTCCGACCAATTGTTGGGGATCGCCGCAGAGGGGTGGTCCTCGGCCAATTCGAGCGACTCGTCGAACAACAAGAGATCGAAATGCTCGTTGTGGTCTCGGGACCACGTGGGGACGCTGGTGTAGCCATCGATGAGCCCCACGGTGGCGGCCGGGTTGATGGGTCCCTCACTGGTCATACGACCATTGGGAATTCCTCGTAGGGCAACGATCGGGGGCCGGTCGGCCACCGCGGCGGTTGCTGCTTTGCGTAGTTGCTCGACCGTCTCGAATGGCCCGCTAACGCTGACTGGTTCGGCGGTCGGGGTCGCCGGGCCGTTCGAACGTCGCAGAACCGCGTCGAACCGGAACCGGCTCATTTCGTTGTCGTAGTGGTTGGTCTTGAGCCGGATCGACACACAATCAAGCTCGGGAATTGCCGACCGCAGAGCATCGAATATCGCCGGATCGATCACCAGCTCGCTGTCGTTGCTGATGCGCTCGGCAATAGCACTGTCGAGGGCGGCTGCGGTGGTCGTGTCGGTGGCGCGAGAACGTTCGATATCGGCGGCCATTACTGCCGCGTGGTTCTTGCTGCGGAGGTCTCCAAGGAACAGAGATCCGCCCGGTTCGAGTCGTGACATTGCGTCGGTGACCACCGAAACGAAGTACTCGGCGTTGGGGAAGTACTGCGCAACTGAGTTGATGATGATCGTGTCGAACGTGTCTTCGGTGAGTTCGAGCAGTTGGTCGGCCGAACCATGTGCCACTTGTACCTGGTCGAGCCCGAGGCTCGCTGCTTGGCCGGCGATCTGGTCGAGCGCCCCTCGGGCCAGGTCGATGCCGAGATAGTGCTCGGCTTGGGGAGCGAGGCGGAACAACAACATGCCGGTTCCGCAACCGAGTTCGAGGATTCGTTTGGGTTGGAGTTTGCCGATCTGCTCGACGGTGTGATCGACCCAGTCAGCCATCTGCTCGATCGGGACGGGTTCGCCGGTGTAGCTGTCGAGCCACCCGGTGGCATCGAAGGAAAGGTTTTCGGTGTCGCGTTGAGCGTAGGTGCGGTCCCAGAGTTCGCCCCACGCCGTCGCGGTCGTGGTGTCGCCGGCCTCGACTACGACGTAACCGACGAGTTGGGGTTCGCCAGTGGCGTCGGGTCGGGCCACCACGACTGCTTCGGACACGCCGGGTTGTCGACCCATCACCGATTCGATTTCGCCCAGTTCGATGCGGTAACCGCGGATCTTGACTTGATCGTCGAGGCGGCCGCCGAATTCGATCTCGCCGGTTGGCAATAGCCGGGCCCGGTCGCCGGTGCGGTAGACCCGTTGGCCGCCTGCAGAAGCCAACGAGACGAACTTCTCGGCGGTGAGTTCGGGTCGGTCGAGATAGCCCCGCGAAACGCCGTCACCGCCGATGAGTAGTTCGCCGGCAACTCCGATCGGGTTTGGTAGGTGATGAGGGTCGACAATGTGGATGTGGGTGTTGGCGATCGGACGGCCGATAGTGATGGCCTGACCAGCCGCCAAAATGGGTGAGGTCGACGACCAAATGGTTGTTTCGGTCGGGCCGTACATGTTGATCAGGTCACCGCGGATCTGAGGCCGCAGGCGATCGGCGAGTGCTTGTGGCAATGCCTCGCCGCCCAGCAGGAACTTGTTGAGGCCCCCGAGCGATGCCAAGCCTCCGGGAGTCGCGGCGATAACTGCGGCGTGCGAAGGAGTGCACTGGAAGTGGGTAACCCCGTGGCGCTCGATTTGGTCGATAAGGCCGAATCCTTCGGTGTCGCTATCGGTCGGTGCCGAGCTGTCGTGGCCGCCGCTGGTGACTGCTTCGCGAAGGGTGTTGAGGTGGGTGAGCGAGTCGAGCACGATGTCTTGGTCGACGCCGAAGTCGAGGAGGCAGGCGACCTCGTCGATACCCAATGCCGAGAGGCGTTCGATGGTTTCGACGCAAGATTCGGGGGTTCCGAACAGCCCCGCGGTGCGAAAGTACCGCTCGAAGGCGTGATCCATGATCACGGCCATGTCCTCTTCGCTCAGTTGGTCGAGGTTGGCGCCCGCGTGTTCCTCGCGGGCCAAACCAGCTTTGGCGAAGCTGGTTTGCTCCCAGTGCATCTTGTTGATGAGGTCCGTCGACGTGCGCAGGTAGTCGAGGAAAGGCTCGCGAACAAGGTCGCGGACTTCGTCGATATCGGTGCCGACAAACGTATGCAGCATCAAGCTGACGTGTCCGTTGCCTTCGTGACCGGCGTCGCGATACGCCTGGCGGTAGGTGGCAAGGTTGGCCACCAGGTCTTGCTCGCTCATGACCAAGAGGTTGGTGAGAATCGAGGCACCCTGCGTGCCGGCCAGTTCGAACGTTGCGGGGCTCCCGCCGGCCGTAACCCACAGCGGCGGTTCGGTCTGGATTGGGGTCGGGAACATCGTGACCGCAACTTCGTCGCCGGTGCCCCCCGTGGCGGTAACCGATTCGCCGCGCCACAATGCCCGGATGGTGTCGATGCCGTCGGCCATTAGCTGGCGACGGTTCTCGAAGTTGTCGGGGGCCAGCACAAAATCGTTGGCGTGCCATCCAGAGGCGAACGACAAACCGACACGACCATTCGACAAGTTGTCGACGACGGCCCAATCTTCGGCGCAGCGGATCGGGTTGTGAAGGGGGAGGACCACGCTGCCGGCGCGGATGCTGAGCCGTTCGGTAACCATGGCGACCGCGGCGCTGGTGATGGCGGGATTGGGATAGATGCCACCGAAGTCGTGGAAGTGTCGTTCGGGTGTCCACACGGCCGAGAAGCCGTTTTGGTCGGCAAACTTGGCCCCTTCGATAAGCAGTCGGTAACGGCTCGCCGGGTCGGTGTCGGCGGCCGATGCGAAATAGAACAGGCTGAAGTCCATGGCCGATGCCGACCCGCCAGCGGCGTGGCCGAGCCGTGATTCTTCTTCTTGGATCACCACGGCAAAGCCGCGTGTGAGGGTCCAGAACAGTTCGAGCACCGAAATGTCGAACGAGATACTGGTCACCGCCAGCCACACTCCCGGATCCGCCGTCTTATCGAACGCCAGCGTCTGGTCCATTCCGACAAAGAAGTTGACGACGTTGCGGTGCTCGAGTTGCACGCCTTTGGGGCGCCCGGTCGATCCTGATGTGAAGATCACGTAGGCAAGGTCGGCTGGCTGTGGGGCAACCGCCGATGGCCGGTCCGGCGAGCGTTGAGCCAGCGAATCACTTTCGATGATGTGAGAGACGGTCGCGGGCACCGACGAACGGATCGTGGGGTCGGCGAACACGATTGACGCAGCCGAGTCCTCGAGCATCATTTCGATGCGGGTGCCTGGGTACTGGGGGTCCATCGGCACGTAAGCGGCGCCGGCTTTGAGAATGCCGAGCAGGGCCACCATCATGTCCGCCGAGCGGTCCATCAGCACGCCCACCATCGAGTCGGTCTCGAGTCCGATATCGATTAGTCGGTGAGCAGCGGCGTTGGCCCGTTCGTCGAGTTCGCGGTAGCTGAGCGGGTGGTCGCGAAAGATCAGGGCAGTGGCGTCGGGGGTGGCATCGACTTGAGCTTCGAACAAGCTGACGATGGTTGCCGAGTGGTCGTAGTCGACTTGGGTGTCGTTGCCCGCCTGCAGCCGGTCAATGTCCGACGACGGGACTCGGGGCAGCGACGCAACCAACGCCGACGGGTCGGTAGCGAGTGCTTCGAGGACCGCGACGAACAACTCGCGCAGCCGGGCGAGCGCGCCCGGGTCGAAGCGGGCGAGGTCGTACGACAGCTTGAAATGGATCTGTGGATCGTTGAAGGCCAGAAGGTTGAGTGGCGTGTTGGTTTGATCGTGAAGGTCAAATATCCGGTTTTCGAAACCGGGACCGGCGTTGCGGATCGCGGTTCCTTGATGCTGTTCGTTGATGACGACGATCGACTCGAACAGGTCGACCCCCCGCACGGGGGCCACGGCCTGGATATCGGTCAGAGCAGTGTGTTCGTGGTCGCGCTTGGTTCGCTGTTGCGAGCGCACGCGGTCGAGCAGTTCGGCGACGGTCTCGGCCGGATCGAGCACCAGACGTACCGGCGGAGTGTTGATGAACAGTCCAACGGAATTTTCGCTGCCGGGAACACCGGAGCGGCGGCACCCTCGGGTCGACCCGAACACCAAGTCGGGGGACCCCGAAAACGCCGACAGGACCAGCGACCAGGCCGCTTCGATCAGTACCGGCGGGCGATGGCCGTGTTGTTCGGCAAACTCGTGAATCACCGCTGATTGGTCGGTGGTGAGCTCGAAGCGATCGTGGCGATATCCGCTCTGGTCAGTGTCGGTGGCGGCCAAGGATCGCAGCGAGATTGGTTCGTCGTAGCCATCGAGGAGGTCGCGGTAGTAGGCCTGGGCCGCTTCGCGGTTGTCGTCGAGGTGGGTGCTGAGCCACGCAAGGTGTTCGCGGTACGGCAAGCGATCAACAAATTCGGGTTCCTCGCCTGCGACTAGCGCGTCGTAGGTCCGGAAGGCTTCTTCGACCACCCATACAACGCTGGTGTCGAGCAGCGAATGGTGGTAGGTGAAAACGACCCGAGTAGGCGTCGTGGCCGTGAACAACGTGAGCCGCCACAACGGACCTTGGTCGAGCGCGAATCCGCCTTGACGGTCGGTGTGAAGGAACTGGTCGAGGTCGACGGCCTCGTCGTGGATGGCGATGTTGACGCTGGCGTGTGCGGCTACTTCTTGTTGAGGAGCATCGAGGCCGGTCCACCGAAATGATGTACGAAGGATGTCGTGACGGTCAGCAACGATCGTCCAAGCCTCGGCGAAACGCTCGAGGTCGAGGGTCTCGTTGAGTTCGCCCACGAACTGTTCGATGTCAACGCCGACATTTGTGCCTTCGAGCCAGTGAAACAGCATGCCTTGTTGCACAGGTGTGAGAGGGTGCGGATAAGAAAAGTCCGTCATGGGTGTGACGATAATCCCGGCCTCTCAAACCGTTAGCCATGCGTCCGATATCAGTCATAGGAGAGTTGGTGAGGAGATTCTGGTGACAAATCGAGCAGACGAACATCTCGACGGCGCGATCGCGGTTATCGGCATGGCCGGCCGTTTCCCTGGCGCGTCTACCCTCGGTCAGTTCTGGCGCAACCTTCGTGACGGGGTCGAGAGCATCCGCCCGCTCAGCGAAGAAGAGTTGTTGGCCGCCGGCGAATCGATCGACACTATTCGTCAGCCCGGCTACGTCGCGGCCGCGGCTCCTTTGCCCGATCACGATCAGTTCGACGCCGGTCTGTTCAATATGAGCCCCCTTGATGCGTCGGTGTTTGACCCGCAGCATCGGGTGTTTCTCGAATGCGCCTATGAAGCCTTCGAACATGCTGGTTACGTGGCGTCAACCATCGATGGACCGGTGGGCGTTTTTGCATCGTGTGGGGCCAGCGAATACATGTTCAAGAACGTGCTGGCCAACGCAACAGTGGCCGAACAGGTGGGCGAGTGGCTGATCCGCCACACGGGGAACGACACCAACTTCTTGGCCACTCGAACGTCCTACGAGTTCGATCTTCGTGGGCCGAGCATGAACGTGCAAACCGCTTGCAGTTCGACCCTTGTGGCTGTTCATCTGGCGTGTCAGAGCATTTTGAACGGCGAGAGCGATGTGGCTCTGGCCGGTGGCGCGGTGATCGCCCCCGATCAAGTACGGGGTTACGTCTACAAGGACGGCGAGATCTTGTCGCCCGACGGGCACTGCCGGGCGTTCGATTCGCGGGCCGAAGGAACCGTGCTTTCGAGCGCGGCTGGGGCCGTGCTGTTGAAGCCCTACGCCGACGCCGCACAAGACGGTGACAACATCCTTGCGGTGATCCGGGGTTCGGCGATCAACAACGACGGACGCGACAAGGTGGGCTACCTCGCGCCGAGCGTGAGCGGTCAGGCCCGAGTCGTGGCCGAAGCCCAGGCGGTTAGCGGCGTCGAACCTCGCGAGGTTTCTTACGTCGAAGCTCACGGAACCGGAACCATCATTGGTGACCCCATTGAGGTGGCCGGCGCGACCGAGGCGTTCCGAGGGGGCACCGACGACGTGCAGTTCTGCGGGATTGGTTCGGTCAAATCCAATCTGGGCCATGCCGGCGAAGCGGCCGGCGTTGTTGCTGTCATCAAGACGGTTCTGTCGCTTCAGCACCGCCAGCTTGCGCCGACCATCAATTTCGAGCAACCCAATCCCCGCGTCAACTTCGAATCAAGTCCGTTCTATGTCAACGATTCGCTCAAGGAATGGACAACTCCCGACGGCGTGCCCCGTATCGCCGCGGTCACCGCCCTCGGCGCCGGCGGCACCAATGCTCATGTGATCGTCGAGCAAGCTCCGCCGACCTCGGCGAGCGAGCCGCCGTTACGACCCGAGCAGTTGGTTGTGCTGTCGGCTCGTAGCGAAGCGGGATTGGATCGTTTGGTGAGCGATCTCGAAAGCCGGTTGCGATCGGACTCTGCGGTCGACATCGCTGATGTGGCTTTCACCTACCACGCTGGTCGTAACCGTCACCGAATTCGCCGAGCGGTAGTGGCGGCGACCGTCGAAGAGTTGGCCGGTCGGCTGGCGTCGTCTCCTGCCGATTCGGTCGCGTCAAACGCCGCCGCGTCGGTTGCGCCGTCGGTGGCGTTCATGATGCCCGGCGGCGGAGCGCAGTACGCCAACATGGGTCGCGACCTCTACGAGAACGAAGCGGTGTATCGGGCCGCGATCGATGATTGTTGCCAAACGGTTAACCCGCAGTTGGGCTTTGATCTTCGGTCGGTGTTGTTTGTTGATAGCGATCTGGACCAAGCGAACGCCGCGCTGCAACGACCGTCGGTTGCGCTGCCGGCGCTGTTCGCTACCGGTTACGCAATGACCAGGCTTCTCGAGTCATTTGGCATCGAGCCCGATGCCTTGATCGGCCATAGCGCCGGTGAGTATGTGGCGGCGACTCTGGCCGAAGTGATGGATATGCGTGACGCGCTCACTCTTGTAGCGCTTCGGGGACGCCTCTTCGAAACTCTCGAATCTGGTTCGATGCTGAGTGTTGGCCTCGCCGAGTCGGAGTTGTTGTCCAAGCTGCCTGATGGCGTCAGCATCGGCGCGATCAACGCGCCGGATCTGTGCATGGCATCGGGCCCGACGCCCTTGATCGACGATCTTCGCCGTCAACTCGAGGCCGACGACATCGATTGCACTCCAGTGCATATTGACGTGGCCGCTCATTCGGCGATGCTCGAACCAATCCTTGACGAGTTCCGAGCGTTTTGTCGAACTGTCACGTTCTCCGAGCCGACCAAACCGTTGATTTCGAATCTGACCGGCACTTGGGCTACCGCCGAAGTGGCTGATGCCGAATATTGGGTGCGTCACCTTCGCCAGCCGGTGCGGTTCAGCGACGGCGTGGCCACACTGCTCGATGACGGCGATCGGGTGCTGGTCGAAATCGGGCCCGGCCGCACTCTCACCTCGCTTTCTCGAATGGGCGAGGGCAAACCGGTTGCTGCTACTCCCAGCTTGCGTCACCCCCGCGAGACTGCTTCTGACGTTGCCGTGCTGCTACGGGCGTTGGGCACTCTGTGGACTTCTGGTGTCGAGTTGAGTGCCGAAGGACTGTTTGGTGATGGCCGTCGTAAGCGGCTCGCCTTGCCGACCTATCCGTTCGATCACGCCCGCTACTGGGTTGATCCCGATCCGATTTCGACCGGATCGAGCTTGGCTGGCCCGCTGCGCAAACGTCACAACATCGACGAGTGGTTCGCGACGCCGGTGTGGTCCCGGTCGGTTCCGCGGCTCCGGTCGGCGGAGGCCGAACTCGGTACCCAATCGCTGGTGATCGATCGGGGCGATTCCCGGGCCGTGCAAGTAATCGACGAGTTGCGACAGCGCGGCCAGCGAGTCACTCGGGTCCGCTTCGGTGACTCGTTCGCGTGGACCGACGAATTTTCGTGCACCATCGACCCGGGCAACGCCGAGCAGTGGCGGGCTTTGGTTGACGATTTGCGCCGACGCGACGCGCGGCCCGATCATGTGTTTCACATGTCGGCGGTTGGCGAACCACGAAAGCCTCGCCGTTTTCGCCCCGACCCGTTGGATCCGCTCAACGCCACGATCGAAACCGACTACGCAAGCGTCGTGTTCTTGGCATCGGCGTTGTCTGGCCTGCCCAACCCGCTGACGCTCGCGGTGGTTACGAGCGGCGCGGTTGGCGGAAACGATGTCTATTCGGAGGCCCCCGAGCGAGCCCTTTTGCATGGTGCGGCACGTGTGATCCCGCGCGAGCTTGGTCACGTCAGAGCCACGGCGATCGATCTCTGGGATTCGGCCGACAACGCCCACGGTCTCGGCGCCGCGATTGCCGCCGAAGGCCTTGACCCGAGCGATCCGGTGGTCGCGTTGCGGGGTTCGCAACGTTGGGTTCGCCGTTTCGAAACGGTCGAAATTCCCCCCGCACCCGACACCCCGTGGCGCGCCGACGGCGTTTATCTGATCACCGGCGGTCTTGGCGGAATCGGACTTACCGTGGCGGCCCGCATTGCCGAATCGGCGCCTGGCGCTCGCATTGTGCTTGTCGGTCGCACCCCGGTGGCGCCCGAAGACCAGTGGGATCAGCTGCTGGCGCGGCGAGCCACCGACCCCGACACGGTCCGCAAGTTGAGGACGCTGCGCGACATTCAGGGTCACGGGTGCGGCCTTGTTGTTGAGAGTGCCGATGTCACCGACGCGGTTGCCATGGCCGGCGTGATCGACCGGGTCCGGACTCGGTCCGGCGACATCACTGCGGTGATTCACACGGCCGGCATCCTCGACGATGCGCTCATCGCGCTTCGTTCGCCGACCCCGGGCTCTGCGGTGATCGATGTCAAAGCCAAGGCGATCATGATTCTCGACGACCTGCTACGAGATCACCCACCGGAGCTGATCGTGTTGTGCTCTTCGGTTAGTTCGTTGCTCGGCCTCCCCGGTCAAGTCGACTACACCGCGGCCAACGCCTTCCTCGATGCCTACGCGGCGCATAAGAACCACGATGGCCGTACTCGGGCCGTGGTTGTCAATTGGAACGCTTGGCAAGAGGTCGGTATGGCCGTAGACGCGGTGCAGGCCGACCAGCCCGCTGGAGCGTCAGATCGATTCGCGACCATCGGCTCGCCCACCGAACTACTCGACCGGGTCGAGACTCATGGTGACGTAGTTACATGGCACGCGGCGCTGAGTAGGACCAAGTCGTGGTTGTTGGCCGAGCATGTGGTCAGGGGCGGCCACGCCCTGATTCCGGGAACCGGATTCGTCGAGTTGATGAGAGGCGCAGTCGCCGGCACGAGTGCCTGTGAACTTCGTGACGTCGTGTTTCTCACGCCGTTCGAGGTTGCCGACGCCGCGTCGCGTGATTTACAGCTTTCGATCGAGGCCGATGGTGCGGTGGCTATTACCAGCGAAGGCGGCCTCATCACCCATGCCGAGGCCGTGGCCCGCCCAATCACTGCCGAGCAACTGCCGCTACTGGAGATCGAACAGATCCGTGAGCGCACGCGAGATGTCGTCGAACAATTCGACGGGTATTCCGATCAGCCGTTCATGGATTTCGGACCTCGCTGGGGCAACCTTCGCGAGGTCGGGTTTGGTCGGTCCGAAGCGCTGGTCCACACGATTGTTCCCACCGAATTCGCTGACGAACCGGCGGTCCTTTGGTTGCACCCCGGCGTCCTCGACGTTGCTATCGGGAGTGCCCAGAAGCTGATCGACGGGTTTGAGCAATCCGAAACGTTCTACGTCCCGCTGTCGTACACCTCGGTCCGGTCGTTTGCTCCGTTGCCGGTCGAGGCGTTCAGCCACGTTCGTTACCGCGACACGGCCAGCGCCGACACCGCCGTCTTCGACGTCACCATTGCCGACGCAAGTGGGGCGGTTGCCGTGGAGATAGCGGGATTCACGATGCGCCGAGTTGATAGCCAAGGCGGCTTCAGCGGGTCGCCGACACCGACACCGACGTCGTCGAGTCGCCGCAACGTGGCGCCCATTGCCGATGCTTTACGCGAAGGCATCTTGGCCAGCGAGGGCGCCGACGCGCTCGACCGCATTTTGGCCTTCGACTTGGGTCCCCAGGTTATTGCCAGCTCCGTTGACGTTGATCATTGGGCCGCTCAGGTCGATGCCGAAGCTGCGGGCGAGTCCGGCGATGGGCCGGTGATGCAGTTCGCGCGGCCTGACGTGGCCGCCGAGTTCGAGCCGCCCGCTACCCCGATAGAGAAGACGCTGGCCGAGATGTGGCGTGAGCTGCTCGGTCTTGATCGGGTCGGACGCAATGACGACTTCTTTGAGCTCGGTGGACAGAGCCTTATCGCCGTGCGGCTCTTTGGTCGGATTCGCAAAACGTTCTCGGTGCAACTCGAGCTGGCATCGTTGTTTGAGGCCCCCACCATCGCTTCGTGTGCGTCGCTGCTCGCCGAGCGGCTCGGTGTGTCCGACAAGGACGAGCCGACGGCTGATACCGCGACGGGTGATACCGCGTTGGGTGATACCGCGATTAGCGAACCGGCCGTCAGTGCTTTCCGAAATCTGGTCACTATCCAAAAGGGCGGCGCCGCGACCCCGTTCTTCTGTGTCCATGGGGCGGGCGGCAACGTGTTGAATTTCCGCGACCTGGCTCGAGCAATGGGTCCGGGTCAACCGTTCTACGGTTTGCAGATGCATGGCATCGACGGTGTTATCCGACCGCTCGAAACAGTGGCCGAAATGGCGACGACTTACTTGGCTGAGGTTCGCACGGTTCAACCCCATGGTCCTTACCTGTTTGGTGGCTATAGCGGTGGCGGTCTTGTTGCTCTTGAGATGGCCCGACTCGCGGCCGCCGATGGCGACGCCACCGAGTTGTTGGTGCTTCTCGACACGTATCCGCCGGTGATCACTTACCGCCCCGCCACTTGGGGTAGTCGGCTGCGTCGCTTGACCACCAACCCGATCGGTTTCTTTCGCGGTGGGATTGGTCGCCGTCATCACAACGCCAAGATGCAACGTTTGGATGCCCGGGTTGCCGAAGTGCTCGCACGAGGCGACGAGATGCCGAACGAGCTTCGGAACCATCACCTGTCGGCCACGTTTTATCGGGCCGCGGGCGCCTACACCGCGGTGCCGTTTGATGTTCGTTCGGTGTTGTTACGAGCAAGCGATGTGCCTGAGGGGTTCTTCGACTCGACCTATCTCGAGCCTGACTACGGCTGGTCGCAGATTCTTGGCAGTCGTTTTGAGTTGGTCGTAGCGCCCGGAGACCACGACACGCTTGTTCTTGGTTCCAACGCCGATTTGTTGGTGGCGGCCATCCGCGAAGACCTGGTGAGCGTCTAGCGGGTCGTCGTTGTGGCCAGATACCAGTTGTGGCCAGATATCAGTTCTGTCCAGATATCAGTGCTGGACAGTGACGACGCTGTGTCGGTACCCTCGGAGATTGTGACCAACCACGCTAAGTCATCTTCGCGCCACGCCGCGCTGTCGATTGCTTGGTTGATCGCGATCCCGGTTGCGTCGGTGTCGAGCGCCGCGCTGCTTGCCGGTCCAGTGAGCGTTGTCGGGCCTCAGACAATGCTGAGCGCTCTTACGGCCACACTCGGCGGAGTTGTTGTTGGTCTGTCGGTTTTGCGCTGGGCCAAGTCTGCGGCGCATGCAATCCTGACCATTTCGAAACTTGCGTTTGTCGGGCTGGATTCGGTTTGGTCCGCTCTGGTTCCGGTCGTGTCGTCGCCTTTGGTAGCGGCGCCGACTCCACTTCTTGTTGCTTCGGTTGGGTCGTCGGCGATCAGCCGGCGTGGTCCTCCGTTGGGTTTCTGAAACTTCCCAATTCGACGCTGTGGCGTCATCTCAGAAACCGAAATAGATCCAACAGGAGACAACAAAGTGAAATCACAAATTCTTCGCGTGGCCGCGCTCTTGGCCGTGCTTACCATCGTCGGCGCCGCGTGTGCATCCGACAACGCAGTAACGACCGCCGCCGATAATGCCGATGCCACCACCGGCGATATGGCTACCGGCGATAGTGCCGATGCCGCTATGGATGATATGGCTGGTCACAGCCACGAGTTGCTTGATTGGCCCGCCGATCAGGCCGTTCCTCAGATTACCCTCGACCCCGAACCTCACGATGACGGTTCGGTCGACGTGGCGGTAACGATCGAGGGGTTCACGTTGCAAACCGGCGACGGTTCCGCCGACCCCGACGGCACCGGTCATCTCCACGTAATGATCGATGGCCGAGATGCCGGCATGGTCTTTGTGCCAAGCATCCATCTCACCGATCTCGCACCTGGTCCTCACACGATCGAAATCCGGTTGGCCACTATTGCGCATGGCACTTACGCGATCGATGGCGAGGCGTTGTCGTATTCGGCCGACTTTGTCATTCCCGGTGATGTCGTCGCCGCCGACTCGGTGGTGACAATCACCGTCGATGAGAGCGGCGCGGTTGGCGGCATGGTCGAAACCGAGGCGTCATTGGGCGATTTGGTCGAGCTTCGGATCGAGTCTTCGGTCGCCGAAGAATTCCATCTGCATGTCTATGACGTGGCCATCGATCTGAGCCCGGGAGAAACAGCAACGGCCCAGTTCACCGCCGATATACCTGGCATCTTCGAAGCCGAGCTCGAGGGTTCTGGCGTCCAGGTGCTGGCCCTCACGGTGAGTTAGGGCAAGCGCTGGAACCAGGCAAGACTCAGCGCACTGGTGAGCAGGGCCAGGACGAGGGCGGCGCCGACGAACCAGTCGGTGACGTCCTCGTCGATGGTCTCGAAGCCGATCGCGGTTCCGATGTCGCGGTAGACCTGCGCCAGTTCCTCGGCCGACGCGGTAGCAAAAAAGCTCCCGCCGGTTTGCTCGGCGATCAGTTGCAGTGATGCCTCGTCAACGGGCACCGCAACGGTGATGAACGTACCGGGAGCGTCGGGGTCTTCGATGGTCACTTCGCCGTCGGGGGTTCCGAGGGCAACTGTTGATACGGCAATCTTTGCTCGCAACGCTTCGGCTATTGCCGTCTCGATCGGTCGTCCGACAGTGGGCTCCCCGTCGGAGAGCAGCACCACGATCGCCGGCGGGGCGCCGTCAGGTGAGAACTCGAGGGTTGAGAGCGTTCGTTCGAGGGTGCTGATCGACACCGAAATGGCGTCGCCGGTGTTGGTGAACGGGCCCAGTTCGAGGGCATCGATCGCGGCGACTACGGCGGCGCGATCGGCGGTGGGCGGGACTTCGACGATGGGGGCCTCGTCGAAGGACACGAGCCCGACATCGATTCCTGGCGGGGCATCGGCCAGGAAGGCCCGCGCCGCGGCTTTGGCGCCTTCGATGCGGGTCGGGTCGACGTCTTGGGATCCCATCGACAGCGACGTGTCGATGGTGAGGATCACGACGGCGCGCTCGCGGGGTATCTCGCGTTCGGTGGTGGGCCCGGCGAACGCTGCGACCAGCGTGGCGATCACCGCGAGGAAGGTCAACGCAACAACGTGGCGGCGCCAACCCGGCCGTTTGGGGGCGACGGCGTCGATCAGCGACGTGTCCGAAAAGCGCAAGGCGTAGGCGCCGCGGCGCCGCTGGATCACGACGTAAACGACGAGCAGGACCGCTACGGCAAGGAGCAGCCACAGTCGTTGGCTGTTGACGAAGTTCATTGGCGTGCCTGTCGGTTTACTCGACGACCCCGGCGGCGGCGATCGACGAACTGAGCTAGGTCGAGCACCCAGTCGCGGTCGGTGCGCAGGAGGAGGTGATCGGCTCCTGCCCGCCGAATGGCGGTGGCGTTGGCGGCCAGACGGTCTTGGCCGGCTTGGGCGAATCGTTGGCGGAGTTTGGCGTCTCTCGTGTTGACCTCGCGGACCGCTCCGCTTTCGGCGTCGCGAAGTTCGATCACTCCGATGTTGGGCAATTCGAGTTCGCGTGGATCGACCAACTCGATTACCAGCGTTTCGTGGCGCAGGGTTACGGCCCTCAACGCGTCGGTCCAGGAGTTCGCCGCACCGCCGGTGAGCAGGTCAGAGATCACCACTGCCAACCCGCCACGATGTGACGGCCCCGCTAGTTGGGTCAGTGCATCGGCGAGATCAACGCGGGCAGTACCGCTGTTGGTCGGTCCGGTCTCGGAGGCCACCGTGCTGAGATGGTGAAGCAGCGCCATGACGTTTCGACGTCCGATGCCAGCACGGCGGTGAGTGATTTTTTGACCGTTGGAGATCACCGCGCCCAGCCGATTGCCGGTTCGGTCGGTCAACAGCCCGATAGCCGCGACCGACGCGACCGCAAGTTCGGCTTTGGTGTGTTGAGCGGTGCCGAAATCGAGGCTGGGGGAGAGGTCGATCAGGACGGTGGTTTCGAGCTCTCGATCAGCGACCGAGTCTCTTACATGAGGCTCGTTCATTCGGGCGGTGACGTTCCAGTCCATCCGGCGGACATCGTCGCCGGCGGTGTACTCGCGTGCTTCTCCCGACTCTGAGCCGAGTCCCGACACGAGACCGCGATAGTCGCCCTGCAGCAGGCCGTCGAGGCGCCGCGTGACGTCGAGTTCGAGCCGACGTAGAACCTCGCGGGTGCGCTGGCTGTTTAGGGTCTGGTCGTTGAGAGCAGGGGCGGTCATGTCGCCGCAGGCTCGTCGGTGGTGGGCGCAGTGGTGGTCCACACTGCGGTGTCGAGGCGGCCCGGGTCTTGGGTCGACGGCGACACCAGCGGCGCGGGAATCGTGGAGAGAACGCGGATCAAGATTTGCTCGATGCTCATCTCGGCCGCCAATGCCTCGTAGGAGGGCACTATGCGGTGCCTCAGCACGTCTGGTGCAATATCGAACACATCTTGGGGCACGACGTAGTCACGACCGCGGAGCACCGCGAGCGCCCGTCCGGCGGCGATCAGCCCGAGCGAGGCCCGCGGGCTGGCGCCGTAGTCGATCATCGGTTCGAGGTCGGCCAGGCCGTAGTTGGCGGGGTCGCGGGTGGCCAGAACCAAGTTGACGGCGTAGTCGAGCACGCCTTGATCGACGATGATCGAGGCGGCGTGTTCCTGCCAAGCAGCGATCGAGTCGGGGTCGAGCACTTGGTCGGCGGTGGGTGGGTTGTGGCCCATCCGTTTGACGATTTCCATTTCTTCGTGGGGAGCCGGATAGTCGATCAGGACTTTCATCAAGAAGCGGTCACGCTGGGCTTCCGGTAAGGAATAGACCCCTTCGGATTCGATCGGGTTCTGGGTGGCCATCACGAGAAATGGTCGGGGGACCTTATGGGTCTCGCCACCGATCGTGACCTGAGCTTCGCCCATCACCTCGAGCAGCGCCGATTGCACTTTGGCCGGGGCACGGTTGATTTCGTCGGCCAGCACGAAGTTGGCGAACACTGGACCCAACTCCACATCGAACTGTTCGGTGCTCGATCGGTAGATGCGGGTTCCGGTTACGTCCGCCGGCAACAAGTCGGGGGTGAACTGGATACGCGAAAAGCTGCCGCCGGTTGTGTCGGCCAGCGTTCGTACCGCGAGGGTCTTGGCCAGGCCCGGCGGTCCTTCGAGCAGGCAGTGACCGCCGGCAATGAGCGCCACCAGCAGCCGTTCAACCAAACGTTCTTGCCCAACTATCACCCGGCGAAGCTCGACCAACGCCCGTTCGAGCGGGGGGAGAGCAGGGGATTCGGTCATTGGGGCTCCTTGGGCTTTGATGCGAGTTTTCGGCGCGTCGTGGTGTCGTGGCGCCGTGGTAGTCAATCCTGCGCACGATAAGCGCAACCGAAAGTCAACCGGCGACGGTGAGGGCACTAGCGTGCTCGCGATGCGGATCCTGGTAGTGGATGACGAAGTTGACTTGGCCGACGCGGTGGCCCGCGGGCTGCGTCGCGAGGGGTACGCAGTCGATATTGCCCACAGCGGCGAGGAGGCTCTCGAGAAGGCCGAACTCACCCCGTACGACCTGGTTTGTCTCGATGTCACGATGCCAGGAATCGATGGTTTCGAGGTGTGTGCTCGGCTGCGCCAGTTCCCCCCTGATGGGGTGGCGCCTCGGGTCTTGATGCTCACCGCGCGCGACGGAATCGACGACCGCATCGCCGGCCTCGATCGCGGCGCCGACGATTATCTCGTAAAGCCGTTTGCGTTTGGCGAACTCACGGCGCGCGTGCGGTCGCTGCTGCGGCGTGATGCGGTCGCTGCTACTGCGGTGTTTCGTGTCGGCGACATTTCGCTTGACGACACCAAGAAGCGGGCCCGGCGGGGCCAGCGCGATCTGGATCTCACTGCCAAAGAGTTTGCGTTGTTGCGCTATTTCATGGCCCATGTCGACGAGGTGTTGTCGCAAGAACACCTTCTCGAACACGTGTGGGACGAGCACGCCGACCCGTTCACCAACACGGTCCGGGTCACGGTTGGCACGCTTCGCCGCAAGCTTTCCGAAGACAACGAAACCGCGGCCCTCGAAACAGTAATTGGGTCCGGTTATCGGTTGTTGGCCCCGGTCAGCAGCGACAACGAAACCGCATCGTGACTCACGCCGAAGCTCCGCCGGTTTCGGGTTGGGCCGGCTCTATCCGCTTTCGGCTGATGGTCCTTTATTCGGTGTTGTTGTTTGGTCTTGCCACCGTTGTTGTTGGGGGGATCTATGCCGGCTTGGCCCGCAGCCTCGAAGACCAAGACATTTCGCGCACCGAAGAGACCGCGGTGTTGTTTCGCGATGCCGATGGCAACAACATGTTCGGCACTATCGAGTTCCAGGTCACTGATCCGTTGGCGGTTTTTGAGCGCGAGGTCAATGCCCAGACACTCGATCAGCTCCGCACGTATGCGTTCGGGGCCCTCGGGGTCTTGTTTGTGGGAAGTCTCGGCGTTGGGTGGTTTGTTGCCGGGCTGGTGTTGCGACCGGTGGGGCGCATCACGAGCGTGGCCCGAGACATCCAAGCCACCGATTTGTCGCGCCGGATCGAGCTCGACGGTCCCGACGACGAGTTGCGTCAACTGGCCGACACGTTTGACAGCATGCTTGGTCGCCTCGACAACGCGTTCGAATCTCAACGCGAATTCATTCACGAAGCCAGTCACGAACTCCGCAACCCCCTCGCCGTAATTCGCACCAACATCGATGTCGTCTTATCGGACCCAGACGCCGAAGCCGACGATCTGCGCTCGGCGGGCGAGGTGGTGAGCCGGTCGGCGGGGCGAATGAGCACGTTGGTGGACGATCTGCTGGTCTACGCCCGCCACGGAACCCGCGAGACACGCGAAGAAGACTTTGATCTGGTCGAACTGGTCCACGATCTCACCGAAGAATTCGCCGCACCGGCCGAAGCCAACGATTTGCAGTTGGCGATCCAAGTACCCAACGAGTCCTTGCCGGTTTGTGGTGACGGTTCTGCGGTCCGAAGAGCGGTCGCCAACTTGTTGGCCAACGCGGTGAGGCTGGCCCCCGACGGCACCACTGTCACGGTGTCGGCTGATCGTTTCGACGACTGGAATTTCATCAGCGTCGCCGACGAAGGACCAGGTATCGCACCCGAGAACCACCTTCGGATTTTTCAGCGGTTCTGGCGCAGCGATCGCGACCAGGCTCGTCAGGCCGGACGTTCCGGACTCGGGCTCACAATTGTGCGCCAAATTGTCGAGTCTCACGGCGGACGAGTCGATTTGGCCTCCGACGAAGGCACAGGATCAACGTTTGTGCTTTGGCTGCCCCGTAGCGCAAACCAGCCGCTGGTCTAAGCCGGAATCTTTCGCTCGATTTTCTGGTTGTCTTACCAAACCTTTCGCCTTCTCCTTCTACTGTCACTTCCATGGATCAATCCCCATCCACCAATTCGCCCGACGAAGGTTCCCCCGCCTCGTCGAGCTGGCCCGCCGATGAGCGGTCCGTTGCAGCAGACAGCACCGGTGCTGACCTCCCCCTGGCAGCACCGACTCCGCTTCCCCCAGCGGACACTGCAACGAACCGCCCGGCGGGCCCTAATTCGTTCCCGCAAGGAACGGTCGCCCCGGCTCCCACGCCGCCGCCTCCGCCCGGCTCAGCTGGCGTGATTCCCAGCGGGCTCGGGGCGACACCTCCTACTGCTCCGTGGCTGACCCCTCCAGTTGCGAGCAGTCCCCCTCGTCCGGCCAGTGATATCCCCTCCAGCCCGGCGGCCTTCGCGCCTCTGGGTCTGGCCGGACCCCCCACGACGTCGCCCGCATCCGTCGGTGCCGAACCAACGCCTCTCGGTTCGAGCAACGGTCGGTTGCGGGTGGCGGCAGGTGTCCTCGGCGGTATGGCTCTGAGCGCCGCGCTGGTTGGCGGTGGGTACGCCCTCGGCCAACAAGACGACGGCCCCGTCGCAACCACTCAAGTTCCGGTTGTCAATGCCAATACGCGTGGCGCATCCAATGCTTCGGATCAACCAGCCACGCCGATCCCCAACCCAGTCGCCGGCGACGATGCCGCCGAGCCAATAGCGGCGGTCGCGTCTGCGGTTTCGCCGTCGGTGGTGCTCATCGACACCGGGCTGGGCCAAGGTTCCGGCATTATCTGGGACGCCCAAGAGGGCTACATAGTCACCAATAACCACGTCACTTCCGACGCCGGAGCAGTCAGTGTCCTGCTTCACAACGGGGTTCAAGTTTCGGGCATCGTGGTCGGTGGCGATCCGGCTCGCGATGTGGCTGTCATCAAGGTCGACCCCGAGGGGCTCAATCTTGTTCAAGCCGTTTTTGCTCCTACCTCCACCGTCGAGGTTGGTCAGTTGGCAGTGGCTATTGGTAGTCCGTTTGGTCTTGATCAATCGGTCACCGCGGGCATTGTGAGCGCGGTTAACCGCATCAACCCGTTCGGTGGATCCGACTCGGCCAACCCGGTGCCGGTTGCGATGATTCAAACCGACGCCCCGATCAATCCTGGTAACTCCGGTGGCGGTCTCGCCGACCGTCAGGGTCGCATCATCGGGATGAACACGTCGATTCGCACCGACGGCATTTCTTCTGACAACGCCGGTGTCGGGTTCGCAGTGCCGTCCGACACGATCGTGTTGATCGCCCAACGAATCGTCAACGGCGAGTCGCTCGAGCTCGGCTTCCTCGGAATCTCCGGCGACACCCTCACCGATGGCACGCTGGGCGCTCTTGTCACCTCAGTGGTCGATGGCGCTCCCGCCGACGATGCCGGCTTCGAGGTCGGCGACCTGATCTTGTCGGTTGATGGTTCGGTCGTGTCGACCATGGAAGAGTTGTCGGCCGACTTCAAGTTCTTCCGCCCCGGCGACCACATCGAGATCGAGGTGTTGCGCGATGGGGCACGGGTAACGCTGGCCGTGGTGGTCGGTAGCAACTAACCGCCGGGTCTTCGGACCCGCAGCGTCACCACTAGGATGCGGCCTTCATGTTGTTTGCCGCTCTTATTGCCGTTGCCGCACTCGTCATTATCAGTGCGTCGTTTGTTGTTCTTCGCCGGGATCGCAATGCCGGCCTCACGATCGACACCCCCGATGTAGTCGATATAGCCGATGTTGTTCCCGAGGTGGCTTCGACCGCGCCGCCGAGCAGCGTCGACGGTCCTCGCCCGAGCTTTCGCGAGCGGCTGTCAATCGCCCGCTCGTCCCTGTCGGGCTTTCTTGGCTCGGTGTTTTCGGGCCGGGTCGACGACGGCACTTGGGAAGCGCTCGAAGAAGCTCTCATCCGAGCCGATATCGGCGTTGGCACCGCGACCGAGATCATGGAATCGGTCAAGGCTCAAGCCACCGATTCCGGTATCGAGGAGTCGAGCGAGTTGGCTGGCCTTGTCAAAGCCGAGCTGGTTTCTCGGCTCACCGGTTTCGACCGTTCGCTTTCGATGGACGTCGCGGCGGCCGGGGGCCAACCGGGCCCCGCGATTTGGTTGTTCGTCGGGGTTAACGGCGTAGGCAAAACCACGACCATCGGCAAGTTGGCGTCGCGGGAGTCAAACGACGGACGCAAAGTCCTGCTCGCCGCCGGCGATACCTTTCGTGCCGCGGCGGCCGAACAGCTCACCATGTGGGCCGAACGCAGTTCGGTCGACATTGTTCGGGGGGCCGAAGGAGCCGATCCGTCGTCGGTGGTGTTCGACGCCGTCGAGGCGGCCAACGCCCGCGGCGCCGAGTTGGTACTAGCCGACACCGCCGGACGGCTTCAGACCAAGACCAACCTCATGGAGGAGCTGCGTAAGGTCCGCCGAGTCGCCGAAAAGGGCGCTGGCACCGTTACCGAGACACTCCTGGTCATCGATGCAACCACCGGCCAAAACGGCATGAGCCAGGCCAAGCAGTTCGCCGAGGCCGTCGATGTCAGCGGGGTGGTTTTGACCAAACTCGACGGTTCGGCCAAGGGCGGAATCGTGGTGGCGATCCATTCCGAGCTGGGGGTGCCGGTGAAGCTGGTGGGCCTGGGCGAAGGCATCAACGATCTTGTCGAATTTGACGAGTCCGAGTTTGTCGACGCTCTCTTTGGCGACGAATAGGTCTGGCGATATTCGGCTTTGCTAGCCGAGCGGGTCGTGGCCGCAGGCCACTACGGCGCTGCTGATACGACCGACCGCGTCGGCCACACGGACTTGGTCGGTTTGGGTTTGGGCTTTGGCCACAGCATCGGCGACGGACAACCCATCTCGCAAAGAGTTGTCGGTGAGCATGGTGAAGTCGAGCAGCCGGGCAAAATCGGGTTTCATCGTGGCTGCCGCGGTCGTCCGGGCGTCGCCCAGCGCCTGGAGCAAATTGGTCACGTCGCTCGCCGCGTCGTTGTTGTCGACTTGGCCGTCGAGGATCCCGCCCCACGTCGAGACCGGTTGCAGCGCTGCGCACCAAGCGACCGGGTCGACCGGTTCGTCGAGGCTCACCTCGGGTCCCGCTGATCCGTTCCCGCTCACCAGAAACGCCGCGACGATGAATCCAACGCCGAGAACGGCCACGATTGTCCATTGGCGCAACGACAGGTTCATGGGTCAGACGGTAGTGGCCGACCTTGCCGGTGCGTCGGTGGAGTACTCAGCGGCGTCGTACTCGTTTGGTCAGCTTGATTATTCCGGCCGCCAACCCGACACCGACCACCGGCGTGGCGCGGCTGATCACCCGAACTCGTCGGAACCGTTTGAGCATTCCTTCTCGATCGTTCGCATGAGGGAACGGGCCGCCGGGTTGCAGCACTCCGAGGAAGCTGCACAGCGGCGCCCACCCGTCGCTGGCCCGAAATACCAGCAGCCGGTCGGCTGGCACCGTGGCGATCACCTCGTCGGTCCAGGAGTTGAACCGTTCGATGGCGAAGCCGCGGTCCTCGAACCGGCCTTCAAAAAGTCCGTCCCAGATCAGGCGATCGGACATATTGATCCACCGGCCGGTCGACGGAACGATTCTTTGCATCCAACGAGGCAGTAGCGCCGACCCTCTGTAGATGGTTTCGAGCGTCGACTCGTACCAACGGTCGGGGTCGCGCACGGTATGGACGATTTTGGCTTCCGGGAACGCCTCGATCAGCTCTCGGTAGGCGACGCTGGCCGGGAAGTCGACCGCCGAGTTGTAGCCGTCGAAAAGGTCGTGCCAATCGATGGGTTCTTTGTTGGCGTAATCGAGCCAGACCTTCACGTGGGCTGGCTGTTTGACGACTTCTTCCATGTGGTAGCAGGGGCCGAGTCCGAGTTCTTCTAACGCGTACTTGAGCGACAGCGTTCCGGTGCGGCCGAACCCCGATCCGATGACCTTCATTTGGCGACCCTAGCGCTTTGCCGTTGATAGCCTGACCCGACCATGTTCGAGACTCTTTCCGATCGATTTGATGGCATCTTCAGTCGCCTCCGCGGCCGAGGAAAGCTTTCCGAAACCGATGTCGACGACGTCATGCGCGAGATTCGGTTGGCGCTGCTCGAGGCCGACGTCAACCTCGACGTGGTCAAGAACATCGTGGCCCGTATCCGCGAGCGCGCCGTTGGCGAAGAACTGTCCAAGGCGCTCAATCCTGCGCAGCAGATCGTCAAGATCGTTCTCGAAGAGCTGACCGCGAGCCTTGGCGGCGCGGCCATGAAGATCAGCTACGCGTCCAAGCCCCCCACCGTTGTTCTCATGGCTGGTTTGCAGGGTGCCGGCAAGACCACCAACACCGGCAAGCTGGCGGCCTGGTTCAAGAAGCAAGGCCGCAATCCGCTGCTGGTCGGGGCCGACCTTCAGCGTCCGGCCGCGGTCGAACAGCTCCGCACGCTTGGTTCGCAGGTGGGCGTGCCGGTGTTCAGCGAACCAACCGACCCGGTCGATGTTGCGGCCAAGGCCATTGCCGAAGCAAACCGGACCGGACGAGACGTTGTCATTGTCGACACGGCCGGTCGGCTCGCGATCGACGCCGAGCTCATGGCGCAGGTTCGCCAAATCTCCGACGCTGTCAACCCCGATTACACCTTCTTGGTGATCGACGCCATGACCGGTCAAGACGCCGTCACTACTGCTCGGTCGTTCAACGAAACGCTCGAACTCGACGGTGTGATCCTCACCAAGCTCGACGGCGATGCTCGCGGCGGTGCGGCGCTGTCGGTCAAGGAAGTAGTCGGTAAACCAATAGCGTTTGCGTCCACCGGCGAAAAACTCGACGAGTTCGAAACTTTCTACCCCGACCGTCTCGCTAGTCGCATCCTTGGCATGGGCGACGTCGAAACGCTCATCGAAAAGGCCGAAGAAGCGTTCGAGAAAGAAGAGGCCGAGGTCGCCGCGGCCCGTCTGCTCGAGGGCACTTTCACGCTCGAAGACTTCCTGTCGCAGATGCAACAGATCAAAAAGATGGGCCCGATCGGCAACCTGATGGGGATGATGCCCGGGTTGCCCAAAGAGGCCCGTGATGTCGAAATCGACGACCGTCAAATCAACCGGATCGAAGGCATCATCCATTCGATGACACCAGCCGAACGGCTCGATCCCGGCATCATCGATGGGTCGCGCCGTCAACGAATCGCGGCCGGTTCGGGCATGGCCGCCACCGATGTCAAGAATCTGCTCGATCAATTTTCGCAGATGCGAAAGATGATGAAACAGTTCGCTGGGTTCGGCCCCAAGAAGACCAATCCCAAGAATCGCAAGGGCAAGAAGGGCAAGAAGGGTGGTCGTCACAAGGGCGGCCGGGTCACCGAAAAGGGACCAGCCAAAGTATCAAAAGCGCCTTTGTCGCTTCCAGGGTTGGAAACTGGTGACTTCCCCGGGTTGAATTAGACGTTCGTTCGGCGTCTTTCGCCGCGCACCAACTCTCCAAACGATCACTTCAAAGAAATAGAGACTCCATGGCCGTCAAGCTCCGCCTCATGCGGATGGGCAAGAAAAAGCAGCCCACCTACCGCGTCGTCGCCGCCGACTCCCGCTCGCCCCGCAACGGGCGTTTCATCGAAATCCTCGGCACTTACGAGCCGCGCCAAGACCCGTCGGTCATCAAGATCGACAACGAGCGGGCCGTGCACTGGCTCAAGGAGGGCGCTCAGCCCACCGAACGAGTCGAGAAGCTCCTCAAGATCTCTGGTGCCTGGACCGAGCACACCGGCGAAGCCGTCGATGCAGCCGTGCCGGAACGGGCCGCCAAGAAGTCGGCCAAAGCCATCGAGAAAGAGCGCGAGGCGGCCGAGGCCGCCGCGGCTCCCGCCGAAGAAGCCGGGGCCGACGCATGAGCTCCGATGCCGCAGTTTCGGTGTGTGAGTACGTGGTCAAGGAAATCGTCGACAACCCCGATTCGGTTTCGGTGGCCAAGAGCGACACCGACAAAGGCATCCGTCTCGACGTCACTGTCGCCGACGGCGACATGGGTCGGGTCATCGGCAAACGTGGTCGGGTCGCCGGAGCAATTCGCACCGTCGTGCGCGCCGCGGGTATCGACGATCAGCTCGGCTCGATCGAGGTCGAGTTCGTCGACTGAGGCTTCGGTCTCGTCTGCACATGCTCGAGATCGGACGTATCACCCGCCCGCACGGTGTGCGCGGCGAGTGCGCGGTGGTCCTCACCTCTAATCGCACCGAACGCCTCGACCAGGGTTCGGTTTTGCAAACCCCGAACGGACCCATCGAGGTCCGTTCGTCGCGTCCGCACAAAGGTGGCTGGCTGGTGTGGTTCGTGGGTGTCGAAACTCGCGAGGCCGCCGACGAGTTGCGCAACACGGTTTTGTCGGCCGAACCAATCGAAGACCCCGACGAGTTGTGGGTCCACGACCTGATCGGCGCGTTGGTTGTCGATCACGACGGTACCGAGCGCGGCAAGGTGGTTCGGGTGCTCGACAATCCGGCCTCCGACATCCTCGAACTCGACTCGGGTTCGCTGGTGCCGGTGCAGTTCATCGTCGACCACGTCCCCGGCCAACGCATCGACGTCGATACTCCCGACGGCCTTTTCGACCTCGACGATCAATGATCGCCGGGTTGTGATGAATTCCAGTTTGCGGATCGACGTCTTCTCGATTTTCCCCGACATGGTCGACCAGACCACCAACGAGTCGGTGATTGGGCGGGGTCGCCGCGACGGTCACCTCGACATCAGGGTCCACGATCTGCGGTCGGCCACGACCGACGTGCATCGCAGCGTCGACGACGCCCCTTACGGCGGCGGCGCCGGCATGGTCATGATGCCCGAACCGGTTTTTGATGCCGTCGAAGCAGCTCAACCGCCCCGACCGTTGTTGTATTTGTCGCCAGCCGGGCGAACCTTCGATCAGGCCATGGCGCACGAGCTGGCCGAACTCGACGGGTTCTCGCTGTTGTGCGGCCGTTACGAAGGGATCGACGAACGGGTCCGCGATCATCTGATCGACGGCGAAGTCTCGGTCGGCGATTTTGTGCTGGCCGGTGGCGAAATCGCCGCGGCGCTGATCATCGAAGCGGTGGGCCGCCTTGTCCCAGGCGTGCTCGGCAATTCCGCCTCGACCGACGACGAGTCGTTCTCCGACGGTCTGCTCGAGTATCCGCACTACACCCGCCCGGCGGAGTTCCGAGGCTGGTCGGTGCCCGACGTTTTGAGGTCCGGCGATCATGCAAAGGTCGAGCGTTGGCGCCGCGCCCAGTCGCTGTGGCGCACAATTCAGGCCCGTCCCGACCTCATTGGCGCCCGCGGCGGGCTCGGCGCAGCCGATCGCCAGCTATTGGCCGAGTTCGATCTCTTTGTTGATGGCTCGTCAGAGGGTGGCGTCGGGGAGTCGTCCCTCTAGGCTTGTTGCTCGGCTCGGGTCCCGTGACCCCGCCCAATACTCACCGAGTCTCACTCCTTAATTCGTACGGAGCGCAGCAATGCAGCCCACCGATCTCATCGACAACCTCAACCTGCGTGACGACGTCCCCGACTTCGCACCCGGCGACACCCTCAAGGTGCACGTCAAGGTCATCGAAGGTAACCGTCAGCGCACCCAGGTGTTCGAAGGCGTAGTCATCCGCCGTCAGGGCGCCGGCATCCGCGAGACCTTCACTGTTCGCAAGCTCAGCTTCGGTGTCGGTGTCGAACGAACCTTCCCGCTGCACACCCCGATCCTCGAAAAGATCGAAGTTGGGGCCCGTGGCGATGTTCGTCGCGCCAAGCTCTACTACCTGCGCGACCGCATCGGTAAGGCCGCCAAGGTCAAGGAAAAGCGCTACACCTGACCCCCGGTCCTGTGTCATAGCGCCGCCGTATGGTCGGCCTATGGACCGATCACGTGTTGCGCTAGGCCGATGGGGCGAACGTCGCGTCGCCCGTCACTACGAGTCGGCGGGCTACGTCGTGCTCGACCAAAACTGGCAGGTCCGCGGCGGCGAGCTCGACCTGGTGCTTACCCGCAATGGCGAGATCGTTTTTTGCGAGGTCAAGACCCGTTCATCGAACCGGTTCGGCAGCGGTTTCGAAGCTGTTGATGCCCGCAAGCAACGGTTCTTGCGCCGTACCGCCATGTCTTGGCTCGACGTCAACGATCGGCGGGGTCGGCTGCGGTTCGATGTCGCGACGGTCGTTGGCCCCCAAGTCGAAGTGATCGAGGGGGCCTTCTAACGTTTCGCGCCCCGACGTTTGCGGCCATCCCAACAGCCGCGGTGCCAGTGGCGACGCAAATCGGGAGCTTCAACCGGCACCACCGCGTAATGACCGGTGCCGGGGCTGATGTCGCGGTTGCAGTTGGGACACAGGTACGTTTTGGTGGCCTGATACGGCTGCAGAAACCGCACCTCAACCTCGCCGAACGCTTCGGGATCGTGCATCAGCCGAACCCGAAAACAACCCACAGCATCAATAACACGCTGGCCAAACAAGCCGCGCCGACAAACAAATAGTCGGTTGGCCGACGTCGATGCGGTCGGGTGGGGTCCATTCCCATCTCGCCAGTATCGTCGCTGTCAGCAATTCCCCCACCCTCGCGTCAGCGGGAGATTTCTTGTGACCCGGATCATCAGCCTCTTCATGGCTTGTCTCGCCCTTTTGGGGGCGTGTGCCGTTGCCGCCCCCGAAGTTCCGCTCGGCGCTGACGGCACCCCCGACGCCCAACTCGAACTCGGCCGCGACGTGTTTTCGCGCCGGTGCGTCAATTGCCACGGGTCCTCCGGCGGCGGCGGCACCGGCCCCAAACTCGCCGACGGCGCCGTCGTCGAGAAGTATCCGGACCCCGCCGATCAACGCTCCGTGATCGCCGATGGCCGCAACGGCATGCCATCGTTCGTCGGAAGCCTGTCGACCAACGAACTAGACGCCGTTGTGCGCTACACCCGCGAAGTGCTGAGTTCGTAACTGCTGCCGATTGGGTTGTGCCAGGCGTTGGTGGCGGCACGTTCGGGTTCGCGTCGACCTACGGCGAGACCGGGACCTTGGAATCTCGTAGTTTCCCGGGTGATCTTTTGGGGGGTTTGGGCGAAACGGTTTCCTATGACTATTTCTCGCGCAACGGGCGGCCGTTTTCGGTGACGTCTTCGCTGGGTGGTTATCAGTATGTTCGCCAGACTGGTTGGCATGCGTCGGGTGCGCTGCGGTTTACTGATCGTGGCCCGGCCGGGTCGGGGTCTACTGCGTTGTATGACATTGACTTTGTGACAAACCGGTTGACGCGGCGGTGGGATTACGAGACGTTGGGCGCAGCGACGGGATTGCAATACACCGAATACGAATATGATCTCAACGGCAACATTGATCAGATGAAGCGGCACGCGTGGGAGGCCGAGTGTTATTCCTACGATCATCTTGATCGGTTGGTTGACGCGTTCACGTCGACAAATAATTGCGGGTCGTTGTCGGTGGGGTTTGATCGCGACTACGTGTACGACTCGGTAGGAAACTTGACGTTTAAGTCTGGGCCGGGAGTGTTGACGTATTCGGGGGCTGCTAATGCGGGGCCGTTTGGGGTGACTTCAACCGCGGCGGGTGACAGTTTTGGTTATGACTTGAATGCCAACATGGTTAGTCGCAATGTTGTTGGTGAGGCGGGTCAGACGTTGAGTTATGACGTTCAGCAGCGGCTGGTTTCGTTGACAGGGGGGCCGGTGGCGGAGTTTTATGATTATGGTTCTGATGGGGTCCGGGTCGTTTCTGATGACGGGGTTGAGACAACGGTGTCGTTGGGCGGGGTGTATGAGCGCACGGTGAACAATGTGACTGGTTCACAGGTTGAAGAGATTTTGTATTATTCGGGGCCTGGGGGGATGGTGGCGATGCGGGTGAATGGGGTGGTTCAGCATTTGTTTAGCGATCATTTGGGTGGTGTGGTCGCGGTGTGGGAGCCAGCAATTGATGCTTCTAGTGTGCAAACGTATTTTCCTTATGGTGAGGTGCGTCAGGGTGGCGGGTTTGACACGGTGTTGGGTTTTACTGGTCAGCGCGTTGATAGCGGTACGGGGTTGATGTATTACAACGCCCGTTATTACGACCCTTACCTTGGGCGTTTCACCCAACCCGACACCATCGTGCCCGACTACACCCAGCCGCAGGACTTGAATCGGTACGCCTATGTGTTGAATAACCCGGTCCGATACAACGACCCCACGGGCCGGGATTACTGCGAAGGCGGTGGAGGTGGCTGCGGCACAACTCGTGAAGGCGACACCAACGGCGACGGGTTCGTCGCAGAGGCTGATCCGCTGGGCGTCTGTATCGAGTTCTGCCAAGGTGAAGCGGAGTTCTTGACGCTCACCAAGAAGAAGGAACACTTCGACTCGTTTTTGTTCCGTGACAGCTCGAAGAACCGACTCCAGCCTGAGCCATTGTTCCCCGACTGCTCGACAAGCTGTGTGTTGTTGACCGGCGGTGTAGCCCTGGTTGGGTTCTCGCTCACGGCGACGGCTTGCCCGGCCGGCACGGTCGCCACCGGTGGCCTGGGCGCGGCGGCCGCGTGTGGCGGTCTGTATGCGCTGACTACGAGTGCAACCAAAGCTGTCTACGAGGGGACGAGTGATGGTGATTTCTCCAAGGAGGCCGTCTTCTGCTCGATGACGTTGGGTGCTGTCACAGGGGGACTGCCGGTCGCGACGGGCCTCCAAAGCAAGGTCAACTCGGGGGCGGGTTCGGTGGTGCGGGCGGTGAGTTGTTGAGTCGCGTTCTATTTGTCGTCAAGGACACGCTTCCGATTGGGTTCGGAATGTTCGCGGGTCTGTTTTTCGTGTCCATCGTCGGATTCGATGAGCGCCCGTCGAATCTGTGGATTGCTGGGGTCACCATTCTGGTTGTGTGGCGAGCGATCGCGGCTGGGCGTGCATGGAGGCCCAGCTAGCAGCTCTACGCCGTTACCGGATCATCGGCTCGGGTCTGGAGCCAAAGAGGTTCTGATCTAGCGCAGATTGAAGCTCCCCGGGTTTCGTCGAGGCTCTGATGTGCCCCTAGCTTTGCTGTCACACCGTTGATTTAGGGTAGGTGAGCGCTTGTCGTTGGCGTTCAACTGCGACCTCTAACACCGACCGACGCGGTTGGTTTTTCAGGAGGTCTTTTCATGCTCGCCACTGTTCCGTCTGCCACGTTGTATGGGGTTGAGGGTCGACCGGTTTCGGTCGAGGTGCACGTTGCTGATGGTTTGCCGAGTTTCACCATTGTTGGGTTGCCCGATGCGTCGTGTCGCGAGGCTAGGGATCGGGTCCGGGCCGCGATTGTGTCGAGCGACGCCAGTTGGCCGATGAAACGCATCACCGTCAACCTCGCGCCGGGAGACATGGTCAAGGTTGGGGCCGGTCTCGATTTGCCGATCGCCATCGGGGTGCTTGTTGCGTCCGGGCAGTTGCCGTCCGAAACGACGTCGGACCTTGGTGGGTTTGGCGAGTTGGGTCTCGACGGCACCCTTCGTTCGGTGCCTGGCTCGTTGCCGATGGTCGATGCCATACGGGCGGGGCGGGTTGTGGTGCCGGCGTCTGACGCTCCTGTTTGCGGGTTGGTGGCGGGCGAGCGGATCCGGCCGGTGCGCAAGCTGAGCGATATTGCCGCGGCGGTGGGGGAGGGTTTGCCGTGGCCGACCGTCGAGGTTGCGTTGCCGGCCACCGAACCGGTGTTCGAACCCGACCTGAGCGAAGTCAAAGGCCAACCAGCGGCGCGTGCCGCGCTCGAGATCGCCGCCGCGGGCGGCCACCATCTGTTGCTGGTCGGTCCGCCCGGCGCCGGCAAAACCATGCTGGCCCGGCGGTTGCCCGGGATTCTGCCCGACCTCCACCAAAGCGACGCTCTCGAAGTCACCCGCATTCACAGCGCGGCGGGCCTGCCGCTACCGCCATCGGGGCTTGTGCGACGGCCTCCGTTTCGGGCGCCTCACCACTCGGCGTCTATGGCCGCGCTGGTCGGTGGCGGAAGCGGTCGGGCCCGGCCGGGCGAGGTCAGCGCCGCGTCGAGCGGGGTGCTGTTTCTCGACGAGCTCGGTGAGTTTGCCCCATCGGTGCTCGATGCGTTGCGCCAGCCGCTCGAAGAGGGTGTCGTGCGGGTCGCTCGATCGGGCGGCACCACTACCCAGCCGGCCAAAGTGCTCCTGGTGGCCGCCATGAACCCTTGCCCCTGCGGGGCTGGAGGCGAAGTTGGCTGCCGTTGCCCGCCTGCTGCTCGGGCCCGCTACGGCCGCCGAGTCTCGGGTCCGTTGCTCGACCGTCTGGATGTGATGGTGCAAGTCGATCGGCCAAACCCGAGCGACCTTCTGGGCGAACCAGCCGAATCGACCGCCCAAGTCGCGGCGCGAGTCGCTGCGGTTCGCGCTCGGTCCACCGAGCGCGGGGTTCGCTGCAACGCCGAACTGCGCGACTCAGACCTCGACGAAGTAGCCCGCCCCGACACCGAAGCCCGACGGGTTTTGGCCACCGCCCTCGAACAAGGCCGGCTGAGCGCCCGAGGGCTGCGCCGGGTCAGATGCGTAGCCCGCACGATCCGCGATCTCGACGACGGCGTCGACGGGCTCCGCGCCGTCGACGTTGCTGCGGCGCTGGCCCTGCGGGCCCGTCCGACCATGGGGTCCAACAATGTCTGAGCTCACCTCGCCGGTTGCCGCCACGATGCTGGCCAGTCTCGACGGCATGGGCCCGCGCCGCCTGGCCGCGTTGTTGCAAACGTCGGATCCGGTCGCCGTAATCGACCACATCAAGAACGGCCGGGTCCAAACTCGGATCGCGCCTGTCGACATGTCGCAGTTGTGGGCCAAGAGCCTGATCGCGATGGCGCCCGAGAGCTTCGCCGCCGCCCTCGCCACGAGCGCCATCACCGTCACCACATCGCACGACGACGATCACCCCGAACTTCTGCGTAACGACATCGATCCTTGTCCGGTGCTGTTTCGCCGCGGCGCCCCAGTTCCCCAAGGCGGCCCGGCGGTGGCCATCATCGGCACCCGACGATGCTCTGGAGTCGGCCGAGAGTTGGCCTACGAACTCGGTGCCGAGTTAGCGGCGGCCCACGTCACTGTTGTTTCTGGACTGGCGCTTGGCATCGATGGAGCTGCGCACCAAGGAGCTCTCGAAGCCGGCGGCGCCGCCCCGCTTGCGGTGGTTGGCAGCGGCGCCGATGTCGTCTACCCCAAACGTCATCAGGCGCTGTGGGCCAAGATGATCGACGAGGGCACGTTGCTCACCGAAGTGCCACCCGGCGGAGCTCCCCTGGCCTGGCGGTTCCCGGCCCGCAACCGGATGCTGGCCGCGCTCGCCGATGTGATCGTCGTCGTCGAATCACGCGGCGCGGGCGGATCCCTGCTCACCGTCGACCAGGCAATCCGTCGCGGTCGAGAAGTAATGGCCGTACCAGGTTCGCTACGAAACCCCGCGGCCGAAGGGGCCAACAACCTGCTCGCCGACGGCTGCGCGCCGGTACGAAACGTCGACGACATTTTGGCTGTGCTTGGTCTCGGCACGATCGACGCGTCGACCCGACGAGAGCAACCAGCGGCCGGGCCAGAGGGCGAAGCCGGGCAGGTATTTGGCGCCCTCGACGATGGCCCCACCAGCCCCGACCAGGTTGCAGTTCGCACCGGGCTCCCCGCGGCGGCAGTGTTCGCCCAACTCGAATTGCTCATCAGCGCCGGTTGGGTTGCGACCGACGGAACGAAGTTCCTGCCCGCCCGCCGGAGTGCCTCAGCGGCAATCGCGAAGGGTGGTGGCTCGTGCACCCCCGGTGAGTGACCTATGGTGTCGGGGTGGCTTCTTGGGATGTGCCAACCTGGCTTCAATCGCTAACGCGTGTGGCCGACTCCACCCGGTCGGTGTACCAACGCGACATCGCCGCGGCCGCCGCTTGGTTTGGCGACCGCTCCATCGACGGGCCAACCAAAGTCGCCCGACGCGACCTGCGGCGCTATCTCGCCGACCTCGACAGCCACGGCTACGCCCGCCGCACGACCGCCCGCAAAGCATCGGTCCTGAGACGCTACTTCGACTGGTGTCGTCGAACCGGTCGAATCGACACCGACCCAAGCGCCGGCCTAACCGCCCCTCGAGGCACCGCCACCCTCCCCCGAATCCTCACCGCGACCGAACTCGAACAGCTAGTCGAAGGCACATCACCCACCACCGACGATGGCGTTATCGACCTTCGCGACCGGGCCGTGATCGAGCTGCTCTACGGCAGCGGACTTCGAGTCAGCGAGCTGTGCGGCCTCAAAGTGCAAGACGTTGCCAAAAAATCTGGATCAATTTCGGTCTGGGGCAAAGGCAGCAAAGAACGCCGGGTTCCGCTGTCCCAACCGGCCGAAGATGCCGTCGACCGCTGGCTTCGCGACGGTCGAAACGTCATGCGTAGCGCGGAATCAGACACCGATCACCTCTTCTTCAACCGCGCTGGGCGAGCGCTTTCACCACGTGATGTGAGGCGCCTTCTCGACCGCCGATCGGTAGCACCCACCCATCCGCACGCCCTTCGGCATACATTTGCCACTCATCTTTTGGACGGAGGTGCCGATTTGCGTTCTGTGCAGGAAATGTTGGGTCACGCCGATCTCTCCACCACCCAGATCTACACCCGGGTAAGTCGCGAACGTTTGCGTGACGTCCACCGGTCAACTCACCCCCGCGCTTAGGTAGCCAAGTGTCTGAACGAAATCGCGAAACAGAGCAACTGTGGGCCGACTACAAGGCCACGCGCACTCAAGACCTTCGAGACAAGCTGATCATTCAATACTCGCCACTGGTCAAATACGTGGCCGGTCGAGTTGGCGTTGGACTACCCCGCAACGTCGAGCAAGCCGACCTCACCAGCTTCGGCGTGTTTGGCTTGATCGATGCCATCGAAAAGTTTGATCCCGAACGGGGCTACAAGTTCGAGACTTACGCAATCGCCCGAATCAAAGGCGCGATTCTCGACGAACTCCGTTCGATCGACTGGGTCCCGCGTTCGGTGCGGTCCAAGGCCCGGACTCTCGAACGAGCGATGGCCAAACTCGAGTCCGAGAACCATCGAGCACCGACCGATTCCGAAGTCGCCGAAGAAATGGGAGTGAGCGAGCAGCAACTCCAAACCACTCTGAGCCAAATCTCGTTCGTCGGCGTTGCTGCGCTCGACGAAATGCTGGCCGGAGGAGACCGAGGCGAATCGGTCACCCTGGGCGACACGGTGGCCGACGGCAACATTGGCCCCATGGGTGTCTTCGAGATCGAAGAAATGCGCCAACTGCTCGCCGAGTCGATCAACCGCATGCCTGAGCGCGAAAAGATCGTGCTCACCCTCTACTACTACGAAGGCCTTACTCTCGCCGAGATCGGCCGAGTCTTGAGCGTCACCGAAAGTCGGGTTTGTCAGATCCACACCAAAGCGGTGCTGCAGTTGCGGTCGCGTATCACCGCCAGCGAACGAGAACCGGCCTAGTTCCAATCCCCACCGCAATTTGGTGGAGCCGGGTGCCACTGTCAGTCGCTGACGGTATGGTGCCGGTTACCGCCTCGACGGCGCATCACTTCCCCGTGATCTATCGATCCACTGGGGTGTTTGATGCGCCGATTTGTATTTTTGTTCCTGATTCTCGCGACCGTGAGCACCACGGTCGCCCCTGCGGCCGCGGCCGAAACGATTTTGCAAGAACCAGTACGAGCCGAAGTGCTCGACCCGTTCAGGCTCCCGTCGGGACCATACGGCCCCGGCAACCGAGGCATCGAATACGCCACCGTTGCCGGTGATCGGGTCGGCGCCGCGGCCGACGGGATAGTGGTATTTGCCGGGCCGGTCGCCGGGCGGGTGTACGTCACCATCGACCACGGGGGCCAGTTGCTCACCAGCTACGGCCCGTTGGAGACGAAGTCGGTCCTTACCGGCGACAACGTAAATCGCGGCGACATGGTCGGCACCGCGCTCGGGCCCGTGCACTTCAGCACCCGTATCAATCACGAATACGTCGACCCGGCCAGCCTGTTTGGCCACCGCGAGGTCGAAGTGCGCCTGGTGCCGTCGGTCGACGACGACATCGGCCGAGAGTGGCTCGACCTAACCGAACGAGTCGAACGAATTCGCCTCCTCGAAATGATCGAAGCCGACGAGGACGGCCCGGGACTCTGGGGAGCTGTAGTCGGGGCGATCGCCGGACAACTCGGTGATCTAACCGGCTCTTCGTGGGCGTCGTTGCTGCACTTCGGACCCCCGAACCTGGACGGCTTTTTCAGCTTCATCGAAGGCGAAGTCCACCGCCTGGAGATCATCTTGACCCTCGCCGTATCGCTCGACCCTCGACTGATCATCGGGCGGATGATCATCGGAACTTTCGCGCTGATACATCACCCGCCCTGCACCCCGGCGGGCGTCGCCGCCACCGTGGCGCCACCCCAGGGTGGTGAGCGGCGGATCGCGCTCACCGTTGCCGGGCTCGGCTCGTCGTCGGATTCGGCCCACTTCATGGAAGCGCTCGATCTGGTGGCTCAGGGCTACGCCGAAGACGACGTGGTCGGGCTCAGCTACAACGGCGGGCTTATTGATCAAGGCGGCGAAACATGGTGGGAAGACAGCCTGCGTTCGCAGTACAGCGGGTCAACAACTCGCCAGGATGTCGAACAGTCCGCCGATCAACTGGTCCAGACCCTCTTGGCCGTCGCCGAGGCAAACCCCGGCGTCACGATCGACCTCTACGGCCACAGTCTTGGTGGATTGGTAATCAAACAAGCGCTGCAATCCCCAAAGCTGAAGGACCTGCCGATTGACGTTGTTGTCACCATCGGATCGCCCCTCAAAGGCTCACCGTTGGCCGAACTAGTCGAGGCCGTAGAGGTAACGACGCCGGGCTCAGTTGCCGCCGACATCGCCAGGGTGGTGCAACCCGACAACATTTTGGTGGCGCCGGCGATCGAAGATCTATCCGAGTCGGGCCTGGCCGGTGACACTATGGATCAGGGCTTCCCCGAAAGTGTCAATGCTGTCACTATTGGTGGCCGCGGCGACCTGATAGTGCCGGCATCGCACACGTCGGCGCCGGGGGCCAGCCACGTTGTTGTTGGTGACATTCTCGACTGGGGAGTGCACGGCGAGTTGCCCGGACATCCCGCAGTTGCTCAAGAGATCCGTCTGGCGTTATTGGGCATGGCGCCGACTTGCCTCGGTTTCGTTGACAGACTCCTCAACCTCGTGGCGCCCGAAGCAATTGCCGGGGCCGAACATGCTCTTGCCGCGGGAATTCTCTACTCCGACATCGTTAAGGGACCCAGCCCGGCGAGAACGGTGACTCCCGTGCCGGTCGCTAAGCCGTAAGGCCAGTGCCCAACGAGTAGTCAGTCCCCAACCAGCAAGAGGAGCCGCCGGACCGCGCCGATATGCTGTCCGGCGGCTCAACTGGGCCCCACTCGTTGTCACTTTCGCCAACGGTGGATCTGTTACCGGCTCGTGCATTGCCCGGTCGCTTCGGCGTCCCGCACTGGCCCTTTAACCGGGAGAAAGAACCCATGGCTGTTATTTCCATGAAGCAATTGCTCGAAGCTGGCGTGCATTTCGGTCATCAGACCCGCCGCTGGAACCCCAAGATGAAGCGGTTCATCCACGGCGAGCGCAGCGGCATCCACATCGTCGACCTGCACCAGACCCTCAACCACCTCGAGTCGTCCTACGTGTTTGTTCGCGACCTTGTCGCCAACGGTGGCACGGTGTTGTTCATCGGCACCAAAAAGCAGGCCCAGGACTCGATTCAGTCCTACGCCGAACGTTGCAACATGCCCTACATCAACGAGCGTTGGCTCGGCGGCATGCTCACCAACTTCCAAACCATCTCCAAGCGAGTCAGCAAGATGCAGGACTACCGTCGCATGCGCGACTCGGGCGAGTTCGAAGCCATGCCCAAGAAGGAAGCGCTTCTTATCAGCCGCGAACTGGTCAAGCTCGAACGCAACCTTGGTGGCATCCGAGACATGAAGAAGCTTCCCGAAGCGGTCTTCGTGCTCGACACCAAGAAAGAACACATCGCTGTCACCGAAGCCCGCAAGATCGGCATCCCGATCGTCGCGGTGGTCGACACCAACTGCGATCCCGACCTCGTCGACTACGCCATTCCCGGTAACGACGACGCGATCCGTGCTGGCGAACTCATGAGCCGAGTCATTTCCGACGCCGTTCTCGAAGGTCGTTTCATCCGAGCCAAGAAGGCCGAGAAGAGCGGCGATTCGCCGGCGCAGCGCAACGTGTTGCAAGAAGCCGAAGTAGCCGAGCAGCAGGCCGTGGCCCGCGCCGCGGCTGCCGCCGAGGCCGCCGAACGCGAAGCTCGCATCGCCGCAGCCAAAGTCGAGGCCGACGCCGAGTCGACCGCGCCGGTCGCCGAAGAAGCCGCTCCGGCTGTTGACGAGGCTGCACCAGCCGTCGAAGAAGCCGCTCCAGCTGCCGAAGAAACCGCCCCGGTCGCGGGCGACGAAGGCACCCCAGAGGCCTGAGAATGTTGGTCTGCTGACACAGACCGAACCTCACCCACACACCAAAAACCCCACGCACTAGAAGAATCCACGCACTACAGGAATAAGGAACGACAAGATGTCGATTACTGCGAAGGACGTCAAGGCGCTTCGTGACGCCACCGGCGCTGGCATGATGGACGCCAAGCGGGCGCTCACCGACTGCGACGGCGACATGGAAGCCGCAACTCAGCTGCTCCGCGAGAAGGGCCTGGCCAAAGCCGCGGCCCGTAGCGACCGCGACAACGACGAGGGCACCATTGCTCTCGCTGTCGACGCCAATACCGCCGCTCTCGTACAAATCAAGACCGAGACCGATTTTTCGGCCAAGAACACTGCCGTTACCGGGCTTGCCACAAAGCTGGCCGAAGCAGTGCTCAGCAGTGGAGAGAACGCGGTGGGCGCTCATCAGAGCGAAATCGAGGACCTTCAGGTCACCATCAAAGAAAACATTGCGGTTGGCGCCGTTCACCGCATCGAGGCCGCCGATGGGAACACGCTCGACACCTACCTTCACGTCCAAGATGGTCGTGGCGTCAACGCGGTCGTGGTCGAGGGTTCCGGAGTGAGCGCCGACGATCTTCATCAGGTTGCGCTTCACATTGCGTTCGCCAAGCCGTCGTACCTGAGCGCCGACGAGGTGCCCGAGGACGAAGTGGCGAAAGAACGCGAGTCACTGCTCGAAATCACCAAGGCCGAAGGCAAACCCGAGCAAGCTTGGGACAAGATCGTCGATGGCCGTATGCGCGGTTGGCTTGGCGATCGGGTGCTTCTGGAACAAGGCCTTCACGGCGATAAGACCGCAGTGAAGGACAGCCTTGGCGGCGGCAGTGTTGCCCGATTCGTCCAGGTTGTGATTGGCTCCTGAGTCAATGAGCGACGGCGAACCGACCCGAGGAACCCAACCGGCCCGCTGGAAGCGGGTTTTGTTGAAGCTCTCGGGTGAGGCCTTCGCTGGTCCGCTCGACAACGGAATCGATGGCGCCACCGTGCGCAAAATCGCCGAAGACCTTGTGGCGGCCCAGCGCGCTTTCGATGTCGACATCGCCGTGGTCGTCGGTGCCGGCAATATTTGGCGCGGTATCCACGGAGCCGGCGAAGGCATGGATCGTGCTCAGGCCGATTACATGGGCATGCTCGCCACGGTGATGAACGCGTTGGCGCTGCAAGACACGCTCGAACAGTTGGGTCAACCCACCCGGGTGCAGTCAGCTATCGAAATGAACCAGATTGCCGAGCCCTACATTCGTCGTCGCGCCACCCGCCACCTCGAAAAAGGTCGGGTCGTGATCTTTGGTGCTGGTACCGGTAATCCGTTCTTCACGACCGACACGACAGCCGCTCTTCGGGCGGTCGAGATCGAAGCCGGGGTCGTGCTCAAGGGCACTCACGGCGGCACCGACGGCATATACACCGCTGATCCGCGCACCAATCCCGACGCCACCAAACTCGACCACGTGTCGTACATGGAGGTCCTCAACAAGGGCCTCAAGGTGATGGACTCCACGGCCATCACGTTGTGTATGGACAACGACCTCCCCATTGTCGTATTCGACCTGATGGGCGAAGGAAACTTCCAATCCCTGCTCCGAGGCGACGCGGTGGGTACTCTCGTCGACGACGAGGAGAGTCACCGTGAGTGAGGAAGATGTCGAACTTGCGCTTCTGGACGCCCAGGAGAAAATGGAAGGTGCGCTGACCCACGCCCGCCGCGAGTTCTCTACTGTCCGAACCGGTCGGGCTTCTTCGGCGCTGTTCGAACGTCTCACCATCGAGGCTTACGGTGTCGAGATGAAGTTGCTAGAGGTTGCGAGCTTTTCGGTCCCAGAGGCCCGTCAGTTGATCGTGACGCCTCACGATATGGCCAACCTCGAAGCCATCGAACGGTCAATAATCAACGCCAACATGGGTCTCACACCCAGCAACGACGGCCGAATTATCCGCCTGAGTTTCCCGATGCTCACCGAAGAACGTCGTCGCGATCTCGCCAAGGTTGTGCGAACAATGGCCGAAGAATCCAAGCAGCGAGTCAATGGAGTCAGGCGTCAAGTCCGCAAGGAGCTTGACGAATTGTCCCATGACGGGGGAGTCTCCGAGGACGACGTTCGGGTTGCCGAAAGTCGCCTTGACGCCCTGAAAGACGAATTCATTGGCATGATTGATTCCGCGCAGGCCCAAAAAGAAGAGGAACTGCTCGAGGTTTGATCCTCGAGCAGCGCCGGAGGGGCGAGTCCCATGAGTGACGATTCTTATGATCCGGAGGGTTTCAAGATCCTCGACGGCGAGGGACTCGACGACGAGTTCGCCGCGCCAGGCCGTTCGGTGTTCGGCGACGACGACGTTTCCTTCGACGGCGACGACGACGTAATCCCCCATTGGAGCGAACCGGCCACTGGTGCGGTTCCCCAAATCGGTGGGGCCGACTCGACCACCTTTCAACCGTCGGCCGAACCGCAGTTGGCCGAAGCGGCGCCCGACGAGCTCGCAGCTTGGGCCGATGTTTCCTCCAGCCCCCGCTGGGCCGACGAAGATAACTTCGCCGACGCGCCTGCACCGGTAGGTGCGGTCGATGCCGGCGACGGCCCCGATGCCGTCGATGACTTCTTCTCGTTCGAGGAGCCGGTACGGACCTCTCGTCTCGGCTCGGCTTCGCCTCAGCCCGCTCCTGTCGAACAAAGCCTTGGTGCTGCGCTGGGCGCAGTGACGGGCAGCGCCGCCAGCAGCGACCGCGACATGCCCATGGCGATTGTTGTGGGAGTCGGCTTGGCCGCATTGATCCTTGCGGCCATGGCCGTTGGTCCTGTCGCCGCTCTTGTGGTGGTCACGGTGGCTCTCACCCTTGGCGCCGTCGAGTTTTTCAACGCCGTCCGAGTCGCTGGCTATCAGCCAGCCGTGTTGCTCGGTCTGACCGCGGTGCTCACTTTGCCCTTTGCGGTGTATTGGAGGGGCGAAGCCGCTATCGGCTTGGTGTTGGCTCTTTGTTTGGTGTTCGGCTCGCTCTGGTACATCACTGGTGTCAGCTCCGATGGTGTGGTTCGCGGTCTGGGTGCAACGATGCTCGGCATTGTGCACATCGGCGTGCTCGGCTCCTTTGCCGGGCTCATGTTGTCGATCGATACCTACGGCACCGGTCTACTCACCACTGCGATTCTGCTAACGGTTGCTTACGACGTTGGCGGTCTGGCGATCGGCAAGATGATGGGTCGCACCCCACTGTCGCCGGCCAGCCCCAATAAAACCTTCGAAGGCCTGTTCGGAGGTATGGCGGCAACCCTCGCCGCGGCGATTGCCATGGGGGTGATGGGATCGCCTGCTCCGCTCGCCGGCGATGCTGTCGACGGTGGCGGCATGACCGCGATGATTCTGCTTGGGCTTGTCGCGGCGGCTGCGGCCCCGATCGGCGACCTGGCCGAGTCTCAGATCAAACGTGACCTCGGTATCAAAGACATGGGTTCGATCTTGCCCGGCCACGGCGGACTCCTCGACCGTTTCGACGGTTTGCTTTTTGTGCTCCCCGTCACTTGGTACGTCGCGAGCGCCTTGTTGTTCAACTAGCCCATGACCACCAACGTCGCCGTTCTCGGCTCGTCGGGTTCCATCGGTACACAAACGCTCGACATCATCAGAAGCGACCCCAATCGTTATCGGGTCAGCGCATTGGGTGTTGGCTCATCGCTTGACGTAATCGCCCAGGCGCAGGAGTTTCGTCCCGACGTAGTGGCGGTCGCCGACGAGCACGCGGCCGGCCAGATTCGTGGCGCGCTGGGGCCCGAAACAGCGGTGATTACTGGCGTTGATGCCATGTCCGACGCGGCGGTCACCGGTGACGTGGTTATCAATGGGGTGGTCGGCTTTGCCGGACTGGCCGTCACGCTGTCCACGCTCGAGGCCGGCAAACGACTTGGTCTGGCCAACAAAGAGTCTTTGATCGCTGCTGGTCCGGTCGTGCAGCGGGCCTGGGCGACACCAGGCGCCGAACTGGTGCCGGTCGATTCCGAACATTGTGCGATTCACCAGTGCCTTCGGGCCAACGAGATAACGGCGAAGATCGGGCCGCTCGATCGAGTTCACAAAGTGGTTCTCACCGCCAGCGGTGGCCCTTTCCGTGGTCGGTCCCGCCGTGATCTCGAGGCGGTCACGATCGAAGATGCGCTGGCCCACCCGACCTGGTCGATGGGGCCCAAAATCACGATCGATTCCAGCACGTTGATGAACAAAGGTCTCGAGGTGATCGAGGCCCACGAGCTCTTCGGAATCGATTTCGACGACATTGATGTGGTTGTGCACCCCCAGTCGGTGATTCACTCGATGGTGAGTTACACCGACGGGGCGACCATCGCTCAGCTCTCGATGCCCGACATGCGTTTGTGCATTGGCTACGCGTTGGCCTTTCCCGACCGATTGGAAGTGCCGTATGGCGCTATCGATTGGTCCACGCTTTCTCGGCTCGACTTCCAGCCCCCCGATCTCGACGCGTTCCCTTGCCTCGCCTTGGCGTATGCCGCCGGCCGAGCGGGCGAAACGGCCCCCGCGTGGCTCAGCGCAGCCAACGAAGTGGCGGTCGAGGCGTTCCTCAAGGGAAAGATCAGTTGGGTCGACATCTCTGACGTGCTTGACGAAGCCATGCAACAGTGGCCAGGCACGGCGGCAACTGACGTTGGCGCAGTACTTCAAACCGATTCGGCCGCTCGCGACGCCGCGAACGTTGTCATTACGGGAAGAATGAGCAAATGACCGAATCCCCCCAATCCGATCAGCCAAGTAACGACTGGACCGGACTCGCACTTTTGATCGGCGCGATCGTCGCTCTTGGGCTGCTGGCCAGTTGGCAGTGGGCGTTGGTGGTGGTGGCGATCATCTTCATGATCTTCATGCACGAGCTTGGCCATTACATGACGGCCAAGGCAACGGGGATGAAAGTCACCGAGTTCTTCATCGGGTTTGGCCCCCGGCTGTGGTCGTTTCGTAGGGGCGAAACCGAGTACGGCGTAAAGGCGATACCGGCCGGTGCCTACGTGCGCATCATCGGGATGAACAACCTCGACGATGTTCCTTCCGGCGACGAAGATCGTGCTTACCGCGTCAAATCGTTCCCGCGACGGCTTCTGGTGGTTTCGGCCGGATCCGGCATGCATTTCATCATGGCCATTGTGTTGTTGTTTGTTTTGCTCATCAGCTACGGCGTTGGTCGAGACGATGGCGCGTGGACCATCAGGTCGGTGTCTGATGCCAGCGCCGCGGCGGCGCTCGACCTCGAGGTTGGCGACGAGATTGTTTCGGTCGACGGCATCGAGATCGACGACTTTGGGCAGTTCGGCGATGTGATCGTCGAACGGGGCGGCGACACGGTTGACGTGGTCTGGGCTCGTGATGGGGTTACCCACACCGATCAGGTCCTGTTGGGCGAGCGCCTTACCCCAGCCGGCGCCGAGGGAATTTTCGGACTGATCGCCCGCGACCGGGTGCTCGAGGTCGAGGGCACATCGATCTTTTCTTGGGACGACTTCGTGGCCGCTACCCAAGACCGAATCGGCGAACCGTTGAGCGTCATCGTCGACCCGGCCCTCGAGCCAACCCCGCGGGTGCTCGACGGCGTGATCGTCAACGAACTGGCAACCGAGGAAGTTGCAACCACCGGGTTCTTTGGCGTGAGCCAACAGCCAAGCCGCGAATCGCTTGGGCTGTTCAGCGGAGCGACTCGATCGGTCGACGCCTTCGGGTCGCTCACCAAACAGGCCACGCTGGGGCTGGTTCGGTTCTTCACCCCCGGCACCTTGTCCAACTTTCTCACGGACACGATCGACGGCGGCACCGACGCCGCATCCACGCAGTCCGCTGTTGCTCAAGACCGCGAAGTGGCCAGCCGATCGCTCGACGGTCGCAACCCCGACGAGGACCGCATCTTGTCGATCTACGGCGCGGCCCGTGCTGGCGCTTCGGTCGATTTCGAGGGCTTGCTGTTTTTCTTGGCCGCGCTAAACATCTTCGTGGGGGTGTTCAACCTTGTTCCACTGCCGCCCCTCGACGGCGGTCACGTTGCCGTGGCGATCTACGAACGGGTCCGGTCGATCGGAGGCCGTCGTCACGAGGTCGACTACGCCAAGCTGCTGCCACTGACCTACACGGTTTTCGCGGTGTTGATGACCATCGGGATGATCGCCCTCTTCCGCGACATCATCGACCCGGTAGACATCGGCTAGCTCCGTCGACGGCTAGATTCGACTCGTGGATTTCAACCAGAGTTTCCCGCGTCGCAAGACCCGCCAGATCATGGTCGGCGATGTGGCGGTGGGCGGGGGAGCGCCCATCACGATCCAGTCGATGACGGTCACCAAGACCGCCGACCACGAAGCCACCCTGCAACAGATCTACGCGCTGGCCGCGGCGGGCGCCGACATCGTGCGTTGTACCTGCAACGAACCCGAAGCGGCCGAGGGCCTGGCCCGCATCGTGCCGCGGTCGCCGGTACCGATCGTTGCCGACATTCATCATCAGTACCGCCGAGCGCTCGAAGCGCTCGAGGCTGGCGTGCATTGCCTACGTCTCAACCCGGGCAACATCAAGAACCCCGATCACATCCGCACTGTTGCCCGCGAGGCCAAGGACCGCCAAGTCCCGATCCGTATCGGTGTCAACGGCGGTTCGTTGCATCCGGACCTTTACAAGAAATACGGCGACAAAGTCACCCCGGAAGCCATGGTCGAATCGGCGTTGCAAGAGATCGCCTACTTCGACGATGTCGGTTTCGATCTGATCAAGATTTCGGTCAAAGCGTCGAGTGTGCCGTTGATGATCGAGGCCTATCGACAACTGGCTGAGGTCACCGATTATCCGCTTCATCTTGGTGTGACCGAAGCCGGTCCGCCGCCTATCGGGACGCTCAAAGCCACCGCAGGGATCGCCACGTTGTTGGCCGAAGGGATCGGCGACACCATCCGGTACTCGCTAACCGCCGACCCCGTGCAAGAAGCCAAGGCCGGCCGCCAGTTGCTCGAGACTCTTGGCCTCAGAGAACGCAAGAACGTCGATCTGATCGCGTGTCCAAGTTGCGGGCGGGCCGAAGTCGACGTGTTCACCATTGCCGAACAAGCCATGAATGCGTTCGGCGAAAGAGAAATCCCATTACAGGTCGCAGTGATGGGTTGTGTCGTCAACGGGCCGGGCGAGGCTCGCGACGCCGATTTGGGGATCGCGGCTGGCAACAAACGAGGCCACCTTTTTGTCAAGGGCCAAAACGTCATGGTCGTGCCCGAAGACAAAATGGTCGACACCTTGATCGAATGGGCCGAGTTCATCCAAGAACACGGCGCCGATGCCGCCCTGCAAAGAGCAGCGGCTACCAAAGACGCGGCCAAGAAGGCCGCCGACGAAGACCGCGATCGCAACCTCAATCAACGAGGCGACGATGCCAACCACGCCGAAGCGGTCATTGCCGAGATCCGACGGTCAGGGGCCTGACATGGCCCGGGTGGTTGTTGATCTCGGCGCGGCGCAGCGTCGGAAGCTGCCTCAAGTGTCGGTCAAGACCGGAAAACCCGCCGATGGATACGTAACAGCGGGGCCCAAGGATTGCCCGGTCTTTTTGCCGCTCACTCAGTCCGAGTTCGACCGTGTTCAGCAATGCCGTCATCAGCAGCGGTGGGCGATCTACGGCGGTGTTGGTTGTTTGCTGTTCGGAGCGGCGCTGGCCCGGTTTCCGCTGATGCTGCCATTGGCGCTGGTGATCGCCGTCTTGTCGGTCGCCCTCTGGTTTGTAGCCGGTGCGGCTGCCAAGGGTTATCTCCCCCGAATCGAGGTCGATCAGACCGCCGGTTTGTTGCGTTTGGGACGCGTTCACAAGGGGTTCGTCGCGGCCGTATCCAATGTTGATCCCTGATATGCTGTCGACCAACGTTCGAAACCGGTAACGGGTTAGGCGTGGCCTTGGGCCACGCCTTTCTGGATTCAGGGGACGAACCCCAACCATTGTCGATACCGGAAAGGACACCAACATGGCGATCATCGATCGAGTCCACGAGTTGCTGGCCCCGGTTGTTGCCGACACCGGCGCCCAGCTTTACGACATCGAGTTCAACGGCGGCGTTTTGCGGTTGCTGGTCGACGACGAAGGTGGGATCTCGATCGACAAGATCAAGATCATCAGTCGGGCGGCAAGCCGGCTGCTCGACGAGACCGACCCAATCCCCGGTCGCTACACGCTCGAAGTCTCAAGCCCGGGTCTCGAACGTCCTTTGCGCACCGCTGCTCACTTCGGGTCAGCGATCGATGTTTTGGTCAAGGTCAAGACCCAGACCGATGTCGGCGGTTCTCGTCGGTTCACCGGCACGGTTCGTGCTGTCGACGAAGATGGCGTCGAGATCGCAGTCGACGGCGAGACTGTTCGTCTCGATTACACCAACATCACCAAAGCCCGCACGGTGTTCGAATGGGGGCCGACCCCCAAGCCGGGCGGACCCAAGCCCGGCAAATCTCCCAAACCTTCTAACCCGCATAAGGAGTCCGCGTCATGAATCAGGACATGATGGAAGCACTGCAGGCGCTAGCCGCCGATCGTGGCATCAGCGTCGACACTTTGTTTGGTGCGCTTGCCGATGCGCTCGAGCACGCCTACAAGCGCATGCCGGGCGCCGAAGAATACGCGTGGGTAACAATCGATCCCGACACTATGGAGTTCCGGGTGTTCGCCCAGGAACTCGACGAAGACGGCGAGCCGGTCGGCGAAGAGTTCGAGGTCACCCCCGACAACTTCGGTCGTATCGCCGCCCAGACCGCTCGTCAGGTCATGACCCAACGCATTCGCGAAGCCGAACGCGAGCTCAAGTACGAAGAATACGCCGGCCGCGAGGGCGACATCGTCACCGGCATGATCCAGCAAACCGACGCTCGTTACACGTTGCTCGATCTTGGTCGGGTCGAGGCGTTGTTGCCGCAGGCCGAGCAGGTCCCGTTTGAGCGGCCCGACTCCAACGTTCGTATCAAGGCTTACATCGTCGAGGTTCGAAAGACCGCCAAGGGCCCCCAAATCGTGGTGAGCCGAACCCATCCGGGTTTGGTCCGACGTTTGTTCGAGCTCGAGGTTCCCGAGATTGCTGATGGTGTGGTCGAGATCAAGGCCTGCTCGCGTGAGCCTGGCCATCGCACCAAGATTGCGGTGTGGTCCAACGACACCAACGTCGATCCCGTTGGGGCGTGTGTTGGTGCCCGCGGCGCGCGGGTGCGCCAGGTCGTAAACGAGTTACGGGGCGAGAAGATCGACATTGTGCCGTTCCACGAAGACCTTCAAGAATTCGTGACCCGTGCCCTCAGCCCCGCCAAAGTCACCGAGGTTCGCCCCAACGAACTGACCGGTGACTGCGACGTGATCGTCCCGGATTTCCAACTTTCGTTGGCGATCGGCAAGGAAGGCCAAAACGCCCGCCTTGCGTCGCGCCTGACCGGCTGGGGTATCAACATCAAGTCCGAAACTCAGTTCGCCGAGGAGCAAACCTACGGGGGCGAAGAGTGGGCCGACGGCGAGTGGGTCAAAGACCCCGAGACCGGCGAAGACATGTGGCAGCCGGCCGACGGCAGCGCCCCGATGTCTTATGCCGATTACGTCGCGGCCCAAGAGGCGCCAGCCGACCAAGACGAGGCGCCAGCCGACCAAGACGACGCGCCAGCCGACGAAGGTCCGGGCGCCGACAAGGCTGGCGAAGAAGCCGTCGCAGACTCCGGCGAAGAAGAGTAATGGCGGGTGCCTGAACGTACCTGTGTCGGCTGTCGCCGGCGCTTCGATCAGGCCGAGCTGATCCGCGTCCATCTGAATGGCGATGACGTGGTTGTGGGCCGCGGCGATGGTCGCGGTGCCTGGGTTGGTCCTTCGCCGGCTTGCCTCGAGTTGTCGGTTCGGCGACGAGCCTTGACCCGTGCTCTCGGGGTCGAGGCGAACGCGATTGGGTTCGCTAAGCTTTCTGATTCGTGGCCTGCTCAGCCTCCCGCGTGTCCGCACGGGGGTGGGTGAGTCCACGTGCGGTGCACTGTGCACCGTTTGATTTGTAACGCGAGTGGTTGATGTTCTTGCATCGATCACTCAGAAGGGCAATTGCCACACGTGTCATCCAATATCCGCGTCTACGAGCTTGCTCGCGAGTTGGGCCTTACCAACAAAGAAACTCTCGACCTCTCGGACTCCCTCGGGATCGGAGTCAAGAGCCATTCGTCGAGCATTGTCGACGCACAAGCCGATCGCGTCCGTCGTAAGGCCGAGCGCGAGGGCCTGATTCGCGATGAGCAGCCGCCCGAGCCCAAACCGGCCAAGAAGGCCGCCAAGAAGTCGACCAAGAAGGCCGCCAAGAAGGCCACTAAGAAGTCGAGCAAGAAGTCGATCAAGAAGTCAGCGGCAAAGGCCTCCAAGCCGCCGACCAAGGAGGCCGCAGCTGTCGCCGACGCGCCAGTCGAGGACGTGCCAGCCGAGGACGTGCCAGTCGCCGAACCCGAAGTCTCCGATCCAGCGCCTGTCACGCCCGAGCCCGAAATCGCCGCCGAACCGGCCGTCGCCAAACCGGTTGCTCCGGCGACCCCCAAGCGGGTCATTTCGTCGAGCGGCAGCAGTGCGCCGCCAAAGCGACCAACCGAAGACGTGGCACCGCCTGCTCCGGCCCCGGTGGCCAAGAAGGTTGTCAAGAAGGTTGTCAAGAAGCTGGTGAAGAAGGTCGCAATCGATCCTTCAAAGCGGCCGCCGACTTCTGGTTCCGGTAAACCCATTCCGCCGCCTCCGCGATCCACCACAGGTCGCGCTATTCCGCCACCTCCTGGTGGACGTCCTCGTCCAGCGGGCGGACCCGCCGCTCCAGGCGGAAACCGACCCAGCGGTCCGTCGCGTGGCGGCCCGCTGCCCAGCGGTGGTCGCCGATCCGGTGGCCCACGCGACTCAGTGCCGGGCGCTGGTGCGCCTCCTGGCGGCGGTCGTGGTGGTCCTGGTGGCGGCCGTGGTGGCCCTGGTGGTGGCCGTCCGGGTGGCCCTGGTGGTCGCCCGCCGCGTCGCAAGGGTCGTCGGCGTCGCAGCCGCGAAGAACTCCAGCCGATGGACACGCCGTCCTACACCCCGCTCGACGCGCCTGTGCCCGCCGGCGAGATAGTTGTCGAACGGTCTTCGACCGCGCTCGATCTCGGGCCCAAGACAAACCGCACCGCGGCCGATGTCATCCGGTTCTTGATGCAGCAGGGCGAAATGGTCACTGCCACGCAATCGTTGTCCGACGACATGATCGAGCTGTTCGCGGCCGAGGTTGGTGCCGAGATTCGTCTGGTCGATCCAGGCGAAGAGCAAGAAGTCGAGCTTCAAAAACTGCTCGATCTCACTGACGACACATCTGATGATTTGCCGCTGCGGCCGCCGGTCATCACCGTCATGGGTCACGTCGACCACGGCAAGACTTTGCTGCTCGACCGCATCCGCAATGCTCGGGTGGTCGAGGGCGAGGCCGGTGGTATCACTCAGCACATTGGCGCTTACCAAGTCGAACGCGATGGTCACCACTTGACCTTCATCGACACACCCGGCCACGCGGCGTTCACCGCTATGCGAGCCCGCGGCGCCGCTTCGACCGACATTGTCATCTTGATGGTGGCGGCCGACGACGGCGTGATGCCTCAGACCATCGAAGCAATCAACCACGCCAAAGCCGCCGAGGTTCCGATCATTGTTGCGATCAACAAGATCGATCGAGCCAACGCCGATGTTCAAAAGGCCATTGCCGGAGTAGCCGAGCATGGTTTGGTTCCGGAGGCTTGGGGTGGCGAGACGATCTTCCAGGAGATTTCTGCGTTGCAGGATCTCGGTATCGACGAGCTTCTCGATCAAATCCTGCTGGTGGCCGAGGTCGAAGACCTACATGCCCCCGAAGCTGGTCGAGCCGGCGGTGTTGTGCTCGAAGCCAACCTCGACATCGGCCGGGGCCCGGTCGCCACGGTGCTTGTTCAGCGAGGCACCCTGAAGGTGGGCGACCCGTTGGTTGCCGGCGCAGCATGGGGCCGAGTCCGGGCCATGATCAACGATCGCGGCGAGAACGTCAAAGAGGCTGGCCCATCGACTCCGGTGCAGGTTCTCGGCCTCTCCGACGTTGCGGCCGCAGGCGACGAGTTTGTTGTTGCCCCAACCGAGAAGGTCGCGGGCCGTGTTGCCGACACTCGTGAGCACTGGCAACGTCAGTCGAGCCTGGGGCGCGAGGCCCACGCCTTGTCGGGCGGCGCCAAGCTCGAAGACATTTTCGAACAGATCCAGCGCGGCGAAGCGGCGACGCTCAACTTGGTCATCAAGACCGACATGAACGGCTCGCTCGAAGCAGTCACCGAAAGCTTGCGCAAGCTCGAACGCGACGAGGTCAAGGTGGGCTTTGTCCATCGTGGCGTCGGCGGGATCACCGAGAACGACATTCAGCTGGCGGCGGCGGCCAACGCCACGCTTATTGGGTTCAACGTTCGTCCCGATCGCAAGGCACGCGACCTCGCCGAGTACGAAGGCGTCGAGATCCGTTCTTACGAGATCATCTACAAGCTGCTCGAGGACATCGAAGATGCCATGGTCGGCTTGTTGGCTCCCGAGTTCGAGGAAATTGTCACCGGCGATGCCGAAGTGCGAGAGATCTTCAAGGTCCCTCGCATCGGGGCGATTGCTGGTTGTTACGTCCTCAACGGCGTGATCACTCGCAATTCCAAGGTGCGGTTCCTGCGTGAGGGGTCGATTATCTGGAAGGGCAAGGTCAACTCGCTGCGTCGCTTCAAGGACGATGCGAAGGAAGTTGCCGCTGGTTACGAGTGTGGTATCGGACTTTCCGATTTCCAGGACTTGCGGGCCGGCGACATCATCGAGACCTTCGAGGAGCGCGAAATCGCGCGCACGCTCGATTCCTGAACCGCTTGCTAGCTCCAACTTGTGAGGTGAGGCGATGGCTCGTCAACGTCGTCAGCACAACAACCGAAGTGGTCAGTCCGGTACTCGCATCGCCCGAGTAGGCGAACTCATCCGTCGCGTCGTAGCCGAAGAGCTCGAGGCGTTGGATGACGATCGCCTGTCGATGGTGTCCATCACTAGCGTCGACGTCGACCGGGATCTTCATCGAGCGGTTTTGTGGTTCACGTCGCTCGATCGCGATGACGATCCCGAAATCCTCGAAGCATTCGACGAGTACCGAGGTCGGTTGCGTCACGAAGTGAGCACCCAGACCCGTTTACGTCGGGCGCCCGAGCTTGATTTCCGGGCCGACATTACGTTGCGTTCGGCCGAGCGGATCGAGGAGCTGTTGCGCCAAGATCCGCGGCCAGCAGTAGACGACGGCTTCGACCACGATGGCGAAGAAGAGTAACAATCGTGGTCCGCACGGGGTTGTCGTCATCGACAAACCGGCCGGATGGACCAGCCACGATGTTGTCGCCAAGTCGCGGGGTGTGCTCGGCACTCGCAAAGTGGGGCACTCCGGCACGCTCGACCCCGACGCCACCGGCGTGTTGGTCCTGGGCGTTGGGAACGCCACACGGTTGTTGCGATACCTGACGCCTTTGCCCAAGTCATACCAAGGCGAGATCGTCCTCGGTACCGAGACTTCGACCCTTGACGCCAGCGGTGAGGTCACTGCGACTCACGACATGACGGGTATTGCCGCCGCCGATGTAGAGGCTGCTGCGGCGGCGCTTACCGGCGAATTGATGCAAATCCCGCCGATGGTTTCGGCCATCAAGATTGACGGCAAGCGGCTGCACCAACTGGCTCGCGAAGGCATCGAGGTAGAGCGTCCGCCGCGACCGGTTACGGTGACCCGCTTCGACATCGAGCCCGGGTCCGACTCAAATGTGTGGCGCTGCTCGGTGGATTGTTCGTCCGGGACCTATGTCCGTTCGTTGGCTGCCGACCTCGGGACGGCGCTCGGTGGCGGAGCTCACTTGCGGGCTTTGCGACGCACCTCGGTTGGGGGATTCTCGCTGAGCGACGCCGGAACCATCGAGAACCCGACCTTGCTGCCGATCGAGGCCGCGGTTGGTCACCTCGAATCCGCGGCCGTCGACGAGCCGACCGCGGTGGCCGTCGGCCATGGTCGGTTGCTGTCGATCGATGCGCTGGGCGTTGTCGGGCCAGGTCCGTGGGCGGTGCTTGGTGACACCGGCCAACTGCTCGCGGTTTACGAGGCTCACAAGGGGGCTTCCAAGCCGGCGTTGGTGATCCCGACGAACGTGATTCGGCCTGATGGCGGTAGCGTCTCACCTAGCTGACTTTTTGCGATTGAGTGTCATGGAACTTCTGCACGACCGACAAGATCATTTGCCCGACGGCATCGCGGTCGCGTCCACTATCGGGGTCTTTGATGGCGTTCATGTGGGTCACCAGGAGGTGTTTCGTCAGGTTCGTGCGGTGGCCGGCCGTCTAGGGGTCGCGTCCGCCGTTGTCACCTTCGATACCCATCCGGCCTACATCGTTCGACCCGAGAGCGCACCGCGCCTTCTCACCACGCTCGACCAAAAGCTCGAGCTCATCGAGCAACAGGGCATCGATTTCGCGTACGTGATCACTTTCGACCGAGATCGGTCCGAGACCAGTCCCGATGTCTTTGTCGAAGAGGTTTTTGTATCGGCCCTTCATGCTCGGGCGATTATCGTGGGCGAAGACTTCCATTTCGGCGCTGGGCGGCTCGGAAACGTTGATGGTCTCGCGACGATCGGTGAGCAGTGGGGTTTCGAAGTCCACCCGCTCGAACTCGTCTGGCACTCCGACGAAGCCCGCGAGCCGGTCTCCTCAACAAAGGTCCGCCGGGCTCTGGCCGGAGGTGATGTCTCTCGGGCCAAAGCAATGCTCGGTCGGGCCTATGAGGTTCGGGGCACGGTCGAAGGTGGTGACCAAAGAGGTCGTCAGATCGGTTTCCCGACCGCCAACATCCCAGTACCGAAGGTTATGGCTTGGCCCGCCGACGCGGTTTACGCCGGTTGGTGCACCCGCGCCGACGGTTCTCGGCACGCGTGTGCGATCAACATTGGTCGTCGTCCGACGTTTTACGAGCATGCCGAGCAATCGCTGTTGGAGGCGCATCTCATTGATTTTGATGGCGACCTGTACGGCGAAGAAGTCCGGGTTTCGTTCGAGGCGTTCTTGAGAAGCGAGCGCAAGTTCGACGGGATCGATCAATTGCAGGCTCAACTCAAAGCCGATGTCGACGATGCCCGTACGGTGTTAGGGGTCGACTCGTGATCTTGGCGACCGAGGCAGGGATTTGAGTTAGCTATGTTCACCGGACTTGTTGAAGAAGTGGGCACCGTTCGGTCGGTTACCCCTCAGGGCGAGGGTGCTCGTGTCGAGATAGAGGCATCCCTGGTGCTCGACGATGCCGCCATTGGCGCGTCGATCGCTGTCAACGGCTGCTGTTTGACCGTGGTGGACTTCGACGATCAATCCTGGGCTGCCGACGCGGTTCCAGAGACCCTCGATCGCACGAACTTGGGCCGACTGCAACCCGGCGATCCGGTGAACTTGGAACGCCCGTTGGCCGCCAACGGCCGCTATGGCGGCCACGTTGTGCAAGGTCACATAGATAGCACTACCGAGGTTTGCGCCATCGACGAGCTCGACGATGGATCCTTTCGCTACACGTTTTCGCTGCCTTCGGCGCTGGCGGCCATGGTGGTCGAGAAGGGTTCGATCGCTGTCGACGGCATCAGCCTTACCGTTGCCGCGGTAACGCCGACCACGTTCTCGATCGCGGTAATTCCTCACACTCATTCGGTGACATCGCTCGGCCACCGCGCCGTTGGCGACACCGTAAACATCGAGGCCGATGTCTTGGCCAAATATGTCGAACGGCTCGTTCGGCCAACCCTGTAAGCGCCGGCCCAGATCGGATTCACGTGACCTTGTTCAACCCCATATCCGAAGCGGTCGAGGCCATTGGCCGCGGCGAGTTCATTGTGGTGCTCGACGACGAGACCGAGACGAACGACGGCGTCCTGATCGGGGCCGCGAGCCTGATTACCGCCGAGCGGCTGAACTGGATGGTGCATCGAACCAGTGGTGTGCTCGGCGCGCCGATGGCCGAGGAGCGCGCTCAGTCGCTCGATCTGCCGCTGATGGTCGCCGGCTCCGACAGCGAAGATCGCAGCGCATACACGGTGTCGGTCGATTTGATTGACGGAAACTCCACTGGCGTCTCGCCGGCCGAACGGGCCCGCACCCTTGTGGCTTTGGCCACGGGCGGACATCGGGCCGATTCGTTCGCCCGGCCCGGTCACGTCTTCCCCTTGCGTGCCCGCAACGGCGGGGTGCTCAAGCGGGCTGGTCACACCGAGGCGGCCGTTGATCTCTGCGCTCTGGCCGGTCTCCCCAGAGTCGGGGTGATGTCCGAACTCATTTCCGACGATGGCGAAGTTCTCGACCTCGCTGAGAGCCGGGCGTTTGCCGACGAACACGGATTGGTGATGGTGTCGATCGCCGATCTGGTCCGTCATCGGCGCCAGAGCGAGATTCTGGTGCAGCATTTTGCAGCGGCCCGTTTGCCAACTACCTACGGCGAGTTCATGGCTCACGCCTATCGTTCGGTGGTCGACGGCGAAGAGCATGTCGCTTACGTAATGGGTGATGTCGAAGGGGGCGAGCCTCCGTTGGTGCGGGTGCACAGCGAATGCCTCACCGGCGACATTTTGGCTTCGATCCGCTGCGACTGCGGCCCTCAGCTTCAACTGGCTCTGCAGATGATCGCCGACGAGGGACGAGGCGTGTTGATCTATCTTCGTGGCCACGAAGGTCGCGGAATTGGTATCGGCCACAAAATGCGGGCCTACGCGCTGCAAGACGATGGCCTCGACACGGTCGACGCCAACTCCGCTCAGGGGTTGCCGGTCGATTCTCGTGAGTACGGGGTGGGCGCCAACATGCTGGCCGACTTGGGCGTCACACGGATGCGGATCATGACCAATAACCCCGCCAAACTCACTGGGCTCGACGGCTACGGCCTCGAGATCGTCGAACGGGTACCGATCGAGATCGAATCCAACCCCGAGAATCTTCGCTATCTCGAAACCAAACGCACTCGTATGGGCCACACGCTGGGCGGCGCGGCCGACGGCGCTAGTTGACCAACGAGGCTTCCGGGGCTACCAGCGTGGTGGTTCGGTCCAGAGTCCACCGGTGATCGAAGCACCTATCCGACAGGCGTCCCGGAGACCACATGCCCCAGATTCCGCCCACGGCCGCGTGGGTGCGATCGTTCCAGCCGGCACAACTGGTGTCGGCAATTCGCCGAACAACTTGACGCACTCCCGACTCGTGGATGGCGTAGCCCGCCCATACGCCGGGATAGTCCTTGGTGGCCGAGACTTCGCTCAAGACCGCGCTGCCGTGGCGTCGGGTGCGGTTGCGGTGCGAATGGCCGCTCGAAATGAGCAGGTCGGGGTTAGTGGCCACGAGCTTTTCCAGCAACCGGTAGTTGTCGAAGCGCTGAACGCCCAGCGGCCAAAACCAGGGAAAGGGCTGTTGCTCGAGATGGTGATGGGTGAACAGCAGGGTCGGTTCTTCGTGGCGAACAGCGTCGACCAGTTCGTTCTTCCAGCGCTGCAAGCGGCCCCAGCTGTGGCCCGACACCGCCGAGTGAGCAGCAACGATGCGTGCTCCGGCGATATCCACCGCGTGCACCGGCGAGGGAAATAGACCGCGCGCCTGGAGCGCTTCGGTGGGGTCGACCGAATGGCGTTCGTTGACGGTGTCGTGATTGCCGGGCACCGCCATTACCGGGATGGTGACCTCGGCCAGCAGTTCGTCGAACATCTCCCATTCGCCGGCCCGACCTTCGTCGGTGATGTCGCCTTTGATGACGAGCAGCTCTGCTCCCCAGTCTTGGGCTTCTCGCACCGCGGCCTTGGCGCACCGCATCGCGTATGGCTGGGCCACCTTTGACGACTCCCGCATCGGCTTCAGCAAGCCGAAGCCGTCTTCGCCCAGGTGCAGATCGCTGATCGTGGCGACCTTGCTCAGGAGGCGATCATCGAGGGTTTGCAAGGTGGTGACGTTGCGTTGAGTGATGATGCGCCCGTCGATCAACACGTCGATTGGCGTGGTGGTGCCGGGCGGCAGGTCGTGGATATCGGCGGCGCCGGGCCGGTGGGCCGAGCCAAGCTGGATGAGCGGAGCCGACTGGTTTGAGCCGACTCGGACCGAGAGTTGTCCTTCGGGCAAACCTCGCCACGTCAGTTGAGCCGAGGTGTCCTCGACTGCGAAGACCTCGACTGTCGCCAATCGAGCGAAAGGGAAAATGGGGGCCACGGTGAACTATCGGTTGATGAGTGACATGGCGTGAGCCTTTGTCATTGGTGGCTACGAACCCAGGAGGTGTTCGGATATGACACTTCCTTGGCGGGCCTTCAGCCCCGCGTTGATTCGTTGGCGTTCGAGGTGCTGGTCGATCTGAAGGCCGGCCTGGGGGACGGGATGGGTGTTGATGAACAAGGAGGTGGCTTCCACCATGTCGGCATCGTCGAGAGCAGTAATTCCTGACAACATGCGGGTGATCGAGTTGCTCGGGTACCGATCGTTCAGCAGGTCCCAATTGTTGGTCACGAAATCCCATACCCGTCGCCCGGCCACCCGGTTGGTCAGGCCGCGGGCCAGCAGGAACGGCGCGTCTTGGGAGCGAATCTTTGCTTCGAAGATGTCGCCTAGGAGCTCCTCCACCAGTTCGACAAACGGGAAATCGGCGAGCGCTCGCAGGTTCCGCATCTCGGACTGAGGGTCAGCGGCGTTGCGCCAACGTTCGCGAATGATGTTGTAATCGTCGGCCCCTCCGTGGTGGGCAACAACGGTGAGGGCGGCGGCGGCGATCGACGGGTTGGGGTGATCGAGTCGCTCGCGGGCTGCGTCGATTGTTGTCTGGTCGGCGGCGATGGTTCCCATCAGCCGCATCAACGTGGCTCGCAACTCGTGGGTTCGGTCGCGGTCGTCGGAGTCGGGGTCGAAGCCCAGTTGCTGCAGGGCCGGGCCGGCAAGGGCGCGGAGCGAACGCTGCCAGTCGGGACGGGCCGATTCGGTTATCAGCCGGTCGAGGCCGTGCAGTCCGGTACTGAGGGCCTGCCACACGTTGAGGTCGGTTTCTCGGCTGAAGGTCGAGGCGAGCCGCCAATACTCGGTCGCGCTGATCCGACCCGCCACGGTAAGCGCCCATCCATCGTCGGCAATACCGTGGCGTTCGGTTGCGGTCTGGCCCGAGAAGCCTTGGGCCTCGAGTTGGGCGATGTGAAATTCGCCGATTTGGCTTCTGGTAAATCCGGTGGCTCCGCCGTTTAGCGTGGCCGGCATCGACGTGATGCCGGTGATTAGCGCCGAACGCTCGGTCAACAAAACTCGTCGATCGGAGTTCTTGTCGCGGATGCGTAACGGAACCGACCACGAGCGGTCGTCGGCCGCGCTCGGGTCGAGCGTGAACTGCTCTTGGGTCACGCGCAGGCCATGCGGTGTCAGGTCCATAGCGATCACCGGGTAGCCGCCCTGAAAGATCCAGTCGTGCATCATTGATCGCACCGGCACGCCGCTGATCGTCTCGAGCGAATCCCACAAGTCGCTTGTTTCGGTGTTTGCGTACGCGTGGGCCGCGAGATAGTGGCGCACGCCGTCTCGAAATACGTCGGCGCCCAGATACTGCTCGAGCATGCGGACAACTGATGCCCCCTTTTCGTAGGTGAGCAGATCGAACATGCCCTCGGCGTCCTCGGCGGTGACCACCGGGTACTCGATTGGTCGGGTCGTGGCCAACGAGTCGACATCAAACGCCGCCGAACGAGACCGGGCGAACGTATCCCAGACTTGCCAGTCGGGGCGGTAGGCGTCGGAGCACATCACTTCCATGAATGTGGCGAAGGCCTCGTTGAGCCAAATTCCTTCCCACCAACGCATCGTGACAAGGTCGCCGAACCACATATGGGCAAGTTCGTGATTGACGACGTCGGCGACTCGCTGGAGTTCGGGTTGGTTGGCCTCGTTTGGGTCGATCAACAACAACACGTCGCGAAAGGTGATGCACCCGAGGTTCTCCATGGCGCCGGCTGCGAAGTCGGGGATGGCGACGAGATCGACCTTGTCGGAAGGGTAGGCAATCGCGTAATAATCGGCGAAATACTCGAGGGCATGGACGGCCACGTCGAGAGCAAAGCCGGTGAGGTGGCCTTGCCCCGGCCGATGCACGACCCGAACAGGGATTCCTCCGGCGTCGACTGCTTCGGTGATTTCGAGCGGCCCGACGACAAAGGCCACGAGATAGGTCGACATCTTCATGGTGGGCGCGAATTCGACCCGGCGCCGCCCGTCGTCGAGCATTACCGAATTGGTTTCGGCGGTGTTCGAGATCGCGACATGGTCGGCGTCGACAGTGAGTGTTGAGGTAAAGGTGGCCTTCCACTCGGGTTCGTCCCAACAGGGGAAGCACCGACGGGCATCGGTCGATTGGAACTGCGTCGTGGCGATGGTGTGAGTGACGCCTTCGTCGTCGGCGAAGGTCGAACGGTAGAAGCCATGCAGCAGGTCGTTCAAGATCCCGTCGAAAGACAATCGCACGACGGCGCTGCCCGGCGACAGTTTTTCGGTGGTGAGCAGGGTCAGACGCTCGGTGTCGCTGTCGAGATCGGCGGTCGGGCGGTGCACGCCGGCGTTGGTCTCGATGGTTGCGTCGGTTATGTCGAGTTCGGCTGAGTGCAGCACGATCTCTGAGGTTGCCTCGGTAATGTCGACGTCTATCTCCACGGTGCCGCTGAATACCGCTTCGTCGATATCGGGTGATAGATCGACGCGATAAGCGTTGGGCACAACGTGGCGAGGGAGGCGTGGATCAGTCGACATTCGGGCTCCGGAAGGGTGAGAATCGAGGTGACCCCGAGGCTAGCCAGTCCCCAGACCGCAACAGGACCGTAAGACGAACGACACCCATGTAATGCCCAGATGGGTTTTACTTGAGTCAGCGAATAGCGACCAGCAAGGGCGGCGAGTCATGAGCGAAGACACCTACGACATCAACGCTGAGACCAACGAGTGGTTCGAGTGGCCAGCGTCTGACCCCGATATTGACGACGAGGCGTTCGCCGAAGCAATCGCTTCGGGTCGCGAGTTTCACGAAGCGGCCTAAAGCCATACGGGCCGCGTGAGGGTCCGGTAACCTCAGCGCGTCCTGTTCCGTCCCTGGAGTACGTGTGCGCGCCAATCCTGATTTGCCTCTCGACGTTGTCGGAGTTGGCAATGCAATAGTTGATGTCATCGCGGCCGTGCCCGACGAGTTCATTGATGACAATGGTCTCGTTCGTGGGGCAATGACTCTGATCGACGCCGAGCGGGCGACTTCGCTTTATGCGTCGATGCCGCCGGGCATCGAGTCGTCGGGCGGGTCGGCGGCCAATACGGTTGCGGGAGTCGCCAGCTTTGGCGGACGGGCATCGTTCATTGGCAAGGTGCGCGACGATCAACTGGGCGAGGTTTTTGCCCATGACATGCAGGCGACTGGTGTCGAGTTCTCCGTGCCGCGGTCACCAACGGGCGAGCAGACTGCTCGCTGCTTGGTCAACGTGACCCCCGACGCCGAGCGCACCATGAACACGTTCCTTGGCATCTCCGCCTTCCTCAATCCGGACGATGTCGATGCTGGTTTGGTCGAGTCCGCCGCCATCACCTATTGCGAGGGTTACCTCTGGGATCGCGACGAGGCCAAGGACGCGATCCGCCACGCCATGAACATTGCTTCGGACGCCGGTCGAATTGTGTCGCTTACTTTGAGCGACTCGTTCTGCGTAGATCGACACCGCGCCGAATGGCTCGACTTGCTCGAAGATCGTGTCGATCTGGTGTTCGCCAACGAAGCCGAGGTTTGTTCGCTGTTCGAAGTCGAAGACTTCGACGACGCGGCGGGCCAGATCGGCGCCATGGTTCAAACGGTTGCGCTCACCCGATCGGACGCGGGGTCGGTCGTGTTGTCGAGCGGCGAGCGCGTCGACGTGCCGGCCGCGTCTGTTGCCACGGTGGTCGATGCCACCGGCGCGGGCGACCTCTACGCGTCTGGTTTCCTTTATGGCTTGGCTACTGGTGCTTCACCTCAACGGTGCGCCGAACTGGGCAGCATCGCCGCGGCCGAGGTCATTTCGCATCTAGGGGCCAGGCCAGTTGTCGACTTAGCTTCGCTGCTCTAGACGCCAGCGACCACGGCACCCAAGAGTCCGCGACGTTGCACCGTCGATAATAACCGTTATCATCACGCCATGATTGTCGCCGCTGGTCACGAATCGTTGCAGAGCGCCGAATACCGCGCTCTCACCGATCGACTCTTGGGCGCCGCTATCGAGGTGTTCACCGAGCGAGGTCTCGAGAAGGCCGGCGTTGCGGCTATTGCCCGGCGCGCCGGAGTCACTACTGGTGCTATCTACTCGCGGTGGGAAGGAAAGCAAGAGCTTCTCCTCGATGCCCTCGATGTAGTTATGGTCGCTCAGTTGGCCCACCTGATTGCCGCGCCAGCCGACGCGTCGGCAGCCGACGTGCTGGGGTCGCTCGGAGCCGACCTCACCACGCGCGAACCAACAAGCGATGCCCTGTTGCTCGAGGCGATAGCGACCGCTCGCCGCGATCCCGAGTTCCGCACCGTCTTCACGGCCCGCATGGCCGAGCAAGAGTTGCATCTGCACTCCTTGATCGAAGGTGGCAAAGCGGCCGGCGTGGTCGATCCCGCGTTATCAACGGCGGCCATCGTCGCTCTTTGTCACGCGATATCGCTTGGCTTCATGGTCATGGCGGGCCTTGAGAAGCCTCTTGCTCCCGCCGATGAGTGGAACACGCTCATGCATCGGCTCATCACCGCAGCCCGACCCGAACTCACCGAATCGCCTGCCGAGGGCGAATCTTCCGCAAAGGAACAAATCTGATGACTGTGACCGACCAGAACCAATCCGGCTACGGCGATGCCAACGATGTCGAGCGCATCATGGAAATCGCCCAGGCCAACACCAACCCCGAAGAAGTAATCCACGTTGTGCAAGACAACGCCGACGCCATCTTCACTTGGAACTACGGCAAAGGCGAGCGGGCCAAGCTCGACAAGTTGTACGAAAAGGCCAAGACGTCGCAGTGGAACGGCACCACCGACCTCGACTGGTCGATCGATGTTGACCCGACGCAGGTGCTCGACCTGAAGGCCGAACTCGCGATGAATCCCGACTTTGCCGAAGACCGCAGTTCACCGGTTTACAACTGGGGCGAAAAGGAGTGGGAAGAGTTCAGCGTGCAGTCGATGAAGTGGCGCCTCAGCCAGTTCATGCACGGCGAACAAGGTGCGCTCTTGTGCACCGCCAAGATTGTCGAAACGGTGCCGTGGATCGACGCCAAGTACTACGCCGCAACCCAGACCATCGACGAAGCTCGCCATGTCGAGGTGTTTGCTCGTTACCTCGAAGAGAAGCTCGAGGGTGGTTACGCCGTCAACCCGCACCTACGGCTGTTGCTCGACGACATCATCAACGATTCGCAATGGGACATGACCTATCTCGGGATGCAGATCATGGTCGAAGGCCTGGCCCTCGCGGCGTTTGGCTTCATGCACGATCTCACCGAAGAGCCGCTGCTCAAGAAGCTTCTCCGCTACGTAATGAGCGACGAAGCCCGCCACGTTGCGTTCGGGGTGCTCAGCCTCCAGGAGGTGTACCAGGACATGACTCTGGCCGAGATTCAGTATCGCCAAGAGTTCGCCTTCGAGGCGGCCTTGCGGATGCGTGACCGGTTCTTGCAACAAGAAGTCTGGGAATACATGGGTGTCGACTCGCGCGAGATGTGCACCCGGCTGCTCAACGTCCCCGAGGAGAGCAAAGTTTTCCAACGAATGTTGTTCTCCAAGATCGTGCCGAATTGTCGCAAACTTGGTCTGCTCGACGCCGGCGAAGGTTGGCTACGAGAGAAGTTCACCGAGATTGGTGTGATCGAGTTCGAGCACATGCAAGACACCGGCGCCGAATTCATCGACTACGACCTCAACGAAGACAACTTCGAGGGCAAATCGGCCGAGATGCACTCCGCTGCGGCGACCGCGGCAATGGGCGGCGAGGGCGCCTGAGGGGTACTAGTCCGTGGCGATATCGGCGTTGCGGGCGGCAACGACTTGGTCGATGCGGGCCGATACCTCGGGCAGCTCCGAAGTCATCTCTTCGAAATCCCACGGCATCATCCACGCGATGTCGACGCGTGTTTTGGCGTTGACGCGGGCGTTGCGTCGTTTGCCGCCGAGCAGGCCCATCTCGCCAAAGAACTCGCCGGGTCCCAAGTCGGCCACATGTTTGAAATCGCGGTAAACCTCGACTTCGCCGGCTAGGACCACAAAGAACCGGTAAGCAAAGTCGTCTTGTTTGGCCAGACTGCTGCCGGCAAGCATTTCGGCGATCTGAAATTTTGAGGCGCACCGTTCGAGTTTTTCGAGGGCTATACCTTCGAATAGCGGCAAGGCCGCTAGTTGCTTGCTGTCCATAGATCTGTCTCCGCGTGAACTGGAATCGTCGAAACGGCACACTAGCTGACTGAGCTGACCGGTAACGAGCTGCGCGGGGTCAGTTCTCGCTCAGCCTCACGTCGCCGAACCGCACGAGAGTGGCGGCGATCCAGCCCCCGAGCTCGCCGAAGTGCGAGTCGAGGCTGGCCCCGTCGACCAGACTGTCTTCGTCGAGTTCGTAGGAGCCTTCGTAACTGACCTCGATTGCGTATTCGGGGTCGCTGAGGTCGGCGCCGTAGATCGACTCGACCGTTGGTCCGCTACGCGTGAGCCGAGTTTCTCCGATCGGTGGCGAATCCATCGGTAGCGCCGCTACGACGGTTGCCGGATCGGGGGTCGCGGTCAGCCGTTGGCGGCGAAACACGATCTCGATCTCGATGCGGGGCGGCTCTGACAGTTCCTCATCGACGTACCAATTGCGGTACGCGGTTTGCGACCATGTGGGCCAAGCGCAGGTGATGTCGGCTTGTACCCGTGGCGGCGTGCCCTCGCCGGGAAGACCGTAGGACGTCTGCCACATCAGATCGCCGAGCAACACCTCGCTCTGGAAGCGCTCTTCGAAGGCCTGGCGTTCTAGCCGGGCCCGTTCGAACGCGTCGCGCAGCGCCCCGATGGCGTCGGTGAATACGTGGTCAAGCATTGCCCGAGAGGCTAGTAGCCCGCATCGACATCGACTGTGCCCACCAGCGGCTCGTGGCCGATCCAGCGCCGAACGTTGTCTCGCACCCGGTCGGCGATCAGCGGCAGACCCATCTGAGGGGTGTTGCCGACATGAGGCGTGATCAAGCAATTGTCGAGTGACCAAAGGGCATGGCCGTCGGGCAGTGGCTCGGGATCGGTGACGTCGAGCACCGCGCCGGCAATTTCTCCGGATCGCAGCGCCGCGACCAAGTCGTTGGTGACCACATGGCCACCGCGGCCGACATTACAAAGCCAGGCGTCGGTTTTCATGGCTTTGAGTGTGGTCTCGTTGATGATGCCGCGGGTTTCGTCGGTGAGGGCCAGCGCCACGATCACCGCGTCGGCATCGCCAACCGCTGCATGTAGCTGATCCAAAGCGGTGATGCGAGCTGCGCCTGGCAACGAGGTCGGAGAGCGGCGAACAACAGTGACCTCGCAGCCCCACGGCTCGAGCAACGCCAGCAGCGATTGGGTGATGCCGCCACCGCCGAGGACGGTGAGCTTGGCGCCGAGCAGGTTGCGGCCCTCCTGGCGAGGCCAACTAGAGGCCCTCGCGTAGCGAGGAATATCCCGGAACGCTGCGAGCAACGCGGTGACGATCCACTCCGCGACCGGAGGGGCGTAGATGCCCTTGCCACACGTCCACAGATGCGACTTTTCGAGGTGTTGCACGAACGTTTCGATACCGGCGTAGGGGAGTTGGATCCACTCGACGTTGGCACCGTTGGCGATCAGCGACGGGAAACTGTCGGCGGCGGCCGGATCGGCAAAAATTAGCGCGCTGGCCTCGTTGATCGGCGCGACAACGCCGCCGGCCTGCTCAACTGCTTCAACCAAGACTTCGTGCATCTCGGGCCGGGTGGCCGGCTCGACGGCAATATGGCGGCGGTCGACCATCTAGTCGACTCCGTACTGGCGATCCCCGGCATCGCCCAGGCCGGGGAGAATGAACCCCACATCGTTGAGCCGCTCCTCGAGCGACGCCGTAACGACACGGGCGACACGCCCCGATGACCGAATTGCTTCGATTCCTTCAGGGGCCGCCAGCACGCAAACGATGGTGATTTCGCCCGCGCCGGCGGCTTCGAGGTGATCGCAGGCATCGAGGGCCGAGCCGCCAGTGGCCAGCATTGGGTCGAGCAAGACGACCGGATCTCCATCGAGGGGCGGCAGCGTATTCATGTAGGTGGTGGCCTTGAGAGTTCCTTCGTCGCGTCGAAGACCAAGGAAGCCTGTGTCGGCCGAGGGCAGCATTTCGAGCGCAGCCGCAAGCATGCCCAACCCGGCCCGCAGAATGGGTACCAAGACCGGGATCGTGTCGAGCTTCGACCCCGGAGCGGGGCCCATCGGCGTGTCGACGGTTACCGCGGTACTGCGATGCTGTCTCATCGACTCGTAAAGCAACAACGAACTGATCTGACCCAACAAGACCCGGAATTGGGCCGGGCCGGTCGAGGAGTCGCGTAGGCGGGTCAGCCGGTCGGCGATGATGGGATGGTTAACGACGTCGAACTGCACACCGTGAGCATGCCATGCCCGGCGATGGGTCCGAAAACCTAGGAGCGAACAACTTCGAGGTAGGCCGACGGATCGAATAGCCCGCCCGCAAGGGCTCTGACATTCGCCCTCGTTACTTGGGCGAGAAGCGGGTTGCGGTTGTCGAGGGTGAGCCCCGGGGCATTGGGGTCGCGCACCGCCGCGAGGTTGCCGTTGAGGAAATCGCCGTTGTTCAAGAAGCGGAATTCGTCAACCAGAACCGCAACAATGCGGTCGAACTCCTCAGCAGTCGGGCCGTTGGCGGCGAGGTCGGCGATTTCGCCAAGGGTTCGGGTCCGGATCTCGTCGATGCGGGTGGGGTCGCCGTCGATCGCCACCAAGAGTTGCATGCGCTGGTCGGGGATCAGGTCGGGAGAAATCGAAGCGAATCCGCCGTAGGCCGCGCCGAGTTCCTCTCGGATCGAATCTCTAATCCGGCCGCTGATTATCGCCTCGAGAACCCGGGCGGTAGCTGCGTCGGCCGAACTCCACGACCTTTCGGCCGCCCACTGCATCACCAAACCGCCGTTGGCGGTTCCTTCGGACAACGAAATTGGGCGCGTACGTACGCTGGTCGGAGGAGCTGGCAGGGTATCGACGAACGTGTCGGCCCGGCCGGCCGGCAGAGTACCGATGTAGGTAGCCGCGAGTTGGGCGATCAAATCGATGTCGATGTCGCCCGCCACCGACACAACGAGGTCGTCGACTTTGCCGAGTCGAGAGAGATACAGATCGAGCAGTGATTCGGAGGTAGCAGTAGCCAGCTGATCAACCGACGCGACCCAGTTGGTTGAGTCGGCGTCGTAAAGCAATTCGAACAGGGCCAGATTGGCTTGAAGGTCGCTATCGCTTTGCGACGCCTGAAGCAGGACGTTGGCTTGGGCCAGAGCGCTGCTCAACGCCGGCCCGTCCACACGCGGCTTGGTCACCAGGAGGTACAGCAGCTGAAACATCGTCTCGACGTCGGTGGCATCGGCCGAACCGCTGAAACCTTCGGTTTCGGTATCTATCCATGGGTGCAGCTCAACGGTTTGGTCGGCCAACAGCTGGCTGAGCTGAGCGGCCGAGAGATCGCCAAGGCCGGACTGCGACACCGCGTCGACTGCGACCGCGGCCAGGGCAACCTGATCTGGCGGCAGTAGCGAGGTCCCCCCGAGGCTTTCGGCTTGTACCAACACCGTGCCCTCTTGGATCTGGGACTCCTGGAAGACGACGGTTGTGCCATTGTCGAAGCGCCAGCTGGTGATGGTGCCGTTGGGGGAGTCGACCTCCCTTGTGGCGCTTGGCTCGGTGGGTGAGGGCGCGGTCATCAGCTTGTCGACCGGGGGCCCACCGTCGGCCGGGATGATTGGCTCGGGGGAAGTGGCTGCGGCTGTGAGTTCTTCGACCGACGGCAACGCCGCATCGTCGGCTCCGATAGCCACGATGATCGGCCCGTTCGAAGCGAATTGCTGCGCCCAATGAACGTTCAGGTCTTCGACGCTGACACGATCGAGATAGGTCCTCTCTCGTTGGATCGCAGTGGCTGGAGCTTCGCCGCCATCGCCAGTAAGAAAAAACGAGACGTACGACTCGGCGTACTCGGCGTCTTGGGTGGAGTCAATCGATGACTCCCACGTGTCGAGGCTGGCCCGTTCGGTCGCGAGGGCCTCGTCGAACTCGGCTGGAGTGAATCCGCGGTCGGCGACACCCTTGAGCACTCCCAGATACTCGCCGACCGACTCTGCGAGATCGGAGCTGCGAAGGTTGGTGCCAAAGAAGTCCATGCCGCGGTTGAAGGCGAACGGGCTGAAACCTGGTTCGTGGTCGAGCAACAAGTCGCCGCCGAAGTAAGCGGTCTGGAGGCGCCGAGTGAGCATGGTGGACACCATGAGATCTCGTGTGAACGCTTCGGCGCCGGCGACGGTGCCGAGATCGCGTGATGGGCGACGCCAATCCATCGACACGTTGTCGACGACGTTGTCGGGGTGAGTGAAATGCGAGACAGTCGGTTCGGGGCTGGGTTCGACGACGATGTCGCGACGGTCCGGATGATCGTTGCCGCGCGGTTCGAACGCTTCGAACGACTCGATGACAAGATCTTCCATGTCGTCGAGACTGAGGTCACCGACCATCACGATCGCCATGTTGTCGGGGCGATACCAGCGGTCGTAGAAGGCCCGCAGCGCTGGCGCTTCGGTCGAATCGATCTTTTCGCCGGTGCCGATCACTTGGCGGTTCTCGTATTCGGTTCCGCGGCCGTAGATGGACTCGACCTCAGAGAAGATCAGACCATCGACGGACTCGCGACCTTGACGTCGTTCGTCGCGTACGACGCCGCGCTCGGCTTCGACATCGACCTCGGCCAGGGTCGCGGCCTGAGCCCACTGGGCCATCACGTCAACGGCGACCCGAACGGCGGTTGGGTCGGTGGCGTTGGCCTGCAGCGAGTAGACCGTCTCGTCGTAGGTGGTACGGGCGTTGGTGTCGGCACCGAACTCCATGCCCAGATCCTGCAAAGCCCGGTCGAGTTCGTTGCCCGGGTATTTTTCGGTGCCGTTGAACAACATGTGTTCGAGGAAGTGAGCAATGCCGTCTTCGGGGTCGACCTGCTGGGCCGACCCGGCGTTGACGACGAGCCTCAGGTCGACCGAACCCCCCGGCGAGTCGTTTTGGCGCAAGTAGTAGGTGAGGCCGTTGTCGAGCGTCCCGATACGAATCGCTGGGTCGACGGCGAGCGCCGCGGGCTGATCGTTGCCGGATGTATCGACCGTTACGTCGTCAGGGGGATTGTCGACGTTCTGCTCGGATACGCCGCCCGAACAAGCGCTGGCCAGAATCGCTACCGCCGCGAGCATGGTGCCCCACCGCCGCGGTGATCTGTTGCTCCAAAGAGTCATGTAGGGGAATCTAGATTGGTGGTCCCAGTTCCCACGCTTCGAGGGGCGCATATCCCGGTTTGATGACTTGTTCGATGATCTGAAGCCGTTGACGGAACGGTAAGAAACTCGACTTCATGGCGTTGACCGTGAGCCAGCGTAACCGGTCCCAGCCGTAGCCGAAGGCATCGACTAGGGCCATCATTTCGCTCGACATCGTGACCCCCGACATCAAACGATTGTCGGTGTTGACCGTGACTCGAAACCGAAGCTGGATGAGTTGGTCGATTGGGTGATCTTCGATGCGGTCGACGACGCCAGTGTTGACGTTGCTGGTGGGGCAGACCTCGAGAGGGATACGGGCGTCGCGTAGGTAGTGGCCGAGTCGGCCGAGCTGGCGTTCGCCGTCGGGGTCACGGTTCATGTCTTCGATGATGCGGATTCCGTGACCGAGTCGCTCGGCGCCGCAATATTGGATTGCTTTCCAGATCGAGCGTGGTCCGTAGGCCTCGCCGGCGTGGATCGTGACATGGAAGTTTTCGCGATGGCAGTACTGGAACGCCAGTAGATGATCGTCGGGCGGGAATCCGTCTTCGGGACCGGCAATGTCGAAACCAACAACGCCGTGGTCTCGGTGGCGTACCGCCGCCTGGGCGACCTCGAGGCCGCGGTCGAGATGGCGCATGGCCGAGCAGATCACCCTGATGGTGAGGTTGGTGCCGGCGGCTCCCGAAGTGAATCCAGCGAGCACGGCCTCGATAGCGTCGTCGAGGGTGAGTCCGCGCTCTGTGTGAAGTTCGGGGGCGAAACGAATCTCGGCGTAGACAACCCCATCGGCGGCGAGGTCTTCGGCGCACTCGCGGGCAACCCGTTCGATGGCGTCGCGGGTCTGCATGACCCCGACCGTGTGGGCGAACGTTTCGAGATAGAGGGTCAGGTCTTTGCGGTTGGCGCCCCGCAGCATCCACGTTGTGAGCTCTGCCGCGTCGGCGGTCGGAAGGTTGGCGTATCCGGTTTGGTCGGCAAGTTCGATGATGGTGTCGGGCCGCAACCCGCCATCGAGATGATCGTGCAACACGACCTTGGGGGCTCGGCGGATGCGCTCGAGAGTAGGTGACCCAACGTCTGGGCCGATATTGGTGCGTTCCATACGACAGGTTATCGCGCCCATTCGTGACGTCGGCAGTCAGCCACTAGCGTGGATTCGATGCAGATCCGGCGAGGGCCCCTCTCGATGCTCCTCGTGGCGGTGATGATTGCTTCGACGTTTCAGATCTTCGCGCTTGGGGTTCTGGCTTCGCCGATAATCGAGGATCTCGATATCAGCCGCACGACCCTCGGCATCATCGGAGCGGTAAATACCGGCGTCGGGGCTTTGACCGCTCCGTTCTCGGGCCGCCTTACCGATCGCATCGGGCCCCGATCGGCGGTCCTGATCGTGTTGACCCTCTCGGCGGTGGGCATGGTGATGATGTCGCTGGCCCATAGCCCGTTGGTTCTGCTGGCATCGGGGATCGTGTCCGGAGTTCCCCAAGGCTGGGGCAACCCGTCGACCAACGCCTTGATCGCGTCGGCGGTCGAACCAGGTCAGCGTGGAACGCTTACTGGCATCAAGCAGTCCGGCGTCACCTTCGCAATACTCGTAGCTGGGTTGGGCCTCCCTGCTTTCGAGCGGGCCAGTTCGTGGCAGGGCGCCTGTTCGGTGTTCGCCGGGTTGTTCATATTCCTGGTCATTGTTGCCGCGACCGCGCTTCCCCGCTCGGCTGCGACGGGGGCTCGAGCCGACGACGAAGTGGCCAAGCCGTCACCGTCGGAGCCTTTGCCCCCCTTCATCATCCGACTGGGGATCTTTGCGTTTGTGATGGGTCTGGCCAGTGGGTCGATAGGACGATTTCTTGCGTTGTTTGCCGAAGAAGCGCTCGGGTACAGCCTGTCGACCGCCGGGCTGGCCGTGGGCTTGTCCGGACTGCTTGGTATGGGATTTCGGATTGCCGCCGCTCGGGCCGCCGAGAATCGAATCCCTCCGCCCAAGTTGCTCGTAAGGCTCGCTCTCGTAGGCGTCGCGTCGTCGACTCTGCTGGCTCTCTCGACCGTTGTTGGCGCGTGGCTCCTGTGGCCGGCCGTCGTGCTGTACGCACTTGGACACACGGCGTGGAACGCAGTGGCCAACTTGACCATCATCATGACGGTCCCGACTCATCAAGCCGGACGGGCATCGGGAATAATCATTTTCGGGTTCTTGCTCGGTTTGAGTCTGGCCAGCCCCGGAACGGGCGCCATCGTCGATGCCACCGGCAACTACGCCTACGCGTGGTGGGCCAGCGCGGCTCTTGCGTTCGGAGCGGCGGTGTTGTTGTCGCGATCGGTAGGCGAACCCAAGGCTGCGACCTAGACCGGAAGCCGCAGCATGGGCCGAAGCGCGACGTTTGGTGCGAACTCGACTGTTGCTATCTGTTCAAATCCGTGTCGGGCGTAGAGGCCGACACTGCGACTGGTTGATGCTTCGAGGTAGGCCGGGATCTGCTCGGCGTCACACACGCGAAGCACCCGTTCGAGAAGTTTCGACCCTGCCCCTTGGCCGCGAGCCCGACTTCGGGCGCCGATGAGGTGAAGGTAGAAGTGCGGCTCCTCGGGATGCCAATCGGCGAGCTCGACGAACGCCGGAAACGATGCCTCGAGCCGTTCGTCGATTCCGTGGTGGCCGAACGCTTCTCGTAGCGCCCCGGTGTCGGCGCTGACACCGGGAGGGGTCCACAGCGCGGCGGCGTCGGCGTCGATCATGTAGGTGTGGCCGTGCCCGAGGTAGCTATCGGCCTCGGCTTCCATACATGCCCGGATTGCGGCCGGGGTGGCGAATCCGGGCCGAGCCGGATCTTCGAGGTGGTGGGCAAATATCGGGTCGTCGATAAAGGCGTCGATCAGGATTTCGATGAGGGTGTCTCGGTCGTCGGGCTGAGCGTGCCGAGTCGTTCGAGTCACAAAAACCCGTGTAGCGGCATCTCGGCTGGTCGCTGTATCCAGTTGTCGGCGAGGTAGTCGGTCGCCCCATCGATCACGTGCAGCGTGTAGGCGTGGCGGCTCGTGGCCGAGCGGTTGGGGCCACTCCAGTGAGGCAAAGATCCGTGCAACAGGACCAGCGTCCCGGCTTTGGCTTCGATCGCCACGAGATCGGCCTCGGGGTAGGGCGACTTATCGAGTACATCGGTGACTGTTCCGCCCGACCCATCGAGACGGAATCGAGACTTCACGGCGATGCGGTGACCGCCGGGAATGGCCCACAAACATCCGTTGTCAATCGTGGCGTCTTCGATGGCCACCCAGAACCCAACAACCGATTGCGGTTCGGTCCACAAGAAGGTGTGATCGCAGTGACTGACAACTTCGCCGCCAATGCCGGGCTGCTTGAAGATGTACATCGACTGGAGCAGCTTGGGATCGACAAACCCGATGTCAGCAGCCAATTCGGCCATTTGCGGCAACCGAGAGAATTCGCTGAAAACCGGGTCGAGGTCGTGCATGGCATGACCCAGTTTGTTGATCGCGAGCGGCAGGGGAACGGTGAGCTCACCATCTTGGATGGCGCCGTCTTCGAAAAACCACCGCACCTTGTCGCCAGAGCCCAGAAACCACTCGTCTTGAGCGTGGCTGCGTTCGGTGGTCGAAAACACCGTGGGCGAACCCTGTTGGCTCAGATCGATCTGGTCGAGCAAATCGACCACATGGGCCTTGAGAGCACCGCACTGCTCGGATGTCACGAAATCGTCGATGACCAAGAAGCCATCACGGTCCCATGCCGCGAGCTGCTCAGTAGTGAGCATTGGTTAGGTCTCGCCCTTTCGGTAGGTCTGACCATCGGCCGCCGGCATTCGAAGCCTCTGACTGAAGAACGTGAGAACCAACAACACGATGATGAACGGCAAGATGCTGATGAACCATTTGTCGACGATCTCGCTGTTGAAGAACCATATGAGGCTCGCCGATCCAATGACCGCGGCCAGGATCATGTCGGTGAATTTCTGCTTGCGATACGAGAGCACCGAGATCACGTAGAGCGCGGCGCCTGATATGAGCAGCAGGGCATGAGACGAATCGCCATCGAGATCCTTGAAGCCCAAAGCTCGGGGGTAGGCAAACAACAAAGCGCCGGCCATTACCCCCGCCGGCCGCCAGTTGCCGATGATCAGCGCCGCCAGACCGATGAACCCTTGGTTGTTGGTTGAGCCTTCTTGGTAGATGCCGCCCAGCTCGGGGGTCGCGATGAACGCGCCGCCGAAGCCGGCCAAGGCCCCGCTGAGGATAACGCCGGCGTACTTGTAGGCATAGATGTTGATGCCTTGGGACTCGCCGGCCTGGGGGTGTTCGCCGGCGATGCGGAGTCGCAGCCCAAAGCGGGTGCGCCACAGGACCCACGCGCTGAGCGGCACCATGGAATACGCGATGATCGTAAAGATGCTTACCGAGGTGGTTATGCCATGGGCCACATCGGCGATCTCGCCTATGAGCGGCCAGTCTTTGTCGACCAGCCAACCAAGGAAATCGGGCGAGTCCCAGCCAAATAGGCTCCCTCCGGCCAAGATCGGGAACGTGAACTTGCCCGCAGAGTCGAGTCCGGGCGATTGGGTGATGGATCCACCGTCGTAGCCGTCGAAGATCTCCAACGACAAGAACCGGGTGACAGCCGGCGCGGCGATCAAGATCGCGACGCCGCTGATGATGTGGTCAACGCCAAAAGTAACGGTGGCGAGGGCGTGCACGAGCGCACCGAGAGCGCCGCCGATTATGCCAATGAGCAGCCCGGCCCATGGGCCGTAGTTGATGGTGCCCCATGCGCCGAACCACATCCCGAGGATCATCATTCCTTCGAGACCGATGTTGACCACCCCGGCCCGTTCGGCGAACAGCCCGCCGAGGCCGGCCAGCATGATGGGCACGGCCCACCGCAGCATGGCTCCCGAAGTAGCGGCATCGGTGAGTTTGTCGGTGTCGGTGATCCATTGAACAACCGCGAGAACGGTGATCCCGGCCGCGGTCAGCGCCATCCAACGAACCGGTGTGGGGAGTTTGTCGAGGGGGTTCATTCGCTTGCCTCCGCTAGGCGGGCCGCCGCTCGGGCCGCTTCCTCTTTGACTTGTATTCGTCGGACGACTTCGTAACCGATAACGACGGTCAACAAGATGACTCCGCGCATGATGTCGATGATTTCCTTCGGGGCTGCCCCGCTGGTTTGCAAGATGTCCGATGAGGCGTCGAGGAACGCCCACAGCAAGGCGCCTACTGCGATCCCGGCGGGATGATTGCGTCCCAAGAGGGCAATGCCGATGCCGTTGAAGCCAAGCCCGCCGACGAAGTTGGGGTTGTAGCGGCCCTTGGCCATGATTTCGGAGATTCCGACGAGTCCGGCAATGCCACCCGACATGAACATGGCCGTGAGAGCCATACGGCGGGGCGGAACCCCACCGGCTCGTGCCGCTAACGGGTTCCCGCCGCTGGCCCGGAGGTTGTAGCCAAACACGGTGCGGTTCAAGAGCACGTGGTAAGCGATTCCGACGATGATGGCCAGGATCAGGACGCCGGTAAGTTCACGGGCCCCTTTGAGATCACGGATCATTTCGGGCAGCCATGTCAGGTTGGGCAGAATCCCCGAATCGTCGATGGGTTCGGTGCCGATGCCGACGACGGCGATGTCGCCACCGGCCTGCCAGCGCCGCACGAGCCAAGCAATGATCCCGAGGGCGATGCCGTTGAGCATGATCGTGCCGATGACCTCGTTGACCCCGCGGTGCGTGTACATCACGCCGGCGAGTCCGGCCCAGCCGGCACCGACCGTCATGGCCACCAGAAGGATCAGCGCGATGTGGAGCGGCGCGGGCAGTGCGACGGCCCCGCCGACGTAGGCGGCGAAGATCGCGGCCATGCGGTATTGACCCTCGACGCCGATGTTGAAGAGGTTCATTTTGAAGCCGATGGCGGCCGCCACCCCGGAGATGTACAACGGCGTCGCCCGGTTGAGCATGCTTACTTGCGTCTCGAGTTTGCTGGCGTGACCCATCATGTCGCTCAGGGCTTCGAACGGGTTGCTGCCGGAGATCACCAGCACGATGGCGCTGGCGACAACCGAGAACAAGAAGGCGCCGAGTGGGGCCGCCAACGACATGTAGCGCTCGCGGCGCTTGGCCGCGGCGATGTCGGCGTCGGCGGTCGAGGCTGGTGGAGTGGCGGTGTCGGTCACGATTCGTCTCCATTGTCGGTGGTGGCCACACTTGCGCCGGTCATGTAGCTGCCGAGTTCTCGGGGTGTGATGGTCTCGGGGTCGAGGGTGGCGACCAACTGACCCTTGTACATGACGACGATCGTGTCGGAAAGGCCGATCAGTTCGTCGAGGTCGGCCGAGATCAGCAGGGTCGCCATACCCGCGGCTCGAGCTTGGCGGATGTCGTCCCATACGGCCGCTTGGGCCCCGACATCGATTCCTCGCGTCGGGTGGCTGGCGATCAAGAGGTTTGGTTCTGACGACATTTCGCGCCCGATGATGAGCTTTTGCTGGTTGCCGCCCGACAACGCATAAGCGGGAACGTCGATATCGGGGGTGCGCACGTCGAAGTCGGAACGGATCTCTTCGGTGCGTTGCCTCGCTCCGTCTCTGTCGAACCAGAGACCTTTGGAGAACGGTGGGCCGGTCTGATGGCCGAGCGCGGCGTTTTCCCAGAGCGGAGCGGCGAGAATCAGCCCCTCTTCGTGGCGGTCTTGGGGGACGTAGCCGATGCCGGACTCGCGGCGGTGACGAACCGAGGCTTTGGTGATGTCGTCCCCGAGCAACGTGACCGTACCGTGGTCGATGGGGTGGGTGCCGATGATGGCGTTGACCAGTTCGTTCTGGCCGTTGCCTTCGACCCCGGCCACACCAACGATTTCGCCTCGGTGGACCCGAAGGCTGACGGCGTCGACTGCTGGTCGGTCGTCGGCGTCGAGCACCGTGAGTTCGGTGACGTCGAGGGCGACTTCTTCGGTGACGGTTGAAAGCGATGTTTGGGGGGTGGGTAGCTCGGAACCGACCATGAGTTCGGCAAGATCACCAGTGGTTACGTCGGCGGGGTTGACCGTGGCAACGGTGCGGCCCTGTCGCAGGACGGTGATGGCATCGGCGATCTCGAGCACTTCTTCGAGTTTGTGATCGATGAACAAAATGGTTGTGCCCGCGGCCTTCAGTTCGCGCATGTTGCGAAACAGTTCGTCGACTTCTTGTGGCACCAACACCGCCGTCGGTTCGTCGAGGATCAGGATCTTGGCCCCGCGGTAAAGGACTTTGATGATCTCGACGCGTTGTCGCTCACCAACTTCGAGCGACTCGACCAGGTCGTCGGGATCGATTGTGAGCCCGTAGGCATCGCCGACCTCGTGAAGGTGGGCGCGAGCGGTGGCCATGTCGATCCGGTTGCCCGACAGCATCGGTTCGGCGCCGAGAATCACGTTCTCGAGAACCGTTAGCTGGGCGGCCAGCATGAAGTGCTGATGAACCATGCCGATCCCGGCGTCGATGGCTTCGCTCGGGGAGGCGAACGAAACCTCTTTGCCGCCTACGGTCATGGTGCCGGCGTCGGGGCCCTGCATGCCGTACAGGATCTTCATCAGAGTGGATTTCCCGGCTCCGTTCTCGCCGCACACGGCGTGGATCTCGCCCTCTTCGACTCGCAGATGGACGTCGTCGTTCGCGATGACCCCCGGGAAGCGTTTGGTGATGCCAGTGAGTTCGATCGCGGTCGTCATGTTGATCCTCTGCGGTGGATGCGGGTGAAAACGTAGGCGGGGCCGGGAATATATCCCGGCCCCGTCGCTCACGTCATATTGTGGGTTACCGGATCAGGCTTGCGTCGGATCGGTCGGTACCACAATGTCGCCATCGACGATCTGCTGTTTGAGATCGTCGAGCTGGCCGGTGATGTCGTCGATGAAGCCACCGCTGGTGGAGTAACCCACGCCGTCAACGGAAAGGTCGTAGCGCTGTTCGCCGGGACCGAAGGTGCCGTCGATCTGGGCCTTGATGATCTCGAACACGGCAACGTCGACACGCTTGAGCATCGAGGTCAGCACGTATTCCTTGAGGTCGTCGCCGACGGTGTTGTACTGGTCGGAGTCGACGCCGATGCCCCAAACCTTGGAGCCGGACGCTTCAGAAACTTCCTGAGCGGCCTGGAACATGCCAGTGCCGGTACCGCCCGCGGCGGCGTAGATGATGTCGGCGCCGGCGTCGTACATGGCGAGTGCAGTTTCGCGACCAGCGGCGGGATCGTTGAAGCCGTCGAAGTTCGGGAACTCGGTGATGTACTCGGAGATGATCTCGATATCGGGGTTGATCGCCTTGGCGCCGGCGATGTAGCCCGCCTCGAACTTCTCGATCAGACCAAAGCAGCAGACCCCACCGATGAAGCCGATGGTTCCGGTTTCGCTCTTGAGCGCGGCGGCCGCACCAACGAGGTAGGAGCCCTGTTCTTCGGAGAAGACGAGGCCGGCGATGTTGTCGGCGTACGGGGCCGGCGCGTCGCCGGAGAAGTCGAGCATCGACGAGTCGATCACACCAAAGTTGGTTTCGGGGGTGGCGGTGCCGACTTCGGCAACGTCGCCCTCGAACAAGAACCCAACGGCAACAACGATGTCGCTTGATTCAGACTGGAGCTGAAGCAACTCGGCTCGGTTGGAGCCGTCGTCGTTGGGGGTGACCTTGGACACCGATACTCCGAGTTCGTCCGCGGCGCGGGTGAGGCCGGCCGCAGCGGAGTCGTTGAATGACAGGTCGCCTTCGCCGGTGGTGTCAAAGACCAGACCTACGCTGACGTCGGACCCAGCGCCATCGTCGCTGCCGCATGCGGCGGCCACGAGCGAGAACGACATGAGCACGGCCAGCAGAACACTAAATTGCTTGCGCATGAACCCTCCAGGTCGCGCGGGTGGCGACCGATTCGTATCAACCGGGCCGACAGTCGGCTCCGGTGGTAGCAGAACGCTAGCGCCATAGTTTGGGCCTTGCTCAGGTGGGACCGCGTAATTCTCGTTCCGTGGCGTTATCCACAGACCTCGCCAAAAAGGTTGGCTCGCGGCTAGTAGTAGACGCAGCGGCTGCGATGTCGGGGGATTGCCTTGTAGCGGGGCTGAGCGCCGAGATTCCACAACGTGTTGTCGAGGGTCCCGACGGTGACAGAGCGGGTCGGCATCGCCGCCGCTAGTTGTTCCACCGCGGTTACGCCACACGCTCGAATTTCGACTTCTGGTTCGGAGCCCACCGCGATGTCGTCGGCGCCATTTATGCGAGCGAGTAAGTCTTGGGAGAACTCGAGCACACCCTCGACTCGCAACACGTGCGGCACGAGGTTGTCGGCAAACATGGTGAGTTGGGCGATGTCGTCGAATCGGCCGAGCCCTTGGCCTCCGAACGCTACCGCGAGGTCTTGCACGGTGATCTGGGCCCGTTTGTAGAGGTAGACCTTGCCGCGGCGGTGGGCGTGAACGTCTCGGTAAAAGGGCATGTCGGTGAGCGAAGCCGCCAAGGCCGCGGCTTCGTGGTCGGCTGATTCGATCAGGCCGACGAAACTGCCGTCGGTGTTGCGGTCGACGAACTCGGCCAGGTCTCGCAGGGCCAGCGTGAACAGCTCCATCAGTTCCTGGGCCGGGGAACCGTCGAGGCTCTGGCCAAACGTCGCGGCCCATTGATCGACGGTGCGTTCGCCGAGCTTCGAGGTGGTGATGGCGCCGTTCTCGTCGATCCAGTCTCGCAGGCTGGCCGCCACGGTGTGGTAGCCGCTGTGCCCGGGGCGCTTTTTGAGGTACGGGAAGTAGCCGGATCCGAAGTTGATCGCATCGAGGGTGAGCACAAACGCCGCGGTCGATTCGGCATCGCCGATCGGTTCTTGGCCGGGGTCGTTGGCTGGTAGGTCGAGATCGACCCGGCCGGCAAAGTCGGCCAACGCGTCGGGGTTGATACGGACATGGCTACTTGCCGACGCAACAGCCGCGCAGCTCTCGCGTATCTGGTCGAAGAATGTGGGGTCAGCCATCGACGGGTCGCATAAAGCTTGCGGCGCGTTGCACGTTGGCAACCCTCAGTTCGTACCACTCGTACCAGTCGGCGCGACCCTTGGCTTGAGTATCGAGATGTTCGGGGTGGGTTCGCCATCTCTCGACGGCGGCCTCGTCTTGCCAGTACGAGACCGTTATGCCGGTGCCGTTGTGGTCGCGAGCCGTTTCGACACCGACGAAACCCGGTATCTCGCGGGCCAGTTCGACCATACGAGCGGCCGTCGCGTCGTAGCGGGCATCGTCGCCGGGGGTGCGTTGACTGGTGAAGATCACCGCGAGATAAGGAGGGTCAGGCGTTGTCATGGCCGGACTCTAGAGGCCCCGGGCCCGCCGCCACGCCGAGTATTGCGCCATGTGATGAAGCGACCTGACGGCCCGGCCCGCCGACGGGTGACACAGTTTTCCGGCCGCGCGCAGCGCCGCCGGGGCCGGGTTGTTCGGGTCGGCAGTGGCCAGTTCGGTCGCCACGACGATAGGGGTTCCGGTGGCTGCGGAAACCTCGGCGGCGGCTTGGCCATAACGGGCATCTTGGCGTTCGTGGAAGTCGACGATGCGTTCGAGTCCGTGATCGGGATAGAACTGGCCGCGGCGCATCATCGCCGCGGTGTTGGATTGGATGCCGACGCCGAGCATCACCACTCCGTCGACATCGGGGTGTTCGGCGACCATCTGAAGGATCTCGGGGATGGTGTCTCGGGTCTCTCCGCCGGCCATGTCAATCGGATTGTTCTTGCTCCACCGTGGGGGCAGTTTGGCGTCGATGGCCTGCATGAGGTCGTCGGGCAGTTTGGTGGCGTGGAGTCGGGTGTCGGCCATTGCGTCGACGGCGGCCACCCCCCAACCGCCAACAGAGGTAACAACTACGACTCGGTCGCCGCTCGGCAGCGGCTGGGTTGCGAAAGTGGCCGCGGTCTCGAATGCTTCTTCGACGTCGCGGGCCCGGATGAGGCCGGCTTGGCGGCACATGCCGTCGAACACCGCGTCGTCGCTGGCGAGGGCGCCGGTGTGAGATGCCGCGGCGCGGGCCCCAGCCGCCGACGCTCCACCTTTGACCACCACGATAGGTTTCTGTTCGGCGAGTGGTCTGATTCTTTCGAACATTTCGCGTCCGTCATCGACCGACTCGACGTAGATGAGGCTCATCGCCGTCTCGGGGTCGTCGGTGAAGTATTCGAGAAAGTCGGCGATGCCAAGGACCGAGGCGTTGCCCGCGGCAACGGCTCGTGAGACGCCGACCCCGGTGTGACCGGCCATGTTGAGAAATGACGACACGAGGTTCCCCGACTGGCTGGCGATGGCAATTCGGCCAGCTGGCGCGTAGGGCGCCACAATCTGGGCGCACATTTTGGAAGGCGTCGAAACCACCCCTTGACCATTTGGTCCCGCGAGCGCGATGCCGAGTTCGCGGCACAACGCGACGAGTCGTTGCTCGGCTTCGGCCCCTTCCGGCCCGGCCTCTCGGTAGCCGCCGGCCGCGCAAAACGCCGCGGTCACGCCTTTGCCGGCCGCCTGGCGCAGCAGATTCTCGTTGATCGAGGTGGGCGTGCAGATGAACACCATGTCGGCCGCGCCTTCGGGCACTTCGTCGATCGAACCAAGCACCGGAACGCCGAGCACCTCTCCTGGTTCGCGGCCCACCGGAAACACCGCTCCTTCGTAACCGCTGACCAAAATGTTGTGCAGCGTGACGAACCCGAATTTGCCCGGATGGTTGGACACTCCGGTGATGATGATGCCCTTGGGATCAAAAAGTGCGCTCAGGTTGGTCACGACGCCGCCCTATCTGTGAGGTCGGGGTCGTCGTACTCGAGTAGCGCGTCGACGGCCATCGGTTTTCCGTCGACCAGGATCAGTGGGTTGAGGTCGGCCGACACCAGGCCGGGTTCGTTGGCGCCGAGGTTGGCCAGAGCCACCAGCGCGTCGACGAGCGCGGCGCGGTCGACGGCCGGTTCGCCTCGAAACTCGTCGAACAGACGCTGAGTCGCCAGATCGTCGATCATTTCCGAGGCGTCGACTTCGGTGATCGGCACGAGCCGAAAGCTCACGTCGCGGATCGCCTCGGCCAAGATCCCGCCCACGCCGACCATGATGGTCATGCCGAATTGTGGATCGTTGTTCAGCCCGGCGATCAGTTCCCGGTTGCCGGCGACCATCGTCGACACCAACACTTCGACATCGCCGTCATCGGGACGGGCCGCGGCCAATAGTTCGTCGCACGCCGCGCCCAGCGCCTGCTCGTCGGCCAGTTTGAGTTTGACCAGCCCTCGCTCGGTTTTGTGAGCGATGGCCCGGCCGCACAACTTGGCCACGACCGGGTAGGCGATCTGGTTTGTGGCCATCGCCTCGACGATGGCATTGGTTGATTGGCCGGTAACAAACGGCGAGACGGCCACGCCGTAGTCAGAAACGATCCGGCGCGATTCGGCTTCGGAGAGAGTGGTCACGCATGGAGTTGTAACACGCGCGCCCCGGCAGCAGGCGAAACCGGCAGGAACGCTGGAGGATCCGATGCCGGTTGGGCGGCCGGTGGCGTGTATCGGCTCGCCATGTGAGCGACGAAGCTATCGACCATGTTGGTGTGCACGAGTGCAATCGCCGCGCCGGCGAATCCTCCACCGGTCATGCGGGCCCCGACACAACCGGGCCCGCTAGAGGCAACATCGACAATTTTGTCGAGCGCCGGGCCAGACACTTCAAAGTCGTCTCTGAGCGAAGCGTGACTCTCGTGCATCAGCTTCCCGAACAACTCGATGTTGTTGTCGGCGGCGGCTTGGGCCGCGTCGAGGGTGCGCTGGTTTTCGGTGATCACGTGGCGGGCTTTGGCCCGGTCGCCGGGGTCGAGGTCGGCGGCGCCGAGCAGGCCAAGGGTGGCGTCGCGCAACGCCGCCACACCGAGAGTGTCGGCAACCCGCTCACAAGCGCGGCGGCGTGCCGCGTACTCGGAGTCGACGAGTCCGCGGCGGGTACCGGTGTCGAGGATGACGACTGTGGCCCCTTCGACGAGTCTGACCGGTCGGCTGCTGAGGTCTCGACAGTCGATCAGGCTCGCGTGGCCCGCTTGGCCGGTGGCACAAATGAGTTGATCCATGATCCCCGATGGCACCCCGATGATCGTGTTCTCGACGTGCTGGCCCATTTGGGCCATCTCGATGGGCGGTATCGAGTGATCAGCCAACGTTGCGATCACCAACCCGGCTGCCATTTCGAGGGCGGCCGACGACGACAGTGACGATCCGGGGATGTCGCTGACCACGGTGGCGTTCCATCCCGACGTGATTACACCGCTTGCCGCGATGGTCGAATCCATGCCGTGGAGGTACCGCGCCCAGCCGGGCGACCGGCGTGCGTCGCTGTCCAGGTCGGTTTCGACCGTGCCGAACCGTTCCGAGTCGGCCACCAACCGGCGGTCGGTGCGTCGACTCGCAGCGATGACGGTCCCGTGACCGATAGCCATCGGAAGCACGAACCCGGCGTTGTAATCGGTGTGATCGCCGATCAGGTTGACTCGCCCAGGGGCCACCGCCACCACGTCGACCGGGGCCGCGAACCGATCGTGGTGAAGCTGTACCGCCCGATCCCCGAGCGGGTGTGCGGACTGCGGGTTGCGGTTCACGGTCCGAGTCGGCAGGCCGGGGTGCCGCCGGGCAAGCGATGGCGATACTTGGCAACGAGCGCGTAGACCGCGCCGGCGACCCAACTGGTTGGACGATGCCGCATCAAGAAACCGACCGGTGACCACATGCCGCCGATCGAACTCAGAGCCTCAGACACCGCGGCATGCCCCCGCGATCGTGTTCCGTCGGCCTCTATCCACCATGCCGCGGTAGCAACATCGTCGAGCGACAAACCCAGCTCGTCGATATCACACATTTGCCACGCGACCACCAGCTCGTTGCCAACGAGTCTGGCTTCGAACCATCGAGCGCAAGTCGAACAAAAAGCGCAATCGCCGTCGAACACGAGCCGGTTGATGGGTGCTGCAACTTCGCTCACAAAGTCGAGCCTACGACCTCGGCGGTTAGTGATCGAACGGGTCGTTACTGAGGATCTCGGCGGTCACACCGTGCTCAGGATGCGGTGCCGCGCCCTCGAAACCTTGTTGACGCCACGCGTCGTAGACCACGATCGATACGGCGTTGGCCAAGTTGAGACTGCGGTTGTTCGGCCGCATCGGGATCAACAGATGGTTCTCGGGCGCGATCAGCTCTTTGGCTTCGTCGGGCAGCCCCGCCCGTTCGGCGCCGAAAACCAAAACGTCGTCATCACCGAGCCCGGCATCGCAGTACCGCCGAGTAGCCGCTGACGTGAACGCGAAGCGGCGACCCGGCAGGTCGCCGAGCGTTTGCTCGAGCGAAGAATGAACCCGCACTTCGGCGTGCTCGTGGTAGTCGAGTCCGCCCCGTCGAAGCAAAGCGCTATCGAGGCTGAATCCCAGCGGTTCGACCAAGTGCAAGGTCGCACCGGTGTTGGCGCACAGGCGAATGATGGCACCGGTGTTCGGTGCTATCTCGGGATGAACCAGGACGACATGCACAAGCCGATCGTAGGGCTTGGCGGCGCTATTTGGCGGCGGTCGAAAGACGACAGGCCGCCCGTCGAAAGATCAGCTGTTGCGGCCCATGTTGGGCTTGCGGCCGTGGTTGGCCTTGGTGCGGCGGATCTTCGCCTTCTTCTTGTTGGTGCGCTTCGACATGGGGAGAGAGGCTAGCGGCGAGGCCGATGGGAGCCACCCTTGCACTGGGTTCGGTCAACTGGTCTCGATCATCGACTCGTATCCCTCACGAAAGCTGGCGTACGCCGGAGCCCAACCCAAGTCCTTCAACTCGGCGTTGCGGCACCGTTTGCCGTGCACGCGCCCCGCCGGATCGGTGTCGGCCGTCAACTCGACACCGAGTCGGTCGGCCAGCCAGCGCAACACGACGTCGCGCGGTACGGGCTCGTTGTCGACCGCGATCGCCAGCGGCGGCGGAGCCCCATGAACCGATGCGAGAGCCAACGCCGCGACCAGATCGTCGCGGTGGATTCGGTTGGTCCAACGATCAGCCGATCCGGTGCTCACCCCCAACCGGCCACTCGTGACGCTGTCGATCAAGTGCGTGCGCCCCGGTCCATAAATACCCGCGGCTCGGATCACTGTGGTCGGCACCATCTTTGCCAGGCGTTGCTCGCCATCGAGCACCACTTCGGCGGTTCGGGTCTGCGGATTTGGTGGGCTCGAAGCGGTGATCCAGCGACCGTCATCGTCGCCATACACGCCTGTAGTCGACACCAGCAAAGCTCGCGCCGGCGGCCGGTCGAGCGCCGCGAGGACATGGCGCGGACCATCAACGTAGGCCGCGCTGTAGGCCGCACTGTTGTCTGGGACTTCTCGGCGGTCGGGCGCGGCTGCGAACACCACAACATCGAATTCGCCGATTCCGACGAGAGAGGCCGGGTCGGTGATGTCGCCGACCGCCGCGGTAGCTCCGGCTACGGCGCGACCAGATCGATTTAGCGTGGTGACGGTCAGCCCTGCCTGAGCCAGTACTGCGCCGAGAGCGAGGCCGACATCGCCGGCGCCGGCGATCAAGACTCGAGGAGCGGGTTCGGTCACGACGGCGAACCGTAGTTCACCTACACTGCGCGGTATGCAAGAAGTAGGTTGGACCGAGATGAAGTACGGCACCCGCGCCGATTATCACGGGCTCAACGCCGCCTTCGAAGAACACGCAAGGGGCGCGCTGGTCGACAACTTGTTCAACCTGTTGGGGCTGCTCAAAGGCCCCAACCTTGGTTATCAATGCGATCGTTATTCGCATTCGCTTCAGTCGGGGACCCGAGCGCTTCGCAACGGCGAACCGGTCGACTTCGTGGTTGGTGCGCTGCTTCACGACATCGCTGATGGTTTCGCCCCCGAAAATCATTCCGATGCGGCCGCCGCGCTGCTTGCACCGTATGTAGACGACGAAACCCACTGGGTTATCAAGCACCACGGCATATTCCAGGGCTACTACTACTTCCATCATTTTGATGGCGACCGCGACGCGCGTGAGCGCTATCAAGATTCGCCGTTTTATGACCGATGCGTCGACTTTTGCGCCGAATACGACCAGAACTGTTTCGACCCCAGCTACGACGTGATGGAACTCGAAGAGTTCCGGCCACTGGTCGTCGAAGTGTTCAGTCGGCCCTCACGCGTCGCCGGCGTTGCCTACTAGCTGTGGCCGGCCGTCCAGGCCAAGAGTTGATCGGCGCTCCAAGTATTGATGATGTTTTCGGTTTGCACCCCGCAACGAACCGCCTTGTCGGCCCCGTAGGGCTGCCATTCGAGTTGGCCAGTGGCGTGGGCATCGGTGTTGATCGCCACCTTGCAGCCCCACTCGACGGCCAGTTCGAGTAGCTCCTCGGGCGGATCTTGACGCTCGGGCCGGCAGTTGATCTCCACCGCAGTGTCGAACTGGGCACACGCCGCGAACACGATCTCGGGATCGAACTCGCTCGGCGGTCGGCCCCGACCCGTCAGTTTGCGGTTGGTGCAATGACCAAGGATGTCGGTGTGAGGGCTGGCGATGGCCATCACCATTCGACGAGTCATCTGATCTCGCGCGAGCTTCAGTTTGGAATGAACCGAAGCCACCACCACATCGAGATCGGCCAGCATCTCGTCGGCCAGATCGAGGGTCCCGTCTTCGAATATGTCGACTTCCATGCCGGTGAGCAAACGAAACGGCGCCAGTTCTTGGTTTAGAGCGGCAATCTCGTCGATCTGATCGGTAAGGCGCTGTTCGTTCAGGCCGTGAGCGATTGTGAGGCGAGCCGAATGGTCGGTGCACACCATCCATTCGTGGCCGAGATCAACCGCGGTTGTCGCCATGTCTCGTAGGGGCGCTCCGCCGTCGGACCACGTGGTGTGAGCGTGGCAGTCGCCCTTGATCAAAGCAAGGATCTCGTCGCCCTGACCGACCGGGATTTGGCTGCGCTGGTCGAGACGAGCCAGGTAGCCGTCGACGGTGTCGCTCAACGCATCGGTGATCACCTCTGCGGTTGATTTGCCTATGCCGTCGAGCTCGGTGAGCGTTCCGGCCTTGGCTCGATTCTCGATCTCGGCTGGCCCCAGGTCGACCGCGACATCGATAGCGCGGGCAAACGCTCGAACCTTCTGCGGCGCGGCCAACTCGCGGTCGAGATAGTGGATTGCTTGGCGAAGGGCGGTCACCGGCTCCATGAACGCCGACCGTATCGCGGCTAGCTCAACAGCTCGGCGGCATCGATCGACACGAGAACCACCAGCAGGCCGATAATGCCGACATTGATCGCCGTCATTGGCCACTTCCATTTGTGATCGGCGCGGTGAAAACGTCGGATGCTGACGGCGTTGGCAACAATCGCGGCGAGCCCTATGGGAAGTCCGATCCATGGTCCCGCACCGGTGCCGAAACCGATGATCGGGAACACAAACGGGATCAGGACGTAGGTGAGGGTGCAGCGGATAGCCGAGACCGCGATTGATTTGGAGAAGGCTCGCTCAGCGTCGACCGGGCGGGTTGCCGGCGTTGCGGTGCGGTCGGGCGAACTCACTTCGGTCACAAGGCCCAACCGTATCCTGTGCGACGTCGCTAGCCTCGACTCCGCTATGGAACGATTCGGGTTCGTCGGGCTCCCCAACGCCGGCAAAAGTTCGCTTTACAACGCGCTGGCGGGTGGTGGCGCACACGCCGCGCCCTATGCGTTTGCCACCACCGACCCCAATATCGGGGTGGCCAAGGTCCCCGACGATCGCCTCGAGCAGCTGTCGGCAATGAGCGGTAGCAAGAAGCTCATTCATGCTGCGGTGCAGTTCACCGACATAGGCGGCCTGGTCGAAGGGGCGAGTCAAGGCGAAGGTCTCGGCAACGCGTTCTTGTCCCACATTCGTGAAGTCGACGCGATCGTGTTCGTGTTGCGGGCTTTCACCGATGACGACGTGCCGGGACCTTGCGATCCGCTCGAGCACTTGAGAGTCGTGGAGATCGAATTGGCCCTCGCCGACTTGGCTAGCGCCGAGAAGGCCCTCGACAAGACCACCCGGATGCTCAAGGGCGATCCCGGCCTCAAACCCACCGCGGCGCTGCTAGAGAAAGTTGTCGAACACCTGAGCGACGGCACCCCGCTGTATCGCGCCGGGCTCAAGGACGACGAGCGGGCCGAGCTCAAAGAGTTCTTCTTTCTCACCAACAAGCCGGTCATGGCCGTGCTCAACATCGGCGAGGATCAGATCGGTCAAGAAGCCGAGATCGCCGCGCCGGTGCGTGCCGAACTCGATGGTGCCGAAGTGGTTCCCCTTTCGGTCCAGCTCGAAGCCGAAGCAGCCATGCTTGACGAAGGCGAACGGGCCGAGATGCTCGAAGCGCTGGGCCTTGGCGATGGGGCCGTTCCGCGGTTCCTGACTGGCGCCTATCACATGCTTGGCCTGCGCACTTATCTCACCACCGGCGAGAAGGAGACCCGCGCCTGGACCTTCCGAGCCGGATATACCGCACCCGAATGCGCGGGAGTGATCCACACCGACTTCCAGCGGGGATTCATCCGGGCCGAGACCATCCAGTGGGACGAGTTGGTCGATGCCGGCTCGTGGGCTGCGGCTCGCGAGGTCGGCAAGGTGCGGTCTGAAGGCAAGGATTATGTGGTTCAAGACGGCGACGTGATGGAGTTCCGTTTCAACGTCTGAACGTTTTTTCGGCCCGCCGTTTACTCCCTGCCGACCGGCAGGTAGGCTGCTGGTCATCATGGTGAACCCCGCTGACGCCCCCATACTCGAAGCGCTCGAATCGACCGCTGAGCGCCTCATCGAGCGCCATATGGCCACCACCGTCGAGTGGTTTCCCCACTCGCTGATTCCGTGGGGCCAGGCCCAAGATTACGAAGACGACTTCGAGTGGGACCCAGCCCAAGCCGTTGTTCCCGCCGATGTACGTAGCGCTTTGTTCGTAAACGTGTTGACCGAAGACAACTTGCCGTACTACTTCCGTGACATCGAGCGAATGTTCGGCCGAGATGGGGCTTGGGGGGAGTGGACCCGTCGGTGGACCGCCGAAGAAGGCCGCCACGGCATGGTGATCAACGGCTACTTGATGGCCACACGCGCCATCGACCCAGTCGACCTCGAACGCGGGCGCATGGCGCAGGTACAAAGTGGCCAAGTCCCAGAGCCGCCCACCGTTGCCGAGGGACTCGCCTACGTTTCGCTGCAAGAGCTAGCGACCCGCATTTCGCATTTCAATACCGGCAACATGCTCGACGATCCCGCCGGCAAAGCAGTGATGAGGCGGGTTGCGGCCGACGAGAACCTGCACTACCTCTTCTACCGTGATGCCATGCAGGCCATCATCGATATCGACCCTTCGGCAGCGGTTATCGCGATCGAAAAACAGGTCAAGAACTTTGCCATGCCAGGCGTCGGTATCCCCGGATTTGCCAGCCACGCCAAAGCCATCGCCGAAGCCGGTATCTACGACATCGCTATCCATCACGACAAGATTCTGCAGCCCGTGATCATGCGTGACTGGGCCATCGAAAAGCTCGAAGGGCTCACCCCCGAAGGCGAAGAAGCTCGACATCGCCTCATCAAGCAAATCGGCCGCATCGGCAAGGTCGGACGCCGCATAACCTCGCGGCGCGAAGAACGCCAGGCGGCGCTGTTGGTCTAAGTTCTGGCGATGGCCTGGCTGGTACACGAAGGCAAGGTGATCGCCTCTCTCGAAATTGCCGACTCCCGACGTAGCCGTCGCATCGGGCTTTTGGGCCGAGACGGGATCGAAGGGGCGATGCTGTTGGTCCCGGCTCGGTCGGTACACACCATGCGGATGAAGTTCGCCATCGACGTCGCTCACCTCGACCGCGACCTCACAGTCAGGTCGGTCACCTCGATGGCGCCCGGTCGGTTGGGGCGGTGGCACCGGCGGGCGCATTCGGTAATCGAGGCTGAGGCCGGAGCCTTTCGCCAATGGGGTTTGGTCGAGGGCGTGCAACTGGAGATTCGAGAGTGACGGGTGTTTTGGTGTTGGTCGCCACCCCAATCGGCAATCTTGGCGATCTGACTCCACGGGCGATCAAAGAACTAGCCGACGCAGATGTGGTGTGCTGTGAGGACACCCGCCGAACGGGCATGTTGCTTCAACACGCAGGTATAAGGGCCAGGCGGCTGTTGCGGGTCGACGAGCACACCGAGTTCGTCGCCACCGAGTCGCTGCTCGATGCGCTGGGCTCAGGTCAACGGGTCGTGCTTGTAAGCGACGCTGGCACGCCCGGCATCTCTGACCCCGGAGAGCGGTTGGTGGCCGCGGTCGCAGCCGCTGGTCACGTTATTACCTCCGTTCCCGGTCCGGTAGCCGCTGTTGCTGCTTTGGTAACCAGTGGGTTATCGACCCGGCGATTTGTGTTCGAAGGATTCCTGGCCCGCAAGGGTCGCGAGCGCGACGTCCAACTTGGCGAGATTGCGATGCAGCCTCGCACGGTCGTTTTGTACGAATCCCCCAAACGCACCGCCGCCACCCTCGAGGCGCTGGCCCGCGCCTGTGGCGGCGACCGCCAAGCGGTGGTAGCCCGCGAGCTCACGAAACTTCACGAGGAGATCGCAAGAGGCACCCTCGACGAATTGGTCACATGGGCCAAGGACGGATTGAAGGGCGAGGTAGTGATTGTCGTGGCGGGAGCTCCGGCACCAGCCGACTCCACCGACGACGATCTCATCGGCGCGCTTGAACACGCTTTGGCTGCTGGAGAGTCGAGGCGCGACGCGGTCGATCGGGTAGCGGCGCAAACCGGTGCCCGCCGGGGGCGGATCTACGACTTGGCCCTCAGCATCCCCAAGGGTGTCACACCCTCTTCGTAGCATTCGGTTCATGGAACCACTGTTCGTGATCTCGCTGCTGATCGCCTTTCTTGTTGTCGCTGCTCTTGGGTGCATGGCGGGCGTTTACGTTGTGCGATCCCGCACAAGCGCCGCCAACCAAAGCTTCGAACGGCTCGCGGCCGAGCTCGCCGCTCGCCAAGACGCCCAAGTCGATGGCGTGGTCGAGCGGGTGGTCAACGTCGCCGGCGAGAGCTTCGACAGCCGCATGCAGACCGGCACGGCCGAACTCGAACTTCGCCGTCAAGCAATCGACCTCAGGATGGATGGGGCGCAAAAGCAAATCGACGAGCGCTTGGCCGGCATCGTCGAGTCGCTCACCCAAAAAGTCGACTCGGTCGACAAGATCGTCGCCGAGCGAGTCACCGGCATGTCCGAAACGGTCGGCGAACGGGTCGGCGGCATGTCAAAGAGCCTTGGTTACCAGGTCACGGCCATGAGCACCGAGCTCGGTCAACTCCGCATGCTGGTCGGTCAGCTGCAAAAGGAGCGGGCCGAGCAGCACGGCCAGTTCGTGCAGTCGCTCGAGGCCGCGACCCGACAACAGCAGGCGCTAACCGAAACCACTCAGCATCTACGCGACGCCCTAGCCAACCCTCAGGCTCGGGGCCAGTGGGGCGAACGCATGGCCGAAGACGTTCTACGCACTGCCGGGATGCGTGAAGGCATCAACTACCGCAAGCAGCGGGCGATCGATGGCGGCACCCGACCCGACTTCACCTTCTTGTTGCCCGACGATCGCCACCTGCACATGGATGTCAAGTTCCCGGCTGTCAACTACCTGCGTTATCTCGAAGCGCCAAGCGACGCCGAAGCCGTTGTGCTCCGAGACCGCTTCCTGCGCGACGTACGAGACCGCGTCAAGGAGCTGCACGGCCGCGGCTACGCCTCCGACGAAACCACCGTTGGCTACCTGCTGTTGTTCATCCCCAACGAGTCGGTGTATGGCTTCATCCACGAACACGACGCCGCACTGCTCGACGACGCTCTTGGTCAAAAGGTTGTGTTGTGTTCGCCCACCACCCTGTTCGCGGTGCTCGGTGTGATCCGCCAGGCCATGGACACTTTTGCGGTCGAACGGGCCACCGAAGAAATCCTCGACTGTCTCGGCGGATTTGGCCAGCAATGGCAGAAGTTCTCCCTACAAATCGACAAGGTCGAAAAACACATCGACATGTTGTCCAACAGCTTCGGGGATCTGGCCGGCCCTCGTCGCCGCCAACTCGAACGCCAGCTCGACCGCATCGACGATGTTCGTTCCCGAAGCATCGAAGAAGGGACCGAACCGGCTCTGAGCCAGCTTTCTGGGCCGGTTCTACGAGAAGTATCAGACCGCGACGCCGGCTGAGGTCAATAAAACGCCGCGAACGCACGTCGGCGCGACGGTAACCTCACCAGCAATGTCCACTCCTGTACTCGTCGCAGTCGCCTGGCCCTACGCTTCAGGCAGTCGCCACCTCGGCCACCTGGCCGGCGCCTACCTTCCCGCCGACGTCTTTGCTCGCCATCAGCGCATGGTCGGCAACGAAGTGCTGATGGTTAGCGGGTCCGACGTGCACGGAACCCCCATCACCGTGCGAGCCGACGCCGAAGGGGTAACCCCGGCCGACATCGTCAACCGCTACCACTCCGAGTTCGTGTCGCAGTGGGAACAAGTTGGCATTTCCTGGGATCTCTACACCACGACAGGTACCGATCATCACGCCCGAGTCACTCAAGACATGTTCTTGCGACAGCTCGAAAACGGCCACATCGACAAACGCACATCAGATCAATTCTTCGATCCCGAAGCCGAACGGTTCTTGCCCGACCGCTACATCGAAGGAACCTGTCCGCACTGCAACTACGGCGAGGCCCGCGGCGATCAATGCGACAACTGTGGCCGCACGCTCGACGCCACCGACCTCATCGCTCCTCGCTCAAAGATCTCGGGCGCAACCCCCGAACTGCGCGCCACCGAGCACTTCTACTTCCGCTACTCCGACTTCACCGAACGGGTGGGCGAGTTCCTGCGGGCCAAGAAGGGATGGCGCCCCCACGTTTTGAACTTTGCCCTCGGTTGGATCGAAGAAGGTCTGCACGACCGGGCCATCACCCGAGATCTCGACTGGGGGGTCGAGCTGCCGGTCGACGATCTAGGTCCCGGTAAGCGCATCTACGTCTGGTACGACGCGGTGATCGGCTACCTCTCGGCATCGCAAGAATGGGCGGCATCCACCAACGACCCCAACCAGTGGCAGCACTGGTGGACCAACGACGAGTCCCGCCACGTGTACTTCATCGGCAAGGACAACATTCCGTTTCATTGCTTGTTTTGGCCGGCCCAACTCATGGGCGCCGGCGATCTGCACTTGCCCGACGACGTACCGGCCAACCAATACATCACCTTCAAAGGCGGTAAGGCTTCGGCTAGTCGCGGGGTCGGGCTCACCATCGAGCAGGGATTGCACCTCTTCCAGCCTGATGGGCTCCGCTACGCGTTGGCGGCCAGCTTCCCCGAACAAGCCGACACCGACATCTCAGTCGAAGAGATCGCCCGGCGAATCAACGAAGAACTCGTGGCCACCTGGGGCAACCTTGTCAACCGGGTACTGTCGATGGTCGCCAAGAACTTCGGTGAACAACCCGACACCGGGTCGCGCACCGACCAAGACCGCGCCTTGCTGGCCGAGATCGACCGGTCGCTGAGCGAGGCCGGCGAACAGATCCACAAGGTCGAGCTTCGGGCCGGGCTGCGCGCCGCCATGGACGGCGCCCAAGCCGTCAACGCCTACCTCAACTCGACCGAGCCATGGAAGGTCGCCAAAGTCGACCTCGAACGCGCCGGAGTGATCCTCGGCACCGCCCTCGACGCCATCAACGGAATACGGGTTGCGTTCGGCCCGTACCTGCCCTTCAGTTGCGCCCAACTCGACGATATTCTGGGTCCTGTCGATGGCTGGCAGCGAGTGCCGGTGGCCCCGGGAACGCCGATCGCCAAGCCGACGCCGTTGTTTCACAAAGTCGACCTCGACGCCATCTTGGCCGACGACTGAATCGATCACACCGTGCCGTGGATCGATCAGCACTGTCACCTGTCACCGGGCCAAGACGGGGTAGATCAAGTGGTCGAAGCTCGAGCGGCCGGGGTGTTGCGGATGGTGTCGGTCGGGTGCGACCTGGATCAGTCCAAACAGATGATCGCCGCCGCGAACGAGCACCAAGGGGTGTACGCGACGGCTGGTGTGCATCCCCACGACGCCGATGGTGGGATCGCCGGCATCGAGGATCTTCTAACGGCTCGGTCCGTCGTTGCTGTTGGCGAATGCGGACTCGACTACCACTACGACAACTCGGCACGAGAAGCTCAACGGGCCATGTTCGCCGCCCAGATCGGCCTCGCCCAGCGCCACAAGTTGCCGTTGGTGATTCACTCACGATCGGCATGGGACGAGACCTTCGAGATTCTTGACGCCGAAGGAGTCCCGGACAAGACGGTGTTTCACTGCTTCACCGGTGGCCCCGAAGAAGCCCGAGAATGTTTGGCCCGCGGCGCCAAGATCTCGTTTTCGGGCATCATCACCTTCCCGAGCGCTGGCGACTTGCGAGACGCGGCCGCGGTTTGCCCGATCGACGAGTTGCTGGTCGAGACCGATTCTCCGTATTTGGCGCCTGTCCCACATCGCGGAAAACCAAACCGACCGGCGTTGGTGCCGCTGGTTGGTGCCGCAGTCGCGACCGCAAAGGGCATCGATGTGGCCGATGTCGAAGCGACTACGTGGCGTACCGCCGCCGAGTTCTACGGACTGCCCCAAGATCCACAACAGCCGTAGTGCCGCCATCAATGTTGCGTTTGTGTTACAGGACGCGTAGCGTTTTTGAATGGCAGCGAACGGTCCGGGGCGCAGACGCGGGGTACTGGTCCCAGCCACGGCGGTACTTGTCGCAGCGATCCTTGCTCCGCTCCCCGCCGCTGGCCAATCTTCTGGACCTCAATTGAGCATCGACGTTGCTTCGTACTCCGCTCGTGCTGCGCTGTGGTCCAAAGCCAACATGGTCTTTCGAGCCGAGGCGCTGGAGCGGGCCGAACTGTTGGGTCAAGCCGCCCAAGACAAAGCCGAGGCCGAAGCGGCTGCTCAGGCCGCCCGTGAGGCTGCTGCTCGTACGACCACTACTACCACCAGCATTCCTGCGCCCACGACCCAAGCTCCGGCAACGACCCAAGCTCCCGCAACAACTCAGGCTCCCGCAACGACCCAAGCTCCCGCAACAACTCAGGCTCCCACAACCCGGGCTCCGACGAGCACCGCGGCGCCGGTGGTCGAAACGACCACCACGACCGTTGCCCCGACCTCTGGTCCAACGCCAGAACAGTGGGCGGCACTTCGCAACTGCGAGTCGAGCGGCAATTACGCCGCCGTCAGCTCTAGTGGCCGATACCGCGGGGCATACCAGTTCTCCCAAGCCACTTGGGACTGGGTCGCGGGCTGGTCCAACGTCGCGTTGATCGGGGTCGATCCGGCGGCGGCCAGCCCCGGCGATCAAGACGCTCAAGCGCTGGCTCTCTACAACGAACGAGGCGCGAGCCCCTGGCCACAATGCGGCGTCCACCTGCTATGACTCACAGCGCGTCCGATGTCAGGGCGCTACTTGAGCGTCACGGCTTGACGGCCCGGCGCGACCTGGGGCAGAACTTCGTGGTCGACCCCAACACGGTGCGAAAGATCGCGGCGTTGAGTGGGGTTGGCGAAGGCACGCGCGTTGTCGAGATCGGACCGGGCCTCGGTTCGCTCACGCTTGCGTTGCTCGAGCTCGGAGCAGACGTCACCGCCGTTGAGATGGACTCAAAGTTGGCCGAAGTGCTTCGCGAAGTTGTGGCCGGTCGTGGGGTGCGCATCATCGAAGGCGACGCCCGGGCCGTCGCATGGCCCGACATCTTGGCCGACCACGACCGTTGGCATTTGGTGGCCAATCTGCCCTACAACGTCGCCACGCCGATGATCCTCGATCTTCTTCGCGACGTGCCGCAGATCTCGACGATGCTGGTGATGGTGCAACGCGAAGTTGCCGAACGACTGGCCGCCACGGCGGGGGAGAGCGCTATTGGAATTCCGTCGGTATTGGTGAGTTACCACGGAGTGGCCAAGATCGTCGGACGAGTTCCGGCCACGGTTTTTCACCCCCAACCGAGGGTCGAGTCGGCGCTCGTGCAGATCACCAGGCATAGCGAACCGCCAACTGCGCTCCCGCTGGCGACAATCGATCCCCTGATACGGGCTGCCTATGGGCAACGACGAAAGATGTTACGGAAGTCGCTGGCGGCGCTGGTCGCGGCCGATCAGTTCGAGTCGGCCGGGGTTGATCCGCAAGCTCGTCCGGAGACCCTCGATATTCGAAGCTGGGCTCGGCTCGCCGCGGCGGCCTCTGAGGACCAGTTGGACCGTAACCTGCCGTAGTGCCAACGATCATTGCTCCCGCCAAGCTCACCGTGTCGCTGCGCGTTACCGGCGTTCGAGATGACGGCTATCACTTGATCGATGCCGAGATGGTCACTCTCGACTTTCATGACACCCTGGAAATCACCGAAGGTAACGGCCTCGAGATCGTGGGATCGGATCCGCTAGTCGATGCCGGTGATGACAACCTGGTGCGTCGAGCCTTGAGGTTGGCGGGCCGCGAAGCTCACGTTCGTCTCACCAAGGAGATCCCAGCCGGGGCCGGACTCGGAGGCGGATCTGCCGATGCGGCCGCCGTTTTGCGATGGGCCGGATTCACCGACCTCGACGACGCCGCCGCGCTTGGGGCTGACATCGCTTTTTGCCTGGTCGGAGGGCGCGCTCGGGTTAAAGGAATCGGCGAAATAGTAGAGCCGCTTGGTTTCGAACCGCGGATCTACACCCTGGTGACACCGCCGTTTGGGTGTTCAACACCGGCCGTTTACGCGGCGTGGGACGAAATGGGCTCGCCCAGTGGCGACAACGGGAACGATCTGGAGCCAGCCGCTATTCGCGTCGAGCCCCGGCTGGTGGAGTGGCGCGACAAACTGGAGGCGGAGACCCACTGTCGGCCCAGACTGGCCGGAAGCGGCAGCACATGGTTTGTCGAAGGGGACTTTGCCCAAGCCGGACGCGTCGTTACGACCACCCCCGTGGGCTGAACCGCCTACACCAGAGCTACCTACACCAGAGTTACCTACATCAGGACGCCGGACTACTTGCGCCTGACTACTTGCGCCTGACTACTTGCGCCTGACTACTTGCGCCTGACTACTTGCGCTGGTGACGCGTCCTACGCAGCATCTTCTTGTGCTTCTTCTTACGCATGCGCTTACGGCGCTTCTTGATCAGTGAACCCACGGCAGGCGACGCTAGCGCCAACATGGAGACCTCCCACCGCTGGGCGAAGATTCTCGTGCGAGAATCGTTGGACGGATTCCAGTGGGAGGGTCTTCTCCGGGCCAAAAAACCGATACGGTTGCCAGCGCCGTGGCCCGTAGTTCAACTGGTTAGAACGTCGGACTTTGACTCCGGATGTTGCAGGTTCGAGTCCTGCCGGGCCAGCAATTAGGCTTTTCTCAAGGTGTGCGGTCCACTACGAATCGCGCGTCGTATGCTGCGATTGGGACCGACGCTGAGGGCCACGCACACCATGCAACTGCTGAACCACAAGAAGCTCAAGGTTGTCGCAGGACGAGCAACCCAAGAACTCGGACGCGACATCTGCGAAGAGTTGGGGGTGCGCCTTGGTACGCCCAACATCGCCGAGTTTGCCAACGGCGAACTCCACGTCAAGTACGGCGAGTCGATCAGGGGCTCGGACGTATTCATTATCCAAAGTCACGCCATGTGGGAAGGCACTTCCATCAACGATTCGTTGATGGAGCATCTCATAATGGTCGATGCGGCCAAGCGGGCGTCGGCCAAACGAATCACCGCGGTTATGCCCTTCTACGGTTACAGCCGCCAAGATCGCAAAGCTTCAGGACGCGAGCCGATCACCGCTCGGCTGGTGGCCGACCTGTTCAGCGTGGCCGGCGCCGATCGGCTCATCTCGGTCGATTTGCACTCGGGTCAGATCCAAGGTTTCTTTGATGGCCCTGTCGACCACCTGACCGCAATGCCGGTCCTGATCGACTATCTGGCCGATCTCCACGAGCCCGACATGGTGATTGTTTCGCCCGATGCGGGTCGCATGAAAGTGGCCGAGCGTTACACCAACCTTCTCGACGCCGATCTGGCGTACGTTCACAAGCGTCGCTCGCACGAGGAAAAGAATGTGGTGGAGGCCAAAGAAATCGTTGGTCATGTCGAAGGCCGAACGTGTGTCTTGATCGACGACATGATCGATACGGGTGGCACAATCTGCGCGGCGGCCGAGCTCCTCCACGAGTACAAGGCCAAGCGGATCATCATCGCCACTACCCACGGCGTGTTTTCGGGTCCGGCGATCGACCGTCTCAAGAACGCTCCCGTCGACATTGTCCTAATCACCGACACCTTGCCACTGCCATCCGAAAAGCAGATCGACAAGATCAAAACCCTGTCAATCGCACCGGTAATCGCCCGAGCCATCTCCGCGGTATTCGAAGACACCTCGGTTTCGGAGATCTTCCACGGCAATCATCTGGCATAACCGGTATTTGGCCTAGCTGGCGTGTGGGGATGTTCGCCACCGCCGCTAGTCTGGTGCGCTGGCTCCAACCGGAGCTTTATCTGTTGACGTGCCCTTCTCAGGAGCCGAAATCCTATGTCTGAACTGCTGCTGAGCGCCGATACCGGTCGCCAGGAAGGGACCCGCCCGTCCCGTCGCCTCCGTCGCGAAGGCAAGGTTCCCGCGATCGTCTACGGCCTCGATGCCGACCCGGTCGCCGTATCTGTCGACTGGCCCGAACTACGCCGTGCGCTTACCACCGATGCCGGGCTCAACGCCGTCATCACCCTTCGTATCGAAGGCGAAGATCACCTCTCGGTGATTCGCGACCTTCAGCGTCACCCGGTGCGTCGCGATGTTATCCACGTCGATTTTCTACGGGTCCGCGCCGATCAAGAGATCGAGGCCGAAGTGCCTTTGGTCCTGGTTGGCGAAGCCACTCTGGTCCTTCGGGCCGACGGCATGGTCGATCAGACCATGTACCACCTCACGATCAACGCCAAGCCGGCCGCGGTTCCCGACGAAATCGAGGTCGATATCAGCGATCTCGATCTTGGTGGTTCCGTCAAGGTTTCCGACGTTGTTCTGCCGGCTGGCGTCTCGACCGATGTTGATGCCGACGAGGCCATTGCCAACGCCGTGATCACCCGGTCCACCCGCGAGGCCATGGCGGCCGACGCGGCCGAAGGCGCCGACGGCGAGGGCGAAGTCGCTGGCGACGCACCCGCCGAGTCCACCGACGACTGAGCTATCGGCCCGACCGACCAATGGTCCGGCGTTTCAACCAAGAGCGTTCTGGAACGCCTACCGATCTTTTGGTGGTCGGGCTTGGCAACCCCGGCGACGAATATGCCCAAACTCGCCACAACGCCGGCGCTTGGGTGATCGACGAATTGGTGCGCCGACACGGCGGACGGCTTCGGCGCGGCAAACGTGACAACGCCAAAAGCGACATCTTGCGGATCGGTGACCACCGAATCGCGGTGGCCATGCCAACGACGTTCTACAACGAAGCGGGTCGGGCCGTAGTGGCATTGGTCAAGCGTCACGGCATCAACGACTTTTCTCGGCTGGTGCTCGTTCATGACGAGCTCGATATCGAGGTTGGCCGCAGCAAACTTAAATTCGGCGGTGGATTGGCCGGAAACAACGGACTCAAATCGGTACGCGCCCATCTACGCACCGAGGACTTTGCTCGATTGAGGATCGGTATCGGCAAGCCGGCACCAGACACGATGAAGGGTCGCGACTACGTATTGCGTCGGCCAGCGCGCTCCGAGCGACCGGTGCTCGAACAGGTCGTGGCCAACGCGGCCGACGCCATCGAGACCCTCGCGTCCTCCGACCTCGAGACCACGATGAACCAGTTCAATCGTGGGTGACCGGCGTGGCTGACACAAACGACCGGCCCCGGACCACGGTCAAGGCGCCGCTGGGCGATCTGAAGGACTTGTTGAGCGACGAGCCGTCGCTCGACGCCGCCCTCGGCCGACGAGAACCGGTGCTGGCGATCGCCGATGCCGGCCGAGCCTTCTTGCTTGCCGGCCTTGCCGCGGCGTCGGACCGCCGCCCGGTGTTGGTGGCCACTGCCACCCAGTCCGAGGCCGAAAGGTTGGCTGTCGATGCTCGCGCCGTTCTCGGCACCGATGATGTGTTGCTCTTCCCGGCGTGGGAGACGTTGCCGCTCGAGCGGGTTAGCCCCGGCGTGGAGACAATGGGCACCCGGCTCAAGGTTTTGCATCGGCTTGGGTCTGATGTTCGCCCGCCGTCGTTGGTGATTGCATCGGCTCGCGCCCTGATCCAACGTATCGACCCGTCGGCCGCGGTTAGCCCGGTGCGGGTTCGACCCGGCGACCAACTCGATCCGGTCGAATTGGTGGGCGAGCTGGTGAGCTTGGGTTACCGCCGCGAACCGCAAGTCGAGCACCGCGGCGAGATTGCGGTACGGGGATCGATCGTCGATGTGTACCCGAGTACAGCCGACTCGCCGGTTCGAATCGACTTGTGGGGCGACGAGGTAGATCGTCTCACCGAGTTCGCGGTCGCCGATCAACGCTCTACCGAAGCAATAGAACATGTCGAGATTTACCCGTGCCGAGAGTTCCGGCCGACCCCGGAGCGCCAGGCCCGAGCCGCCGCTCTTGTTGGTGAGGAGCCGTGGGGGCGCGAGCAGTGGGACCGCATCGCCGATGGCCAATTGTTCGATGGCATGGAGTCGTGGCTGCCGTGGTTGGTCGAAGACGACATGGTCATTACCGACCTTGTTGGCCACGACGGTCTGGTGGTGTTCATCGAACCTCGGCGGGTCCGAGATCGGGCCGCCGAGATCCTTGCCGAAGAGGCCGACTTGGCCGGCTCGCTGGCCCGCACGTGGGATGTTGCGGCCGACAAGGTTCATCGTTTGCATCTGCCGTTTGATCGCCTTCTCGCGACCACCTCAGCGCCGGCGTGGACAGTTCTGGCTACACCTGACGGTCCCGATACACCGGTGGTTGCCGCGTCGGGCTGGGAACCGGTAGTTGGCGATATTTCTCCCACCGTGGCCCACGTTCAGAAACTTCTGGCCGATGGGTACCGCGTGGTCGTTGCCGCCGACGGCGAAGCGAGCGCCGGTCGACTGGCGGCGCTGATGTCGGAGCAAGGCGTGTCGTTCGAGGTACAGCCGCGAGCCCGGCTGGGCGTGACCGACCCGCAAGGGTCGGTGGTAGTCGCGCCGATCGAACGCGGCGCGGTCTTCCCCGAGATCAAGCTGGCGATCCTTGCCGAATCGGACCTCACCGGACGGCGCCGCACTCATCGCCGGGCTCGCCGACGCAAACGCGATGCTCAACGCTTCTTCGACGATCTTCGAGAGGGCTCGTTTGTTGTTCACCATCAACACGGTGTGGCCCGTTTCGGGGGGATGGTCACGAGGGCGATTGGCGGCAACGAACGTGACTACCTGCTGCTCGAATATCGCGGGGGCGACAAGCTCTATGTGCCATCGGATCAGATCGAGTCGGTGCGTCACTACACCGGCGGTGATACGCCGACGCTGTCCAAGATGGGCGGCTCGGACTGGCATGCCACCAAGGCCAAGGTCCGTTCGGCGGTGCAGGAGATCGCCCAAGAGCTAGTCGTTCTCTATCAACGGCGAGTGACTTCCCCTGGGCACCAGTTCGAACCCGATACCCCGTGGCAACGCGAGTTCGAGGGTTCGTTCCCGTTCCAGGAAACCACCGATCAACTTCACGCGATCATCGATGTGAAAAACGACATGGAGCACGGCTCTCCCATGGACCGGCTGGTCGTTGGTGATGTTGGGTTCGGTAAAACCGAAGTTGCCATGCGCGCCGCCTTCAAAGCGATCCAAGGCGGCAAGCAAGTAGCCGTGCTCGTGCCCACCACCCTCTTGGCTCAACAGCACTTCTCTACCTTTACCGAACGGATGGCCCCGTACCCGGTTCGGGTCGAGGTGCTCAGCCGGTTCCTGACCGTCAAGCAAGCGCGCGAGGTCGTGCGGGGACTCGAAGCGGGCGAAGTCGACCTTGTAATCGGGACTCACCGATTGTTGTCGAGCGATCTGAAGTTCAAGGACCTGGGACTTCTCGTGGTTGACGAAGAACAACGGTTCGGGGTTTCTCACAAGGAGCAGATCAAGGAACTTCGTCACGACGTCGACGTGCTTACTCTTACCGCGACCCCGATTCCCCGGACGATGGAGATGAGTCTCACCGGCATCCGAGACATGTCGCTGCTCAACACGCCGCCCGCCGATCGCCAACCCATCCTCACTTATGTTGGTGAGTACGAAGAACGGGCCGTAGCCGAAGCAATCCGGCGCGAGCTGCTGCGAGAAGGCCAAGCCTTCTTCGTGCACAATCGGGTTCGCGACATCGAGCATGTAGCGGCCCGGCTCAACGACCTTGTACCGGAGGCCCGAATCGCGGTGGCCCACGGCCAGATGGACGAAGGCACACTCGATCGAGTGGTGATCGACTTTTGGGAAGGTCGCTACGACGTTCTTGTGTGCACCACGATCATCGAATCCGGGATCGACATGCCAACTGTCAATACGTTGGTGGTGGATCGGGCCGATCTGCTCGGACTGGGCCAGCTTCATCAGCTTCGTGGTCGGGTTGGGCGCGCCGGTCAGCGGGCCTATGCCTATCTGTTTCATCCCACCGATCGGGTGCTGAGCGAAGAGGCCTACGAACGGCTCAAGACCATCGGCGAAGCTACCGAACTCGGCTCGGGCTTTCGGATCGCGATGCGTGATCTCGAGATCCGAGGCGCGGGCAACTTGTTGGGCACTGGTCAATCGGGCCATATTGCTGCGGTTGGATACGACCTCTATTGCTCGATGGTGACCGAGGCAGTCAACGAGCTTCGAGGCGAGCGTCCTCCCGATCCGATCGAAATCGCCATCGAGGTCCCGGGCGATGCGCATCTCCCCAACGACTACGTGCTCAAGGAAACCAACCGGCTCGAGGCCTACCGGCGGCTTGCTTCGATCGAGTCGCTCGCGGCCCTCGATGATGTGCGGGCCGAATGGATCGACCGCTTCGGGCCGATTCCCGAAGCGGCCGAAGCGTTGCTGCAGGTCGGGCGCCTGCGAGTCGAGTGCGTTCGCAGCGGCGTCCGCGAAATAACCGTAACCAAGGGCCCCGGTTTTGGCGGACCTGACCACGTCGCCCGGCTATCCCCGGTCGAACTGCCTGACAGCCGACAAATACGCCTGCAACGCCTGTATTCCCAAAAGGGCGCTGGCAACGCGGCGGTCTACAAAGAAGCCATCGGTGAGCTCCAGTTGCCGCTGCGCAAGCGGGATGGCGCGGTTGTTGATCAACTGGCAAAGGTCATGGCCGACCTTCTTCCTGACCAGCCCGGTTCCCCTGCGGCCGAACCGGCCGATAACCTGCCTTCTTCGTGAGCACCGATAACCGTTCCTTCATTTCTGTCAGACGCATCGTCGCCGTGATCGGTGCGGTTGGCATCATCGCCGGAGCGGCCTACGCCCTCAATACCCAGCGGCGCGACGATCATGTGATTGCCCGCGTTGGCGACCGCGAACTCACTGACGGCCAGCTGCTCGACATTGTCCAGTCGATCCCCAACGACGGCGGTGTTGCCGTCGAACTTGTCCATGCCAATCGACAGTTGACGAGCTGGGTCCTCACCCAAGCGGTGGCTCAAGAGCTCGTAAGTAGGGGGGCCGGCTCTACCGAGATCGACGAGGCCGAAGGTTTGGCGTCGCTGTCCAACGATCCTCAGTTTGGATCCATCGACGTCTCGAGCCCTTACGGCGAGACTGTGGTCGAGTTCCGTCGCGAGCTTGTCGCCGCCCAGACCTACGCCGACAGCTTCGTCAACGACGACGACATCGTGGTGTCCGAAGAACTCACCGAAGAAGAAGCGGCGACTTTTGTTGCCGCCGAACACGAGCGCCTCACCGGCACGATCTTTCAAGAGCTGGTGGATGCGGCCCGGGCTCGTGCCGAGTCCGGAACTTACATCGACCCTCGCTACGGACATTGGGATGCCGATTTCACCTCCGTAATTGGGCCTAGCGGCGTTGTTGGCTGATCGTCGGTGACAGGTCGGATCGCCATTGTCGGACTTGGTCCCGGCGGTACCGACCTCATAACGCCGCAGACCCGTGTTGCGCTTGGCGAGTCTGCTCACGTGCGGTTGCGCACGCGACGCCACCCTGCTGCGGAGCTGACTGGCACGGCGGCATCGTTCGACGACGTCTATGAACAGGCCGATCGTTTCGCCGACGTTTACCGAGAAATCGCCGACCGGCTGTTAGCCGAGGCGTCAGATATCGACGAAGAGCTCGTGTATGCGGTGCCGGGTTCGCCGTTGGTGCTCGAACGCACCGTCGACCTGCTTCGTGGTGCCGCGAGCGAAGGGCGAGTCGAGCTTCGGATCTTGCCGGCGATGTCGTTTCTCGATGTGGCGTGGGCCGAACTTCAGATCGACCCGGTAGAGGCGGGTGTTCGGCTCATCGATGGCCACACGTTTGCGGTGTCGGCTGCAGGGCAGACCGGGCCCCTCCTGGTCGCCCATTGCCATGCCCGCCACGTGCTGAGCGACATCAAGTTGGCGGTCGACGATCCGCCGCCTCGCGTCACCGTCTTGCAACGGCTCGGGTTGCCCGATCAGCGAATCTTTGATGTGGCGTGGGCCGACCTTGACCGTGAGGTCGACGCCGACCATCTAACCTCGATCTACATCGCGCAGATGGGCGTTCCCGTCGCCACCGAATTCGTCAAGTTCGACGAACTGGTACGCGAATTGCGCGAGAAGTGTCCCTGGGATCGCGAGCAGACTCACGCTTCGCTTCGGCGTCACCTGCTCGAAGAAACCCACGAGGTACTCGAGGCGCTCGACGCCCGCGGCCTCATCGATGACGACGAACCCGACGCCGACTTGGATGATCACCTGGCCGAAGAGCTGGGAGACCTGCTGTTTCAGATCTTCTTTCATGCGCGGCTGGCGGCCGAGCGCGGGGCTTTCACCGTTGCCGACGTGGCTCGTGGGGTCCACGACAAGCTGGTTTATCGTCATCCGCACGTGTTCGCCGACGCATCGGCCGAGTCCTCGGATCAGGTCCTGTCGAGCTGGGAGGAACTCAAGAAGCAGGAGAAGGGTCGCCAATCAGCGATGGACGGGATTGCCTCCACCTTGCCGAGTTTGATGTTGGCGCTCAAGATGCAAAAGCGGGCGGCCTCGGCTGGGTTCGACTTCGAAGGTGGTCCCGAGGTGGCGTTTGCCGACGTCGAGTCAGAACTGGCCGAGGTCCGCAACGATCCTTGCGAACACGAAGTCGGCGACCTCCTCTTTGCCGCGGTCCAAGTAGCTCGCCGCCTCAGCGTCGACCCGGAGATGGCGTTGCGCTCTGCCTCACAACGATTTGAGCGGCGCTTTCGGGTTGTGGAGGAATTGGCGGGTGGGGGAGACGAAATCCGTCTTGCCGACATTTCTCAACTCGAATCGTGGTGGGCGCTGGCCAAACAGCGCACCGCTGAGGCATAGTACAGAAGGCTTGTTGGCGGAGCGCAACCCACGAGGTCGCGCGATCCGCGCGATGTCCCTCACCCTTCGCGCGAGGCCCGTTAACGTGAAACAAACCAACAGAAACGAAGGACCGTCGTGAGCATCATCGAACGCGTGCACGGCCGCGAAGTCTTTGACTCTCGCGGCAACCCCACAGTCGAGGTCGAGATCGAGCTCGACTCCGGCGCCCATGGACGTGCCATCGTCCCGAGCGGTGCTTCGACCGGCGCGTTCGAAGCCGTGGAGCTACGAGATGGAGGCGATCGACTCACCGGCAAAGGGGTGCTCGATGCCGTCAGCTTCGTCAATGGCGAGCTTGCCGACACGGTGATCGGAATCGACGCGCTGAACCAGCGCCTGCTCGATGCCGAGCTGATCTCAAGCGATGGCACCGACAACAAAGCCCGGGTGGGCGCCAACGCGATCCTCGGAATCTCACTCGCCGCCGCCCAAGCCGCCGCGGCCGAGCTCGCCATCCCGTTGTGGAGACACGTTGGCGGATCTCATGCCCATGTGCTGCCCGTTCCCATGATGAACGTGCTCAACGGTGGCGAACATGCCGACAACAGCATCGACTACCAAGAGTTCATGTTCATGCCGGTTGGAGCCGCGTCGTTCTCCGAGGCCATGCAATGGGGTGTCGAGTGCTACCACGTGCTCAAGTCGGTGCTGCACGACCGTGGCCTCTCGACCGCAATTGGCGACGAAGGCGGGTTTGCCCCCAACCTCGCATCCAACGAAGAGGCCGTGCAGCTGTTGATTGACGCCATCGAGCGAGCCGGGCGCACTCCCGGTGACGAAGTTGCCATCGCCATGGACGTCGCGTCCACCGAGTTCTACGCCGATGGCGTCTACACGTTGGCCGCCGAAGGTCGAACCCTTGATTCGTCGGCGATGGTCGCCGAACTGGTCGGTCTTTGTGATCGTTACCCAATTGTTTCGGTCGAAGACGGCATGGCCGAAGACGACTGGGACGGTTGGCTCGAGCTGACTCGTGCGGTGGGCGACCGTGTCCAGGTCGTGGGCGACGATCTATTCGTCACCAACTCCCAACGCCTCGCTCGTGGTATTGCGTCGGGTACGGCAAACTCGATCCTGGTCAAGGTGAACCAGATAGGGACTTTGACCGAAACCCTCGAAGCGGTCGATATGGCCACCCGGGCCGGCTACACGTCGGTGATGTCGCACCGATCTGGAGAGACCGAGGACACCTTTATTGCCGACCTCGCCGTCGCAACCAACTGTGGCCAGATCAAAACCGGTGCTCCGGCGCGCTCAGACCGGGTAGCCAAGTACAACCAGCTCCTGCGCATCGAAGAACAGCTCGGCGACTCGGCCGGCTTTCGTGGTCGCGCCGCGTTGGCGGTGTCGTGACGGCCAAGGCCAGAAGTTCGCGTCCCGCGGCCAAACGGTCTGCTCGGCCGAAACCAAAGCGCGCCCCTGAGCCCGCTCGTCGTATCGCCCCTGGCTTGGTCTTCAGGGTCGGAGCGATCGCCGCCACGCTTGGAGTTGGTGCCGGCCTAGCGGCCATACCTGTCGGCAATTGGCTCGACCAGAAGGCCGAGCTCGACCAAGCCGAACTCGAACGGAGCGTGCTGCAAGCCGAGATCTCGGCCATCGAAAGCCAGATTGATCTGAACAGCGGCGAGGAGGGAATCCTCGAACGTGGTCGTTGTTTTGGGTTTTGGGTCCAGCCAGGAGCAGAGACCTACACGATTCCTGGCGTTGACGGTTGTGTGTCTCAGCCCTGAATAAGCCAAGATGCTCCGATGACAAATTTTCCGGTAGAGGCCACAGGGCTCGTCCGTAAGTTCGGCAATCTGACTGCGGTCGATCAGATCGACCTCGCAGTCCGCGAGGGTGAGGTCTTTGGCTTCCTCGGGCCCAATGGGGCTGGGAAATCGACCACCGTGCGAATGCTCGTGACATTGCTGAAACCCACCGCCGGGTCAGCTCGCGTCGCCGGTCATGATGTGGCCACCGAACCCAATGCCGTTCGACGCTCGATCGGGGTGGCGCTGCAAGACGCGGCCATCGATCCGCTGATGACCGGCAACGAGTTGCTGCGGCTGCAAGCGGTCCTGCACGGGCTAGTGGGCAAGGAAGGCACTCAGCGCGCCGCCGACCTGCTGGAGCGGGTTGGTCTCACCGCCGCTGGCGGCCGTCGCGTCGGGCAGTACTCGGGCGGGATGCGTCGCCGTCTTGATCTGGCGTTGGCACTGATCCATCGTCCGAAAGTTCTCTTCCTCGACGAGCCGACAACCGGACTCGACCCCACCAGCCGACAGGCGGTTTGGGAGGAGGTTCGTTCGCTCAACAACGAGGGCACGACCGTTTTCTTGACTACGCAATATCTCGAAGAGGCCGATGAATTGGCCGGACGCATCGCCATTATCGACGACGGACGAATCGTTCGTGAAGGCGACCCCGATGTGCTCAAGCGAGCGGTCGGCGACCCGACCTTGCGGATCGAAGTGGCCGATCCGGCCATGACCGATCAGGCCCGCACGGTTCTTTCGGCCTTTGGCGAAACCCGCCCGGCCCGAGCGGGACGGATGGCCATTGGACTACGCGGTGGCACCGAATCGTTGGCCGGGGTGGTGCGCGCCATGGATGATGCGGGCGTCACCCTCGGACACGTCGAAGTCGTATCACCCAGCCTTGACGACGTCTTTGCCGAGGCAACCGGACGCCGTCTCGAGGGAGCCGCTACGTGACCTCTGCGGCTTTGGCGCAAGCAGCGATGCTGGCTCGCCGTTCGATAGTCAACACCTGGAGACAGCCCGGAGCGTGGGCTCCGAGCGTGGTATTTCCGCTGATGCTCGCTGCGGTGTATGCCGCCCAGTTCTCCAAGGCCACCGCACTGCCAGGATTTCCCGAGGTGGACTCCTTTTTGCAATTCATACTTCCGGCCTCGGTCTTGCAAGGTGTGGCGTTCAACTCCGGTGAGGCAGGTAGCGCCATGGCGACCGACATCGAAAACGGGTTCTTCGACCGTCTGGTGACCTCGCCATCGAGCCGGATATCGCTGTTCGTGGGACGGCTGGCGGGAGCCGCGGTGTTCAGTGCGGGGCTGGCCGCGGTTTTGATTGCGGCGTTCGCGGCCTTTGGCGCTCCGGTTAAGGGCGGACTGCTCGCTGGCGCGGCGTTGGTAGTGATCGCCTCGGGGTTGTCGTTAGCCATAGGAGGGATCACCCTCATCGTTGCGCTGCGTACCGGCTCGCCCGAGGCCGCCCAGTCGATGTTTCCTCTCACCTTCGTGGCGATATTTGTTTCGTCGGCCTTCTTCCCGACCGAACTTATGAGCGGGTGGTATCAGTCTGTGGCCGAGGTCAATCCCATTACGTTGATCATCAACCCCACGAGACGAATGGTTATCAGCGGATTTGCCGCCGATGATTTCTTGGCGGCCATGGGGTGGATCAGCGTTCTCGCCGTTGGCTCGCTCGGATTTGCCTACCGGGCCTACCTGGGCCGGGTGAGGCGGGGATGACCAGCAGCATCGCCTTTGGTCCTTCGGGTCCCGGACTTGTTCAGCTATCGCGTCGTGCGATCACCCGACTGTTGCGGGTGCCGGCGCTGATTGCGCCGACCATCATCATGCCGGCGTTCTTTATCGTCGCGTTCACCGGCAGCTTCGATGGAATAACCCGTGTCGATGGTTATCCAACAGACAACATCGTCAACTGGGTCGCGGCCTTTGCGATCGTGCAGAGCGCATCTTTCGCGGGTATCGGGGCGGCTGGGGCGATGGCTACCGACATGGATTCCGGCTTTCTTGATCGTTTGCTCGTTAGTCCTGTGCGCCGAGTCTTGATCGTTGCTGGACCGTTGGTGCAAACCGCCATTCGAGCCTTGATTCCGGTCACCGTGGTGTTGTTGATCGCCGCGCTGAAAGGGGCATCGATGCCAGGCGGTCTTCTCGGCATCGTCGTGGTTTATGCCGGGGCCATTGGCGCCGCGCTGATCATGGGCTGTGTGGGCCTCGCAGTGGTACTGCATATAGGAAACATCAGAGCAATGGCGATCGTGCAGATCGTGGCGTTCGTGTTCTTGTTTCCGTCGACCGGGCAGGTTCCGATTGTGGTGATGGAGGGCTGGTTGCAAACGGCGGCTCGCTACAACCCGGCGACCGACTTGCTGCTTCTTGTTCGCCAGGGATTCCTGGGCGACGTTACCTGGGCGAACACGTGGCCCGGTCTTCTGGTGATTCTGGGCGGCGTTGCGATATTTGGTTCGTGGGCCCGCTACGAGCTGGGTCGGCTCCGCGACTAGAGCTAATCGTTGGTCAACCGGATGTGGCGACGTTTCACCGGGGTGGACGTGACAATGTTGGTGATGGTGTCGCCGTACTCCCAGAAATGTTCGACCAGTTCGCCCAAGTGTCCAACGTCTCGCAGCCAGGCCCGCAGTACGTGACTCTCTCCGCCCGACACGCGGTTGCACTCGATGACCTCGGGGAGCGATTCGGCCACGGCGTCGACTTCGGCCGCCTGGGGACCAGCGGAGTGCACTCGGATGATGGCCAAGATCGGCGATCCGAGCGCCGCAGGATTCACCGTAGCGACGTATCCGGTGATGATTCCTTCCTGCTCCAGGCGACGAACCCGGTCGGTTACTGCTGGGGCTGAGAGCCCCACTCGTTCGCCGAGCTCGCGAAAGCTGATGCGGCCATCGGTCTGGAGCTCTTCGAGGATCTGTCGAGTTATGGAGTCGATCACCAAAACAGCTTAACAAAAATCATAGATATGGCTAGTTAACCTTAGAAACAATGGAAACTTGACCCTTGGAGTCCAATATTCCACGGGTATCAAGGTTAGAGATTGCGTATACTAAAGCCATGACCAGAAACGATTGCCTCCCCACCTACTCGGCCCCTCTCGCCGCTCTGCCAGAACTCCTCGACGCATGGAACCGCCACCAGGATCTTCGCCGGGCCGGTGCTCCGGTTCGTGACCTTGCCAGCTCGCGGGCTCGACTCGACGCCGTCCGCGGTCGCCGCTGAACAAAACACCAATTCGCCCGGCATGATGGTCGGGTGAAGGAACTTTTCGACGACCTCGAACGCTGGAGTGACTCTGGCGTGGCGTCGGCGGTCGCCAGGGTTGTCGACCTAGACGGGTCTGGCCCTCGCCTGCCCGGCGCGGCCATGGCCGTCAATTCCGACCAAGACGTCCGGGGCTCGGTCTCGGGCGGATGCGTCGAAGGCGCCGTAGTTGTCGAGGCCTTGGATGTCATCGACACCCGGCAGTCTCGGGTTGTCACGTTCGGTTTCAGCGATGACGAAGCCTTTGCGGTTGGGCTCACCTGTGGCGGGACGATTCACCTCTTCATCGAACCAGCCGACACCGCTACCGAGTGGTATCGCACCCTCAAAGCCGAGATCGCAGCCGAACGCCCGGTGGCTCTGGCCACGGTGATCGACGGCCCGCAGACCGGCGACAAGTTGGTTGTCAGCTTCGGCGAGGATGGGTCGCCTCTAACCATCGGTTCCCTCGGAGACCACGACCTCGATCGGGTAGTCGAGCGCGATGCCCGAGGCGAACTCGCCGCGGGCCGCTCGGGGCTGCGGCACTATGGCGAACACGGCGAGGCCCGCGAGGGCGCCGTTTCGGTTTTCATAGAGAGTTTCGCGCCGCCGCCTCGCTTACTGATCTTTGGTGCGGTCGACTTCACCGCCGCTTTGGCCCGGGTGGCCAAGGTTCTCGGCTACCGCGTAACGGTGTGCGATGCTCGCCAGGTCTTTGCCACCAGGCAACGGTTCCCGATGGCCGATGACTTGGTCGTCGACTGGCCCGACCGGCTGCTCGCCGAGGTTGGCGACCAGCTCGGATCTCGCGACGCAGTGTGCATCCTTACCCACGATGCCAAGTTCGACGTACCCGCGGTTACTGCGTCGCTAGCTACCAGCGTCGGCTACATCGGGGTGATGGGCAGTCGGCGAACCCACGACGACCGCACGGCCCGGCTGCTCGAGGCTGGCGTCGACCGGGCCGGTCTTGCCCGGTTGCGCTCGCCGATTGGTCTCGATCTTGGTGCTCGTACGCCAGAGGAGACCGCAGTGTCGATCATGGCCGAGATTATCGCTCGACGAACCGGTCGCTCGGTTGGGGCGCTCAGCGACTCGTCCGGACCAATTCACGCCTGACCGGCGCGGGCTAGGAAACGCTGGGCGGCGGGGTTGGCTGACCAGGGAGCGCCTTGCGTACGTGGAAGCTCTGACGCCAGTCGACTCGGGTCGAATCGTCGATCACTAGTTGCCACGTGTAGCTCTTGCCCGGCTCGACCGGCAGAGTGGGGAAGGTAATCGCCAGCGGCACCGATAGCGGTGTGCCGGCCTTCATCCCGGCCGGGCGTCCCGCCTCGAAGCGGCCGCCCACAACCAGAGGATGTTGTCCAATCATCACGGGATGACCGTCTTCGTCGAGTAGTTCCAGCCGCCATTGGTGGGCCACGTTCGCCCGGTCCCACGGAACCTCGATCCGGATCGCCACCCCAAGCGGTTGGGCTCGCGGGCCAATTGCGGTGAGCCCCCCGCCCAAGATGAACAGCTTGCGATCGGCCACCTGGGCCGAGTCGGCCAACATCATCGTGACTCGCAGGTCGGAGGGATTGCTCGGCGTGGCGCCCATCGATTCCATGGGATCGAACCCTAGGCGCGTGACTTCGACTTCGGCGGGCCAGACTGGGCGAATGGAGACCACCTCGTTTGTCCGGCATTCGTCTACTGCGGCCGTCGTGTTGGCGGCCGGCGCCGGGTCGCGGTTCACAGGCGACAGCCACAAACTCTTGACCAAGATCGACGGCATCCCGATCGTTCGCCACGTGATCGACGCGGTCCGCGGCGCCGACTTCGACGAGGTGATCGTGGTTAGCGGTGCGATCGACCTCGCCGACGTCGTACCCGACGATGTCACCCTCATCCACAACGAGAAATGGGAGGACGGGCAAGCCACTTCGTTGCAGGCTGCCGTGGCCTACGCGGCGTCGCGTGGGCACACCGCGATCGTGGTCGGGTTGGGCGACAGCCCAGGGGTCAGTACCGATGCGTGGGCAGCGGTGGCAGCGGTCGAGAACGATTTGGCGACGGCGCGTTATGGCAACGATCAACGTCCACCGGTGCGGCTCTCGGCTTCGATGTGGGCGAGCCTTCCGGTGAGCGGAGACGAAGGAGCGCGGGCGCTGCTTCGCGATCACGGCGACATTGTGCGCCCGGTCCCGGTCGAGGGCGACCCAAGAGATATCGACACTCTGGAAGATCTACGCCGGTGGAACTAATCGATTCGTTTCGGATCGGGTGCCCGATCGACGAGGCGTGGAACGCGCTCAACGATGTGAGTCTCGTCGCTCGGTGCGTGCCCGGCGCTCACCTCACCGAGGTCCACGGTGACGAATATCGAGGCGTGGTCAGTGTCCGGTTGGGCGTGCTGTCAGCCCGCTTTAACGGCGCGGCGACATTCGACGCCGACGTGGACCGGCGCCGGATCATGGTTCAGGCTTCGGGGCGCGGCAACCAAGGCGATGCCGAAGCCCACATCACCGCGACGCTCGAAGAGCTCTCCGAAATCGCCACGCAGGTCAATGTCGATACCGATCTTCAGATCGGCGGACGAGTAGCTCAGCTGGGCCGAGGCATTATCCCCGAGGTCAGTTCTACGCTGACCGCGCAGTTCGCCGAGAACCTCGGCGCCAGTCTGCAGCGCTCGGCGTCGGGACCCGACCCGTTCGGCACCGAAGGCACCGATCATCATGTTGTGATGCCCGAACCAGAAGCCCTCGATCTGCTCGACGCGGCTCGTCGCCCGATCATGAAGCGCGTCGGCCCCGCGGTGATGGTCGTGGGTGTGGCGGCCGTGACCCGCCGGGTGCGGCGCAACGGCAGGGCCAAGACACGATGAGCGTCTCTGACGCCGACCGCCTCCGCGTTGCCCAGCTATTGGGGCGCCAGCCAGGCGGAGCATTCGACATAGTGGTGCGCAACGCGGCTGGCGATCCGGTCGTGCTGCGCAACGCCCCCATTCTCGACTCCGGTCGACCGATGCCCACGCTTTACTGGCTCGTCGGTGAGCACGAACGCCGAATCGTTGGTCGGATCGAATCAGATCGCGGCGTCCGGCGGGCCGAGCACGAGGTTGCGCCCGATGCCATTGCCGATGCGCATAGTCGTTACGCGGCCGAACGCGATGCCGACATCCCGTCCGATCACGTCGGGCCTCGACCAACGGCCGGGGTAGGCGGGACCCGACAGGGCGTCAAGTGTTTGCATGCCCATTACGCGTGGCATTTGGCGGGCGGCGACGATCCGGTCGGTGCGTGGGTTGCCGAGCGTTTCGCGAGCTACGAAGACGAGCCCGAACAACCCGCCCCCCCGGGGTCGACGGCCTCAGCCGTAGTCGCAGCCATCGACATGGGCACCAACTCCACCCGGCTGCTGGTGCACGACGGTACCGACACGCTCGAACGGCTGATGACGATCACTCGTCTCGGCCAAGACGTCGACGCCACCGGCCGACTCGCCGACGAGGCGATCGAAAGGACGTTGGCTTGTCTGCGAGACTTCCGCGAGGTGATGGACCGGTTCGGTGTTACCCAGGTGCGGGCGGCGGCCACTTCTGCGGCGCGAGATGCCGCCAATCGCGACGAGTTCTTCGCCGCGGTCGAAGCGACAATCGGGACCCGCCCCGAACTGTTGAGTGGCATGGAAGAGGGCCGGCTCTCGTTTAGAGGGGCGACCGCCGAGCTCGACCCTGCTGCTGGCCCGTTCTTGGTTTTCGACATTGGCGGAGGGTCAACCGAATTCGCCTACGGGACAACCGAGGCCGAAGCGGCGATTTCGTTGGATATTGGGTGTGTGAGGCTCACCGAAAAATACGTCGAGCACGACCCGCCGCGGCCCGAGGAACTGGTCGCCTGTCTATCGATCACCGAACTTCATCTCGACGACGTCGCTCGAGAAATCCCGCAGCTCGCCGCGGCCCGCACGTTTGTGGGCTTGGCCGGCACCGTTTCGACCGCGGCGGCGGTCGAGCTGGGGTTAGCCGAGTACGACCGCGACCAAATCCATCACTTTGTGCTCACCAAAGAGGCAGCCGAAGACGTGTACCGCACCTTGGTCACCGAATCGAAAGCCGACCGCATGCACAATCCCGGGCTCGAAGAAGCTCGCGCCGACGTGATTGTCGGGGGCATGTGTGTCCTTGTCCAGACCATGAGGACGTTCGGGATCGACGAACTCGTTGTATCAGAAGCCGACATCCTCGACGGGCTGGCTTTCTCGCTCCTGGACCCCTGAGGCCGTCAGGCAATGGGCCGTGGAGGATTGCTGGGCGGCCCGGCGAATAGTTGCGCCTTGGCCATCCAGTCATCGGCGATGTCGCCGGTCACGACCAGTTTGGTGTCGGCGACGTTACGACGTTGGGCGGTGACGAGGCAGAAGTCGACGGCCGGTCCACGAACCGATGCTTCGGCGGTGTCTGGCCCCCACGTCCAGCGAGCCCCCGACGCAGCGTCGAGAGCGACGTGCACATCGCCTGGGGGCATTTCGGCCTTGCGGTTGATGTAAGTCCACCGGCGGGTGATGAACCCGAGCTGAGCAATGTGGCGAAGTCGGTCGGTGGGTTGTCGCACTGCCCCCGCCGCGTCGCATATGTCTTGACCGTGGGCCCAGCACTCCATCAGTCGGGCGGTCAGAAACGATTTGGCTCCCATCGAAGGCCCATACCATTCGATCCGGCTGTCGTCGGCGCAGCCGCCCGCCGCCTCGGCCAAGTCAGAGCGGGCTCGGCGCCAACGGCTGAACAGTTGCTCGGCCGACATCGAACGGGCCAGCCCGAGGGTGAGTTCGTCGCTGGCGCCGGCATTGGCGAACGCCGCGGCCACGAACTCTTCGCGGTGGGTGATGAACGCTGCGGGGTCGGCAATGGCCAGCGCCGCGGTCTCGTCGAAGAACGCCAGATGGCCGATCTGGTCGTGTATCGCCCAGCGAGGCGACGGCGTGGGTAGCTCCCATTGGGTGTCGGAGAGGGCGGCAACGATCGAGTCCAGGTCGTCTTGTTCGGCGACGAGATCGTCGATTATGGCCGCAACGGTGACGCCCATCAGGCCATCAATTCGGCCATCTTGCGAAGCGTTGTCACGTCGCCTGACACATTCAGGGTGGTGATAACCGACTCTCGCCACGGTTCGAGGTCGTCGCGGATTTTGTCCCAAGGTCCGATCAACCCGATTTCCTCACACATTTGGGTGGTGACGGCGGCGGTTGCTTCGGCCCGTTGGCCGTCGAGGAAAAGGTTCTGGATCGTGTCGCACTCGGCTTCGTAACCCATCCGATCAAACACGGCCCGGTGGAAATTGGCGCCCTTGGCGCCCATGCCTCCCACATACAGAGCAATGACCGGTCGAATAAAGTCGGCGCACGCTTCGACGTCATCGCCGGGAACCAACAACGCCGTGCACACGACCTCGAATGTCGCCCAATCGTGGCGGGCCGTTGGACGATCGAATCCGGTCTGCAGGAACCCTTTGTACATGTCGTTGTGTTTGGGCGAGAACAGCCACGGCAACCAGCCGTCACAAATCTCGGCCGCCATCGCGACGTTCTTGGGGCCTTCGGCTCCGAGGTAGATCGGAATGTCGGTGCGCAACGGATGCACAGTGCTCTTGAGGGGCTTGCCCAACCCCGAGCCGCCGACGTAGGGCATGTTGTAGTGGTCGCCGTGAAACTCGACGGGTTTCTCGCGGGCGATCACTTGTCGCACGATGTCGACGTACTCACGAGTACGGGCCAGCGGTTTGGGGTAGGACTGGCCGTACCAACCTTCGACGACTTGGGGACCAGACGCTCCCAGCCCAAGCACAAACCGGCCGCCCGACAAATGATCCATGGTGATAGCGGTCATCGCCGTCGCCGCGGGAGTGCGGGCCGACATTTGGGTTATGGCCGTGCCCAGCTTCACGTTGTTGGTCGCCGCGCCCCACCAAGCCAACGGAGTGAAGCAGTCCGACCCGTAAGCCTCGGCCGTCCAGATCGAATCGAAGCCGAGAGCGTCGGCTTCGGCGATTTGCTCCTCGACCCCAGGTGGAGGGCCGGCCGACCAATAGCCAGTGTTGAGCCCGAGCTTCATGTCTCTAGTCATCTTGCGGACCGTACTACGACTGCTAAGCAATCGATGCCCGAGCGGCGGCCACCTGGGTGTCCATGAGGGCGAGCGTGTCGCCACGGAAACTCTCGACGGTTCCGGCGTAGGCGGAAGGGTCGAGAGTCGAGGCCAGCTCGGCCGCGGCGGCAATGGCGTGCTCGAGCAAAGTGTCCGGAGATACGATTTGGTCGAGAAAACCGACGTCGACCGCGTCGCCAGGAGAAGTGATGCGGGCGTTTGCTATCGACCGTTGAATGTGGCGCTTCGATAAACGGACTTGGGCGATGGTCATGGCCCAATCGGGGAGCACCATTTTGATGGCAACCTCGTTGAGGCCGATCTTGGCGTCGATGTCGGCACCGATGCGCACGTCACAGCCGAGCAGCATCAGTGCGCCAGCGGCGAGAGCATGGCCGGTGCAGGCCGCAACGACCGGCACCGAAGCACCGTAAAGATGGCGAACCAGTTCGCCGCCGTCGGCGACAAGATGAATCATGGCGTTGAAATCGTCACCCAGCATCACCCCCAAGTCGAAGCCGCCAGAGAACCGGCCGGGTCGTCCGTGCACGACGACGGCTCGCACATCGTCGTCGGCTTCGGCCTGGTTAAGCGCTTCGTTGATGGCGGCGATCAGATCAAACGACAAAGCGTTGGCTTTGCCGTCGTCGAGATGCAGAACCATTACTTGGTCGTGGTGTTCGACAGTTAGGGAAGGGGCGGAGGTCATGTCAGCCAATCTTGATTCCGGTCAGGTCCGATAGCGCGGTGGCGTCTCGGGAGCCGGACCTGCTCGACCGGCTGGTGCCGGCGATGATCCGGCGACGTACCGCAGCCGACAAGGTGTCGATGGCAATCACGACGACAACGGTGACGATCAGCACCGCGCCGACGGCATCGAAGTTACGGAAGTTGAGCTGTTGAACCAGTTCGGATCCGATCCCACCGGCGCCGATCATGCCGAGCACGGCCGATGCCCGGACGTTGATCTCGAATCGAAACAGCCAGTATGAGATGACGGTCGGCAATACCTGGGGAAGTACTCCCCAGCGCATCCGGGAGGTCCAACCGCCTCCGGTCGATTCGACGGCTTCGATGGGTCCCTGGTCGATCGACTCGATGGCTTCGGTCGACAGTTTGCCGAGGGTGCCCACCGAATGAAGCCCTATTGCCAGAGCACCCGCCCAAGGCCCGAGCCCGGTCACTGCCAACAAAACGACGGCCACTATTAGTTCGGGAACGGCTCGGATGGCGTTGAATAGTTGGCGGACCGGAACACGGAGCCATGGCGGCGCAATGTTGGTGGCCGCCAAGAACGCCAAAGGCAGCGACAAAGTTGCCGCGATGATTGTTCCGGTCCATGCAATGTAAACCGACTCGAGAACCTTGCCGATTACGCCCCGTTCGATCTCGCCGGAGAAATCGGGAGGGAACATGAACCGTACGATCGCCCAAGCATCGCCGGGGGCCGAAGCCAACCGCGACAACGAAACATCGAGGCCACTGATCGACCAGACCGCGGCGACAAGGAGAACCACGGCCACGCCCGATTTGCGGATCGGGCCACCGAGCGATTTGGTCGGACGGGTTGTCATCAAACGAGCCTTTTGCGAATTGCGACCGACACTTGCTCGATGATGATCACGACCCCGAACATGATGACCAAAATCCCGAGCATCCGGTCGTACTGAAACACCGACCGTTGAGCCTCAACGACGCGGCCGATGCCGCCCGCCCCAACAAGGCCAATGACGATCGATGCCCGAATGTTGAGCTCGAAGACGTACAGCGCATAGGCCACATAGGCGGGGAACACCGTCGGCAACACACTGGTGCGTACCGCGGGAATGTGGCGAGCGCCCGCCGCCCGGGCCGCCTCGAGGGGACGCGGGTCGGCGCCGTCGACGGTTTCGCTGAAGAGTTTGACCATTACGGCCAGCGAGAAGATGGATAACGCCCATGCGCCGGCGAAGGCCCCAACGCCGATCGCGACCACCAGCAGCTTGGCCCAGAACAGATCGGGCACGGCCCGGATCAGGTTCATGACCGCCTTGCTGACGAAATAGGTAGGGCGGTTGGGCGCGGTGAGCCGAGACATGGCGAACGAGATGGGCAACGCCAAACTGCAACCGATTATGGACGAGATGATCGCGATTTGGAAGGTCTCAAGAAGCGGGTCGATGACGTTGTGGCGATCAAGGACCCAGTCCCACGGGATTGGCCAAAACAACGACCAGACCTTGCCTTTGTCCCAGATCGTGTCGGTCAGCGGGTTGTCGGGGAGATTGCCGAGATTGATGACCGTAGTGAGAGTGAACCCGACTTTGGCGGCGGCAAATATCGTGAACCCAACAATGGCGCCGGCGATCACAAACCCGATGGGGCGCGGCTTTGGTTTGGTTGGTCTGGTACTGACGGCGGTCACTAGTCGTCGGCGGTTTCGGCCAGCATGTCGGTGCTGGCGATGGCCCGACCGTAAATCTCGGTGAACGTTTCGTCGGTGGCATCGGCGATGTCGCCGTCGAAAACGAGCTCGCCGTCGCGAAGTCCGATGAGTCGGCGCCCGTAGTCCCGAGCGAGATCCAGGAAGTGAAGGTTGACCAGAGTCGTGATTCCCAGATCCTGATTGATGCGCCGAAGATCGCCCATGACCTGGCGACTCGTGATGGGGTCGAGCGCCGCGACCGGTTCGTCGGCCAACATCACCGACGGGTCTTGCGCAAGCGCTCTGGCGATCCCCACCCGTTGCTGTTGACCGCCGGACAGATCCGATGCTCGAACGTACGCCTTTTCGACGATGCTCACCCGTTCGAGGGCTTGCAGCGCCAGTTCGCGATCGGCGGCCGGCCACAGGCCAAATGTCGACCGCCACGCCGAAACCGCCGAGAGGCGACCCATCAACACGTTGTTGATGACCGACGTCCGGTTGACCAGGTTGAAGGTTTGAAAGATCATTCCGATCTTTGATCGGATAGCCCGCAGTTGGGCGCCGGATGCCCCCACCACCTCGGTGCCATCGATCGTGATGGAACCTTCGGTGGCAGGGACGAGTCCGTTGAGGGCCCGAAGAAGCGTTGACTTCCCGGCACCCGACAGACCAACGATCACGACGAATTCGCCGTCATCAATAGTGAGATTGATGTTCTTGAGTGCTTGCACTCCGCCCCGGTACGTGACCGAGACGTCTTCTAGGCGAATCATCGTGATCGTTGCTGTCCTGTCTCTTACCGATCAGCCAGGAGGCTCGGTGATGCCGAGGGTCGTGGCTGCTTGACGTACGACGTCGAAGTCTGACTCGACAGCACGGCGGATATCGGTCCAACCATAGATCTCGTCAAAGATCGCTTCGCCCTCGTCAGTGTCGAGGAAAGCCGCTACGGCGTCGTAGATGGCGTCCTTGAGATCGTCGGGGAGGTCGCTGCGAACGGCGACAACATCGTTGGGAATCTCGCCGGTGATCGAGAACACGATGACCTTTTCGCCAACGTCGGGGTTCTCGCCACGGATCGTACGGCGGGCATCGTCGAAGGAAAGTCCCACGTCGGCGTCACCGTTGTAGACCGAGATGACTGCGGCATCATGCCCGCCGGTGAAGATCGGGGTAACGCCGCTGGCCGGATCGATGCCCAGGTTGGTGAGGTCCAGAGCCGGGAACAAGTAGCCCGAGGTCGAGGTCTCGCTGGTGAACGCCACCGTCTTACCGGCGACTGCGCTCAGATCGGCGATGCACGAGTAGCCAGATGAGATCGGCACGTCAGCGCCGACTGCATCTTCCGCGTCGGTCATCTCGCCAATGGCCTTGCCGTCGGCGCCAAAGTAGACGCCGACCTGCAGGGCCACGGCGTCGAGCGCCGGAACCTGAACAATCTCTCCGCCATCGTTGATAAGAGCGGTGCCCTCAACTGGAGGTTCGTTGCAGATGCTGGCGTCGTTGGTGAACCACTGGCCGTGGTAGGTAGCCGCACCGAAACGGATCGACTGAATCAGCGCCTCGATGTTGCCGAATGTGTCAGCGCCCAAGGTGTAGCCAAACGGCCCGAACGCGCCGAGGTCGGCGGTTTCGTTACCCATCGCGGTGACCAGACCGGTGTAGTCGGTGGTCACAGTTCCTTCGACGGGGATTCCAAGGGCCTCTTCGAGAACAGCCATGAACGGCTGGATGTCGTCGAGAAGTTGATCTTGTTCCTGGCTGGGAACAAATCCGAAGATCAGCTTGTCGGGCCAACCGGCCATTGCGTCATCGGCCATGGCGTCGTCAGCAGCAGCGTCATCGGCCATGGCGTCATCAGCAGCGGCGTCGTCAGCTGGTTCGTCCGCCGCCGCGTCGGCGGTGTCGTCAGGCGCCGCGGCTGGTTCCTCGGTTGCTGTTGGGTCGTCGTCGCCGCAGGCCGCGGCAAACAACGAAAACGCAAGCATGATTGCGAATATTCGTCGGAATACCATTTCCATCCTCCATAGTTGTGCTCGCGCGACGTTAGTCACGAAGTGCGGCGCGTGCATTAACGAGTTGTTCGAAGTCGCCCCAATCGCCGATATCGACGGTGTTTTCGTGAGGCTCATTCCACGGCCGGACGTATCGACAAACGACCGCTTCGGGATGAACTCGTGCCAACGAAGCAAGGTTGTGGTCAGCATCGTCGAGGTAGACGTCGCAATCGACGGTTGTCTTGTCGTCGAGGATGTGAACCTCGGTGGTCGCAACCGCGTTGTCGGCGAGCCACGCAAAAGTGTCGTGAACGGCGAAGTCGGGTTTCGTGGTGAGGATCACGATGTGGTGACCACCGGCCGCGAGTCGCCTCAGGCTCATCAACGAATTGGGATAGGGCGTCAACCATCGAAACAAACTGGCGCCCTCACCGCAGGTTCGGGCCCAATCCCAGAACGGGGCCATCGACTCGAAGTGAGTGAGCAACGTCGGCGCATCCCACTCGATGATGTCGTCTGTGGACAGGGTTGTGCCGAAGTCGCGGTTGTAGCGCTCGATCCAACCTTGGTTGAAATCGGCAACGACACCATCGAGATCAATCCCGAGCCTCATAGGTTTCATCGTGTCAGTGTGGCACCCTCGATGGGGTGAGCGAACCTTTTGTGTTTGGTGTTGACCTCGACGGAGTGGTGGCCGATTACACCCTTGGGCTGCGTGAAGTCGTGGCCGCCCATCGGGGGATCGACCCTTCGACGTTGCCGATCGAACGTCACTGGGATTTTCGAGAGTGGGATTTCGGTCCCGATGATTTCGAGTTCTACCACCGGCGGGCCGTGAACGACGAGCACATGTTTGCGACGCTGCCGATGGTCGACGGCGCCGCGGATGCGCTTTGGCGTCTGTCTGACGCCGGGGTGTGGATTCGGGTCATAACCCACCGGATCTACACGAACTGGGGCCACGCCACCGCTGTTTCCGACACGGTTGGCTGGCTGGACCGCTTCAGTATCCCGTACCGCGACATCTGTTTCTTGGGCGCCAAGCCCGAGGTCGAGGCCGACTGTTACATCGACGATGCCGCTCACAACATCGAAGGCCTCAGGGCTGCGGGCAACACCGTGATCACCTTCGACCAGCCCTACAACCGGCACCTCGAAGGGTTACGAGCCAGAACCTGGGTCGAGGTCGAGGAGATAGTGCACCGCTTGGCCGCCGATTTCGGCGGTTCGTTGCAGCCGCAGATTCCCGGGATCGATGCCGGCGCTGATCGGCTCGATCGACGCCAACGAAAGACCTGACAGCCGGCGCGAACGAAGGATAATTTGGAGGCAGAAGAATTACCGGCTACGTTTCGTGACCATGAAGCGATCGTTGCTAGCCCCACCGATGACATCGACGCTTGATGCCAAATCCGAGCAGTTCTCGGTCAACGAAACCGAGATGCTCGAACTGCTCGAGGTCCATGACGAGTTGTTGGAGATGGCCGCGGGCGGCGGTGGCCACAAGGCCATGGCCCGTCACCGGAGCCGGGGCAAGCTGCCGATCCGAGAACGAATTGCCAACGTGCTCGATCCCGACACCCCCTTCCTCGAGATCACCCCCTTGGCCGGATACGGCAGCGCCTACAAGTTGGGCGGGGGGATGGTCGCCGGGATCGGGATAATCGCCGGCATCGAATGTGTGATCATGGGCAACGATCCAACGGTGGCCGCCGGCGCCCTCACTCCCTACGCCGCCAAGAAGTGGATGCGGGCGCTCGAGATTGCCCGAGACAACCGCATCCCCTACGTAAGTTTCGTCGAATCGGCCGGCGGCGACCTTCGCCCTGGCGGCGGTGGGCGCAAGCCGATCCCCGAATCCGAGAACCCCCACGGCGCAGTCGGTAGCGCCGTCGTGCCCGAGCATTTCGCCGAGACCGGTCGTTTCTTCTACGAGATGATCGAGCTTTCCAAGATGCGTATTCCGACCGTGTGCGTCACCTTCGGATCTTCCACCGCTGGTGGCGCGTACCAACCGGGATTATCCGACTACAACATTTTCATCAAGGAGCAAACCTTCGCGTATTTGGCCGGTCCGCCGCTGGTGAAGATGGCCACCGGCGAGATCGCCGACGACGAAACGATCGGCGGAGCCCAAAAACACGCCGAGGTCTCCGGATTGGCCGAATACCTCGCCGAGGACGAGATGGACGCCATCAGGATGTGCCGGGAGGTCGTGTCGCATCTCAATTGGCGCAAACCCGATGCCGCCCCGCCACTTCAATCTGATCCGCCGGTGCTCGACCCCAACGAACTCTTGGGTCTGGTTAGCCGCGACCTGCGTAGTCCACTCGACGTCCGCGACGTGATCGGGCGAGTGGTCGACGGGAGCCGATTCGAAGAATTCAAACCCCGTTTCGGGCCGTCGGTCGTTTGTGGCTGGGCCTCGATTCATGGTTACCCGGTTGGTGTGCTTGGCAACAACGGGGTCCTGTACCCGGACTCTGCTCAAAAGGCCGCTCACTTCATCCAACTCTGCAACCACATCGACGTGCCTCTGGTGTTCTTGCAGAACATCACCGGGTTCATGGTGGGCAAGGATTTCGAAGCCGACGGGATCATCAAGAAGGGTTCGCAGATGATCAACGCGGTCGCCAACTCGACGGTGCCTCATCTGACCGTGATCGTTGGTGCGTCCTACGGCGCCGGTACCTACGGCATGTCGGGACGGGCCTTCGGCAATCGATTCACGTTCCTTTGGCCCACCGCCAAGATCGCAGTAATGGGCCCAAAACAAATCGCCGGCGTGATGTCGCAGGTCCGCCGAGCCAAGCATCCCCGCACGCCCGAGGGAATGGCTGGCGAACCCTTTGACGAGCAGGCCGATGCTGCGGTGGTTGCCGCCCACGAAGCCGCTCACGACAAAGGTTCGCTCGCGCTTCGGGCGACCGGAGCAATCAGCGATGACGGGATCATCGATCCTCGCGACACCCGAGACATCTTGGGTATGACCTTGAGCGTGGTCCGAAACCGGCCCGTCGAGGGGACCGACGGCTATGGGGTGTTTCGGCTGTGATCACCGCGCTGCTGGTCGCCAACCGCGGCGAGATCGCCCGACGAGTATTTCGCACGGCGCGGGCCATGGGCATCCGCACGGTTGCCGTGTTCGTCGATGCCGACGCCGACGCCCTTTTCGTCCGTGACGCCGACGAAGCAATCCGCCTCCCGGGCCGTTATCTCGACGGCGAGGCGATCCTCGCTGCGGCTCACCAAACCGGTGCCGATGCCATCCACCCGGGTTATGGCTTCTTGTCGGAGAACGCCGCGTTTGCCCAATCGGTGATTGCGGCGGGAATCTGCTGGGTCGGCCCCTCGCCCGAGATCATCGAATCGATGGGCGACAAGATCTCCGCCAAACGGGTCGCAGCACAGGCGGGGGTCGCGACGCTGCCATCGTCCGAAGACCCAACGGCCAGCGACGCCGTGGGGTTCCCGCTGCTGGTGAAAGCCTCGGCCGGTGGCGGCGGAAAAGGCATGAGGGTTGTCGATCAACCCGCCCAACTCGCCGACGCGGTCGCATCGGCCAAGCGCGAGGCCCTGGCCAGCTTCGGCGACGATCGAGTGTTCCTCGAGCGCTACATCGCCGCGAGCCGTCATGTCGAAATCCAACTGCTGGGCGACAGCCATGGCAACGTTGTCCAACTCGGCGAACGAGAATGCTCGATCCAGCGCCGCCACCAAAAGATCATCGAAGAATCCCCGTCTCCAGTAGTCGATGTCGAGATGCGAGAGGCCATGGGCGCGGCATCGTTGGCGCTTGCTGAGGCGATGCGTTACCAGTCGGCGGGCACTGTCGAGTTCTTGGTCGACGACGCCACGAAGGAGTTCTTCTTCCTCGAAATGAACACTCGCCTGCAAGTCGAGCACCCGGTCACCGAAGCCGTCACCGGCATCGACATTGTGCGAGAACAGCTGCGTGTCGCCGCGGGGGCCCCACTTGGTTACGACCAAGGCGACATCACATGCCGCGGCCATGCCATTGAGGTGCGTCTTTATGCTGAAGACCCGGCCAACGGTTTCCTCCCGGCAACCGGCACGTTGTCGGCCTACGCTCCGGCCGCCGAACCGGTCGTGCGGTGGGACACTGGCGTCGAGCAGGGAAGTGTCGTTGGGGTCGACTTCGATCCGATGCTGGCCAAGGTCATCGCTCACGCCCCGACTCGCTCCGAGGCGGCCGGCCGCCTGGCTCTGGCCCTCGAGCGTATGCATCTCGGCGGGGTTGTCACCAACCGCGACTTCTTGGCCGCCACCCTGCGCAGCGAGCCTTTCCTCGCTGGCGATACCACCACCGACTTCCTCCAACGCAACCGCCCCGCGTCGTTGGTTGGTTCCGCTGATACAGCGACCGCGGCGATTCTCGCGGCGATGTGGTTGCAGGCCCGAAACCGCAGCCGCGACACCGTATGGGGATTCGCGCCCTCCAACTTTCGTACCGGCGGGCTACCTCCGCAGCGAGTCGAGTTCGCTCACGGCGACGACTCATACGTGGTCGAATACATGCCGGAACGCGCCGGCGGGTTCGTACTCGGAACTGGCGAGAAAGTAGCCGTCACCGACTGGACCACGTCGAGCATCCAAGCAGAGATTGACAGCCGTCGGCTACAGGCCGCGGTCACGGTCGCCAACGATGTTGCCTACGTGACGGTCGGCGGCACGACCGAGGCGCTGGCCATTGTTCCGAGATTCGCGATTCGCGGCCCCGAACCAGCCGCCGGCGGTCTGGTGGCGCCCATGCCGGGTTCGGTGATCGATCTGCGCTGCGCGGTTGGAGACACCGTCGAACCGGGTCAGGTGCTGGTTGTGCTCGAGGCGATGAAGATGGAGCATCACATCACCGCACCAATCGCCGGAACCGTCACCGAGATCCCCATCTCGCTCGGCGAACAACTAGACACCGGTGCAGCGCTCCTCACGATCGAAGAGGCGTCATGACCAAGCCTGCTATCCGGGTCGCCAACTGCTCGGGCTTCTACGGCGATCGTCGCAGCGCCGCGCACGAAATGGTCGAAGGCGGCCCGATCGATGCTCTTACCGGCGACTGGTTGGCCGAGCTCACGATGCTGATTCTTGCTCGGACCCAAGCCAAACGGCCGGGTTCTGGATACGCCCGTACCTTTGTGCAACAAATGGAACAGGTGATGGGAACCTGTCTCGACCGGGGTATCAAAGTGGTGTCCAACGCCGGCGGTCTCGACCCGGATCACTGTGCCGAAGCAGTGGCCGAAGTAGCCGACAAGCTTGGTCTCGATGCCACCATCGCCTACGTCAACGGCGACAATCTGTTGCCCCGCCTCGACGAGTTGAAGGCCGCGGGCATCGACATAATCAACCACGAGACCGGCGAACCGGTCGCGGCAGTCGACTACATTTCGGCCAACGCCTACCTCGGGGCATGGGGGATAGTCGAAGCGCTCAACTCTGGCGCCGACATTGTTGTCACTGGTCGTACGACCGACGCGGCGATCGTGTGTGGACCGGCCGCTTGGCACCACGGCTGGAGCCGCGACGACTGGGACGCAATGGCCGGGGCGGTCGTGGCCGGCCACGTCATCGAATGCGGCACTCAAGCTACCGGTGGCAACTATTCGTTCTTCACCGAGATCCCCGGACTCGAACGAGCCGGGTTTCCCATCGCCGAGATCGGGGCCGATGGGTCGTCGGTGATCACCAAACACCCCGGCACTGGGGGCGCGGTTACCGTCGGGACGATCACCTCTCAACTGCTCTACGAAATCGGTTCCCCGGCCTACCTCGGACCCGATGTCACGAGCCGCTTCGACACCATGTCGCTGACGCGGATCGGCCCCGATCGTGTCCGGATCACTGGCACCAAGGGAGAACCGCCACCAGAGACATTGAAGGTCTCGATGAACGCTTGGGGCGGATTTCGTAGCGACGTCAATATCGCTCTCACCGGGCTCGACATCGAAGCCAAAGCCGAACTGATCGAAGCAGCGTTTTGGCGCGCCGTTCCCTACAACCCCGCCGATTTCGAGAGTTGTGCCACAACGTTGGTCCGTAGCGACCATCCCGACCCCCAATCCAACGAGACCGCTACCGCTACCTGGCGCTTGACGGTCAAGGACGGCGACGAACGAAAGTGCAAAGCGATCGGCGTGGGCATCAACGACATGGCGTTGGCCACGATCCCTGGTTTCTATGGACTCGCTGGTTCGGGGTTCGGCAAGCCGTTTGGCGTGCACACATCGGGCCTCGTCCCCGCCGACCTCGTTGCTCAACACGTGGTCACGATTGGCGGCGAACGCACCGTGGTCGACAGTGTGGCGCCGACGGGCGGCGACGTCGTGGCGGCCCCCCGGGTCGAACTCCGAGATGTGCCGGGAGGCGAAGCTCGTCGAGTTCCGCTCGGGACGATCTTCGGGTCTCGATCGGGCGACAAAGGCGGCAACGCCAACCTCGGCGTTTTTGCTCGGTCGGCCGACTCCTATGCGTGGCTAGCGGCGACCATCTCGATAGACGTGCTTCGTGACTTGCTGCCCGAAGTCTCCGGTCTGGAGATCGAGCGTTACGAACTACCCAATATTTGGTCGATCAATTTCGTGATCCACGGAATCTTGCAAGAGGGGGTGGCGGCCTCCACCCGCCAGGACGGCCAGGCCAAATCGCTCGGCGAATGGTTTCGGGCCCGCCATCTCGACATTCCGGTGAGCCTCCTATGAGCGCCATGATCGACCGTGTTCGACAGGTGCCCGCCCCACCGCGCCTCCTTGATCGCCGACGAGAAGCATCGCTGACCGTTCGACAACGCGAGCTGCTCGACGAGCTCGGGCTGATCTTCGAAAAAGGGTTCGCCGAAGTGACAATGGCCGAGCTGGCCAGCCAGCTCAACTGTTCGCTACGAACCCTCTACGGCCTCGCCGAGGGTCGCAACGAACTGGTCTTAATGGTGGTCGACCGCAATTTGCGCAAAATTGGTCGCGCCGCTCACAACGCGATCACCAACGACATGACCGCTCTCGATGCCGTGCGTTCGTACCTTTCGGCGGCCACCGTCGCGGTGCAAAACACCACCGAAGAGTTCGCCCACGATATGGAATTGTTAGCCAACGGTTCGGCTCTCAACCGAGTCCACTCCGACTATCTGGTTGACGTGACCCGGTCGTTGCTCGACCTTGCCGTCGAACAAGACGAGATTGCCGATGTCGATACGGCGGCAGTAGCGAGGGTAATAGCAGGGTTGGGCCGCGACTTTGCCCTCGCCGACGTGATGCCGACCTTGCGCACGACCCCCAAGAAGGCGGCTGACGACATGGTTGATCTTGTACTCGCCGGGCTACGGAGGAGCCGATGACCACAGAATCCCCATCTCCGTACCAAGCGGTCGTTCAGAGCGAAACTGTCGGCGGCGTGTGCACCGTAACGCTGGCCGACATCGCCAACAAGAATGCTTTGGGAGCGCAGCTGACCAGCGAGTTGATGGACGCGCTTGATGAGGCCGAAGCCGACAATGCCGTTCGCGTGATTGTGCTGACCAACGCCGGACCGGTGTTTTGTGCCGGTGCAAATTTGGCCGAGCGATCAGGTCGGGCCGCTTCGAAACCGGCCCGCTCGATCGATCCCGCCGACATGTTCGCTCGCTTCGCCAAGTCCCCCAAGCCTTACGTGGGCAAGATCAACGGGCATTGTGTCGCCGGAGGCATGGGTATCGCCGCGGCCATGGACTATTCGGTGGTGCTCGACACGGCCAAGATGGGGTTTACCGAGGTCCGAATCGGAGTCGCGCCGGCCATGATCTCGGTGTTGTGCCTGCCAAAGATGAACCAAAGTGACGCCCGAGCGGCCTTCTTGCGCGGCAATCGATTCCTCGCCCCCGAAGCCCGACGAATGGGACTTGTCAACCAGACCGCTCCGGCCGACCAAATCGACGCCGCGGTCGACGAGGTGGTCGCCGACTTGTTGGCTGGCAGCCCCGCGGCTTTGGCCAGCGCCAAGCAGCTCCTCGCCAACGTTCCCATGATGAACCTCGATGATGCATTCGCCTGGACCGCCGAGTTGTCAGCTTCTCTGTTCCGAGGCGACGATGCCAAAGAGGGCATGGCCGCCTTCCTCGAGAAACGTCCCGCTCGTTGGATACCGAGGGATCACTGATGGACTTCGACTTTCCAGCCGACGACGATCCCCGCCGTTTAGCGGTTAGGGCCTGGCGTCAAGCCAATCCCGAACCGACCCAGTCCGACCTTCATCGCGCCGGGTACGTGGTTCCGCACTGGCCCGCGCCGTGGGGCCTCAACGCCGATCCGATTCACCAGATCATCATCAGTCAAGAACTCCAAGGGCTGAGGACTCGGCGCGCCGACGGCCGTCGCGGGGTCATGGGATCCAACGCCATCGGTATTGGGTGGGCGGCGCCGACCATCCTGGCTGGCGGTAGCGACCAGCAAAAGCAGCGCTACCTCGACAAGATTTTCAATCACGAAGAGATCTGGTGCCAACTTTTCTCCGAGACCGAAGCGGGCTCCGATCTTGCCAATCTTGCAACTCGAGCAGTTCGCGACGGTGACGAATATGTGATCAACGGTTCGAAGATCTGGTCATCGGGGGCGCACGGCTGCGACATGGGAATCCTCATCGCCCGCACCGACCCCGACGCGCCGAAACACAAAGGCATCAGCTACTTCGCGTGCCCGATGGACGCCCCCGGTCTGTCGATGACCCCGATTGTCGACATGACTACCGCTCACTCGTTCAATCAAGTGTTCTTTGACGATGTTCGCCTGCCGGTAAGCGCTCGTATCGGCGAGGAAGGCGATGGCTGGCGTCTGGCCAAGGTCACCCTCGCCAACGAGAGAGTCTCCCTGTCATCGGCTGGATCGTTGTGGGGCGAGGGTCCGTCGGCGGCCATGCTGCTCGATCTGGTGCGGTCTGGCGGCGGCGAGACCGATCCGAATCTGCGCCAAAAACTGGCTCAAATGCATTGCCATGCCGAAGTGCTACGGCTCAACCGGTTACGAACGCTTAGTGCAAAACTAGCCGGTCGCACCCCCGGGACCGAAGCATCTATCCAGAAGCTGATGGCCGACGAGCACGGCCAAGAAGTCCTCGAACTGGCCAAAGAACTCAGCGGGGCCAACGGAATGCTCGAGGGTTCCGGGCCGAGCGGAACGATCCCCACGTCGATGCGAGGCGGCGCGACCGAGATCAACTTCGCCCGAGGGGACGACAGTCAATACCCCGACGTAGACCCCGTATGGCATTACGGCTTCTTGTTCTCGCCCGCTCTCACCCTCGGTGGTGGGACCTGGGCGGTGCAACGCAACATCGTCGCCGAACAGGTGCTCGGACTCCCGCGAGAACCAAACGTGCAAAAAGCCATGAGCTGGGCCGAATCCCAGGCCGTGGTCCACCCATCTAAATAGGAGCGTCATGAAGACCGCCGTCACCGACATGCTGGGAATCGAATTTCCGATCTTGGCGTTCAGCCATTGCCGCGACGTTGTCGCGGCGGTCTCCAAAGCGGGAGGGTTCGGCGTACTTGGGGCAGTAGCTCACACCCCCGAGGCTCTCGAAACCGACCTGCGATGGATCGAAGACGAAATCGGTGACCGTCCTTACGGTGTCGATCTGATCGTGCCGGCGAAGTATGCCGGAGACGAAGAAGGCGGCTACACCACCGCCGATCTGATCAAGCTGATCCCTAGCCAGCACCGCGAATTCATCGATGACATTCTCGCTCGCTACGACGTACCGCCCTTGCCCGCCGGCGACGAGAGCCGGGCCAATACCGTGCCCCAGGGCGACGGGAAAGCTGCGCCGTTCTCGGCCAACGCCGCGGGGCCCCAACTCGACATAGCGCTTGCCCATCGCACCGCGTTCGTGGCCAACGCTTTGGGTCCGCCGCCCAAGTTTCTGATCGACCGTTGCAAAGAAGAGGGCCGACTCGTCGGGGCTTTGGCGGGACGCCCGACCCACGCCGAACGTCACCAAAACGCCGGGGTCGACATCATCATTGCCCAAGGATCTGAGGCCGGGGGCCACACCGGCGAGATCGGGTCGATGGTGCTCATCCCCGAAATCGTCGACTCGGTCGACATTCCGGTTCTGGGCGCAGGCGGAATCGGGCGTGGTCGACAGATGGCAGCGGCAATGGCGCTCGGCGCGCAAGGCGTCTGGTGCGGTTCGGTTTGGCTCACGACCGACGAGGCGGAAACTCACCCGGTGGTTAAGGAAAAGTTCCTAGCCGCTTCATCGGCCGACACGATCCGGTCTCGTAGCCTCACCGGCAAGCACGCCCGGATGCTGCGGTCGGCGTGGACCGAAGAATGGGATCGAGATGACACCCCCGATCCGCTCGGCATGCCCTTGCAGCCGATGCTCACTGCCGAAGCTCAGCGTCGCATTGATCGTGCCGCCTACTCCGCAGGCTCCGGTGCCGAAAAGTTGGCGAACTACTTCGTCGGACAAATTGTGGGGACCATGAACCAGCGCAAGACTGCTACTCAAGTGGTATTCGACATGGTCGAGGAGTTCATCGACGCCGTGGAATTGCTCAAGGGCCAGCTCGAATACTGATGGCGGCTGTCAAAGTAAAAAATGTCACCCCGCGTGCGGGCACGGGTACGCTCGGCGATCTACGCTGACGACCCGTGACTACGTTGTTTGGACGCCGGGTGCTGCTGCGGCCGCTCGAGAATAGTGATTTCTCGCGATGGCAAGAAGTTCGTCGACGCAACGAAGACTGGCTCACCCAGTGGGAGCCGCAGCGACTCCCGGGGCAGCCCGACGTGGTCGAGGATCACCATGCGTTCGCCACCCGTTGCTCGGCTCGCCAACGCGAACGCCAGCTCGGTACTGGATACGGCTTCGGTGTCTTTGTCGAAGGCGTGTTCGCGGGGGAGATCAATCTCAACTCGATCCAGCGAGGGCCGTTCCAGAACGCCTACATCGGCTATTGGATCGACGAAACCCAGGCCGGGAACGCCTACATCCCCGAGGCCTTTGTTGTCCTGTTGAGGTTTGCGTTCGAGGAGTTGCATCTGCATCGGGTCCAGGCCGCGATCGTGCCGCGCAACAAGGCCAGCCGACGGGTGGCCGAGAAACTCGATTTGCGAGACGAAGGCACGGCCCGTCAGTACCTCGAGATCAACGGTGTGTGGGAGGACCACATCCGCTACGCCATCACCAACGAAGACTGGATCGACCGTTCCTCCGCCCTAATCCAAACGTGGATCGGATTTTAGTTGGATTTGTGCACCGATTCCGGTGCTATCGCACCGAGAACGGTGCACAAATCCGTTTGATCGTTCGGGCGACGCGGCTGGGGTGGTCGCGAAGATCCGAATAGGTGAAGCGGATCGGCCTCCAGCCCGCGGCGACCAGAGAATTCTGCCTGCCGTCGTCAGCCGCTATCTGGTCAGGGCTGCTGTGCCACGCCGATCCGTCGACTTCGATGAACGCTTTTACTCGCGGGTACGCGGCATCGAGTCGAAACGTGCGTCCGGCGTGTACAACCGGGTGCTGATACCACGGCTCGGGGAGTCGGTATTCGTGGATGATGCGGGCCAGCAAGACCTCGGGGCCGGACTCAAGCAGTTCGCTGACCTTGGGCAGGCTCAACAGCACGCGACCGAGAATTCCGCACCCGTTGCGACCCTGCTTCGCCACGCGGCGGCGCAGAATCCAGAGTTGGCGGCGTCCAACGATCCCGTCGGTGATCGCGTGATCCACCATGCGACGCACTTCGTGCTCGGGGAACACCAGCCCGGAATCCACCAAGGAGCGCGAGAGGGACGTGACCCGCAAGCCTCCTTCGCTGATGTCGACGTCTGACGGGCAGATATCGACCGAGCGATGAATGATGGCCCCGTCGAATCGGGACCGACGGCCTTTGGGGATCGTGACCTCGATCTCCTCGTCGACTGATCGCAAGCGGTGAATCCGCAACGCGCTGCGATGAGATGCCACGCCGCTGGTTTCGAGGCACGCGGCAAGCAGCGTTCGTTCGTAGGTCGAGTCGGCGCCGGGTAATGCGAGCACTCGGCGGGATAAGCGTTGGAAGCGTCCCGACGCCACGAGATGGCGGATGGCGTCGGGGGTGTGGCCGCTGCGTTGTAGCTGGATTGTTGAAAGGAGGCCGTATTGAGCCGCAGCCATCCGAACGAGCGCGTGATAATCGCTCATGCCCCCACTCAACCACCCGGCTGTGACATCGGATTTGTGCACCGATTCCGGTGCTATAGCACCGAGAACGGTGCACAAATCCAACTCAGTTTTTGCTGGAGATGGACTTTTGTAGGCGTTCGACCAGGGCCCGGAAGGTGGGTTGGCTCATTGACCAGAGTTGAGGGTCGATCTCGTGGTCGACGGCGGCGTTGGACTCGGTGACGGTGTCAAGACTCAGGATCGACGCCTTGGTACGAGCGTTGAGGTCACGCTCTTGGCCAGCCGCTATCGCGGCCAGCGCAACCGCTTCGTCGATCAACGAATCGTCGTCGACGACGTCCCACACCAAGCCGACTTCTCGGGCCCGGTCGGCGCGAAGGATCTGGTTGAACACCACCATCGCCATTGTCGTCGATCGTCCCGTGATTTGGCGTAGTCGCCACGTATGTCCGCCGCCGGGGTGAATGCCAATCTGCAAGAATCGGGAGTCGAACTTGGCGTACTTGCGGCCGGCGAGAGCGACGTCGCAGGCCAGCACCATGTTCATGCCGGCACCCACGGCCGCGCCGTTTACCGCTGCAACGGTCGGGAGGGGCGAGTGGGCGATCCGCAAGAAGCCGTCGTAGATCGCCTTCATCTCTTCGGCGTTACTGCCGGCCAACAAGTCGTCCAGGTCGGCGCCGGCGCAAAAAGCGGGGGATGCTCCGGTAACAACGAGGGCTCCGATGCCGGGGTCGGCTTCCCATTCGTCGAGTGCGTCACCGATTTCGGTGTTCATGGCCAGCGTTATGGCGTTGCGCTTTTCGGGGTCGTCAAAGGTGAGGACCGCAACGCGGTCGCGAACTTCTTTACGGATCAAAGACATGCCGTGAGTCTGGCACCGATCGGGCGAGCAACACGATGTGGCTTATGAGTGCAGGTTCGTCGCGGGCTGATGGCTAGGTTTAACCGATGGTAGAAGTGGTCGAGCAAGCAACCGTTGATGCGTTCGCCCGAGACGGCGCGGTGTGTCTTCGCGGGGTGTTCAACGATTGGGTCGACGCACTAGCCGCGGGTGTCGAACAAAACCTCGAGGAGCCCGGCGAGTACTTCGACGACAACACCAACGCCGACCAGACCGGCCGCTTCTGGGACGATTATTGCAACTGGCAACGCATCCCCCAGTTCCGGCAGTTCGCGTACGAATCGGCGGTCGGACCAATAGCGGCGGCGCTGATGAAGTCGACAAAAGTCCAGGCGTTTCACGAACACGTTTTGGTGAAAGAACCGGGCACGTCCACGCCGACTCGGTGGCACAGCGACAATCCTTACTACTTCGTTGACGGAGTGCAGAACGTCAGTTTTTGGATTCCGCTCGACCCGGTCCGCGAGAATTCGTTGCGGCTAATCAAGGGTTCGCATCTCTGGGACAAGGACGTGTTGCCGGTGCGTTGGTTTAGCGGCGACGGGTTCTACCCAAACGTCGACGACTACGCCCCGGTGCCAGACCCCGACGCCGAGCCCGACAAGTTCGAGGTGCTGCGGTGGGATCTGGATCCCGGCGATGCCATCGCGTTCCATTACCGCACCGTTCACGGAGCACGCGGCAATACATCGTCGTCTCGTCGCCGGGCGTTCTCGTTTCGGGTTGTCGGCGACGACGCTCGATACGTTTCGCGCCCCGGCCCGACATCGCCGCCGTTCCCTGGGCATGGCATGGTCGACGGTGATCGACTCCGATCCGACTGGTTTCCTACTCTCTCGTTGTCGCGGTGAGCGATCCGCAGCCTTCGGGCCTAGCACTCGCCGCCGCGGCATTTCGTCAGCGGAACTACCGGCTCTTTTTTGTTGGTGGCCTGATTTCCAACACCGGTCGGTGGTTCCAGACCATCGCCATTCCGATCGTCGTTTATGGTCTGACCGAGAGCCCGGGCTGGGTGGGTTTGGCTGGGTTCGCCCAGATCTTTCCGTTGGCGGCGATGGGTCCGTTGGCGGGCGCGCTCGCTGATCGGTACCCCCGCCGCAAGATTCTTTTTGTGACCCAGACGCTGCAGGCCGTCGCCGCCCTTGGCTACATGACTTTGTGGTTCGCCGGTGTGCGTGATGTCGGGGTCTATGTGTTGATGTCGTTCGTGTCGGGGGCGATGGCCGGGTTGAACCTTCCGGCTTGGCAGGCCTTTGTCAGCGAACTGGTACCCCGCGAGTTGCTGCTGAGCGCTATCACCTTGAATTCGGCGCAGTTCAACGGCTCACGAATGATCGGACCAGCAGTCGCCGGCGTTGCGATCGCCGCGTGGGGTCCGGGCTGGGCCTTCTTTGTCAACGCCGTTAGTTACGCCGCGGTGTTGGTCGCGTTGGCGCTGATCCAGGTCCCCAACGTTCACACTCCTTCGGCCGAGCGAATCCGCCCGGTCAAGGAATTTGTCGGGGCGATCAGGTACGCCCGCTCCAAGCCCGGGATCCGAACAGCGATCGCCACTATCAGCGTCATCGGGTTCTTTGGTTTGTCGTTGCAGACCCTTTCGGTCGTTATGGCTGAGGAGGTTTTTGATCGCGGCGAGGGCGGGTTTGGTTTGATGTTGTCGGCGTTGGGCTTTGGCGCGGTCACGGCATCGCCGGCGGTGGCGGCGGCTTCGGCGCGGTTGCCTCGTTCGCGGATCCAGGGGGTGGCGTTGGTTCTGTACGCCATAGGGATTTGTGTGCTGGCCACCGCCCCCGTTTTTGTGGTGGCGCTTGGTGGTTTGTTTGTCATGGGCGCGGCCCACATTTCTTCGGCCTCGACGCTCAATACCGCGATTCAGTTGCAGGTCGACGAATCGGTCCGGGCCAAAGTCATCAGCGTTTACCTCACTGTGTTGATGCTGGCCAATCCGATTGGTCAGCTCCTGTTTGGCCAAGTAATCGAACTGGTCGGTCCTCGCGAGACTATCGGTGGGGTCGGCGCGGCGATGTTTGTGATCGCCGTCGCCCTCGTGGCATCGGGCCGCCTGCGCGGACTCGACGACGAGACCGAGCCGTACGCTCCCGGGGCCGTCGCCGAAGCCCACCCGTCGACCCCCGCGCCACCGACCGGCTATCGATAGCTAGCGGCTGGCGTCCGACAGGTCTTCGCCGTCTTCGAGGAATCGGCGGCCGACATCACACGACGCAAGGGCGACGCACCACCGACATGGTGGTCCGGGCGCTGTCGTTGGTTCGTGTTCGCGTTTTCGCATCTGGACGACCTTTTCAATCCCGTCGACCACACGGGCAACAGTCGAAAACAGAAGCGGCTCGGTGACATCCTCGGGGAGAAACTTGCCCTGATCGAGGTAGTAGGTAGCGAGGCGGCGCGGTGGAGTACCTAGCCTTAGCGTTTCGATCAACGCGTAAAACCGCAGGTCGTCAAGATGTTGAGGGGCAAAGCCGCCGGTCTTGAGGTCGATCAGGACCTTCCCGGCCCGATCCCCCTCGGCTTGGCCGAGCGCCAGGTCGACCTTGCCGCTGAGCACGAAACGGTCGTGGACATCGAGGCGGAGTCGGCTTTCGGTCACCGGTCGCCATTGTGTCTTTAAGGGCGGCCAACACTCGAGAAACTTCAGTACCCGGTCGTTGGCTTCGGCTCGCAGCTCGGCCCGCTCGACCTCGGTGCAGGTTTGCAGCCAGTCGGCCAGCCCATCGATTCCTTCGGAGAGTCGCGCTATCGATTCGTCGACGAGCACCAGCGGTTCTGGTTCGCGACGCCAATGAATCGACAGCTCGATGGCCTTGTGGGCGATTGTTCCCCGCGCCAAAGGGACCGACCACGAGAACTCGTCGTCGTCCTCGGCGAGGAACCGCCGTTCGCATCCCATGGACTGTGCCAAAAGATGTTTGGAGACAAACATGGTGTCGTTGGCGTCGACTTCGGCTTTGACGTGGTCGAGCCCATCCTCTAGTTCGCGGCGTAGTTGATGGCGCAGAGCCGCGTCGAAGCGAGGCCGATCTTCTCGGCTCGAACCGAGCTGTTGGAGGACTTCGAGTTGAGCCGGGTTGAGCGCAGGCTCACTGGGTGTGATCGGTTGCGGCTTGTCCACGGTCCGAGCTTGCCACACGTGCTTGTTGTCATACCCCATGCCCACAATGGTGGTCGATGCAAGCAACGTCTCTTCGTTTTGCGGCGGCCGCCCGGAGTCTTGGTCACGCGGCGCGCCTACGTTCGCTGGTAGTTCCGTCCTTTCGATCCCCTCCCGGAGTGGCCGGCGTCCAGCGCACCCTCCGACGCCGCAACGGCGTTCCGTCGGTCGCGGTTCAACTACGGGGTCGGCCATGGTCGGCGGTGGTGTCCGACATGATCGAAGGGGTGGTCGTCGCCAACAACTTGCACGGAGCCAAAGCCGACCGCGCTCGCGCCGCGCTGTGGCTAGCCGTCGACGACTCCGGCGAGCTCGCAGCTGCCTAGATGATGGGCTTGCCCGCGAAGCGCCACAGGAAAGTGGCCAGTTGCCCCCGGGTGACCGGGGCGTCGGGCGAGAAAGTGGTCGGCGTGGTTCCGGTTGTTACTTGCTGCTCGACCATGAAGTCGACCGGCACGGCAAAGTAGTCGGATCGCCCGACATCGTCGAAGCTTGAGGTGAGGCCTACCGCTGGCCGTCCTGCGTATCGGTAGAGGAAGGCCGCGAGTTGGCCGCGAGTAACACCTTCATCGGGAGAGAAGGTGGTGGCGGTGGTGCCGGTCGTGATTGCTTGCTCGACCATCCACGCCACTCCGTCGGCGTAGTAGGCGCCGGGGTCGGTGTCGTCGAAGTTGGCCGACACGGTTGCTTGCGGTCGACCGGCGAAGCGCCACAAGAAGGTGGCAAGCTGACCTCGGGTCACTTGTGCTTCGGGCGAGAACGTGGTTGCGCTGGTGCCCGACGTAATTGCTTCGGCGACCATCCATTCGACGCCGGCTTCGTAAAAGGCGTTGGTGACGACGTCGTCGAATCCGCTGTTCTCGATGACTTCTACCGTCACGGCCTGGCTACGACTCGTGGCGCCGTCGCTGGCGTAGGCATCGACCTGCAGTTGATAGGTGCCAACAACGGCCTGGCGAGCATCCCACATCAGACTGAACGAACCGTCGGCGAGGGC